>Ga0116227_10003500_pt1 | contig 34820 bp, 34 predicted proteins | sample S1TSphgellanicum_FD_89693 | JGI IMG/M metagenome (GOLD analysis project Ga0116227, IMG submission 89693) | Host-associated microbial communities from peat moss isolated from Minnesota, USA - S1T2_Fb - Sphagnum magellanicum MG | ecosystem: Host-associated > Plants > Peat moss > Unclassified...
CGACGGGCCCGGCAGATACGTCTGAAAGAACACGAGATCGCCGACCACGAGTCCGCCCTTGGCCGGATGCCCCGCATAGAACTGGGCGTCGGCGGTGCGCGGCAAGTTGATCCCGAGCATGGCGAACACGTGCTGGGTGTAGCCCGAGCAGTCGAAGCCCGACGACGACGTTCCACCGAACACGTAGGGCGTCCCGATGAAGCGCATCGCATTTCGCGTCAGGCTCATCGCGAGCGACGACGTCCGGCTGATGATCCCGCGTGCGAAGCGATGGATCGTGTCCACGGCGGCCTGCTGTAGCGGCGAACCGGCCGCGTGACGGGAAGTCGTCGCGACGGTACCGGCCGGCCACATCTTTTGGTCGGCGTCCGCACTCGGCAGGTTCGAGGCCGTTGCGAGCGCTGCGAGTTCCGCCCGCGTCTGGGCGGGGACGGCATACTCGCCGGCGGGAGCATCCTGGGCGGGGACGGCGTCGTCGGGTGCGAGCGTCGCGGCGATCGTGGTCGTCGAAGCGTGGGAGTGAGCGTCAGCTACGCCTCCTAGGGCGGCTGAGAGAACGGCGGCCGTGAGCGCCGCCATAAACGGTCGTAACACTGGTCCTCTTTCAACGCCTACGAGGTTAGTTGACGGGTTCGGGCAGAGAGGTCGCCCTAGCGCCGACCGGCGCATTCACCCCACCTTGGGAGTCCCCCGTTCCGGGCTTGTGTCCGGATTCGGCGATTTTGCGTTGATTGTAATGGAGAAAATCGAGGCGGGTTTAAAAACCAACATCGATCCGGAGTTCGTTTGCCCCGGATGTCCGCGTCGTTTGGTTGCGCGGTCCGGGTGTCCTGCGGACCATCGGCAAGATTTGCGTGAACTTTACCAGGCGTCCGTTCTTAGGAATCCTCCGCTGCGGCTGGTTCGGGAGCCGGGACGAAGGTGCGCGGGGCGTAGACCTTGCTCAGTTCGTCGGGCCGGGACGCGTTCCGGACGAGGTGGGGGAACCGTTCCCCGGTGAACACGGGCACGTCGACCGTCGCGAACCGGTCGTCGTTCGAGACGATCAGGTGCAGCGGCTCGGAGCCGCCCTTGTGCGCGACGAGCGCGTCGTGCAGCACGTCCCCGGAGAATTTCCGGCCGTCGATCGCCACGATCTGCGTGCCCGGCACGATTCCCGCGCGGTACGCGGGCGATGCCGTCAGGACGTCCCGGACCGTTCCTGCTTCGGCCGTGCCGGCGTCGCCTCCGGTCGAGATCGTGACGCCGAGCGAATAGAGCGCGTCGATCGCGTGCCGCTGGTCGTTTTCGAACGACTCGATTTTCGAGGCTTTGTCGGTAAAGACGAGATCGTAGCCCCCGTTCGTGATGCCGCTCAGCGGCGCGCGGAGTTGGACCGTGGCGATGCGCGCCTTGAAGAAACCGGCCCAGTCGTACGCAACGACGTCGTTCATCAGTTTGATCACGTCCGCTTCATCGTAGGGATTGACGCGCGGGACCGAGGTCGTGTCGTTCCCGTTGCCCCACAGTTTGCAAAAGTCGTCGAGCGATTTCGCATCGTGCGTGAGCCGCCGGATCGTGACGTCGGCGTCGAGCCAGATCAGATCGCCCTCCGAGTAGAAGTCGCCGGCGCTTCTGCGCTGCTCGTAGAATGCATCCGGCGCCACATAGAGGAACGGCGCTCCGTCGGCGGTGTCGCGAATGGGACGCCAATCGCGCCCGCTCTCCGCGTTCATCTCCGCGGCGGTGAGCGCGAGGCGGTCCAATTCGTCTTGGAATGAATTGATGCGCGCACGCGTCGCGAGCTTCTCGCCGTTGTACTGGTTGAGGCCTTCGTAGACCCACAGGAGATCGGTCTTCTCGGGGAGCTGATAGTCGGGCGTCGCGAGATCGGCGGGACGCCGGTATTTGCCGTTCCAGGAATGTGAGTACTCGTGTGGCAGCAAGTCGGCGCCCGGGCGATAGATCTTGTCGTCGAGCGCGTAACGTTCGACCGCGCGATCGTCGCTCGACTCGTGATGTTCGATGCCTTCGTAACCGATCGGATCGCTCAGCGTGAGCAGAAAATGGTAGTCGCGATAGTGCTTGCCGCCGTACAGCGCCGGCGCTTCGCGTACCAGATGCTTCATGCCCGTAAGATATTTGGGATCGATCTCGAGGGCGGCCGCGCTATCGGCGGAGACGTCGAGTTCCTGGTTCCCGCCGAGTGGGAACGCTTTTTCGTGCGCGCCCGCGACGATCGGCGAGTCGACGACCGTGTAGAGCGAGGCGGGCGCGAAGGTCACCGTATCGCCGCTCTGCGACGCGACGGGCAACGCCGTGCCGAACGTCCACCCGTGCGGCAAAGTGACGCTCGCATCGACCGGCGTCCCCTCGGCGGTTGCGCCCGCCGGATACATGGCGAAATTGCTGTACTCGAGGATCGCGAGTTGCGTGGTGCTCAGCGGATGGATCTGACCGTTGCGCGAGTCCGCTCCGACCACGTCGAAAGCGACCTCGAGCGCCGTCGCGCCCGCCGGAACGACCGTGTGGACGGCGTACATGTCGACGAGATCGCGTCTCCACTCGAGCGTTGCGCCGCCCGCCGAGACGTGCATGTTCACGACGTCTTCGATCGGTCCCACCGGCCCGTGATAGCCCGGGATCCACTCCGGATACACGAACGTGAACGGTCCGGCCGCGACCGGCATCGTCACCTTGACGTGGAAGATCTTCTGCGCCGCTTGCGATGCGTCGACCGCGATGCGCAGTGCCGGCGCGCTCTGCGCGGTCGCCGGTAGCGCGGCACCCGCGACGGCCAAAAGCGAGCAAAGCGCGACCCAGCGAGCCGCGTTCCAACTTGAACGAATCATACGGGGTCAATGGTGCGCGCAACCGCGCCCTCAAGCCTCCTGAGTGGGGATTCGCGAAGCCGCGCCCGCGACCCGGTTCATTCTGCGGCATCGCCCAAGCGGTATGAGGTCGGGGCGGTTCGAAGATTGTTTCAGGTTCGCCTGGCTCGTCTTATCCCAGCACCGAAATGTGTGCCCCGCCGATACCGCGCCTCACTCAATCCGAAGTTCCGTTGGGGTGCCACGGGTGGATCGGCCAATCTTAGAGTTTGCGAACGGTCCGAAAAGCGTTCGTAATTAACGTGGGCTTTCCGTAACGCGTGCCGCGCCAATAAGGCACCCGAACCTCAGATTCCCCGACGATCACTTGGGTCGGCCAAACCGGACAAACCTCGCGATCCGGTTTGGCGCCGTTCTTTGGCGGCATGGGGCAATCGACTTGCTTGCCGTTGATCGAGAACGGGGGCTTTGCCGTGTAGAGATCGACCGTTTTGCCGCTCGCCGTACGAATCGTCATCCCACCTGATCCCATGCCGAAGCCGAAGTCGAGCAAGCGGCCGACGATGACGCCGGCCGGCGCTCCCGATACTTGTGGGTAGTAGTGACTGTCGTCGCCCAGGACCGCTTGGGATCCGGCAACCATAAAAAGCATCGCGGTCGTCAATCGAATCATCAGTGTCGCTCCGCGGCCAACTGCTTTAGCTGATCCAGATGACGTTCGACGGACGCAGCGTAGCGAAGCCGTTGCGCATCCGGCCAGGTCGTGACAGCCGTGTCGGCATCGTTGGACACAAGGCAGCCCTTCGAGGTGGCGGTCAAACATCGAGCGCAGCTTGCGCCGCAACGCCGGCTCGGCCCACCCGGCCATTACCAAGGAAGGATACCGTGGCGATCGATGACACGGCCCGTACCGGCGTCGGCCTTTTCGGTCGCTAAGGTTACGATTGCATCCGTGCCTTCGGCGACAGTCTGATGGCCTTGGTTGTGGTTAATATCCGTCGCGGTATAGCCTGGGTCGGCCGCATTGACTCGGATGTCCGGTAGGGCCTTCGCGTACTGCGTGGTCAGCATTGTGATCGCAGCCTTTGAGGCTGAATAGAGGGGAAGTAGTTGCTTCGACTCGGCGCGCTCGGGGTCGTGTGTCAGGGCCTGCGAGCCCATCCCGCTCGTAACGTTGACGATCACCGGATGTTCGGACATTTTGAGTAAGGGCAAGAACGCTTGCGTGACGCGTACGAGTCCCACGACGTTCGTGTTGAAGACATCGCTCGCATCGCGGCCATGCAGCTCTTCAGCCGGGACATACGGTCCAAGAACGCCGGCGTTGTTGATTAAGACGTCGACGTGCCCTTCGTGTGCTCTTACGTCGTCGGCGGCCCGAGCGACGGATGAGTCGTCGGCAATATCGATCGCCACGAACCGGGCGCCGAGCTGATGGGCTGCGGCCTGACCACGTTCGGGATCACGTGCACCGATGATGACCTTCTGTCCCAATTCTATGAGCCGTCGGGCGGTTTCGTAGCCCAGACCCTTGTTCGCTCCGGTTATAAATGTGATGGTCATGCAGAAGCTCTCTCCGAAAATCGGCCGATCAATCCGCGTTTAGATACGGATTGCGCCGGAAGGTAAAAAACCGATTCGACTGCCCCAGTGAGGGCATTAACTAGCTAAATGTAATCCCGGCTTGCTGCACCTCACGGTAGGGCAGCATCCAGATCATCGACTCGTCGTGGAGGTCGCCGACTTGGATACGATTGCCGAACGGATCCTGAAAGTCGCAACGGAACGGTGGCGTCGTCTCGATCCCGTATTTGGTGAGCCTACCGCGAACTTCTGCGATCTGTGCTTCATCGCGGACCATCAATCCAAAATGGCGTTGGCGGCTCGGGCGGACCTCGTCGACCTTAAAGATCGCGAGGAACTGATGCTCGCCGAGTTTGAAGAACGCGTCGCCTTCGCCTTCACGCAAGCGCTCGAGGCCGAAGACATCGGTGTAGAATTCAATCGCCTTTTCGAGGTCATCGACTTCGATCGCGATGTGGTTGCAGCCGTATACTGTCACCATAACTACAGAAAGCAATCGCCGCAGCGGGCGGCGAGGTATTGCGCGTTGATAAATTCGGCCCCTTCGCGCAATTCGCGATCGTTGATCGCTCCCACCGACTTGTAGCGGGCGATCTCATCGATCGAGGGCATCGTTGTCTCTAGATCGGAAGACATAGTGTTGTCCCTCAAAATCGTCCTCGTCATCCATCGTTCCTGACAAAAAGTGCGGACGTGCGCTCGGAGAGGAAAAGCGTCAACGCAAACCCGTGTTGCGCGATCGCGCGACAGCATTTCAACAAGCCGGCGTCTCGCGTCTCCTTAGCGGCGTTGTAATAAATGGTCACTTCCGTTGCCCCTTCAGCGACAAAGTAAAAGCCCTCTTCAGCGGCGCTCCATGACTCGCTCAGTCCTTGATCGGAAAGGATTTCTCACAAGATCGAGGCCGTTTTACTGATATGCGTCTCACCGAACGGGGTTATCTCAAGTACCGTCTCCTTTTGATTTGCTTTAGGTCCGGCGATGGACACTTGGCCGACCCTTTCTCGTGAAGCGCGTAAGGAGGGGCATTTATAATAGCTCTGTTATAACTTGACCGTTCGGGAACTATATAATAGAATTATTATAATGTCAAGAGGTGAACCCCGGGCTTTCATCCCCCGCAAGCGTCAGGAGCGCGGGACCCGCCGATATAATGAGATCGTCGCCGCCGCGGCATCGCTTTTTGCGGAGCGCGGGTTTGACGGCACGAGTCTCAACGCCATCGCGAAGCTCGCGGGCGTGACGATCGCGTCGATCTATCAGTATTTTCCGAACCGGGAAGCGATCGTCGATGCAGTTGCCGAGTTCTACCTCACGGCCTTTCGTGCGGAACAGCGCATGTCGCTCGCGACTACGCAAGAGCTTTCGCTCAGCGATCTCCTACGTACGGGCGTGCGCACACTCTTCGACTTTCACGCAAAGTATGGGGGTGTGAAGGCCTTTCTCGACGCCGACCCGCGGCGCGCGCCGTGCATCCGAACCATTCACGAGGAACTTGCGAACTTTGCCCCGGTGATCGGTCGCTACTATCCGGAGCGATCCTACGCCGAACTCGTTCGTGTGGTGTTCGCCGTTTCGGCGATCATTCGCGGATCGGCCGCGGCGATCTCGATCCTCGACTCAGGCGACAAGCACGCTGCCTTCGTCGACGACATCGCGCTCGCGAGCGAGCAATTTATTCGCGCCCGCCTCGGACGGCCCGTCGAACCGGACACGAGACGTTCCTTATTGCGATCGACCACGGGCAAACGTGGCGGCAATCTTCGCTAACGAAGGTGTCCAGCCGATGAGCCAAGCGAACCGAGACGTTGAGGCTAAATGGAGCTCCGGCGACACTTCGACGGTTCAAGTGGTACTTCATGAGAATCACCTTGCTGGCCAACCCGCATCCAAATTTGCTTCCGGGGTCGAAGACGATGGCCCGCGCTAGGCAGAAACGGAGTCGATGCGGGCGGCTAAGAACGCCGTGGTTCCGGCCTACTCGGCGGCTCTCCAATCCCGGCCACCTGCATGATTCGCGAACGAATCTTTACATTGAAAGCGCCCACGCAATCTCAGCACCCGCTCCGATCGCGACACGCCTCGATGCGAACGGTACCGCCGGCGAATCTGAGTACGCCCCGCAGGCTCCAGGGCGGCCCTAACGAGTTTTTTTGCCGGCGCTTCTCGCGTCCGCGTTGTCGATGCTTCGGACGCTGCGATTTCGTCGATCCTGCGTGTTTCACGTTCGCTCAGAAGACCAGACTAAAGCGATCTCCGCCGCCTAACGTCTTGATTCCCGGCAGCGGCTCGACGTGGACGGGGATCTCGCTGTTGTTCATCGTTCCATTTCCGAGCTCGCCCGCCACGTTGTCGCCCCACGCCCACAACGCGCCGGCTCGATCGAGCGCTAATCCGTGCTGATGACCGGCTCCGACGGAGACGACGTTCTCGAGGCCCGTCACTTCGACGGGGACCGAACTGTTCGTCAGGGAGTCGTCGCCGAGTTGACCCTGGTTGTTCTGGCCCCACGTCCACACCGTGCCGTCATTGCGCAAAGCGAGGCTGAATTGGCCTCCACCGCGCACGGCGATCGCGTCCGATAGGTTCCTCACGGCGATTGGAACGTCGCTTTGCTGCGTCGTACCGTCGCCGAGCTGACCGAACGTGTTGCGCCCCCAGGCGTAGACGGCGCCGTCGCTCGTGAGTGCGAGGCTATGATCGAACCCCGCCGAAATCGCGATTACGTTGGCGAGTCCCGGTACCTCGACGGGCGCGTCCCGCTCGGTCACCGTTCCGTCGCCGAGTTGGCCGAACGAATTTTCACCCCATGCCCAGACCGTGCCGTCGTTGCGCAACGCCAAACTGTGGCGACCGCCCCCCGCAATCGCGACGATCCCGCTCGGTACGGCCGACCGGACGGGGACATCGCTGCACGTGCAGCCGGTCGTCGTCGCTCGACCCGTTCCCAGTTCGCCGTTCGCATTGACGCCCCACGCCCACACCGACCCGTCGTTTGCAAGAGCGAGGCTGTGCTCGTCGCCACCCGCGATCGCGGCAATCGCTTTGAGATGCTCGACTTTGACCGGTACCGTGCTGCACGGGAACTGGCCGCATTGCTGCGGCCCGGAGACCGTGCCGTCACCCAATTGTCCCAAGCCGTTCCAGCCCCACGCCCAAACGGCACCACCGGATGCTAGGAGCAAACTGTGCGCACCGCCGGCGGCCACTGCCGTGGTACCTGGCACCGCCGCAACCGCGACGGGTACGTCACTATTCGTGGTCTCTCCGTCGCCGAGTCGACCGACCGCCCCAAGGCCGAAGGAAAACGCGCGCGCCGCCTTCGCGAGACCGCGCACCGCCTGGGCGTCTATCGCGCGCGACGGGACCACGACGGTCGACGGCGATGTGTTCGCTGCCGAACAACCCGCAACGAGAAGCATCCCTCCAATAAGAGCCGCGCGGTACGATGCCGAAAAAATCGCGACCATCACCTCAAACGACCTCACTACGAAGATTGAGGGGGATCTGCGTCATTGTACCATATGCCCGCGGGCCGCGAAGTCACGCCATGAGGAGGCTTCTTCTGCAAACCGCCGAGAAGAAAAAGTTAAGATGTGGCTTACGTTGGATCGGAAGGCTCCCTTAACTTCCAGCAACGTCGCCTACAATCGATCAGCTACACCTAGCGCGAGGCGTACGGAGTCCGCGACGGCGTGAGCCAGGGCGTTGATGCGGGCGCGGTCGTCGCCTTCGATCATCACGCGGATCAGGGGCTCGGTGCCGGAGGGACGCACGAGGATGCGGCCCGTTGGCCCGAGTTCCCGTTCGGCGCGCGCGATCGCGGCCACCACGCCCGCGGCGGCGAGGACGGATTTGTCGCCCGCGGGCACGTTGACGAGGATCTGCGGCGCCACGTGCAGGCCGGCTGCCAGCTCGCGCAGCGTCGTTGCGGCGCGCGCGACCACCGAGAGGAGCGCGATCGCGGAACCCGGTCCGTCGCCCGTCGTATTGCGGTCGAGGTCGATCACGTGGCCGGACTGCTCGCCGCCGAAGCGATGGCCGCGTTCGCGCATCGCGGCGAGCACGTACCGGTCGCCTACCGCCGCGCGTTCGAGCGCGATCCCGTCGGCCCGCAGCGCTCGTTCGAGTCCGATGTTGCTCATCACCGTCCCGACCACCGTATCGTTCGCGAGCGCTCCGCGTCGCTTGAGATCGCGCGCGAGGACGAGCATGACGCGATCGCCGTCGACGATCTCGCCCGTCTCGTCGACGAATAACGCGCGGTCGGCGTCGCCGTCGAACGCGACGCCGAGCACGTGTGTGCCCGGGCGTGCGGCTGCGAGCGCGCGCACCCGGCCGACCAGCGACGACAGATCGGTCGAACCGCAGCCGACGTTGATCCGAGCACCGTCGTCTTCCGCATGCAACGCATCCACGTCGGCTCCGAGCGCGCGTAGCGCACGCGGGCCCGCATCGTACGCCGCGCCGTAGGCCGCGTCGACCACGACGGTCAGGCCGGAGAGATCGGCGCCCGCGGCAACGAGCGCGTCGACGTAGGTTTCGCGCAAGTTGCCGTCGCGGCGCACGATCCCCACGTCGCGATGGGTTGGCCGCGGCAGTCCGCCGTCATCGTCCAGGGCGGCTTCGATCGCGTCCTCCTCCGCGTCGCTGAGTTTGAAACCGTCGGGACCGAAGAACTTGATGCCGTTGTCTTCGATCGGGTTGTGCGACGCGCTGATCATGACGCCGGCCGCGGCGCCCGCAAGGACCGTTATGCGTGCGACGCCGGGGGTCGGGACGACCTCGAGCATGACGGCATCGCGGCCGGTCGATGCGATGCCCGCGGCGACGGCGGCTTCGAGCATCGTGCCCGACAGCCGCGTGTCCCGGCCGACGAGAATCGGGCGGTCGCGCGCTGCGGTCCCAGTGAGGACCGCAGCGCCGGCGCGCCCGATCCGAAACGCGAGTTCGGGCGTCAACTCGCGGTTTGCGACGCCGCGTACGCCGTCGGTCCCGAAGAGACGGCCGGTCATTTTTCGCGGTCGGCGGGAGCGAAGCGGGCGCGCACGCGCAGCAGGTTCGGCTCGACCGCGACGGCCGTCACCTCACCACCGTGTTCGTCGGTCGCGAGCGGACGAACCATCGCATCGAACGTCGACGGCGCATTCGGCAGCGGGACGTCGACCTGCACGCTCGTGACGCGTTCGAGATCGCTCGTGGGTGCGCGCAGGATCGCGTACGACGGCACGACGCGCACGGTCGCCACGACCACGTTGCTGCGCACGTTCCCCGTATAGTGCACGGCGACCGGAAGCGTCCGCTGCTCGATGCGTTCGATCGAGAGCGTTACGGACGCGGGCGAGAGCGATTTGATTTCGAATTTCGGCGCGATCACTTCGACCGGCACGTTGTAGACGCCCGGGCCGCGCGCGGCCAGGTTGAGAATCGCACGGACCTCGCGCGGCTCGATCGCGACGCCGCCGCGCGGAACGTCGATCACGACGACGGCCTGCTTGTCGGCGACGCGCGCGATCTCGTCGGACGGTAAGCCCGTGGTCGTGATCGGTACGGCGACCGTTTGGACGAAGCGGGCCGCGATCACGGGATTCGGCGTCAGCCGCAAGTACGCCCAGCCGGCCACGGCGATCGCAAGCGAGAGAAGCTTTAGCCCTAAATTGTTACGGAGGCGGTCAAACACGCTTGGCGTATTTGCCGGCCGGCGGCCGTTGCCCGCCGAACCGTCGCGTCAGGCGTAAGAGCGACGGCGGTACTTGCTGCCCGCCGCGGCGCGACGCGCGGCAGCAGGCGAGAAGCACACTGCGCAACCGCGTCTCGTCGCCAAGTTCGCGCGAGAGTTTGCCGGTGCGCGCGATCGAGATCGCACCGGTCTGCTCCGAGATGACGAGCACAACGGCGTCGGTCTGTTCGGAGAGTCCGATCGCCGCGCGATGGCGCGTGCCGAGATGGCTTTCGGTCAGCACGTTTTCCGAGAGCGGCAGGAAGCACCCGGCCGCCTCGATTTCGTCGCCGCGCACGATTGCGGCCCCGTCGTGCAGCGGCGAAAGCGTCGTGAAGATCGAGAGCAACAACTCGACCGACAACCGTGCGTCCAGCCGCGTGCCGCTTTCGACGTATTCGCGCAGACCCGTCGCGCCCTCGATTGCGACCAGTGCCCCGACACGGTTGCGCGAAAGGATCAGCGCGGCGCGCGCGAGCACCGTGACCGCGTCTTCGAGGGTGTGCGCGTCGTCGGCACCTTCCCGTCGCGCGATCAGTCCGCCGCGCCCCAATTGTTCGAGCAAGCGGCGCAACTCCGGCTGGAAGACGATCGGCAGCGTAACGGCGGTTCCGAGCAAGGCGAACTGCAAGACGGTCGCGAGCACGAGCAGATGGAACACGTTGGCGAGTCCGAGCAATCCCGCGAGCACCGCGATGCCGAGCAGGATCGGGACCGCGCGCGTCCCGCGGATGAGCACGAGCAGATAGTAGACGAGCAACGACGTCGCGGCGATGTCGACGAGGTCGCTGACGCCGAACGGAACGTTCGGGAGCGCGATCGGAAAAGACGCGAAGTTCACGAACGTCCGGACGCGAGGAGCGGTTCGAGGTGCGTTTCGATCAGGCGCGCGGCATCGCGGAGCTCCGGCTCCCCGAGCAGTGCGCCGGCGCAGGCCACGAGCACGTCGTCGACGAGCGGGAGGACCGTTTCGATCCGCCGGTTTCGCGCGCCGATTTCGACGTCGATCAGAGCGACGATGAGATGGAGGGGCGTCGTTGCCACGTCGACTTCGATAACCACGCTGTCGCGTAAGGTTGCGCTCTCGACGATGCCCGCGAAACGGCCCGGGCCCGCGAGCGCGTGCGCTAGCGCAGCGACGTGCCTGGGGTGATCGGGCACGATCTGCAAGACGACATGCGGCGGCGCGCAAACCTCGGCATCCGGCACGGACTCCCGGACCGCGGCGAGCGCGGCTTCCGACTCCAGCTCGAGGAGCGCATAGGTGCGGTTCCCGGCCGTCTCCCAGGATGTCGGATTCGCTCCGGCCGAACGTAACGTGCGCGTGGCGGCGTTGCGCTCCGCAGCGGCGAGGGCGTCCGTGAATCGGGCGCTGGCGAACAGTTTCACGAAACTTCCTTGCGAATCCGAGGCTCGCGCATCTTTACACGTTCGGACGATTGACTCATGCGCGCCACTGACGGCGAACGGCTGGCGCGCGTGGTGAGCGTGGGGCGAAACGCCGCTTGGATCGCGTACGAGGACGACGACGTCCTCCTCCTCGCGGCCCTGCGCAAACAGGTCGATCGCACGATGCTGGTGCCGGGAGATCTGGTCGTCGCGCTCGCGCTCGAGGCGGGCCGCGTCGTGATCGAGCGCCGCGAGCCGCGCACGTTCACGCTCGAGCGGACGACGGCCGGCGGCCGCACGAAAACGATGGCGGCCAACGTGGACGGGATCGCGATCGTGGCGGCGCTCGCGCGACCGTCGCTCCACCTCACGATGATCGACGAGTTGCTCGCCTTCGCCGAGATCCACGGCATCGGCGCGCGGCTCGTCCTCACGAAGGCGGATCTCGCGGGGGAGGACGTCGACGTACCGGCCGTGGTCGCGCGCTTCGCACGTATCGGCTACGCGGTGCTGCTCGTCAATCCGAAAACGGGCGCCGGCGTCGAGGCGCTGCGGCAGGAACTGGCGGGCCGGCGCACGCTTCTGATCGGGCAGTCGGGAGTCGGCAAGAGTTCGCTCTTCGGGGCGCTCGGCGGCCGCTCCGACGTCGGCGACGTCAACCGGTTCGGGCGGGGGAAGCAGACGACGACGATGGGGCGGCTCCAGCGCTTCGGGGACGGTTTCCTCATCGATAGCCCCGGGGTCGGCGAGTTCGAAGTCCGCGGCTGTACGGCGCCGGAACTCGCGCTCGGATTCGTGGAGTTTGCGCCGCTGATCGGGACGTGCCGCTTCGCCGACTGCAGCCATCGTACGGAGCCCGGCTGCGCGATTCTTCGCGCGGTCGAAGCCGGCACGATCGACGCATCGCGACACGCGAGTTACCGGGCGATGCTCGAACGCGAGGGCGGCGAAACGTAGGAGCGCCGCGATCACACGTCCAGTGGGATCTCGTTCGGTTTGCGGACGGTTCGTTTGGTGCCGGCGCCTGGGGGGCGCGTGCCGCGTTCGACGATGCCGACGAGCTGCTCGAACGCGCGCCACGCGAAGGGAAGCTGCGGCTGGAGGTCCCAGCCGAGGCTCGCGTACGGGTCGACGTGCGTTCCGCCCGCCACCTCGTATTGCCAGTAGCGCTCGCCGCACGCCGCCGCGACGACGGCCTCGCGGTACGGATCGAAATTGTGCTGCGGCGTGATGAACACGTCGGCGTCGCCCGCGATCCCGACGAGCGGCTTGCCGAGACGGCCCGTGTGTGCGACTTCGGCGATCGCCCGTTCGGCGTTGGACGATGGAACGTACGCCGCGCGCGCCGCGGCCGTCGCCGGCGGCGGCGCCGGGGCGTCGAGCACACCCGCGAACAGAAACGTCGTGACGTCCGCGTAGAACGGCGGCAGCTTCCCGTAGTGCGCGTCCCACAGTGAGGCGAGTCCGCCCGCCTGCAGCCGGTCCGGGGGGAACCCCGCAGCGACGATCGCGTCGTGGACCGTGCGGTCGCGGTACCCGCTCGCCGCATAGGCGGGCATAAGCTCGAGGAAATGCGGGAGATAGCGGATGAAGGCGTGGCGCACGTCCCAGTAGACGGCGGCCCACTCGAGCCCTCCGTCGACGAGTTCGGCGTGCCGCTCGAGGAGCCAGCGAACCTGCCCGCCGCCGATCGAGAGGCCGATCGCGTAGACGCGCTCGGGATCGCGGCCGGTGAGTTCCCGCACGGTCGCCGTCGCGTTCCGCACGAGATTCGCGTAGTCATCGCGCCACGCCGCGACGGGCACGAGCACCGGTTCGAGCGCTCCGAAACGGATCGAGGCGCTCCCCGGCGGCGCGTTTCCCATCGTGAAAGGGACGTCGTAGGCCAGCGCGCCCGACGCCGGTCCCTCGACGAGCCGGGCGTTGAACGGGATTCCCTTATTACTCGCGGCGTAGGCGTAGCCGCGGGCTAGCAGGTAGTCGCCGAAGATGGCGTCGTTCGCGTGCTCGCTCCGCGTCGCGGGCGTTCCGCAGACCGCCAGTCGGCCGTTCCAGACATCCGGCACGCGGACGAAATAGCGTTGGCCCGGCCCGGTCGACGCGCGGACCTCGCGTCCGGGCACGGGCTGCTCCGCGGGCGACGGCGTGCCGGCGACGATGAGTGCCCGAGCGTCGCCCGCCGGGTCGTAGCCCGGAAACGGCTCCGGCAGCGGGGCGGCGCCGAAGCGGAGGTCGGCGACCGGAACGGGCGGCACGTCCTTTACGCCTCGGCCTGCCTGTGATACACTACCGCGCGTGCCCGCAGACCGACCGCGGGCGCCGTCGTCCGCCGTCCCATTGGAGTTCCTCGTTGCCGAATATCAAAGCCGCCGAAAAGTGGGTCCGTCAGTCCGAGAAGCGCGAATTGCGCAACCGGGACGTGAAAACGCGCCTCAAGACGCTCTTTAAGAAGGCGAAGAACGGCGCGGAAGCCGCCGCGGCTCCGGCCGTTGAAAGTCAGTTCGACAAGGCGGCTCAAAAGGGCATCATCCATCCGAACAAGGCCGCGCGCAAGAAGTCGCGCTTGGCCAAGGCGATCAAAGTGACGGCTGCGGCGAACTTGGCCGCGGCGAATTCGCCGGCGGCGACGCGCGGTAACCGGAAGCGGAGCGTCGCGAAGAAGTAGACCCGAGCGTTCAGTGGGCTCACCTTCGACGGGCTCAGGGTGACGATACAGGGTCAGGATTTTTCTAGGACGTAGGTGCCCGGCGCTGGGACGAGCGGCGGGTACTTTTCGTTTCCGGGGGTTGCGGGGGCGGGGACGCGGTCGCCCGAGCGTTGCGTGATCCAGGCGAGCCAATCCGGCCACCACGATCCGGCTCGTTTTTCGGCGGCAGCGAACCAGGCGTCGGCCGTGGGCGGGTTCGCGTCGTTCGCCCAGTAGTTCCCCTTGCCGCTCGCGGGGGCGTTGATGATGCCCGCGATGTGGCCCGAATGGCCGAGCCGGAACGTCGTGCTCCCGCCGAGCAATTGCGTGATCTCGTAGACCGAGCGCCACGGCGCGATGTGATCCTCGATCGAGGCCACGGCGTACGCGTCGTTGCGGACGGCGCCGAGGTCGAGTGCGACGCCGTCGATCGCGAGTTCGCCTTTGGCGAGCGCATTCTTGACGTACATGTTCTCGAGGTAATACCGATGCATCTTCCCGGGCATCCGCGTGGCGTCGCTGTTCCAATACAAGAGATCGAATGCGGGAGCGTCCTTGCCGAGCAGATAGCGATTGACGGCGACGTTCCAAATGAGGTCGTTCGAACGGAGCATGCTGAAGGTGTCCGCCATGGCGCTGGCCTCGAGCAGACCCGTCGCCTGCATCCGGTCGTCCACGAACGCGCGCGCGTCCGTGCCCAGGAAATTCCGCATGTCGCCGACGTCGGTGAAATCGGTGAGCGCCGCGAAGAACGTCACCGCGTTGACCAGCGACGGATCCGTCTTCGCAAGATACGCGAGTTCCATCGCCGTCAGCGTTCCGCCGATGCAATAGCCGATTTGATTGACGTCGGGTGAGCCCGTGATCCGGCGAACGGCGTCCGCGCCGGCGAGCGGGCCGAGCCGCATGTAATCCTCGAACGACAGATGCGCGAGCGACGCGTCGGGGTTGCGCCACGAAACGACGAAGGTTTGCAGTCCGCCGTCGGTCGCGTATTTGATCAGGCTGTTCGCGGGCTGCAGATCGAGAATGTAAAACTTGTTGATCCACGGCGGAACGATCAAGAGCGGCCGCGCGTAGACGTCCTGCGTCGTCGGCGCGTACTGGATCAGTTCGATCAGCTCGTTGCGAAAGATCACGTCGCCTTTCGAGGTCGCGACGTTCTTGCCGACCTGGAAGGCGGATTTATCGACCAGGGCGGGCCGGCCGTCGTTGTCGCGCATGTCCGCAACCGCGTTCTCGACCCCGCGTTTGAGATTGACGCCGCCCGTGCGGAGCGTCTCCTCGATGACGGCCGGATTCATGAACGGAATGTTGGTCGGGCTCAGCGCGTCGCAGAATTGCTTCGCGAAGAATTTAACCCGAGCGCGCGTGTCCGGATCGATGTCGGGCGCGCGATCGATTCCGTCGAGCATCGCTTGCACGGCGAGGAGATAGCCCTGCTTGAGGGCGTCGAAGGTGGGGTTCTCCTTCCACGCCGCGTGCTTCCAGCGGGTGTCGTTCTTGGCGGGTTCGATCACGGGGGCGGGTCGCTCGCCGCCGAGGGCGGGCGCCGCGAAGGCTTGATTCGCGACGCTCATCCAGGCGTTGGCGAGTTGCATTTGCGTCGCGATCAACCCCTCGGGCTGCATGGCGGCGGCTTGCCAGACGCCGAGTGCGGCTTTCCCGAGTCCGAGCGGATCGAGCGGATTCGCGAGGGACGGAGGCTCGCCGCGATGGTCGCCGTCATCCTTCATAGCGGAATCGCTTTCCGATGCGACCCGGCGCCCCCTTTTCCCGGGACCGCCTGGCGGGACGTGTCGAAAGTCCTATGTTCGCCAGGTCGCATAACGGGAAACTCTCCGTGCATCTCCACGCCGCTTCGCGTATAGTAAGGTCACGTGAGATTCTTGCGCGATCGTTCGGGACAGGGAGTCCTCGAATACGGCCTCATTCTGGGGCTGCTGGCGATGGTGGCGATCGGGGCTCTGCTGGTCCTTGGCGGCGGCTCGAATTCGACGTTCGCCCGCGCCGGTCACTCGATCTCCGGGGACGCCGGCGCCGCGACCATCTCGAACGGCGAGAACGCCGGCGCGCGGACCGCGCCGCACTAAGGACCCACGCGGGCCGACGGGCCATTCCGTTTGCGTCACCCGACAAGCTCAGGATGACGACGCTATGGGTCGACGTTCACGGCCAACCGGACGGCGCGGTCCGCGGCGGCGAGCGGCGCCAGCGTTTCGCGGATGAAGCGCCGCGCTTCGCCGGCGTCGGCGGCTTTGACGGCGATGCGGTAGCGCCACTCGTCGTTGACTCGCGGGATCGGGTACGGTGCGGGACCGAGCACGTCCACGCCGCCGAGGCCCCGCAAGAGTTCGGCGTACCGCGCTGCCGCCGCGGCGACATCGGGCTCGTGCCGTCCGATCGTTCCGAGGTAAATTAACTCGGCAAACGGAGGATAGCCGAGCGCGCGGCGCTCCTCGAGTTCCTGCGCGGCGAACCCGTCGTAGTCGTGCCGGGCGGCAAACACGATCGCCGGATGGCCGGGCGCATAGGTTTGCACGATCGCTTCGCCCGCACGCGCGCGCCCGCTCCGGCCCGCGACTTGCGTGATCAGATCGAAGGTGCGCTCGGCGGCGCGAAAGTCCGGCGCGTGGAGCCCGATGTCGGCCGCGACCACACCGGCGAGCGTGACCGTCGGAAAGTCGAGACCCTTCGCCACCATCTGCGTGCCGACCAGGATGTCGCCCCGCTCCGCAAATTCGTCGAGCAGGCGCGCGTGGTCGCCCACGCGAGTGGTCGTATCGGAATCCATCCGGACGATCCGCGCTTTCGGGAAGAGCGTTTGCGCCGTTTCGACGACGCGCTCCGTGCCGACGCCGAACTCCCGGATCGGTCCCGCTCCGCAGGCCGGGCAACGCGCCGGAACGGGACGCTGCGCGTCGCATAGATGGCAGCGCAAGAGGCCTTCATCGCGATGGACGCTAAGCGAGATCGAGCAGCGCGCACACTCGGGCACGACGCCGCACGCGCGGCAAAGCATGAAGCTCGCGCTCCCGCGCCGGTTGATGAAGAGCACGCTCTTCTCGCCGCGTTCGAGCCGCAGGCCGAGCGCCTCCACCAGCCGGGTGCTGAAGATGCGCTTGTTACCGCGCTCGAATTCCGCCGCGAGATCGACGACGTGGACCTGCGGCAACGGCAGCGAGGTCGCGCGCCCGTCGAGCCGCACGTGCGCGATCGCGCCGCGCCGCGCGCGCTCGTACGCGTCGAGCGGCGGCGTCGCGCTCCCGAGGACGAGCACGCCGTGCGCGAGCCGCATCTTCTCGCGCGCCACGTCGAGCGTGTCGTAGCGCGGGACGCCGTCCTGCTTGTAGCTGCGTTCGTGCGCTTCGTCGATTACGATCAGGCGGACGTTCGGCAGCGGCGCGAAGAGGGCGCTGCGCGCACCGACCACGACGTCGATCTCGCCCCGTGCGGCGGCTTGCCAGCCGTCGAAACGCTCGCGTTCGGAGAGCCCCGAGTGCAGCACGGCCACGCGCGCGCCGAAGCGGCTCTCGAAGCGCCGCGCGGTTTGCGGCGTGAGGGAAATCTCCGGCACGAGGACGATCGCGCGGCCGCCGCGTTCGATCGCATCCGCGATCGCGCGAAGGTACACGAACGTCTTGCCGCTGCCGGTGACGCCTTGCACGAGGATCTCCGCGAAACGTCCGGTGGCGACGGCGCGCGCGATCGCGTCGATCGCACCTTGCTGTTCTTCGGTCGCGTCGAAGACCGCTTCGTCGCGTGCGCTCGCGGTGCGCGCGCGCGGTGCCCGCTCGGTCGTTTCCGCGAGCGCCCCTTCGCGGATCGCGCGCGCCACGATCGCGTGCGAGAATCCCGCCAGCAACGCGTCCGCCCGGCGCAGCGAACCGCTTTGCGACACCGCGTCGACGAGCGCGCGCACGCGCGGCCCGCGCAGCTCGCGGCCCGTCGCCGTTAGAAATTTCTCGCGCGCTTCGACGATGCGGGGTGCGACGAACGTGCGCCGTCGTTCGATCGCGCCGCCGCGCTGCAGGGCGTTTACTGCGGCGAGCAGCGTGCGCCGGTCGCCGGCCCGGCGCGCCTCGGGATGGCGCAGCAGCGCGTCGAGCGCGAACCCGTCTTCGAACACATCGTCGATCAACCGGATCAGCCGCGGCGGAACGTTTGGAAAGCGCGCGGGATCGGGCCGCGCGACCACGGCGAATCGATCGACGACGCGGGGGATTGCAGCCGCAAACACGACGGCGCCGAGCGCTTCGCCGAGCGAGCAGCAATAGCGTTCGGCCATCCAGCGCGCGAGCGCGAGCGCGGCTTCGTCGAACGCGCGCGGACCCGAAACGCGTTCCGCGATCTCGCGGGTTCCGGGCGGCGGCGACGCGGTGTCGCGCGGCGCCGAGATCGCGTATCCGTAAAGTTCGCGCGGCCCGAGCGGCACGCGCACCACGTCGCCGATACCGAGCTGCATGCCGTCCGGCACGGCGTAGGTGAGCGGGCGCTCGACGCGCGCCGTGCGCTGCTGCACGAATACGTCGACGAGGCGTGTGATTCGGGTGGCGGTCGTTATCGCAGCTCCGCCGCTCCCGGTGGCGAGCCGACGCGCCCGAGGACGGTCCGCAGCGTACGCGCGGGCACGGTCACGCCGAATTCGACATCGCCGATCGTGCGCGGGAGAACGAAGCGCAGCGTTCCCGAACGCGTCTTCTTGTCGTTCGTCATGGCCGCGATCAAGGCGTCGACATCGTCCGACGGTGCGACGAGCGGAAGACGCAGCAGCGTGAGGAGCGAGAGCACGCGGAGATGTTCTTCGGGCGAGAACCGGCCCGTCCGAAGCGCGAGCAGGCCGGCCGCACGCAGGCCGATACTGACTGCGTCGCCGTGCGTGGTCCGAAAGTTCGTGACCCGCTCGATCGCGTGCCCGAAGGTGTGGCCGAGGTTGAGGATTTCGCGCGCGCCCCGTTCGAGTTTGTCTTCGCGCACGAACATCGCTTTGATCCGCAGCGAATCCGCCACGACCGTTTCCCAAGGCCATTTGCACAGCGGATGCGGTGCGAGCGTTTCGAGTGCGTCGAACACCGCATCGCCTTCGATGATGCCGTGCTTCACGAGTTCGGCGAGGCCCTCACGGAGCTGCTTTTCCGATAGCGTCGCGAGCGCGTCGATATCGCAAAAGACGGCCGCGGGATCGCGGAACGCGCCCGCGAGATTCTTGCCGGCGCGCAGGTCGACGCCGGTCTTTCCGCCGATCGACGCGTCGACCATCGCGACGAGCGACGTGGCGACGTTGACGAACGGAATCCCACGCATGTACGTCGCGGCGACGAATCCGAAGAGGTCGCCCGCAACCCCGCCGCCCACGCCCACGAGATACGTCGTGCGGTCGGCTCCCGCGATCGCAAGCGCGTCGTACACCGCTTCCACCGTGCGGAGCGTCTTGCGGCGTTCGCCGAGCGCGAACGAGAGGACCGTCGTTTTCGGGCCGATCGCCTTGGCGACGACTGCGGCCCGTTCGGCGACGTTGCGATCGCACACGACGATCGCGCGCGGCCGCCCGCCGTTCCGAAAAAAGCGGCCGACGTGCGGTGCCGCGTCGCGATCGATGACGATCGGATAGCCGAGGTCGTCCAGTCGTGTCATCCGCCCCAAGCCTTCGCCGCGCCGCTCTGCTTCATTTCTGGAACGCTCGTACGCGGTCGGCGATTTCGACGGCGAATTCGTGCTTCGAGCGCCGCGGGCCGCGAACGACGATCTCGCTCTCGAGATAGATCGGTTCGCGCGGGGCGAGCAGTTCGCGAATCCGTTCGACCGTCGGCGCTTCGCCGACGAGCGGACGAATCGTGCGCGAGCGCTTGAGACGCTCGACGAGCGATTCGACCGGTATTTGGAGATACACCCGCACCGCCCCGTCGCCGACGAGCGCGCGCGTGGGTTCGTGGGTGACCGCGCCGCCGCCCAGCGCGATGACGCACGGCGGTCCGGAAAGCGCTTCGCGCACGGCCTCGAGTTCGGCAGCGCGAAAGCCCGCCTCACCGCGCGCGGCGAAGAGCTCGGGGATCGCGCCGTGGACGCGCACGATCGACTCGTCCGTATCGACGAACGGCAGCCCGAGTTCGCGCGCGAGATGGCGTCCGATCGTCGTCTTTCCCGCGGCCATGAAACCGACGAGCGCGACGTGACGCGTCAGCGGGCCGGCGATGGTTCGAAGAGGCGGGAGGCCGCGGCGACCGCGCGCTCGAGGTTGTCGAGCGTTTCGTCGATCGAATCGCCGCCGAACTTCTCGAGAATTGGGCCGCAGAGCGCGAGCCGGACCATCGCTTCGCCGACGATCGACGCGGCCGGAACGACGCAGACGTCGCTGCGCACGATGCTCGCGGGTGCGACCGTGCCCTCGTGGAGATTGACCGACGGTAACGCTTTCATCAACGTGGGAATCGGCTTGACGCTGACACGCAACACGATATCCTGACCGTTGGAGATGCCGCCTTCGATGCCGCCCGCGCGATTGGAACCGCGAGCGACGTTGCCGTCCTCGAGCGTGAACACGTCGTGCGCGGAGGAGCCGGGCAGCGCCGCGACGTCGCGGCCCGCGCCGACCTCGACCGCTTTGACCGTCTGCATCGCCATCAGCGCTCCGGCGAGGACACCGTCGAGTCGCGTATCCGGTTGCCGGTTCGCGCCGACGCCGGCCGGCACGCCGGTCACGCGAATCGTGAACGTTCCCCCAAGCGTGTCGCCCGCGGCCTTCGCCGCGTCGATGGCCGCGATCATCCGCGCTTCGCTCGCCGGATCGGGACAGCGCACGTCGCTTGCGTTCGTGCGCGCGACGTCGACGTCGTCGATCTCGGCCGCCACGACCGGCCCGATCTGCGAGACGTGCGCCGTCGTGCGGATGCCGAGCGCTTCGAGAAATTGTGCGCAGATCGCGCCGAGTGCGACGCGCATCGCGGTCTCGCGCGCACTCGCGCGTTCCAGGACGTTGCGCAGATCGCGCTGGCGATATTTCATCGCGCCCGCGTAATCGGTGTGGCCGGGGCGCGGATTCGTCAGCGGCTTGCCGCCGCCGGTCAGCGGATCCATCAGCTCGCGCACGTTCGCGTAATCCTTGTTGCGCACGAGGATCGCGAGCGGCGACCCGAGCGTGACGCCGCCGCGCAGCCCCGCGAGGAATTCGACTTCGTCCGTTTCGATCTTCATGCGGCCGCCGCGACCGTACCCGCCCTGGCGGGCGCGCAACGTCGCGTTGATCGCGTCGACGTCGAGCCGGAGATGCGCCGGCAGTCCATCGAGGATGCCGACCAGGGCCGGGCCGTGCGACTCGCCCGCAGTGAGATAGCGAAACATCGAGATTCGGCGTTCGCCGCGGCGCGCGCGATATCCGCGAGGGGCCCCGGGCGCGCCCGGGGCGAACGGCCCGCCCATGATACGATCGACGGCGCGCGTGGATGCCGTGACGCTCGAGGCGCGGGCCGCGATGCTCGTCGCGCGGTCGATCAAGGCGGACGCGAAGCGCGCCGGCATCGAACTCGCCATCGCCTGCATGGATCTCACGACGCTCGAGGGCAAGGATACGCCCGCGAAAGTTCGCGGCTTGTGCGCGCGCGGCGTCTCACCCGCCCCGGGCGCTCCGAGCGTCGCCGCGATCTGCGTGTATCCCAATCTCGTTCCGGCCGCGGTCGAAGCGGTTGCGGGCCGGGCCGTCAAGGTCGCGTCGGTCGCAACCGCCTTCCCGAGCGGCCTCTCACCGCTCGACGTCAAGCTGCGCGAAACCACGGAAGCCGTGGCGGCGGGCGCGCACGAAATCGACATGGTGATCGACCGCAGCTTGTTCCTCGCGGGCCGCTATCGGGCGGTGGAGGACGAGATCCGAGCCGTGCGGGCCGCGTGCGGCGGAGCGACGCTCAAGGTGATCCTGGAGGCAGGCGAGCTCGGGTCGTACCGCGCCATCCGCGCGGCCTGCGACATCGCCCTCGCCGCCGGCGCGGATTTCCTCAAGACCGCGACCGGCAAGATCGGCGTGTCTTCCACGCCCGCGATCGCGCTGCTGCTCTGCGAGGCGATTCGCGATCACGCGCGCCTGACGGGACGCGAAGCCGGCCTGAAGCTGGCCGGCGGCATTCGCACGACGAAGTCTGCGCTCGGCTACCTCGCGCTCGTCTGCGAAACGCTCGGCCCGGCGTGGCTCACGCCCGCCCGTTTCCGCATCGGCGCGTCGTCGCTCCTGGACGACCTGCTGCTGCAGCGCGAGAAGGCGGTGACCGGAAATTACGGCTCCGCCGCCTACGTGGCCACGGCGTGAGTCGGGCGACCGAGAACGCGGCCGCATTCGCGTACGCGCCGTCGCTCGAATCGACGGCGCCGGTCGCTATCCGCGAACGCTACGGCCTCTTCATCGGCGGGGAGTGGGCGCCCGCGGCTGACGATCGGACCTTTGCGACGATCAACCCGGCCACGGAAGAGACCCTGGCGCTCGTCGCCCACGGATCGGCGGCCGACGTCGACCGCGCCGTGCGCGCCGCCCGGCGCGGCTACGAGAAGTACTGGCGCAAACTACGCCCCGCCGAACGCGCGAAGTACGTGTATCGGATCGCCCGCGTGCTCTCGGAGCGGGCGCGCGAATTCGCGATCCTCGAAACGCTCGACGGCGGGAAGCCGATCCGCGAGTCGCGGGACTTCGACCTCCCGCAAGCCACGGCGCACTTCTTCTACCACGCCGGGTGGGCCGACAAGCTCGCGTGGGCCGTGGACGGAGCCGAACGGCCGCGGCCGCTCGGCGTCGTCGGTGCGATCGTCCCCTGGAACTTCCCGCTCATGATCGCGGCTTGGAAGATCGCTCCGGCCCTCGCCTGCGGCAACACGGTCGTCCTCAAGCCCGCCGAGACGACGCCGCTGACCGCGCTCGCGCTCGCCGGCGTCTGCGCGGAAGCCGATTTGCCGCCGGGCGTCGTCAACGTGGTGACGGGGGACGGGGCGACGGGAGCGGCGCTGGTCGAGCATCCCGACGTCGACAAGATCAGCTTCACGGGCTCGACCGAGGTCGGCAAGGGGATCCGCCGGGCGACGGCCGGCACGCCCAAGCGTCTGGGGCTCGAACTGGGCGGGAAGTCGGCCTTCATCGTGTTCGACGACGCGCCGCTCGATCAGACGATCGAGGGGATCGTCTCCGCGATCTTTTTCAACGCCGGCCACGTCTGCTGCGCGGGCTCCCGGCTGCTGTTGCAGGAGTCGATTGCCGAGGACGTTACGGACAGGCTGCGGTTGCGGCTCGCGTCGCTGCGCCACGGCGATCCCCTCGACAAGAACACCGATATCGGTGCGATCAACTCGCGCGCGCAGCGCGACAAGATCGCGGAGCTCGTGCGCAGCGGCATCGAGGAAGGCGCCACGCTCGTGCAACACGACTGGACGCCGCCGGAGCGGGGATTTTGGTATCCGGCCTCCTTCTTCACGAACGTGCAGCCGACGTACCGGATCGCCCGGGAAGAGATCTTTGGGCCGGTCCTCTCGATCCTCACGTTCCGCACGCCGGATGAAGCGATCGAGCGGGCCAACAACATTCCCTACGGCCTCTCGGCCGGCGTTTGGTCGAGCAGCGGCGCGCTCTCGATGTACGTGGCCGAGCGGCTCTCGGCCGGCGTCGTATGGTGCAACACCTTCAACCGGTTCGATCCGAGCTCGCCCTTCGGCGGATACAAGGAGTCGGGCTTCGGGCGCGAAGGGGGACTGACCGGCCTCCGCGCCTATCTGGAGACGTGAGCGGCCGGGATGGGTAGGGTAACGCAGTGTTGATTCAAGTCCAAGCGACCGACCTCGATCGTTCGGCGCTCCGGTTGCGCTATCTGAACAATCGCAACCGGACCGCCGAGATTTTCGCGCTCGTCGAGCCGGCGGCGTATTACGACCGCCCGATTCCGTTGCGCCATCCCGTGGTGTTTTACGAGGGGCACCTGCCGGCGTTCAGCTACAACAAGCTCGTGCGCGAGGCGCTGGGCGGACCGTCGATCGACCCGGATTTCGAACGGCTCTTCGAGCGGGGCATCGATCCGAGCGACTCGCTCGACGCGGCGCGGCACGAACGCGACTCCTGGCCCGAACGCGCCCAGGTTCAGGCCTTCGGGGCGCGCGTGGATGCCGCCATCCTCGCGGCGTTCGCGAAGGCGGACCTCACGAACGCCGGCGCCTCGCCGCTCCTCGAACGCGCGCAAGCCGCCTACACGATCCTCGAGCACGAGGAAATGCATCACGAGACGCTGCTCTATCTGCTGCACCAGATGCCGCTCGAGCGCAAGCGCCTCGCCGGCCGGACGGGCGCCTACGTCGAGGGCGAACCGCTTGCGACCGGCCGGGTCACCGTCGACGCCGGTGTCGCCACGCTCGGTGCGCGTCGCGACGCGATCCGTTTTGGCTGGGACAACGAATTTCCGGAAACGCGCGTGGCCGTCGCTGCGTTCGAAATCGACGTCAACGACGTGACCAACGGCGATTGGCTCGCCTTCGTTCGCGCCGGCGGTCCGGTCCCGCCGTTTTGGATGGAGCGCGACGGCACGTTCGTCTTGCGTGGCGCGTTCGAAGTGATGCCGCTTCCGCACAGCTGGCCCGTCTACGTCACCCATGCGCAGGCGAGAGCATACGCCGCTTGGAAGGGCGCGCGGCTACCGACGGAAGCAGAATATCACCGTGCCGCATTCGGGAGCCCCGGCGGCGAGGAGCGCGCGTTCCCGTGGGGCGACGAAGCGCCGTCGGCGCGCTTCGGCAACTTCGATTTCAAGCGCTTCGATCCCGAACCCGTCGGGACGAATCCGGCCGGCACGAGCGCGTGGGGCGTTGCGGATCTCGTCGGCAACGGATGGGAGTGGACGTCGACGCCGTTCGCGCCGTTCGCCGGATTCGAACCGATGGCGTCGTATCCGCCCTATTCCGCCGACTTCTTCGACGACGAACACTTCGTCATGAAGGGCGCGTCGCCGGTCACGAGCCGCAATCACGTACGACGAAGTCTGCGCAACTGGTATCGCGCCGAGTACCCCTACGTCTACGCGACGTTCCGGACCGTTTGTTGAAAACGGGGCGGCGAGGTCATGTCACCCCTTCGACAGGCGCGGGTGACGGAGCCGTCAGTCGCTGAAATCCTCGACGACGACGACGCCGCCGCGAAAGGGTGCGACGCCGATTCCTACGCGCCGGTACGCCCCTTTGAGGATTTCGGCGCGATGCGCGGGATCGTTCCAGATTTCACGCGCCGCGCGCTCCGCGTCCGGGCCGACGCCGATGTTCTCACCGGCGTAGCCGAACCGGTAACCGGCCCGGTGCATGCGCGTGAACGGGTCCGCGCCCTCCGGTGTGAAATGGCTGAAATAGCGGCGGCGCGACATGTCGGAAGCGAAATCTTGGGCGATGCGCGCGAGCCGCGGATCGGCCAGCAGACGACTGCGCCTTCCCGCGGCACGCTCGGCCTCGAGCGTGCGCAGGACGACGGCGCGCGGATCCGCTCGCGGACGCGCGCCCGCGGGCAACGCGCTCGCGATGACCGCAAGGAGCAACGACGCCGCGCGGAGCGCCGCCGCCGGTCGCGTTCGGCCGGTCATCCGACGGCCGATGCGAAGGTCCAGGCCATGCGATGCTGGAGTTCGTCATCGAGGGCCGCGAGGAATCGTTCCGTCGTGAGCCACGGTTGGTCCGGACCGATGAGGGCCGCGAGGTCCTTGGTCATCTTCCCGTGTTCGACCGTATCGATGCAGACCCGCTCGAGCGTCTCCGCGAAGCGCACCACGTCCGGCGTGTCGTCGAGCCGCCCGCGGTGGGCGAGGCCGCGCGTCCATGCAAAGATCGAGGCGATCGGATTGGTCGACGTCGGCCGGCCTTGCTGGTGCAGACGAAAATGCCGCGTGACCGTGCCGTGTGCGGCTTCGGCTTCGATCGTCTTGCCGTCCGGCATCATCAGCACCGACGTCATCAAGCCGAGCGATCCGTATCCCTGCGCGACCGTATCGGACTGCACGTCGCCGTCGTAATTCTTACAGGCCCAAACGTATTTGCCGGACCACTTGAGGCAACTCGCGACCATGTCGTCGATCAGCCGGTGTTCGTAGGTGCCGCCGTACTCGTCGAAGCGCGTCTTGAATTCGGCATCGAACACGCGCTGGAAGACCTGCATGAAACGGCCGTCGTAGGTCTTGAGGATCGTGTTTTTCGTGGAGAGATAAACCGGCCACTTCCGCTGCAAGCCGTAATTGAAGCACGCGCGTGCGAAGCCTTCGATCGAGTCGTCGAGGTTGTACATGGACAGCGCGATGCCGGGCCGTTCGAAGACGAAGACGTTGCGTTCGACGGGCGGCCCGCCGTCCGTCGGCGTGAAGGTGAGTTTGAGCGTTCCGGCGCCCGGGATCGCCATCTCGGTCGCTCGATATTGGTCGCCGAACGCGTGACGGCCGATCACGATCGGGTCGGTCCAACCCGGCACGAGCCGCGGTACGTTGCGGCAGATGATCGGTTCGCGAAAGACGGTCCCATCGAGTTCGTTGCGGATCGTTCCGTTGGGCGAACGCCACATTTGTTTGAGACCGAACTCGGCCACCCGGGCTTCGTCGGGCGTGATCGTCGCGCACTTCACGCCGACGCCGTATTGCTTGATCGCGCGCGCGGCTTCGACCGTGATCCGGTCGTCCGTTCGATCGCGACTCTCGATCCCGAGATCGTAGTATTTGAGGTCGACGTCGAGATAGGGGAGGACCAGCGTCTCGCGGATCATCTTCCAGATCACGCGCGTCATCTCGTCACCGTCGAGTTCGACGACCGGTTGCGCCACTTTGATCTTTTCCACTCCACGTGACTTCCGCCGCGGAAGGCACAAATCATTGGCGGGTCGCATTGGATGGGTCGTGACGGAGACATGGCTGGCCTCGCGCGAGCGTCCGCGTGCCGAACGCATCGTGAGCCTCTTGCCGAGCGCGACGGAAATCGTGTACGCGCTCGGTCTCGGCGACCGGCTCGTCGGCGTGACGCACGAGTGCGATTATCCCGCCGCCGCCCGGTCGAAGCCGCAGCTGACCGCGAGCGCGTTACCGCATGCCGCGAACTCGGCGGAGATCGATCGGCACGTGCGCGCGAGTCTGCACGCCGGTTCGAGTCTCTATTCGCTCGACTCCGATCTGCTCGAACGGCTCGCGCCCGACCTCATCATCACGCAGGAACTGTGCGAGGTGTGTGCCGTGTCGTACGAGATCGTCGCGCGCGCCGCGAAACGCCTGCGCGGCGATCCGCGCTTGATCTCGCTCGAGCCGTCGTCGCTCGAAGATCTCTACGCGAACGTCGCGACCGTCGGCGCGTTGACCGGAGCGGCCGGCGCGGCGGACGCGCTCGTCGCGTCGCTGCGCGCGCGCGCGGAGAATTTGCGCGCGCGCGTGGCCGGCCGGCCGCGCCCGCGAACGCTCGTCCTCGAATGGACGGATCCGCCCATGAGCGGCGGGCATTGGACGCCCGAACTCGTCGAACTGGCCGGCGGCGAACCGCTGCTCGCGAATCCCGGAGCGAATTCGCAAGTGATCGCGTGGGATGCCATCCGCGCGGCCGATCCCGACGTCGTTCTGATCGCTCCGTGCGGCTACGCCATGGATGCGACGCGGCGCGCGATCGCCGAACTCGACGCCGTGCCGGCCTTTCGCGCACTCCGCGCGTATGCGACCGGGCGCATCGTCGCCATCGACGGCAACGCCTACGTCAACCGCCCCGGCCCCCGCCTAATCGACTCCGCCGAAATCTTCGCCGACGCGTTACACGGCATCGCTATCCCCGAGCGAGAGCGCTAAGGCGGCGCACCCTTCGACGAGCTCAGGGTGACATCGCATCCCCCTCGTTCTTGTCACCCTGAGCTCGTCGAAGGGTGGACCGACGGGTCTTTGGTTTAGCGGACGACGGGGGAGAGGTGGAGTTCGGGGTGTTCCACTTTGAAACGCTCTTGAGATTCGACGACCGAGCGGCGAGCGGCGGCCGCGTCTTGCCAGCCTTGGGTGCTCGTGGACTTGCCTTCGAGCAACTTGTACGTTTCGAAGAAGTGCGAGATCGTGCGCAACGTATGCGGGAAGATCTGCGACTGCGTGTAGACGTCGTGATAGGCGGGCTCGCCGACCGGCACCGCGAGGACTTTGTCGTCGGGTTTGCCGTCGTCGATCATCTTCAGCAGTCCGATCGGCCGGGCGACTACGATGCAGCCGGGAAAGGTCGGTTGCACGACGAGGATCAGGACGTCGAGCGGATCGCCGTCTTCGGCCAAGGTCTGCGGTACGAATCCGTAATCGCCCGGATAGTAAATCGGTGAATGAAGTGCCCGGTCGAGCCGGAAAACGTTCATGTCTTTATCGTATTCGTACTTGTTCCGCGACCCTTGCGGGATCTCGACGACGACGTTGATCTCCTCGGGAGCGGCGTCGCCCACGGGAAGGTGAAGATAGTTCGTATTGCTGGAGATGGCCACGAGGAGACCGCTTACCCGCGGCCGCGCGCGTGGCCTGCCCGTGGCAGTCACTCTCTCAAAAGAGCCGCCAGTGCGACGAAAAGCTTCGTCTCGAGCACCACGATCGTAAACCCGTAGGCGTCACCGGTCAGGCCGCCGAGCCGCGAGACGATCCAGGCTTCGCAGGCGAACGCACCGAGCAGTGCGCTCGGCACGAGCGCCGGAACGTTCCGGCCCAGAGGGCGGCCGCCCAGGACCAGCACCGCGAGCGACCCGCCGAGGACGATCGCGACCCCGGCGTCCGCGCGATAGTGCGGGCGCCGGGGCTTCTCCGGCCGTCCGCGGGCGCCCGGAAAAACGAACGCGCCCGCGACCGCCGCCGCGCGGGCGAGGGCCGCCGTGAAGGCAAGCGCGGCGGGATAGCGCGCGGGCGGGATCGCGGCGAGCGCCGCGAGGCTCGCACTTCCGGCGAGGAACATGCCGGCCACGGCAAACGTTCCGTGGCGCGGGTCTTTGAGGATCTCGAGGCGCCGCTGCGGTGAAACGCTCGCGACGAACGCGTCGCAGCCGTCGAGAAAGCCGTCGAGGTGAATCGCGCCCGTCAGCAGCGTGAGCGCGCCGAAGGCCGCGACCGCGCCGAGCGGCTCGGGCAGCACGCGCGAGGCGCCCCAGCCGACGGCGCCCGCCGTCGCTCCGAGGAGCGCGCCGACGGCCGGCAGGACGGCGAGTGCGGCCGGGCCGGGTGCCCCGCGCCGCGAGACGGGCACGATCGAGAACGCGCCCAACGCGTCGAGCACGGCGGCCGCCGGATCTCTTACGGCGGATCCGCCTCGGCGACGCCCGCTTCCGCAAAAGTCTTCATCTCCGCGATCATGCGCGTCGCGGCCTCGATCAAAGGCAATGCGAGCGCCGCGCCGCTCGCCTCGCCCAAACGCAGGTCGAGGTCGAGCAACGGCTGCAGGCGCAGCGCGTCGAGAGCGATGCGGTGGCCCGGCTCTTGCGAACGATGGGCCGCAATGCAATAATCGCGCGCCGCGGGCGCGATGCGCACGGCCAGCAGCGCCGCGCTCGCTACGATGAAGCCGTCGAGCACGACCGGAATGCGGCGCGCCGCGGCGCCGAGGATCGCGCCCGTGAGCCCGACGATCTCGTAGCCGCCGACGGCCGCCGCGATACGCTTCCAGGAAGCTCCGGCCAGCGGCCGAACCGCGTCGGCCACGACCCGGCGCTTCGTGCCGAGGCGTTCATCGTCGATACCCGTGCCGCGCCCCGTCACCGCTTTGGCCGACGCGCCCGTGCACGCGGCCGTAATCGCTGCCGCGCTCGTGGAATTACCGATGCCCATCTCGCCGAGCGCGAGCGTGTCGTAGGCCGCGCGCGCGAAGACGTCGTCGACCGCCGCGATGCCGGCCGCGAGGGCGAGCTCGACGTCCCCTTCGGGCATCGCGTCGCCGCGCGCGAAGTTGCGCGTCCCGGTCGCGACGCGCACGTCGATGAGCCGGGGATGCGCCGGCAGGTCGCCGCGCACGCCGAAATCGGCAACGAACACGTCGGCGCGCGCGACGCGCGCAAAGGCGTTGATCGCGGCGATGCCGCCGCAAAACGCGCCGACCATCTGCGGCGTCACCTCGGAGGGATACGCGCTGACGCCTTCAGCCGTGACGCCGTGGTCGCCGGCGCCGATCAAGATGGCCGGCCGTTCGTAAGGGCGGTCGACCACGCGCCCCGCGATGGCTGAGAGCCGGACGGCGAGTTCTTCGATGCGGCCGAGCGATCCGACCGGTTTCGTGAGCGCGTCGATGCGCCGGCGCGCCGCGGTACCGGCCTGCCCGTCGACGGGGACGATTGCGTCGCGCGCGGCATCGCTCGTCACGACACCGCCGCATCGCCCGGCGTGCGGTTGAGGTCGACGAGCCGTCCACCCGCGGCGTCGAACGCGAAGCGCGTCACGCTGCCCGGCGAAAAACGGACGCCGAGCGCGTCGGCCTCCGAGCGGCCGAGTGCGACCCGCAAGAGCGCGTGGAGTACGCCCGCGTGCGTCGCGACGAGCACGCGATCGCCGTCGCTCGCCGCAACGTCGAGCGCGTCGACCGCATCTCGCACGCGCGCGCACACGGCGTCGAACGATTCGCCGCCGGGCGGCGTGTAGAAACGCGGCGTGGTCGCCGCGTGGTCGACCGTGTCCGGAAAGCGTTTCACGATCTCACTCCAGACGAGACCTTCCCACGCGCCGAAACGCATCTCGCGCCAGCGCTCGTCGAACTCGAGCGGCACGGCGCGCTCGCCGAGGACGATCTCGGCCGTTTCGCGTGCGCGAGCGAGATCGCTCGCGACGGCACGATCGATGGTTTCGTGCGCGAGCATCGTCGCGACCGCGCGCGCTTGCGCGCGGCCTTCGTCGTCGAGCGGTACGTCCGTCTGCCCTTGAAAGCGGCCGGCCGCATTCCACGCCGTTCGTCCGTGCCGGACGACGATCAATTCAAAAACGTGTGTTACGTCGAGCCCTGCCTCTCTGCGAGGTCAGGGCTTGCGACGCGACACCGTGCGGTCCTGCGGCGAGTGCTAGTTGGGACCCGGCAAGAACGGCGTGCCCTCGTGTGCGACGAGCAGGTCGTGCATGTCGTTCGCGTGCTCTTCTTCGGTCGCGAGGATCCCTTCGAGCATGACGCGCGTCGTCGGGTCCTTGTCCGCAAAGTAGCGGATCAGCTCGCGATAATGTTCGACGGCGATGCGCTCGGCGATCAAGTTTTCCTTGATCATATCGACGAGCGTTTCGGCGGAGCCATACTCGGAGGCCGAACGCGTCGCGAGACCTTTGGGATCGAAATTCGGATCGCCGCCGAGCTGGTTGATACGCTCGGCCACCATCATCATATGCTCTTGTTCTTCGCGCGCGTGGGTGAGGAACTCGTCCTTGACGGACTCGCTATCGATCCCGACCGCGGCGATCGCATGTTGCGTGTAGCGGAGCACGCAGACGATTTCGGTCGCGAGGACGCTCTGGAGGATCTCGATGGCCTGCTTGACGTCGCCCTGGTAGCTCTTCGTCACCGCGCCATTCTCGAGATGTTCGCGCGCGCGCTTGCGGAGTTCGGTCACGTCGGTCAGAAATGGTTTCGCTACGGTCGTACTCATATGGTCGCTCATTCCCCGATCGAAGAGCGCGCAACCACGGCGCGGTCGGGGATCGCGATGTACCCGTCCCCGAGATCGCCGTAAACGCGCGAGTGGGGCGCCGCCGTTCCCCATCTCCACAAGTACTGCGCGACGTACGCGCAGGTGACGGCGTCGAGGAGGTCGTCGAAACGCTTGTAGCCGCGAACCTCGGCGACGAGCGGAATGGTTTCACCCAAATGCAGCGGCGGATCGGCAAGCTCGAGCGACGCGAGCGCGGTGCGGTAACGGCGCCATTCCCCGAGAACCGCGGGCCAGGGCCGCGACTTCTTTTTGTACCGGAAGATCGCGGGGAGGTCGAAGAGCCGGACCAGCGACGGGTGCGGAAAAACCTCGAAGGCGTGCCGGCCCGGGCTGCGCGGCGGCAGATCGAGCCGTTCGCCGACGCCGTCGGCCCGCAGCGCATCGAGGAGCGCGCGCGCCCGGCCACCGTCCGGAAAACGCCGCCGGTTCGCGGGATGCGGCCCGGCATGGTAGGCGCGGAAGTCGCGCGCGAGCTCGCGTTCGCAGGGCCGCATCCCCGTCTCGTTGAGAACGATCGTCGGCATGTCGAAGCCGAGCACCATCGTCGTCGCGAGATGCGCGCGGATCCAGGCCAGGATCTCGCCGTCGCCCGCGAGGTCCGCGCGGGCTTCGAGGACGTATCCGCGCTCGTCGAGCACGGCGGCGCCGGAAGGATTGGCGGACGACCAGGCGAGGTCGAGTCCGAGAAAACGGCGAGCCGGCATGACGGCCTTTTGTTGAAAGTCGGGGCCCGTGGGGGGCGTCGGGAGGCTTCGCCGCCCCGACTTCAACACACAGGGCGGGGCGGTCCCGCCGACGTAGGCTTCGCGCGTGCCGAAGAGCCGCGAGCCGCTCCGTCTCGACGTCCGGAAGACGTACAAGCTCTACGTCAACGGCGCGTTCGTGCGTTCGGAATCCGGTCGGGCCGACGTCGTGGGCGGCGGCACGGACGATTCGGCCAACGTCGCGCGGGCGTCGCGCAAGGATCTGCGCGACGCGGTCGTCGCCGCGCGCGCGGCGTACCCCCGCTGGTCGGCCGCCACCGCGATGAACCGGGGGCTCGTGCTGTATCGCCTCGCGGAGATGATGGACGCCCGGCGCGGCGAGTTCGTGGAACGCTTGCGGCTGGGCGCGAAGCTCGACGAAAGCGACGCGCTGCGCGAGACGACGGCGGCGATCGATCGCACCCTCTGGTACGCGGGCTGGTGCGACAAGTATGCGGCGGTGCTCTCGTCGCGCAATCCGGTCGCCGGTCCGTATCTCGCGTATTCGTCGCCCGAACCGATGGGTGTGGTCGGCAGCGTCGCGCCGGACGAACCGTCGCTCTTGGGGCTCGTGTCGGCGGTTGTTCCACCGCTCGTTTCGGGGAACACGGTCGTCGCGATCGCATCGGAGACGGATCCCCGCACCGCGATCGTTTTCGCGGAGTGTCTGGCGACCTGCGATCTGCCGGCGGGGGCGGCCAACGTGTTGACGGGGCGGCGCATCGAGATCGCTCCGCATCTCGCGCGGCACATGGACGTGAACGCGCTCGAAACCTACGCGCTCGATGCGCCGTTCGCAGCGGAACTCGAACGGCTCGGCGCCGACAATCTCAAACGCACGCGTACGGTCCCGGCCGCGTCCTCCGCCGATTGGTTCGCGGCCGAAGCGCAGGATCTCGCGCGCGTCGCGCAATTCGTGGAAATCAAGACGATCTGGCACCCAGCCGGCATCTGAGCGCGATGGACGAGGACGCCGCACGTGCCGCCATCGTCGCGTACGGGCGGCGTCTTTACGAACGCGGCCTCGTGGCCGGTTCGAGCGGAAACCTCAGCGTTCGTCTCGACGACGGAACGCTCGTGGTGACGCCCACAACGCGGTCCCTCGGCTCGCTCGAACCGGAGGATCTCGTGCGCTGCGGCGCCGACGGAACGTCGCTCGACGCGACGCGCCGCCCGACGAGCGAACTGCCGCTGCACGTCGCCGCGTATCGCGCCCGGCCCGACGTTCGCTGCGTGATCCACACGCACCCGACCTATTGCGTGGGCTGGTCGAAAACGGGCGCGCTCTTTCCTTTGGACACGGTCGGCGCGATCGAATCGCTCGGCCCGATCGCGTTCACGCGCTACGCGAGGTCCGGCACGCAAGAACTCGCGGATCGGTGTGCGGACGCGTTCGCCGCGGACGTCGACACGATCGTCATGGAGCGGCACGGCCTCTCGTGCGTCGCCGCCGACTTGGAGACGGCGTTCCTGCGCACCGATCTCGCCGAGCAGACCGCCCACATCGAGTTCGCAGCGTTCGTGCTGCGGACGTCGAACCGCATACCTTCGATGACGAACGAACCAAATGCGTCGAACGCACTTCCTCCGGCCCCCGGGGCGCGGCCGGACCTTCCGCTCGGCGACCTTCGCAGCGCCGCGGGCGACGAGCCCGAGGCGCACGCCGCGCTCGACCGGTTCCACACCGAGTTTTCGAGCGCGTCGCCGGACGCCGCCCGGCTCGGCGAACACGCGGAGGGCGTTCGCGGCTTCGCCTCGGTCGCGGGTCCTTTCGAACGCTGGTGGCTCGATCCGCGCGTCCAGGCGTTCGTCGCCGAACTGGGCGCGACCGGAATCTGACGGGGCCGCCGGGGGGCGCGGTCGTCGCGGACGCGAAGGGACGGCCCGGCCACGCAGGCGTGGAGAGGTGGCAGAGTGGTCGAATGCACTCGCTTGGAAAGCGAGCAGACTGTCAAAGGTCTCGGGAGTTCGAATCTCCCCCTCTCCGTTGAAAACGGGGCGGCACGGCCCCCCGTTGGCCCCCGGGCCGGCACTCGCCGGCCCCGCTGACGCGCGAAGTCGGGGCGGCACGGCCCCCCGTTGCCCCCCGGGCCGGCACTCGCCGGCCCCGCTGACGCTGGGCGGGGGTTGGGGGAGGGCGCTCGAGCCGGCTCCGGCCGGCTCCTCGCGTTGTCACCCTGAGCTTGTCGAAGGGTGAGGTTACATGCGGTAGCGCAGGCGGAGTTGGACGGAGAAGCCGGCGGGGTAG
>Ga0116227_10003501_pt1 | contig 34812 bp, 27 predicted proteins | sample S1TSphgellanicum_FD_89693 | JGI IMG/M metagenome (GOLD analysis project Ga0116227, IMG submission 89693) | Host-associated microbial communities from peat moss isolated from Minnesota, USA - S1T2_Fb - Sphagnum magellanicum MG | ecosystem: Host-associated > Plants > Peat moss > Unclassified...
TAATCAATAATTTTTTTAAAAAATTTTAAAAAAATAAAAAAAAAATATAAAAAAAAAAAAAAAATTTAAAAAAAAAAAAAAAAAAAAAAAAAAAAAAACTTCATACAATTGAGATTTAATATTTTGAAAATGTTGTAATATTTTCAAATTACATATTGTGTTGATCCTATTAAATTTCAAAAAGTAAACAAAAATCATGAAATTGAGAATAAATATTTGAAAATGTTGTAATATGTTTGATTACATATTATGTTGATAAAATTGAATTTCCAAAAATATAAAAACCTCATAGGAACTGAGGTTACCTCCCCTAGAGAATTAATTAATTAATTTTGAAATCGATTGAGTTTTTAATGATTCATTAGAGTTGGTTTAGGTAGAGAAACTTTGGGCTCCATAAGTCATCCTTTCAGATGATAGTTTCAAATGGAATTTATTTAGTCAATTCCCAAATTAAGAGAAATGAAAAGATATATTTCAAATAATAATATTTTGAGTTATTTTTCCAACACCAAGTCACAATTCATGATCATGTTTTTAAAATACCTTTTACATTAATTTGTATCCCATTTTTAAAAATTAAATTTGAATTCAATTCAATTCAATTAAAAAGATTCAATTCAATTGAATTCAAGTTGTAAGTAATGTGATTGAATATTTTCATCCTTAATTTGCACAAAATCAATTCATTTTTTCCATCAGTTGATCATCCAGAACCCAAGTTAATTAATTAATTAATTAATTGTGAAATTGACTGGATTCAGCTCTTAATTAATAGTGTGAAACAGTAACCCTAGAGAAAAGGATAAACACGAAAGGCAGGTGGAGGCAATCTATGGGACCACGTCAGCCTGCCATGCGTACTTTTCCACGTGGCATAGCATTTAGCACATCAGGAGGCAGCTCTGTTCAGTAGTTGGTGTTGCGGTGAGCTCGCTCGCATTGCGCAAAAATCTCGATCTTTTTCTCGAAATCTCTCTCTCTCAAGCAATTGTTGTAACTAGCTTCGCAATTTCTTCGCAAGGAAAACGATCTCGGAGAACGAATTCACACGACCCACAAGCTCTGAAGGTAGAAATGGTCGTCACAGTAGAATCGGTAGATAGCAGTGAGTAGGTTGTGTTTTTGCTCTGAAGTTTGTCATCTTGTGCTTCTTGATTTGTTTGCCATGTTGTCCTGATTTAGAGAGATGGGTGAGATTTTTTTTGTTGGATAACTCTGATTCTGGTGATTCAGTGTATGTAATGGAGTCCTGAGATGGGTCACACTGTAATTGGACTGGTTTGAAAAGTTTCTGCATGAAAGGAGCTCGCAAAGATTTAGGTTGTACCTGTTTTGGTGCTTTTGGGTTCTTGCAGAGATTTAGGGGGTTTTTTTTGTCCCTCTTTTTGGGTGCTTTTGATTCTTGCAAAGAGTTTGGTGACATATGTGGCAATTTCTTTATGGGCTGAATTTTTCTGGGGTGTGGTTTCTTCCTGTCTGTCATCTGTTGTGGGTGGTGAAATTCAAGCTCTTATTATAATAAGAGATTTTTTCTGTTCTGTAGAAGTGTTTTTGGTTTGTTGCTGTGTTTTGTGATTGATGCAGAGATGATGAATGAAAAGTGGGATTCTGATACAGATTTGAAATTGTTTCTCAGCAGAAAAGAAGGTTGAAACGAAATCTGTGAAGAGGGGGGGGAAAGGAGGAATTAGCAGCAATGGCAGCTTCAGGACCTGCACCTGTGGCACGAGCTGTCACGTTGCCAGGGGAGCCAACACAGACAAGCACACTTGCACTGGAGAAAGGAGCAGCAGCTTTACAAAGCTTCAAACCTGTGAACAGGATGCATGCTCATCTCTGCGCATTCCATTTTTATGCATATGACATGGGTAGACAAGTGGAAGCACATCACTACTGCACACATTACAATGAGGAAATGCGGCAATGTGCCATCTTTGACACCCCAGAAGCAGATGCTCGCCTCATTGGCATTGAGTACATCGTCTCAGAGAGGCTTTTCAAAACACTGCCTGATGAAGAGAAGAAATTCTGGCATTCACATGATTATGAAGTCACGGGTGGTATTCTCTTCTTGCCTGGCGTGCCCAAAGTTGCAGAGCGTGCAGCTCTCAGTGAGGTAAAACTAAATTTTTCTTTTTTATTGGATCTGATTTACTTGGCAACGCCTTTGGAGCAGACATCATCTGTTGGAAAGATTGTGATATCCATCAGAAAAATCCAAGCAAAAAAAAGAGGTTCATCTAAGAACTGAGTTGATTAGGTTCTTGCATCAAAATTGCACAAAAGGCTGTCAGTGAATCCTTGCACTTCCCTGAAGATTCTCCTCAAGCACTGGTAATCCTTTTTGTGCAGGTAGCCAAAACCTATGGAAAAGTGTTTCACTTCTGGCAGGTTGACAAGGGTGATAGTCTGCCACTAGGTTTGCCACAACTGATGATGTCTTTCACCAGTGACGGGCAGCTTAATCCTGCACTTGCAGCAGGTCAGAACCCACTTTTAGTTTGCAAATTTGAGCTCCACGAGGACAAGATTCAAATGTCTTGAAGAATATGTGGACTGTGCTTTTGTAAACTCTGGAGGTCCTGCTTTCGGTTTCCAGTTTTTGCTTTGTTTCTGTTGTTTCTGTTGGTTCTTTTTTAGCTCAAATTTAGCAACGTGTGCTATTGGAAACAATTGGAAGAACTGAAGGATCCAGGGATCTTTGGTACCTTAGCATTTGACATGAGATTTCATGGAACCGTTGAGGATTTATGGATGTGAACATCAGGGATGGTGATTTGTGGTCATTTTGTTTTCTCCTGCTCTGCATGCTTGACAATACTGTTTTGCCATTGTCTTTTTTGGGTGGGACTGTAGATGTGGAGAGGAGATTCAATGTAAGTTTCAAGGACAATGCCGAATATCGCAAGAATCTCACAGGTCCAGATGAGGGTGTCCACCCTAATGCTAACTCTTGGAGAAGTGGAAAAGGACTTGAACCTGCATCTCGGGAGGTTGATTGTGAGTGAGTGACTGATGCCATCTTCAATTCCATCTCAATCGGCACTATTCCTCCATTGAATTAGATTAATTGACATGATAATTTCAGTGGTAAGGAGTAAGGGTCTGCATAGACTGATGTAGACTGTGACGAGGATTGATGTCAGGAAGTAGGATATATGGTATAAACAAAGTGTTATTCCTTACTGTTTTGCATGCCAGGACTGCAATGTGACCTGTTTCACCCATGTTTCAACCTGCCTTCACAATCTCTGAATGAAGTAAGTGCCATAATTAGCCACAAAGGCAGCAGTGTATTTTGGCAATAATTTTCATGCTTGTGGAATCAGAGTTCAAGATTAATTTCCATCGGTGATCTAATCCTCAACTCCACACCAGTTTTTAAGCTCTTGTGTTCTTGGAGAGAGGTCAGCATATGATGGGATTATTCTGACCACTTCTCTCCCCACCAGGAGGGGTCTGTCCACACCTGTTCCTTGGTCCACAGGATTTCTGAAGCGCTCATATCCTCTACCCGCCATACTAATTTGATTGAACACAAAGACTGACTACCCACAATGTGAAGAAAAATTGATCAGCATAACAATTCAGACACCAACTGGCAGCAATCCACTGGTCCTCCAATTGTCAAAAATTTCAGTGACATTCAAGACTAGAAGACATGGAATACAAAACAGTGGTCCTCATGAGCTGAACAAGGATATATCCTGCACCCATTGGTGATCAAATGTTCATTGAACCATATACAGTAGGTTCAGCTCCCTGCCTGTAGCAAGAGGAACCTTCCTACATTAAAATTTATACATGCATTCCTCTCTATAGAGAAAGAAAGAGTTGTGGTCAATACAACAGCAAGTATGGAACCTTGTTTCTGTTGCTGTTGTGTTATACCACATGTACTTCGCTTACAAGCACCACACTACTAATTGAGCAGAAAACCCACCTTCAGTTTTTGTTTAAAAAAAGAATTGCATTCTATTCTCTGTTACTAAACTTCAATTCATAAATACATGTGGCAAGCTCTCAAAACTTATGTTGATCTTGTTTAATAACCTACACAAGGGAGTACCTTGGAAATGAGGTGCCTGAAGATGAGGCTGAGAATCTCAAGGGTCAGGTTGGTTCACAGCACTTTGATCTTTTGCCCAGAATTATCCAGCAGTGCAACTTGAAGGGGGCTCTCAGAGTTTTAACACTCAAAAAATGTTGCAGCTTTCAAATAGGCACATATCTTTTTCTACCGAGATGCCACTGTCATTCCTTCCTTGCGCAAATGAAAGACACAGTCACCTGCTGATCTTGAAGAACAGCAGGAAGCTGAAGGAAACTATACAGCTTGCTGTTACCATAAAACCTGTCTGAAAAAGTGATTATAGGAGGGCAGGGGCAGGTGAGGATCCGTCCAAACCTGGGGGCAAAGGTGGGGGTGGTGATGTTGTTCCTGGGGCTACACCGTCATCATCAGGTTGAGCCTCAAGACCTTGCCTGGCAGCATCCTCCCGGGAAGGCTGAAATCCCAGCTTAAATTTATCATAATTTGAAAGCTCTGCATGCTTGAATGGCCTCTCACCTAGTATGGCTATCAAATCCTCCTGGTGCAGAACCTCCTTTTCTAGTAATTTCAAAGCAAGGGCCTCAACTCCAGCCTTGTGTTTGGTGACCAAAGCAAGTGTCTGTCTGTATGCAAGGTCCACATAATCACGGACTTCTTGGTCAATGATCTCTCCAGTCTCATTGCTGTATGGTCGTGCCATTTCCAGGCCATCTTCCTTTGGTGGGAAGGAGAGAAGACCCACTTTGTCACTGAACCCATACACTGCAACTTGGGCATATGTCATCTTTGTGACTTTCTCAAGATCATTTTGGGCTCCAGTTGAAATCTTGCCTAGTAAGACCTGTATACATGCAATGTATTAGCAACAGCTAAAGCACATCTGTCTATTCAGAGCTTACAAGCATGCTGGAGAACTTGGACAAAATTATGAAATCACATTTAACATATCTGGAAACTCCAAACTACCCACAATAACATCTCAATTCAATAGGTTCTTAAGGTTCAGGGCTTTAGGGTTGTGATACATTGTGTTGTTATGGTGTGGTCCCTCTAGTATGCAAGAAGTGATTCTTGCCTCACACCATTGGAACTTGCCCAACTCTCCTGGGAAAGGGAAACATGTTTGTAGTTTGTACCTGCTCAGCTGCACGGCCGCCAAGAGTCATACACGTCATATCCAAGAGCTGCTCCTTGGTCATAAGCAAGTTCTCGTTTGGCAAGTATTGAGCAAAACCCAATGCTGCAGTTCCTCGTGGAACTATCGACACTTTCAGCAATGGCTCAGCATGCTCCAAAAACCAGCCTGTTACAGCATGACCTGCCTCATGATATGCAACTGTCCGCCTCTCCTCCTTGCTTATCACCTGCAACACAACACATAGACCCTTAATTACAAGGTCCTGAAGGGAAATCCTAAGACAACATTCACCAAAATTGAGTGCAACTTATAAGTATGTGTCAGTAGGATGCCACAAGAATGCTACATTATACACAAAGGTGAACAACCATAGTAAGATCAGGCATGAATCGAAGAGCAAGCCGAAGAGAAAACTTACTAGCTTCTTTTTCTCAAGGCCGCCAATGATGCGATCGATAGCTGCCTCAAAGTGCTCCATGGTGATTTCAGTCTTCTCATTGCGTGCACAGATCAATGCAGCCTCATTGCAGACATTAGCAATGTCAGCACCAGCAAATCCAGGACTCAAAGCTGCCATCCTCTGTGAGTAGTACACAGGATCCTGGTCAAGCTTCAGCTTCTGGAGATAGATTCTAAAGATCTGCTCCCGACCAAGGATGTCAGGCCGATCAATGGAAATCTGCCGATCAAAACGACCTGGTCGCAGTAAGGCTTTGTCAAGGATGTCTGGCCTGTTTGTGCCTGCAAGGACCACCACCCCTGTCGTGGTACCAAACCCATCCATTTCAACTAAGAGCTGATTGAGAGTACTCTCTCTTTCATCATTGGCTCCTGCAAAACCTCCCCTGCCTCTGGCTCGGCCAATTGCATCTATCTCATCAATAAAAATTATGCTTGGACTTGACTGGCGGGCTTGAGCAAATAAATCTCGCACCCGTGATGGTCCAACTCCCACAAACATCTCCATAAAATCTGAGCCACTGATTGAAAGGAATGGCACCCCAGCTTCCCCTGCTGTGGCCTTGGCAAGGAGTGTTTTACCAGTACCAGGAGGACCAACCAACAGTGCCCCCTTTGGTATCTTGGCACCAAGTTCTTGATACTTCTTGGGGTTCTTCAGAAAGTGCACAAACTCCATAATCTCTTGCTTTGCCTCATCACAACCTGCTACATCTTTGAACATCACCTGCCATTAAACAAACAACCAAAGAATGACTTATGAAGGCAGAATGCATATATATATTGACAATACTTGTGCAGAAAAATCCTTAAAAGCAACAGCCAGGCTAACACCACAGGTGTTACAAAATGACAAACCTTGTCCTTTGCTTTCTTGCTTAGCTTGGTGACTTGTGCCTTGCCAACATTGAAAATTCCACGCCCACCCGCACTTCCAGATCCTCCACCAATTCCAAACCCTCCACCTTGCATTCGTCTAGAGAAATAGATGTAGCCTGCAATCAACAGAATGGTTGGAGCCAATCGCAAGAGCTCTTGCTGCCAGCTCATCTCTGAGACATAAGTAACAGGGACATAGTCATGTGGATTCACCCCAAGCATGTCTTGCGCATCCTCCAGCTTACGTTCAAAAGATTCAATACTCCCGATGTTGAAGTAGTACTTATACTGGCTACCTGACTGGCCACCTGGTGGCCTGGTGTCTGTTTGAAGTTCATGAAGATTGCCTTCACCTCCATTCCCATGAGAAACTTGACCAGAACCAGCATTGACATAAACCTTCGCCAAACTTTTGTTGGTCACTTCAATTCGGTCCACAATGCCTGCCTCCAATAGCTTGTTTTTAAACTCCTGAAAGCTGATCTGCAAGTCATCAGAACCATCCAGACCACAAACCCTTGGTTATAAACCAACCAACTGTAGGCACAGTGCTATGCCTTCTTGTTCAAACATCTTCAGTACTGTGAAAGGACCCTTTAAACCTGCTGCCAGACCAGCTTGAGAGTTTTCTGAACTTACAAGAAACCTGGCACTTTGAATGGAAACACATCTACCTTCATGGGATGGGAGAATCAAGGATGACATTTATCTGCAACAAAATAGAGATAGGTACCTGTTGGGCATCACTGCGGCCAATGGAGAGTGTGGTAAGAATGGCGACAGTGACAGCACCTGTTAAAATCAATGACTGAAGCTGTGCCCTTGGCACCTCTGTGAATGTCTTTGGGTCCTCAGACTTTGGATCTTCTGCCAAATCAACTGAAACATGTCAGAGACTGGCAAGACTGGGCCAGCTTACAAGTGACATCCCTACAGCACATGTACTCAGGACCAGGAGATTTCTACATTCACTCTTCTACAGTGAGAAACCAGGAGCACATCATAATCAATGGAAACCTGATATTGCAAATCAAGCCATTCCAAAGGCTGGGAATATCATACTCACCATTCTTTGACTCTGATTTCTGCTCAGTGCGGCTCTTTGGGAGCTCTTTTTTGTTCTTCGGATAGAAATTCTCAAACCCTGCATACAAATGGGTAGTGCTGAGGTAAATTCAGAAAGACTTGAAGGTTACTGACAGCATTTTACCGTAGTGTAACAGCACCTTTGATGGGATGGTTATGTTTGCATACAAAAGACAAAAGCCCTAAGGCTGCAATTGGCACCACAGTGTACAGGTGTTCAGTTGGTATTGTAAGCACATTAACAAGTATCCAAGGTAAGAGTTTTGCAAAGACATGACCCTTGAGAAGATAACCTATACCCAAAAGCAGTACATTCATCACTTGCTCTAGACCTACATTTTCTGCAGTACAAAAAACAACCTTAGTCATATCAAGGCTTGATCTTCTCACCTTTCTTTCTGGGGTTCTCGCTACAAAAAGCTCTGCGGCCCTCGGCATTTCGAAGCAATGCTTTCTGCACATGTAAACTCTGGCCAACCCTTCTAGAAACATCATGGATATGTCGCCTTGATATGCCAAAGCTCTGTAATGCTGATCTTGAAATGACAGGAGCTGTAATGCCAGGCCTTATCAACCCTATGGTAGAAAGCCATCTCCTAGGAGGAAAATGCCCTTGGTTGCTCAGAGTTGACAAACATCTGTTTTGCCCTAAACTCGTCAATTTCTTGTGCAATTGAGGGTCTACAGAAATTTGTCTGTTGATTGAAGCTCCCTGTTGTACATTCAAACAGACTTCTCTAAGTTGACATATGCAGCAAAACCCTAAGATGTAAGTGCCAAAGAAAATAGGCAAGCTTTCAAACCCCATCAAACCCTATAAATGCAAAGAATAATATGCATGAGATTGCTCATACATAACTGAGGAAGCCAAAGTGCATTCAAACTATACAAGTCAAAATTGTAGTTGTTTGCAATCGGAGAATACCAACTTCCTAGCCAACATAATCAGTGAAAGAAGAGACTACTCTTTGCCTCTCCAAGACACTATTTCTAGTCTTTGCATCTCCAAAACTGTCTTTCTACACAAACACAGCCAAGAGACACTAACAGAAACCCAACAGCAGAATTACCAAATAGTGATGAAGCCTGCGTGCCACGGCTGCCGACCTCCGCGATGTCATCGATCTCAGGCTGTGTGTATCCTCCGAAAACCCCCCAAAAAATCGGATCCAAGCCAATCGATTTCCCCCTTCCTCTACTCCACCAACGCTTGTGTGTACCCAGAGACCGTGTAGAGAAGCTCGTCAGCAATCTGAGCACCCAGGAGATCGAGAAAAGCAGCAGCAGGAAGCTGAAGCTCGCGGATCCCGCAGCATTCTCTTCGCACGCAACCTTCGCACTTTCGTCTTCCTCGACGCTGCGGTGAACTCTGTAAACCTCTGCCCGTGTGAACACGCCATAGCAGTGTCCGGTTCCCAAGACACGTAGGCGGTCGTCTCTGATTGTGTGAACGTGCCACAACAGTGTCCAAGTCCCAAGACATGGAGGTTGTAGTCTCTGACTGTGCGAACGCACTACAATACAGTGTCCAGGTCCCAAGACATGTAGGTCATCATCTCCGACAGTGTGAAAGCGCCACAACAAGAGTCCAACTCCCAAGACACAGGTGGTTGTCTACGACCGTGTGAATGTGCCCAAATAGTGTCCAAGACCCCAGACACAGGCGGTCATTCCGGATAGTGTGAACTGCCACCACCGTGTCCAAGTCCCAAGAAACAGGAGATTGTTGCTGACTGTGTGAACGCACCACAACAATAAGTAGTATCTCCAAGTCCGAAGACACAGGCAGTGATGTTCATATGTTCCAATGATGTTCCCATGTTGTTCCCATAGTCATATCATTACACACCATAATCATTCACCAAACATGTTAAAGTAATGGAATAGACTTTGGCTGCCCATAATGCTGGGTGTGAATTGCCCATTTTACAACATTCAAGTCTAATGTTGCTCATAGGTTCTAGCTTTGTCTTAGGGGCAAAAAAAACTTGGGAAACAACCTTCACTTTCTTGTATCGACTAACACACCCCTTGTAATTGGAAGGCTCTAAGCATACATTGACTTGAGAGGTTTAGTTAATTATGGACATTACTCTGCATTGTGATTGTGCAAGTGTTCGTACTTCCATTAGATCTCTAATAGTAAGAAAAGTGCAAATAGAATGACAACCAGTAGCGGTTATAAACTGGTTCTCACAATAGTGATCAATCCCTTTCATAAACCTTTTGTCAATGATTTTCATTTGGAGATAGATCTTGTTTTGCATAGAAAAACACTTATTTTTACTTTCACATGTTTTCCATCTTTTTCATCCAGCGTTGTTTCAAGTATGGTGTATGAGCTTTTGCCAAATTGTTTTGTCCTTAATGATTTTGCTAGTGGCTTTGATTTTTTTTTGGAGATATGCAGGGCACATCGCTCATGGTCATGTTCCTCCATCAGTATCATGCTTTGGAAAAACAAACTAGAGGTGTTTGACCCATCACAATTGAAGAGGTGATTTATTGGTTAGTCACTCGCACACTAGCTATTCAATTCAAGGATACATTTGCAGAGCATTTTAATCCACACTAGTTTTGGGGGCAATGCCAGGTAGGTGCAAGATAATGGTTCATGGGGTTAAAGTTATGTTGAACTTACATCCGAAGTGGGTGGTATTACAGGGGAATGCTTGAAACATGTTTAATTGAGTATCTCGAGCATCCATTTTTTATTAGTTGCGATTTTTTATCAACACCTTGGATTAGCTTTTCCCATTTGTTTGTCAATTTTATGCACGCCCATTTCCATTATATTTTTTAGAGGTTTCTAGGCACGGGGATCTCATTATCATTTTATCCGAATTTGGTACATGGCAAGGGGATTTTTTGGGAGGAGTGTTGTTTGCACTAACTCATTTTTGTGCTCTCCGTCCTATTACAACAACCCACCCTACTTGTGTTTTTCCTTCATTGGCAGATGATACGCACATAGTTGGTCGTGCCCTAGATGTGTTACTTGTTAAATTATTGGAGGGGTTTGGTGTATTGAGACTTTCAATGTAATCGATGAAATGTGTCGCTTGGTCTCCATAGGGGCTAGACCGGTTTATATCACTTCCTTTAAATTTTTTTACACCTAAGTCTGGTCTTTGTATTCTAGGTGCTTTATTGGGTTTTTTTCCATTTGTGGAGTCCTTCATATCAGAGGTGCTTTAGGAGGACCTTAACATGATCGCTAGCCTTTTTATGTTCGCATATCTTCAAGTAGCTTTTGCGATGTTTTCATTTTGTTATGCCCAACAACCAAGCTATTTACAACATACTATATTTCCAGCACCAAGTATTTTGCAACATTATATTGAGTTTGATGCTCGTATCGTAGCTATGTTAGAAAAGTTATTGGGGTCAGGATCCTTTGGTACCACAGTGGGCCATTTGGTTTCTTGTCAAGTCATTTTTCTTGCTTCTTCAAGGGGGCTAGGCCTTCCCTCAGTGGTCCAATGTGCTACCCCCACCTTTTTAAGATGTTGGGCTTTGATCGCTTTTGCATTAATGTCTCGTTTCCAGTAGGATGATCACCCTATTTTTATTGATGCGGTGGCACATGTAGAAAGCGATATTTATCCCTTCTAGGTTACATTACAGGATACCCATGCAATGTTACTTAAGGTTGTCTAATCAAATGTCTTGCCTTTCGAAAATCTAGTAATGCAATCCTAAATGTAATATTCTTTGATGGACCAACTACATGAGTAGGAATTTATTTCGCTTTTAACAAATGATTTTTTGGATGTTGTGTAAACACATCTTTGCTCTTGTGGAGGTCCAACAATAGGGGCTTCATTATTAGTTCATCCTAACACACATTCATTTTGTTTATCGTCTGCCCATTTTTTATAACATTCCATATTCATCTTGGTATACCACATCATGTAGTTCTGCATCTTTCACGATGTTAGTGTGGTCATAACATTGATGATTTGGGTATCCATTTGCTATGTTGCTCGTGTAAGAGCGAGCGCATTACAACTTGTGATACATTTTGAAAAACCATCACATCTATTGCATCAAAAAGTGGAGTTCATGTACAAAGAAAGGTTTTTCACTTTTTTCCCCACCACACACAAAGATGAGAAGATATTGTCATCACTAGAGACAATTTTCAAACCTTGGTGGACGTTGTCATTACCGGTATGACTTGTATAAATTTGGTGCATTGTATTTTGACGACAATAACGCATGCAACAACAATTGTTGCTCAAGACAAGGCACAATCCTACATAGAGCGAGCTTTAAAAAAAGACTTCATTCCCCTTGCCATAGACACCTATGGTTGTTTCCATCTTCGTTTTGATTCCTTTTTGGCTTCTTGTGTCCATCCCTATATAATTCGCCATTAGCATACCTAGATGGTACCTTCAATGTTTATATCCCATTATAGGCAACAAGTGTCGATAGCCCTATACGGTGCAAACAAGGTAACATGAGCCACACATGTGTGCTTAAAGGACTACTTTTGGGGATTCTCTAAAAAATCTTCAAAAAAATCTTCAAATTTAAATTTTAAGAAATAAATTATTATGTCAAGGTTTATGTAAGAGATTTCAAGATATATGTAATTTTCAAAAGTTTTGAAATCTATTTAAAGTCCTTTTAATGTTAAAAAACACGTGTTACGATGCTTAATGAATGCTTTTGAAATTTTTTTATTCATTGGATATCTTTCAAACTAATTGACATGTTCCAGTGATATATTATGAACCTTACTATATTAAAAAATCTTATATTTTCAACACCAAATTAAATTATTGTTTCTAAATGTGAAAAATTAAGCATTTGTTACATTTGTTGTGGTATGTGTTAGTGTGAATACACCTTATAATGTGTGCAAGTCACCATGATTCTTTAGCAAGCTGCCATGCTTGGTCACAATCTTTCACCTCTTCCACGCATACCAACTAATGCACCTCCATCACTAGCTGATTTGTGGCATAGATGTTTTTATAACATTACATCTTCCACTTCATTACTATTGTTTTGATGGTCTTGATTTTCCTTTCTTGTGTTTACATTTGCATTGACATGCCTTGTATGTTATTTGGATGGATTTCCATCCTTGTTTATATATATAGATTTTGCCCCATTGGGTTAATTAAGTGTGGCTTACCCAACATAATGGCATTTGCTTGTTTGTTCCATAGTACATAATATTGTAATCCTTATGAAACTTACGGTGGATTCACACTTGGTGTTAGGGACTTTACGGTTAAATCCCCTACCACCATGTTAACCATTTAGGATTTAAACCTAGTTGCCATGAAAATTTTATGTTAAGTTAACATTCACTTAACATTGAATTATGGCCCATTTAACATTGGGTGCCACCTAGGATGCCACCTAGATTTTCATTTAACACTGAATTAACATCAAATGTGAATGCACCATTATAATGACTTATAATAATACCAAGGGAAGGTGACCTTGGTATTAATTTGGTGTAAATGTTTTTGGGAAAGAAAACAAACCATGTCATGAACAACTATAATGTTATCCCAAGACATGAGGTTTTTTATTTTGGAGATAAAAGTGAAATTTGTTGAATATCATTTAACATTTTTTGTCACCGTTAGTCACTATTGAATTCAGAGTTAATATGGACTTCCCTCCAATGGGAACACTCAATTAAAATTGGTTGGTATTTAAAACCATTAATTGATTATGGAAATGTTTGAATGCATGTGTCTCTCTAATGATATTTAATAGTCAATATTGTAAAAATAGGATAATAACATGATCACTTCAAAAGATAATATGATCCCAACTTTATTGGTTATAGTTATTTTTTTATTAAAAAATGTATATAAAGTAGATAGATTCTTCAAGAATAATGGGTTTTTTTCATGCAATTTTGGATCAATCAATCTGCCTTAAATCCACCATTCTTTTACTAGGTCAAACTAAGTCAGGCCATTGTTTGTTTGCAAGTCATGCACCATCCTCCAACCACAAACTACTTGATAAATGGTTATGATTGTATGTTATATGTCCATTTTTCTCTTGCATTTAATCACTTCTTCTTGTAAAGTTAAATTAATTTTGAATCCACCATTCTTTTATTAGGTCAAACTAAGTTAGGCCATCGTTTGTTTACAAGTCATTGCACTCAATCACCTCTTCTTGTAAAGTTAAACTAATTTTGAAATGTGTTTTTCATGCACAATTAAATGTTCAAATAAATATGTTTCATGGTACACATTTTACCAATTAAGAACATGGATTTTGATTTTGTTTAGTAATCAACATGTTTCGGAAAAAAAAGAACATAGATCTTTGAGTTATTAATTTATCATCCTTTATTGCTTAAGATTTAGTGATGTTGCCTTAACAAAGGCCATATGCAATATGGTGTGGACATATTTTCAAAGGAGTGGCGGGTGCAATTTAGTTGGAAGGTAGAGTGTCAAGGATTTCATGAAGTTTTGCCAATAATAATTAGTGATATGGTTTTGTGCCTATAATGAACAAAAAAATAACAAGATAACTTATGTCAAAAGAATTGAATTTTTTACTTAAGAAAATTTCAAATATAGATATTATCAAATGAAATTCGGTATATATTTTTTAATTTTGAAATATGGTTTATGAAGATCAAAAAATATAAGCTCAATATTAATTGATTGTTCACTAATTTGTTGATGTGAAACTTTTCAATGGATTTGTAGACATTCAAATGTTGAAACATGTAGATGTATTTGTGACAAAATGATTTTCATGTTTTATTGATAACATGAAATTACTTAATTTCAAAAATATTACTAATGGTGTTGGCCAAAAGAAAATACTTTCATGTTAATCATGGAAGCTCCCATGATTGATCAATTTTTTTATTGTGTTGTGACTAAGAACATCTTTGTTAAGGAACATTAAAAATGCATGCACATAATTTAAGTATAGTTTATTAACCAACAATTCTAACTGGCCAAACCATTTACCTATCCAACACTAATATGCAATATGCACTAAATAACCAATGTTTTGGAGTTAGTTATTAGACATAATTGGCATTTATGTCAATAGTTAGATTGATTAAAAGCACTAAACATATTGTTTATAGGACACATTGATGGGTAAGTTATGAGGTTCAACTAACAACACTTACGAATGTGTAGAAAGATGTTAAGGATGTATCAAAAAGTTAGAATGGAACAAAATATGTGATATAATTAAAAAGTTAATACCTAATGGCATGTTGAAACATAAGTGAGACATTCCTTACAAACTATTATGCATTCAAATCCTTATGCACAAATATAACATTGTAGACATAACAATTTTGATTTATTGTAAAAATTTCAACCTTTTAAAATATACATTCAAGAATCAACCAAGAAATGGACATTGCCAATCATAAGTCATTTAAAAAATTGCATATTCATTGAACAATTATTTGAAATCCAACAAGTTTATTTCATCCCTAACATCCATACTATAAGCAACAATTTGAAAACACAATATAACACACCTATGTTTGGTTTCATTTCAATATGGATGATGAAGAGAATGATTCCCTTCTTTCAACGTACCATACATATGTTCAACATGTGTGTAAAGTATTATAAAGTTTTTTTTTCAACTCTTCAGATAGAAAATTTGTTTGTTAATTGAAAGGTCATTTGGTTGATCACATGCAAACCTTTCACCATTTGAACAAAAAAAATTTCATGCTTTATGCTAGGGAAGGCATGCGCCCATGATCTTCCCCTAACTTTCAAGCCTATATCCTCAATCTAATATCTTCAAGCCTACAACCTTCAAATTAGGGATCCTTTGGGGCTACCATCTATGAATCTTTAACTTAAAAAACCATTTGCTATCATGTTATGTTGTGTAACAAAAAAATTGCAACTAAAAAACTCATGTATAACAATGATACTAAGAGTGCACAAGATAAAAAATGCAAGACATGAACTCAATGTCACAAAATTTTGATCATTAAACAACGATAAGCCTTGACTTTAACATAGGACCAATTTGTAGGTGTAACTTCCTTCTACAAATGACAAAATTGTTATAGATAGTTGTTGCATAACCTTTAGGTAGGCCTACATAGCCCCTAGATAGCCTACATAGTTCTTAAGGTGGCCTCTAGATAGACTATATAACACCTAAGTAGTCTAAGCTAGCCTAAAAAGTTCTTATGATAGGCCCTAGGTAAACCTATGTAACTTTTAAATAGGCTTATGTTGGCATGAAGTAGGCTTTTAAATAAACTTAGGTAGACTTATGTTGGTTTTAAGTATGCTTAAGTAATGTTTAAGGTTCCTAGCTTACCTATGCTTATTTAGGTTAAGGTAGGTTAGCTTGGATAGGTTCAAAAAGCTATTTAGGTAGAGTAGAAAATACATTTATGAAAATGTGGTGACAAATTATTTTGCATAAAAAAATTGGTGCAATGGTAAAAAGTTTATCTTTCAAAGTGAAGGTGAGGGGATCAAATCCTAACTTTTGCAACATAATTTATTCTAGGTAGTTTAGGTGGCTTAAGCTAAGTTACCTAGGGCCCATTTCTTTAGCTTAGGTGGCCTAGTTACCTACTTTAGGCCCCTTAACCTAAGCTATTAAACTAAGTCCTCTATCTTGGGTGGCTTAACCTAAGCTCCTAGTTATTTAAAACTAGAAGATTGACTTAATGAATTAGCTATTAGTAAATTCACAATTTTTGTAGTAATTGGTTTCCATTTTTTAGAAAGTTGACCACTTTCACCTTGGTAAATTTGTTTAAGTTCATCAAAATCTAGTGAAACACAAAATGAACTTGACCATATATTGCAAATTGTAAGTTTTATATACCTATTTAAAAAGCTAATAAAAAGAGGCTACATACAAAAATCTCCACCAAGAGCAAGGGATTGGAAGAAGCTACATAAAAAAAATTATGGCAACAATAAAATGGCTTGTAAACAATAATGGAATCCATAAAGTAATTCAAACAATAGGGTTAAATCCCCATGTTTGCCCAATAGGTGGGGTGAAATTGAAAACACAGTGGCAAAAAATTACATATCATCATGATGAGAGGCGAAACTCATTTTCACACCCATATTCAACATGAAATGAGTTTCATATTGAGCTGGTGCGCAAGTCACAAAGCACAATTGCATGTGTGAGCTTGCACGAAGTTTTTTTCGGGTCTTTTTGGGTTTTTCTTCTCTCTCCTTCTTCTCTCCTTTCCCTTGAGCTCTAATTTCTTACTTGTGTTTCTTGGTTTCAAGCAAAGTTTTACGATTGGAGTTGAAAGAGTTTTAAATCAAAAGTTGCAAGTGAGCAAGCTGCTGCTTCCAAGCATGCAAGCTGCTGCTAGATAAATCGAAATTCACCATATATGCAAAGTCTATCAGAGACAACAAAACAAGCTTAATGAATATTGTTTTGAAGTGACAATGCCATGCTTAGTGCAACATGATCTGTGGTACCCCATGAGAACAGACTCAATGAAGATCTTGTTGCTTGAATATTCCTCTCAATCTTTATGTACGCAATTTGAGACAATTTGAATGAAAAGTCTACAACATACGTAAAACCCAGCTAGTATTCCTCTTTCAACGTTGACTCACTTTAAATTCTGGTGCAACAATCACAACTCATGATGATAATCCACAACAACTTTCTTTCATCTGATAGTACAAATCATATCCCAAGTTTTTTCTTTTTTTTTAAGGACTTTGCGGATGAGGAGCCAAACAACAGTCCAAAATGGGGCCCAACAGGGCACCAATTCAATGAAAAGTCTAATACTTTGGATGAGTGAAACTGAGTTTGGATGTGTAAATATGGACATGACATATAACATTTTGGCTAACTTGATTTTTACTTTTTTTGGGAGTTAACTTGATTGGCTCAGGTGGTGGTCACCACTTTTTTTTTTTTTTTTTTTTTGTTGTTAGATTTCTTACAAATGTGACAGAGAAGTTTTTGGTTGCAAGAAATTTTTTACTGGAAAAGTTTGTCATAAGTAGAGATGTTTTGAAATGGTTTGGTCATTTTGTAAGGTAGTCTCCTATTTTTCAACAGCTTTTGAAAGCTTGGATAGTTTTTGAATAAAACATCACTAATTAATGCAACATCTTTCTTTTGATACTTGAAATTGATGCTAACTCATAAAACTAAAAAAATTTAACACGACTGGTAGTTACTGTTTTCTCAAAATTTCACATTTTCCCAACTTGAAAAATATGATTTCAGCACATAAGAAGGATTTTTGTGAAGAAAAACCCGAATTTGCCAGATTTCATTTATTTGTTACAAGTATTGACCACATGCAGATTTACAATTTAACATGTAGAACATGACTAGGATTTCCTAAAAAATTCACAAATGTTGTGCTTTTTTTGGGTGATAGGTTCAATGAAAGAGGCTCATCCCAACAGAGGAAAAAATCACTTTGGGAGCGTACCCATACAAATAACAATAGTTACCCAAGCTCTTAACACTAGAACCCATACAAACCAAACTGTAGTTACAACTGGGTCAACCAAAATTGTATTACAAAAGTGGAAGAACTACCTAGTGTGTGTTGTTTTTGACTGCCTAGAGGCCTCTAGGATTTTGTTGGGGGGAGGTGGGGACCTAGCTTTTCAAGGCCTTTTTACAGACAGACAGTTATTAGATCCTTGCTCTAAAGGGCACATTCTTGACCTCAAAAGTATCATGAATTCACAGTTAGAGATGGCATCATTTTTTCTTCTCTTTCATCACTACATCACTACCAGACCCTAAACCCTAAACCCTACCCCTTGCTGCATGAGGACTGGTAGGGATTAGGTTTTAGGGGCCAGACCTGAGCATCACTTATTTTCCTGCAGCTCTGATAATTTTGTTTCATCACCAACTCTTGTTGAACTGGCTAGAATTCATAACCATTAGATCCCTCAGAATGTCTCCACCAACTAGCTTAGCTTATCTATGGGCTTGGGAACAAGGTGGTCTGCTCACTAACCCTTTTCAGTTGCAAATATTACAGCATCTCCATCCACACCTCTTATTTGGCCCTGTATCATAGTTTACAACATCCAACATAAAGAGAAAATTATTCCCTCATCCCTTAAGGTATATAGTGTAGCATGTTGCTATTCACCCAAGTGTGAAACGGTTACCCAACTAATTTTTCTTTCCAAAACCATTTAAAAAATAATTTAATTGAATTTCCAACGACAAAGACTACTCAAAATTCAATATCTCATGCCCGTTAGGGTTTTAAAAATTTCATATCACTTTCATTAAATCCTACTCACTGAGGGCTTTCCAACAAACCAAGAGTGCACCCAAATTCCCCAATAATTTTTCAGTTTTAATTTAAATGAAATTTCAGTGAAAAAATTGTTCAATATTCAATAACTTCTTTTTTTTTCACTGCAGGTGAAAACATCATGAAACCAACCCAGTACATCCTTCCTACTCATCAAGGGCTTTCAAATGGTACTCAAGAGCATGGCAAAAGGCATTGTGATTTGGGAGATTTTAATGTGACAAACAACACAAACAAACTACCTTCCTTCCTTCCTTCCTAGATAGATTAAGTATTGGGTACCTTGAAAATAATTAAGTTCATACCTATTTACCTCATTTAAGTACCTTTACAAGTATTAAGTATGGGTACCTTAAAAAATAATTCATAGGAGCCAGCTGCAAGTATGGGGTCCTTTTAATAACTTTCATACCAGGCTGGTCAAAACAATGGGGGTTTAAGATTTGTTTTTTAGCTGCTAGAAGGCAGGTATATAACTAGTATTGAAATTGGTGTAAAACTAGTACAAGCTTGGCATTACCTCAAGTTCCTCCCAGGCAAGTACTACTTGTATAATAAGGCTGGTATTGCTTCAGATCATACCTGGTAGGGTTCTTGACCTGAGCTCATGTCAATATGTACCAGTGTAGATACCGGTTGCAAGCCTAGATACAAGACCAACCCTGGAATTGAGCATGAAGCTCATGATGATGAGGGAAGAAGCTGTTGAACAATGTTTTTTAATACCAATGGAAGATAGATACCAATACCACCTTGTGCAAGCTACCTCCATGTTGCTGCAAAACACCTTCACAAATTCCAGCAATTCTTGCAACTATTACCTCACAAAGTTCTCTTGTAGGGTGGGTGGGTGCAGTCAAGGACGTCTCTTGGACCTCAAGATCTCAAGAACTCATCAAGAACTCATTTTAATTTGAACAGAGGTGTGAGATGTTGTGCACTGGTATGGACTCCTAGCATACAAGTGATTTCATGAAGCCAGGGATCAGAGCTGAAGCACACCGGTTTTTTCAATCTGTGAAGCTTAGGCACTGGTCATGGTCCACATCAATGCTTCTCTGCAGATTGAAGGACAACATGAAATAGACTGTAGTTTGGGGACTTTTCAACTATTTGTAATCTTCTGCAGCTTGTTGGGAATGGTGCACCAAGTAGGCTGCACAGGAAGGAAGATGCAATCAGCTTCCGCAGCTTGTTGCAAAATGGAGCACCAAGTTGCTGCAGAACTAAATGAAGATGCAATCAGCCGTCTTGCAGTTTGTTGCAAATGGTGCACCGATCTGCTGCACAAGAAGGAAGATGCAATTGGCTTCTGCAGCTTAATGTTGCAAATAGTGCACCAGCTGGTTGCTGCACAAGAAAGAGGATACAGTTGGCTTCTGCAACTTGTTGCAAATGGTGCACCAAGGTGCTCCACATGAAGGAAAGGAAAGATGCAATCAGTTTCTGCAGCAGCTTGCAGTTGTGGATGGTGCACCAATTGGCTTTGCTACATAAGGAAGAGTGGAGTCCTGTGCAACAGTTGTGAAGCAGTGAACTTTCTAAGAAGTCTAATCTGTAGCTGCTAGCAGGCTGCTGAAGGCTGCAGGAAATGGGAGAAGCTGCTGCTGCTACCTGCAGGTTTAGGAAATGTAATATGGGCTGATCGATTCTCTACAGTAGCTACTCTCTCACAAGATGGGCACATGGTTAGTGTGGCAGCAGATAGTACTGGCCGCTGCATGTAGCTGCTGAAGCCGTGTGCAGCTATGACAGCTGCTGCAGTACAAGCGCGGGGAGTAGTTGCGACGACGGCCAGCTTGAGCGCTCTCAATTCTTGCAACTCCTTTTGCAGTCTCCGATTCTCTTCACTCAAATTCTCGCAACATCTTTTCAGCACCTCACAGTCCACTTCCGTTTGTTTCAGCTTGGTCCTGGATGCCAACAAAAACCTCAGACAATTACTACTGCACTTGCTGCAGGATCGCTTCTTTGAGCATGGAACACAAGTGCAGGAAGTGGAAATTAAGTTCAACACACCTTGCTCTTCTGTTTTGGAACCACACTTCCACTTGCCGAGGACGCAAGTTCAGTTGCTTTGCCAACGCGTTCTTTTGTTTCTGCAAGGAAGGCAACAACCAGATTGCCACAACACTCATGAGACAGAGAACTGGTGTAGTCCAGTATGAGAAAAAAACCATAGCTAGCAGCTTGGGGGGCATGAGCTGCTGCAATATGTATATTTCTTACCGGGTTGAGAGTGCTGTGGTCCTTGAAACTTTCTTCAAGAAGAGCCGACTGTTCTTTGGAGAGACGAAGCTTTTTTCTTGTAGTGGATCCCCCATCAGCTTCATCGTCGCTTGCTCCTCTCGAGACGCTCAAATCAGTACAGCCGCCGGCAGCTCTCATGTCTTGTTCGAGATCAAATACATGCAGTTCCTCTCTCTCTCGCTTCATGCATGTGCTGCTCGGAGAGGACACAACCAGGGCCTCTTCTTCCTCGCAATCGGTCGTTGAAGGCAATTGATTCATATCGAGATCTCCTCTGGCAGTCGAAACCCCAACAGCAGCAGCACCAGCACCATCGCCGCCAGAAGAGAAGGTCTCCACTTCTCCGTCATCGTAACCTGCAGCACAAAGTGATCAAGCACACACACAGAACAACAACAGTTCCAATGTAAGAAACAACATCCCAACGTCCGCAGCCCCACAAGAAGCGGAATGCGCAAAAAGAAAAAAAACATTTTCAGTCTCGAGCGAGAGAGCTGACGTCTCTCCAGACAGCCTCGACACTCGTGAGACGCACCACTTCTTGCTGAGTTAGTCCTGGATGCAAGCATCTGCCATGAGCTGAAGGGGTTGTTGGTGACGGAAGAGGCCGGCGCTGCCAGAGTGTTTGTTTCCGAGGAGTGCGACGATCTCATTGGAAGCAAATCCAGTTGCACGGGCGGAGACTGCCAGATTGGGCGTTGCTGCAGCATGCCATATCCTCCTCCTGACTCCACTGTCAAGCCTAAGCTATTACTAGAGCTCGCCACCACTCTCATTCTCTCCATTTCCATACGCAGGCTCCCTGTCCCTCCCGACAGCAACATTGGTTCTTCTCACACTTCCCGCGTACTCCTCCCACACTTGTTGTTGTTGTTCTTCGATCTTCTTCTTCTTCTTGTTAGACAAAAACACAGCAGAAACGACTCAAACCCCAACACTGCTCCTTGAACTCTTTCTTCTTCTTCTTCTTCTTCTTCTACAGGCCGACGTGACTTATACTGATGTTTCCATGGTGACGAGCTCTCTGACCACCCCGCACAACCAACGAACCAGAAGCTCGACAGCAACCTTCTCCGCTGACAGAAACATGACCAGATCCAACAAACAAACTCAGGGGTCAAGATCTTCTTCAAGCAACCACAAAAAGATTACTCCGCCTCGTTTCTTCTCCACTTCAAAACCCTCAAACTATATGAGATTTGAGTCCTCCTTGAAACTGCTACACCACGCCCACCCCACCGTGTTCTTTCATTCCTTCCTTCCTTCCGCCTACAGCTTTGGTATTCAAGAGCTTCTACTGACTACTGACCACCAAAGCTCCGAAAGAACAACAACTTCGTGTTCAAGGACTTCAAGTTGATGACTGCCAAAACTCCGATAATACAACATGCCTCTAAAACTACACAGAATTCAGTGAAACGAAAAGAGAGAGAGAGAGAGAGCGAGCGAGCGAGCGAGCGAGAGAGAGACGCGCGCACACACACGATAGATGAACAGGTGCTCAGAGAGATGGAGAGTGTGAAGGTGCTAACCAGTCTTGGACCGGTAGAGAGTGTACAAGGTGGTACCCGGTCCTGACCTGGTTTAGAGAGTACAAGATGTTAACCAGTCTTGGACCGGTATGTTGTGTTGTGCCTCACAGCTAATCACCAACAAATGGTATCAATATTGGTATAAGGACCCTGCCTACCAGGCTTGTATGGCCAAATGCAATAATTCTAGCTATAAGGTCCAGCTGCACATGGTGCTAAATTGCAAGGAATTCCAAGGTAGGGAAGATAAATTTATCTTAGATTCCACAAATGTAATGTTAGGTATCACCATATCCTATGCACATGCATTTGTTGCACACAATGTTAATGGTAATGGCTAAAATAGCTATTGCCTATTCATAAGAAAATGTGCATTTGAAGATCAAAATCCAATGTTAACTATCACATGAAAAAGAGTTTGTAATAACATAGTGGTAAGTTATTCACAATTGCATATTTCTCTCAACTATATCAAGATAATGTTGCATTTCATGATTTCTTTGCCTTGCACCTTCATCGAGTTGTGTTGCAAGATTTCTCTTCACCTGTTGTTGTTGGGTCGTGTTGTTGTTGTTGCAAGGGGCATCAAAGGCTAATATTGTTGTTGCACATGGTAGCCATAGCAAGTTCATCATTGCAAAGTAGGTCCTTGGAATGATAATTTGTAACTTGCAATGAAGAGCTTCAAAGGAATAGACATCTCAAAGTAGTAGTAGAAGCTTCAAAACAAAAGAAGCCTTGCAAAAATAGAGGCTTTGCAATAGAACTTTACTTTTGTTTTTCAAATCACATTGTTGGTAGTCCTCCAAATGTAACCAATGTAATAATCCAACAATTGCAACAAGAGTTTCCACATAGCAAAAACATTGAAGCTACAACCTTGCAAAAGTAGAATCTTTGTTGCAAAAACAATTTTGACAACAACAACCACCTTTGCATCATGGAAGCATATGGAAACAAGAATTCAATTGTTTGATAAACCAAGTTTAGGAGTCTTCCTTCCTTGCTCCTTTGAAGTTCAAAGAATTCACATGCACACATTACAAGCAAGTTCAATAGTATGAAGAACATAACATGAAGTGTATTTCTATCCCTATTCTATAGATATTCTTGAAACCCACAATGCCAATTCTATTCAAATTATTGCACTATGAGAAAGCAAGATGAAAACAAAAGAAAAAGAATAGTATTGAACATTCTAGAATTGAAATGAAATTTGTTAAAAAACCATGATAGTTTAATTGGGAACATTAAGAGATTATGTTCCTAGTTTTAAAAAGTTCAAAATAAACACATCCCTTCATTAAATCATGTGTTGATTCCAAAGACTGTTTTGAAAATGCAAACATAAAATGGAAAAAGGATTCCATAGTTGCGATGGGATTTGGTAACAACACACACATGAAAAACAAGTTGGCTTGTGAGAAAAAGTGGTCCATTATGTATTGCAACTTGAAAAAAATTCAAGAATACATGCTTGGGACAAGGCATAATGAGGAGTTTTTAGAACATGTTTATTTTAGAAAAAGTGGCAACATTGAATTTCTTTAGTCATTCAACATAAACATTTATGAAATGGTTGACACATTCACAAACACTTAATCTATATTTCAATTGTTACATTCTATGAACTTCATGGATGCCAATGCTAATACACATACATTATCTTTCCTTTTCAAGAACTAAAAGTTGTAACAATAGATGGTTAAGGATCCCCCATGTGTGTTCTACATTTGCTTAGAGATTTGTTACATGGTGTTTAATGTCAAAGGCAAAAACACAAATGTAGTAAACAATAATGAACTACACAACCCAAGCTTTGAACACATAATTAGTCTATCTTCCATCAAGATTTTTCATTTCATAGCATTGTTACACATGAGGTGGGAAAAACTACAATAACAAATAAAGGAACAAAAATGGTAATGTATGTATTTTTTTATTTCATAAAATTCATTCACATATTCTTTGTATCCCTAGAGTGAATTTGAAAGGTTTTCATCCACCAAAATCTAACAACAGTAGAAATCAAGTAGATGCAAAAGTCCTAGTGCCAATTTTATGATTCTATAGGAGGACCAAATGTATAAAGAAAATGAATTGGTAGTATAGGTGTTCATAGAGAGAATTCTCTTACGCATTAGAGCTTAATGGACACAAACAAAAAAAAAAGGTTCCAAAGCCTTTGTGAAATTTATAGATTAAATTCATTTTTATGACCATATAAATTAAGGAAAAATGAGAGAAATTTTAGCATGAATTACTTTGGAAGTAACTTAAATACTTCAAATGTTGAAACAAAGACATAAATCGAACTCAATGGAATATGGTGAAGGCATTTATAAGTTTGAAATGGGCAGAAGCATGGACACAAAAAATGAACATTTTAAATTTTACATTATATCATACATATAAAACCAAAAAAGTAGCATAAAATTGGGTGAAATTGTAATTGAAAAATCCTCCCACACCTTTAGTACCACTATAAAATTTACATCCAATGAACTAGGAGCAAACCAATTTTCAAAGTAAATCAAAAGTATCCTTGTTTGTTGGGTGTTAGATTCATAAATGGGGATATTTTTGGTTTATTTTAAAAAGTTAGTGGCTCTTTTACTTTTGAAAATATCAATATCAATATATTCTTGAGATGTAGTTATAATAAAAAATAAAAAATCTATATCTTAAAACCTACTTACCACATATTTTACACAAGCCTTTCACTAAGAAAAAAGGACTTTGAACTTGAATTTCCAACAAGTAGACAAAAAATTAATTGAAACAAATTGAAAATTAAAATAATAATGCAAAATATTGAAAAAATGTGTTTTTCTCAATTTTTCATTAAAAATTTCAATGTACATTAATGTTTTGGTGGGTTGTATTGTTATATTCTATTTATTTTCATCTACTTTTGACAAAGTAACAAGTATGTACAATTTATTGTTTTTACACCCACACATATTATGGATCAAATACTTGCAAAAAAAATCATCTAATACCAATTTCATCCACTCGATAGAGCTTGTGGGACTTTAAAGGCTTTGAACATGAAAATATGATCAACTTAGGTCAAATACTATAAATGCATATTCACAAACATTAGAGATTCATATATAGATGATGCAATTGAAAATTGAGAAAAAATATTAATAAATAATATAAATGCAATGCAACTTGATAATATATATTTACAATTCCTTGTTGATGCAAATTTCAAACTAGGATATTTTGAGTTGTAAAAAAATTGATATCAAATTCTCTAATGTAGATTCACAAATAGTACAAATATGAAAACTAACATTGGATCATAGTATTAGTTATTTGTTTTTTTGCAATGTGAGATAACAAACACAAAAAACTAGTTCAACAATTAGAAGAAACTTGAATTATAAAATCATATTCTACCCTTAGAAATAATCATCTTTTGGAAAAAATAAGAATGCATTCCATGAAATGTTGTAGTTCTATTCACATGGAAATATATTATTGTGTACATACATTTTGAGTTCCTAGATCAAATCCAATGCATTTGATTTTCTCTGCCATCCCTTATGTGTGATCAACATTATCACTTACTTTTGTACATGGTTTCAAAATGTTGAAATATCATTGAATTTGTTTTGTTTTCCAAGCTTGTATTGGAAATCATTGATAACTGTAAACACACCCAAATAGGTAAAAACAATTTTTTTTCCAACTTCCTCTTCAAAATACCAATCATGTAGTTTCAACATATAAATCCTTGATAAAAGTAGATTTCATCATTTTCTAATTAACTTGAGAGATGTAGCCAAACATACTTTTACAAACAAGGATATAATGACTTTATTTAAATGTAAGAATTAAAATTTCCATGTTAGAAAAACAAAAGTCAAAGGATTTGTTTCATAATGATTCAAAGCAAATAAAAGCGCACCTTGTTGAATGAAAAAATGATGCAACTTGCAAGGTATGTGTTCTAAATGTTTAACCAATGTTGCAACTTTGTTGATCATAGCAACATTGGCACCCACTTGTTTCATAATTTGGAAAATATCATTTATTATTCTAGGAATTATAGCCATGCATGTCTTATTACATCATTAGATACAAAATTTCACATTGGTTGGGTCAAAAAATCAAAACTATTTTATCTTCAACAAGTATGAAACCTTCCAATATTGGACCAACAACATGACATTTTGAATTGTTGAATTTATAACCAACTATAGGTCACATTGCCATGATTCATCATTCCTTTTGAATCCTCATGAGATTCATTGAATGTTCTTCAATAGCTACAAAACCTTGCACTAGACCAATAATATGACTTCTTAAATTGTTGCATTTTCAACCAACTACATGTCATCCTACCATGATTGCTCACAAGTCTTCATGTAATGTATGACATTTTTGTTCTAATGCCAAGAATAATAGGCCATTCAATCAAAAGGTCAATCACACATTTAAATTTTCATTACAACATGATGATGATTTTATTAAATCCATTATTTTTGTTTTTGCCTCAATCTATCTTACATCAATGACGTTTTTGAAAAGGTAAATTTACTTATGCATCAAATGTATTCCACATGGCTAAAGAGTTCTTTCAACAAGGAGGCCAATGATGACTTTCATTCCTTTCATTGTCTTCAAACAACATTATTATTTTTGTTGTGAATTTGGGAAATGTTCTAGTACTTTTGGCGGGAGCATAAGCACTAAGTCTTCCCAAAAAACTAAATAAATAAATAAATAAAATATATGGAATGTATGGAATATATATGTGACAAAATAATATTTGTCACAAAATATGAAAAATTAAAAATATACTTCAAAACTAAGGTTGTGGGTGGATTTTTTTGTTGAATTTTTTGTGTGGTGAATGAAATTGATATACGTTAATTAAATATATGACCAATTAGAATTTTAGAAATTTTGGTTGAAAAAATATTCAAAAATTATGTTTTAAAACACTTGTTTAATAATAAATGCATACTAATGTTTTTTTTGGGGAAGAAACCACTACCATATGAAAAAGGAGGAGATTTTTACAAATGGGTTTTGTATTTTTTTTCAATTTTTTTAATTTGGTAATGTTTCATGAAGCACAAACATGAGACCTTATGGTCATCGAAAAAATGTAAATTATATATTCTATGTACATTGATTTTTATCCCATCCTCTTCATCTAACAATTAAATCAAAATTAAGTTTCACTCAAAATGAACTTTGAATTCCAAAATGTTGCCGTGCAAATTCTAAAAAATAGTTCTTGTGTTTAGGATAGCAAAAAGATGTCATCAAAATTTCAACTTATAGTGTACCATGATACTTGTTATACATTACCTTTTTTGGTGAAAGTGCCTCAACTTTATTGTGTTTTCACTCGTGGGTACAAATGGTAATGAAAACACAAGTTGATCAAAGTAACCCAAATTACCATGTAGATTTATGTTCATGACATTCACAATCATGATTCTACTTTCTTAGTCTCGGAGGATCTTCATGATCATGATAATGCTCCTTTTCAATGTAAGTTGTTTTTCCAATTTAAAATATGAAGATTATTAATGAAACTATGACATAGTGATGTTCATAGGGCCATATCACTTTTGATTGAAAATTGATAGGATGGGTCTATGAAGGTGTGCCTTTGACCTTTTGAAGTAGGAGGTTGAAAGCAACAACTATTTTTGTGGGGAGTTTATCATTGGTTGATAATTTGAAATCTAATGAAATTTTTGTTTAAAATTTTAAACCTTTAAGAAAAACTTCATTAAAGTTTATTTTCCCATAGTTTACAGAAGATAAAAGGTCAAAGACTTGTGCCACAATATCTCTATATTCAATTTATCATAATTGTAAGCCTAATTCAATAAGTTCACACAAAATTGAAGTTATCATTATATGGGAAGCAAATAGATGGGCTTATTATGAGAACAAAATGATGTTGGTCAGATTAAGAGCTTGGAAAACAAAAAGGTCCAAGAAAAGGTGCAATAAGTTTTATTTTATTCACTATGCCTTTTGTTTTCATGGGTAGAGAGTTACCAATACTTTGCAACCCTTTTTTTTGCTTTTCAACCTATATTGTTCATTGGTTTTTTTGTTGCACCTTGTTACTTAAAAGGTATGATGACATTAACTTGGTGAAGGTGTGGTACATTATATGAAAAAATTTCAGCTTAGTATAATTGTGAGTTCAAATTTTTTGTTAAAAAGATTTAAAGTAGGATTGTGTAGTTCTCAAAATTATATTTAAACCTAAAAGTCAGCTTGGCCTCATACACATACCTAGTAGATTGGTTCTAATTTTCAAGATGAAAATAACTAGGGTCCTAACAAGTAGATGCCTCACTTTTCTAAAGAGATAGAAAGGTGCCATGAATAAATGACAATGTTGAAAAGAAGCTTCTAGAGTTGGAGTTGGAGCTATGGCATTGCAACTTTGGGGTGAAAACAAAGAACTGAAAAAACAACAAGTAGTTCATTTTGAGATGCAATGTGATGATGACAACATTGATCAACACAAATCACACAAAATAAGAACATTGCAAACAAAACAAATAAAGAAAAAAAATGCAAATGAGGAAAAAAAACATACTTAGAATTATGTTGTGACAATAATGATGATGATGAGGAAAGGGTGGCAATGTGATGATAATCACATGACACATGAAACTAAAACACTATAAGTGAAAGAAACATAGAGAAGAACGTTGCAAACAAAGAGAAGAACACTACAAATGAGAAGAAAAATAAACTTGGAACTACATTGTGACATTGATGATGATTAGAAAATGGCAACTAGAAGGTGATGCAAATCATCATAAAGATACATAGTTCCAATTTTGAAGCATGGTCACAATTCCATCACATACCATCAACAAAATGCAAAACTATCATGATGTAGGTGTGGACACAAAGGGTGAAAATGTAAACAACCTTTCATGAGAGAATGTTTAGCCGCACTCTTGGCACCGTTGAAAAGCCCTCAATGAATAACGGTGCACCAAGGTGGTAATAATGTTTTGACCCATGGTGTACGAGTTATTGAATATTACATTTTTTTCATTGAAAATTTAATGTTTTTTTTAAAAGACGGAATCCAATTGGTGAATCTTCTTGATATTATGTAATTTTTTTCAGATTTTTATGTTTAGTTTTCAGTGTGTAGTCATAAATATGGAAGGTTGATCAAAGACTGGTACTCCATATCTGGTTTTATAGCCAGATTTGGCTAAATTTTCCTAGAGATGATTGCCATTTCTTTTACATCTTCCTATGGTTGATTGCCACTTAAAAAATTTCCAAAATAGAACAATGGTGCAAATATGTGGGGGTGAGTACTAGGAACCCTTTTCTGATTCTCAAGCTGGTTCTTTAATCTTACAAACACATGGGTGATCCTTCAACCCTATTATAAGATTAGGCTCTATGACCACAACTTTTTGAAGCTCTAGACCACTTCATAGCATGAAACAAGGGAGTCTTTTGACATACAATCAGCAATGCCTTATCCTGAGCAAGTTACCAAACTAGAGGATGCTGGTTATGTCTAGTATTAGGTTCAAGGCCTCTAGTTATGGAAAATACCTAGAGGTGCGGGTTATCTTATTCAACCGGGAAACCCTAACTCTACTGGTAACCTAGTCCATATCCTAATTTCCTCTGGACAAACTACAAGATGAATATGTTGCTTATGGGCCCGACTAGCTTATTTGCTATCCACAAACAAAATGTGCATTTTGATATCCTCGGTAGATTTGTGTGAATGGAGAAGGGAGCAATTGGCAAGGAGCATAGAAATGGGAGGGAGACAAGAGCAAGCAAAGGGGAGTCCAACCCAAACTTTGGATGAGGCAAAAGACCCCACCCATTCGGGGCCCAGAAATACCCTGCTTTTAAGGCATGCTGGAATTTCACGAAATTGCGGGGCATTATTGTTATTCAAAAAAGGAGTGAAAAGTTGTGTTTTCTTCCGTAAAGGTGTGATTTTTTCAGGGCACAATCCAAATCTGCACGCCTATCCAAAAGATTGGGCATTGCTTAAAATAAGTAAGACAATTCATTTTGTAACAAGCTATTGGCAACTAGAAAAAGCAATACGGAAAAAGCATGGCAATGGGGCCAATGCTCACCATAAAGAGCATTCATTACCTACCCCCCCCCTTTCAAATTTGCTCGTAGAGCCTAAGGTGATAATATTTGTAGAAGGGCCCAGAGAAGCGTAAATGTACATCATTTGTGAACTCATTGGCCTTACGTCCTCAAAATGCCAAGAACATGCCCGTTCCAAAGTTGATAAACCTTCGAGTGCCTTGTAATAGCAAAAAGGTCACAATTTACCTCTTGTCGGAAAGCCTGATATGGAATATTCCCAAGAATGCCTTGTCTTTGGACAAGCTTGGGTGGTTTAGGGTTTAGAGCCTAAACCCTAAACCTGAGAATGATCGGGTTCTGGTTTTTTCTGGTTCCGTAAAAACAAAAGAAAAAAGATTTGGGTTTGTGAGAACTGGCCAGGCTCCCCAAGGTTTTATTTGTTCTTAACCCAGTTGGTTCTCAAAGGTGCGGATTCTCACAAACTGGTTCTCAAATTTTATTTTCTCTTGTTTAGGTTTACTCCTTCAAAGTGGGAGGGTTCTTCCCCCTTATATAATAGCCATAATTTCCCTCCAGTTTCATGTTTAAGATCACTCCATTGGTTGTTGGGGGCAAAATTTTGAGAATATTGAAAGGGATAACATACCTAGAGTGCAATGTCCATTAAATCACATTTATTTTTGCCATAACTGAAATTACATCAAACTAGTTCTCAAATTCAAGGATACCTATTGTCTAAGAACCTGACCCAAGTTAAGCCATGGATGGCACCTAGGTCTCACTATTTCAATTTTATTTTTTAAAAAAAAACTTGTTCTCAAGGTCCAATTCTCACTCAAATAAAAATCAATCGGCTGGTTATCAAACTAGCTATCACATAATTTTTGGTTTTGGTTTTGTTTTCATGATGTAGTCACATTGGTGATCATTCACAAGAAGAATTGGCGCAATTTGGCTAAAGGTCAGAGAAGAAAGTAGAATAATTTTGAAATCTTGCTATATTTTGGTAACATGTTGGAACATGCTGTCTAAATATGGCAATTTCAAAAAACATTTCCTTGAAATTTAGTGGCTTTGGTGCATTTTTTCCCACACAAATCCTCTGTATGAATTGCATAGGATTTGTTTTAGTTGCCAAGTAGAAAAAAAGCACCCAAAACAATGTTGGATTTGCACCTTGGTGATGAGAATATTTCATTACCAAAGGTTAGATAGCTTGAGCTGTTAAAAATATTCTTCACAACCAAGGGTTGAATGTCCCTTTGGTTCTGAAAAATATTTTTAAAAGCTTGAACTATTTGACACTTGATAATAAAATATTTTCATGACTACATCAATAGAACTTAGGGGTTTTTATGAAGTATTGTTATGTCAAATGATAAGACCAACTTTTTTCTTTAAATTCCTCCTAACTAAGGGTCTCATAAAAGTTCTTTGGTTAGGCAACCTTTAATTATGAACAATATTCACAAATAAAAAAAGAAGGATAATGTTGTTCGAACCTCAATTGATCCGTGATTCATCGTAAATGCACCATGGTTTGAACTCATGAATGAAACATTATTTTCTTTCCATTATGTCACGACTAAATTTGGGGCTCACCATCAATGCTAGGGCAAGGCAAAAAGAAATAGGTGGGAAACAAGCTAAGGAAAGATAGCACTTCCTTTGTGAGAAGGAAATGTGTGGGGTCAAAAGGAATTACCCCTAGACTCTTAAAATGAACTCTCTTTGAAAGTTTTGGGGTGTCTCAAATGATAAAGGGTGTTTGAATTAGATTTTTAATATATCATTGGAAATGTCTCAAAATATAGAAGTTGAAAATGAATTCACATTTTTAATTTGGAATTATGAGATAATAATTATGACAAAATTTAAAAAAATTAGTTTGATTCTCAATCATTAAAAGGTGGGAAATAAGGGTGAAATGATCTTCAATTAAAATTCATGACGAAATTGGAAAGATCTTGTTAATAGACACAACTTTTTCATTCAAATATTTTGAATTAAAGTTTATACAAAAAAATTATGAACTTGCAAAATTGTGGGACTCATGATTTAAGAATTTTAAAATTCAAAGTCTCACTTGGGAATCGGAGGCATTTTAGTCGATTCAATGTAACCTTCACCATCAATCAAGAAGTATATTATTATGAAATGGGTGATGGCCTTGTCTTAAGTCCAAGCCATGTGAGTGTAGGGAGTCCAAAGCAAATTCATAACTCAAAGTTGGTTTCATTTGCAACAAACACATGCATCATTCAACATGTACATGTGGTTTGTCTATAAAATGTTTGTGAACTTGCCATTTCATCCTAATATTTATCTCAAAGTTTTCACACCTTTTTTTAGTGCGTAAAGCTAGGGAATGTGCATCAAATTTTTCCTTTTTTTTACCTTCTTTTTGTTAATCATTTTTAGGGTTTACTTCCAATACTTTGGGACAAGCTTATGGGTGTGTCACACTATACATCAACATGACAAGTTATTGGGAATCTCAAAATGTTAATTTCAAGATTACACATTTTGATATAATTTAGAGTCATGAAACTCCTAGGAAACATAACCAAATAGGACATACAAGGTCATTTTCTTAAAACTATCATCAAAACCCTTCCATTGGAATGTTGAGCTTCCAATAATTTAGAGAAGATTTCCCATTCTAGATAATGCTTTGGATGCATCAAACACATTGGGATACATTGAAACAATGTTGTGTTGGGATCTTTTAACACTTTTACAATTTGAGAACCCATCTTATTTTGAGGGTGCAATTTTGCTTTATTGTGATTAATTTACGTTTTTTTCAATGAATCAGATTTCACAAAGAAGATTTAATTTTAAAAATTCTATCAAGTATACGTATATGGGACGTTAGAGAATCTCAGTTCCCAAATTAAGAGTTCATGTTAAAACTTTTATGAGTGCCTTTATAAAAGACCTCCCAATAACTTCACAATTATTTCATGTTGAAGTAATAACTACCATGTAACTCAAATAACCAAAAAACAAACCAAAAGATTAAAACATTATCATGGGACTAAACAAACTTAGTGGAATAATGGTGATCCCTTTTGAGGTAGTAGATCACCAAGATCTATGGTTTAATGTCCCCTATATCTCTTCCAAAGCTACAAATGATCTACCCAACTTATTAAGAAAGAAAGAAATAAATTCAAAAAATAGACCCAATAAGAGTTATTTGCCATTTTTTTGTTTTTGCAATACCATCCACAAGAACTCCCCCTTGGTGGGTAAATTGGGCTTCATTTCCTGGACACACTTTGTACATTATTTAAACTACCATCATCTAAAACATCATCTTAAATAGTCACCTCACAATTCTACAAGTTATGCAAATTCCACATGTTTCACAAATCTTCTAATGAATTCCAAGAAAACCAAATGGTGGATAGGCAAAGGGTATTTATCCATTAAACACACACACACACACACACACACACACACACAAATCCTTTAACAGGAAAAATACAAATAGGTAGATGGCTCCAAAGAAGAATCCACAAAGCCCCATGGGACAGCTGCACAGATATGGCCTCATAGGTTGAGGAGGCTGGAGTGTGGCCTAGGCTTCCCATGGACCCCTTGGTGGCAGCTTTATTTGCTGGATTTGGCCTTAGACATGAACAAATAAAATATTGGGTGAATAGTGGCTCCTCCCCTTGGCACATCTAGCTAGGGGACCATTTTTCAGTGGTTTACCCCTACATTTGTGTACTTGCCTTGCAACTCCATTGATTTGAGTGATGACCTTCACATCCTCAAGAATCTTGCACACCTTCCAAGCATATCTTCACATAGATGAAGATATGCTTAACTAGTTCAAATAGCCTTCCTTGTTTTTGGCATCATTGGATGTGTATTTTCATTCTCTCAATGCTACATCTTTTTTTGAAATTTGGAATTAATTCCAAGGCAAGGACCATTTGGAGGGGGGGGCCGGGGGGGGGGGGGGGGGGTTCTGGGGGGGCGCGTGTAGTTTTACAAAAAAAAAAAAAAAAAAAAAAAAGGACAA
>Ga0116227_10003502_pt1 | contig 34809 bp, 44 predicted proteins | sample S1TSphgellanicum_FD_89693 | JGI IMG/M metagenome (GOLD analysis project Ga0116227, IMG submission 89693) | Host-associated microbial communities from peat moss isolated from Minnesota, USA - S1T2_Fb - Sphagnum magellanicum MG | ecosystem: Host-associated > Plants > Peat moss > Unclassified...
AAGTGATGTTCTCAACACAGCGACTCCAAGTGATTTGGCGAACGAAGCCTTCAAGGAGTGGATCTTGCTAAAGGTGGACTGGTTGGCATGGCTTTTGAATGAACAAAAGTTGGACAAGATCGACAAGAGCAAGGTTCGCTCAGGCAACTGGATCTACGTCAACGAGGTCATCGATGTGTCACAGTGGTGGCGCAAGAACGGTGTGCATCACCGCCTCGCAGAGCGCATCGTAGCACGACACCTTGGGACACCTAATTCCAATGGCTTGCAGGAACGCGTGTTCTTGGTCTGTAAGCACATTGACAATGTGCTTCGGCAGAACCTGGGCAACGCCAAGTTTGAGATGTTGTTGATCTTGGCATTCAACAAGGCATTTATCAAAGACATGGAAAGCAAAGACCTATTCACGGTCGACAACTTGATTGCGTCATTGAAGTCAGCAATGGATGCAACTGAGGCGGCTGCAAACATCATCAAATACTTTGATCTTGATGGTGATGTCGAAGATGACGAAACAAACGAAGGCATGAGATAGTAGCGATGTTGAAATCAGCAGCTTGTGACATCCAACAACAACACGATGCGAATGGGTCTGCCATCGTTCAGAAGAGGGCTCGCAATGAGTAAACGACAACAATCTACAGTTGACTAATTCAAGGCCAGAGTACTCGACTATGTATCTATGGGCTAGAGGATAGACAGTTACAACTACGACTATATGTAAATAAGGACCGACTACGGGTCCCTGCCTAGGATATTTTGGGACTAGTATGGTTCAGGGTTATAAAAGGAGATAGTCTAGGGAACAACCCTTCAGCAGATCAACACTAGTTGATGGATCAATAAAACTTGTCTTGTCTTGTAATTCTCCACTTGTTTATAGTCGGTCCATAACACATGGACTCATAAGACTCACCACGGCTCAGATTTGAGGGAAGCCACCACCTTCTCCCTTATAGTATTTTTTGTGCATGGCCATGGGGCCTGCACCCAAATGTCATTTTGTCCCGGGATTCCCAAGTTGGGAGTCTCAAAATTCTCGAAATTAGGACTCTTACAACTTTGGAGGCCCATAACTTTTTGTGCAGGCCTTCGATTGAAGTGAGGTTCAAAGCAAAGTTATAACCTTCATTGAAAACTTTCCAAGGATATGTGACACAACACTTGCACGCACGTAAATTAGGGCGATTCCTAACTTTTAATAGTTAGGAGTCAAATTGGCAATTTGACTCTCATTCTTTTTTTTGGCCATAACTTATATTTTAAGTACCCAAATTGGTCATGCGAACCCATTTTAGACATTTAAGTTCCAAGAACTTTCCAATAACATAAGGAAACATTCAATTTAATTAGTTTTGATCCTTGCAATCACCCTCTGAAAATTCAAGAGTCTATCATGACTCCAACTTCCAAAGTGAAAGTTCACTTGGGAGTGCAAGGGTTCATTCCCTCACATTTTCCTACACTCCTAGGAACATGAAAGGTGACTCCCAGGCTTCATTCTTGGCTCGCACCTTTGCAACCCCTTTGCAAAAATTTGATCGCATGGAATAAAATGATTAGAGGAAAAAGAAACACGTTGGGAATAGAACTACATAGAAAGATTTAAAATTGTTCATCCTCCCCATCGCCATTGCTCCCGTTCCCTTGCAAGCTTAGGAGTTCACTCAAGGTTTTTTCATCCACATTTCATCACGGTTAATTGTGAATTTTTCATCAAATTCTAATTTTTTTCATCAAGTTCCATTCATCCATCATTTGTGAAGGAACAAGGAGCTCTGGTCGATGACACTACACCCCCAAGCTTTTTTCATCCACATTTCATCAAGTTCAATTGTAATCACCAAAGTTCCAATTGACAATTCCCAAACTTTTTTCATTCACATTTCATTGAATTTGATTGTGAACACAAACAAATGAGGAGTTCCAGTTGATGACGCCCAAGCCTTTTTCATTTACACTTCATTGAGTTCGATTGTGAACATAAACAAATGAAAAGTTTCAGTTGATAACGCCCAAGCCTTTTTCATCCACATTTCATTCAATTCAATTGTGAACACAAATGAACAAGGAAAACTAGTCAATGACACCCAAAAAAATTTCATCCACATTTCATTGAGTTCCAATGTGAACTTTTCATTTAATTTCATCCATTCATGATTGAGGTCAATTATGAATTCATCTAGTTTTTCTTCTATATTTTTGAAGTTGTTTTGTTGGGTTTGTGAACCAACTAGGGAGGAGCTTCGGCCAATGACATCACCATTGGTCCAAGCTTTTTCCATTCATAATTCATCAAGTTGGATTGTTTCATTTATTTTTCATTGAATTTGATTTTGAGTTTCATCTATTTCCCATTCGTCATTCCAAAGCAGTTCTTAAAATGAACAATGATCAAGAAGCTTTGGTTGACAATGCCATGGGTCCAAAATTTGCCATCCACATTTCATTGAAAATGAATTTCGAACTTTTCATCAAGATTTGCCATCCACATTTCATCGAAAATGAATAATGGACTTTTCATCAAGATTCGTCATCCAATTTTCATTGAAAATGAATTGTGAACTTTTCATCAAGATTCGTCATCCAAATTTCATTGAAAATGAATTGTGGACTTTTCATGAAGTTGCATCCGTTTTGCATCGAGGTCGATGATTCTGAGTTCATCCAGTTTTCATCCATCGTCCCGAAGCAGTTCGATTGGGGTTTGTGAACGAACGAGGAGCTACGTTCGACGTCGCCACCGGCAGCCGCCGGTGCACGAGGACCGGCAAACCGGTCGACATCCTGAAGAGCATCGTACTCGCGGGGGTTGTTCTCGCAGCAGCTCCGCTGCGCAATTGCGCTTTTTCCGACGACCAAATCTGACGATCCGAGCAGGTTCTTAAGGGTTTCTGCAAGCTGGATTGATGCATCAAGCGAGGATCGAGTACAAGAAGAGCCCATAAGGTAAAAAATCTCATCCAGTTTAGTTTATTTTTTGTTTGTTTTTTCTTCCTCGGTGCTTTGCTTCTCAATCAAGTTTGATCGTGTTCCTTGGACAGTGTTTCTGGTAAGATCTTTTTGTACATTGTTGGTTCTGTTCGGGATCTAAAGAACCACAGAACGCGCAGATCGGGCTGTGTTAGGAGTATTTTAGGTTTTCATGAGTTCGTTTCTGGAGGCTTCCTTTTTTCTCTTGGGATTTTGGGGGTTTGTTCCTTTTGTGGAGTGTACCAGGAAGTGGGGTCATGGGTTGTCGTTTTTTTCTGTTTGGTAGACAGGTTTTTGTGCGCGTAGATTTAGTGTGTAAGATCTGAGCAAGTCTGAGTCTTTTGGTGGCTGAGGGAGGGAGGGCGGAGTTGCTTTCGGCTGTGATCCAGAAAACCCTAAAAACAAATCTTCATTGTGAGGTTGCAACTCTGTATGGTTGATCCGGTTTGTTTGATTGATTTTCTGTGTTTTTGGAAAGTTTCTGTGCAGGATTGTAGAACAAGCAACATATCTTTTCTGTCAGGAGCAACAGCAAACTCAATGTTGGATCCTTGAATAGGAAGATTCAAACAGAAGACAAAAGGAAGAAGCATCCAGACTCAGGCAGAGGCTTTTAGAGGAACAAGACAAAAGGAAGAAACATCCAGACTCAGGCAGATAGGATTTTACATTAACAAAATTAATTTGACTCACAAGGAGAACAACCTCTCAATTTCCTGATAACTTCGAATTGAGGGGTCTGAAGGAGAAGATTCAGGGTTTTGCAGCTGTTTTTAGGACTGTTAAAGGGATTTGCAATCTAGGGTTGAAGAAGCAGATCCAGGAATTATGGTGAAGTTGACAATGATAGCAAGGGTTACAGATGGATTGCCATTGGCGGAGGGATTAGATGATGGACGGGACCAGAAAGACCTTGAGTTCTACAAGCAGCAGGCAAAACAACTGTGCAAGAGACTCTCACAGCAAAAGCAGGGAGCTTCTCGCATGTCTGTGGAGACTGGACCTTACTTTTTCCAGTATCCTCTCTCTCTCTCTCTCTCTCTGTGTGTGTGTGCATGTTCTGGAAGCTTGCATTTGGGTTTTGTTGCATTCTCTGCTTGTTCACAAATCTTTATCTGGAGAGTTTGTTTATGAGGTGGAGCTTCTTGCAGTCGAGGTTTCATTGAATTCCCTACATGTTGGCAAATCTTTTCTCAAAAGTTAGTTTGTGAGGTGGAGGTTGCATTTGAGGTTTCGTTGCATTGGCCTATGTGTTGACAAAGCTTTGTCTGGAAAGCTAGGTCTGAGGTTTACACCTTGACATACCTTCCACAGTTACCTTATAGAAGGTGGAGTCTGCTACCTTACTCTCTGTGATCGATCATATCCAAAAAAGCTTGCTTATCAATACCTTGAGGAGCTTCAGCGTGAGTTTGAGAAGGTCAACCGGTCACAAATTGAGACTGTTGCCAGACCATATGCTTTCATAAAGTTTGGTATGGCATTTTTAAAATCCTTCGTTTCATTCTTGTTTGATGCATTCTTCCGTATGTATATATATATATTTGGTGAATGAATTTCCCCCCAGAGCTGCAGTTTTGATTCATATCTTTTCTGCCCTGTGCAGACACATTTATTCAGAAAACACGGAAGCTATATTTGGACACACGCACACAACGGAATCTGTCGAAGCTCAATGATGATCTGTTTGAAGTGCAGCAGATTATGACCCGCAACATTCAGGAGGTTTTGGGCGTTGGGGATCGTCTTGACCGTATGTCCTTAACCAGAAAATCAAATCATGGTTTTTGCATAGATGGTGTTAAAGTTTTGTTGGTGAAGCTGGGTTTTGCCTGTCATTTTTCTAGATGAAAGCAACAATAGTATTGATCATACTCGACTACAGAGTTGAATGTGCATGTGGTCTATATGCTTATTATATTTTACTTGAAATTCTCTCAGGAACAGTGTTTGATATTTGTTTTCTTGTCCTTTTGTGACATTATCAATGCAGAGGTTAGTCAGATGTCAAGCAGGCTTTCATCAGAGTCACGGATTTTTGCTGACAAAGCAAAAGATCTGAACAGACAGGTAACAAGTGCTCAAACATTCCTTGTAGCTTTCCCTTTGAGGGGTTCTATAATTCCAGGTTTAGCTCTGATATGTGCCCTGGCTTTCTCCATTTCTTAGATAATCCATACAAAAGGCAGTTGAATTATTGGATTTTGGCATAGTTGTTGTAGAAGATTTGATTGCCCTAAACTCTAATTTGCATGTCTATTGTTGACACAGGCTTTCATTCGGAAATGGGCACCAGTTGCAATTGTGGTTGGGATCGTGGTCTTGCTTCTATGGTTTCGACGCTATTTTTGGGGCTAACTGCTATATTATTTTGGCGTCAAACTATTCTTGATTATGCCTGAGCTATTACCAAAATATGTACCCCAACAATGGGGACACTGACTCTTTATCTGTGCACAGTAACTGTTAAACCACAGGTCTAGCACACAGTTCTTTAAGTAGAGAGAGGAATTCTGTGATTTAGCACCATATGATTCTTGTATGTCTTCATCATTACTGAAGTAGTTTGCTTGCAGTGACAGCATTAACAGTAGTGTAGGCCTGTCCAAATGTAGTATCCGATGGGGAAACTTTAATTGGCATGCTCTTGTTTGCGAAGAGGAGGATGAAAGGGAAGAGCATTTGATTATATGGAACATCAAATGAGTTTGTACTGATGAGTTGGATGATTTTTGATGGTGGGATCCTTATTTTCCAAAGTTCAAATCCTCTGTGCAGTTTTTATGCCACAGAACAAAACCAACAATAACGAACAGAAGGCAAGCAATATTTCAAACTTTTGGGTGGCTGATACTCTTGATGCTAGGCTAAAATTTTCACTATTGTAGAGAGTCATGTTGAGTTGTTTCAAAAAGCATAAGAAATATCTTTGGTCAATGTTTGCTTCTGGTTTTGCCGTGGTTCATGAATTATTTCCTATGACAGAAGCAGGTTTGACTAACATATATGCACCATGTTTACTTCTTTAATCATCACCACTCCAGTTGATTGTTGTGTTTGGCATCCTTGCATTGCTTTATTTCCATGGATAGTGCCTTGAGAGATTCATAATGCGGTACTATACATTCATTCATACATACATACATACATATATATGTATGAGATTGTAGAGAAATCTCCACAATGAATGAGGTCCTATCCCTACAAAACTTGCTCACAAAGTGTGGACAGTCACATTCATCATGAATTAGGAGTGATGAGTTGCTACAACTGCTGGGTTGTGGAGTCTTTTACTTCTACTTAGTACCTTTTGCTGAAGTTTGTGTTTGGATCATGTCCACCTTTAGGGTATGAGTGTTCATTATTTAATGGTCATGTAGGACTGCGAAGATGAGTTGTGCATGTTTGAAGGTTATATCCCATGTTTTGTGATTTTCTATTGGAGGTTTTCATGGGTGGTTTAATGGAGATGTGAAAGCACCGTTAAGAATACAGAGTAATAAGATTCAAAAGCTTTGTGCATCTGGGATTGTGAAGGTTACTCAATCCACTTCTTTGTCATGTATCCAACTTTTTCTCAGCACTTTGGAGACCTAGCTTTTCTTTATCTTGAGCATTGTTTGGGATTCCAATAGGTGCTTTTACTTTTGATTCACTATTGTGGCCTTATGCATGATTGATTTTGATTTCACCATAATGCTTTATGGCAAAACTTCAAGTACTTATAGGTATTTCACAAGCTTTTTGATCCCTATATTCTACTTCATACTTTTGTGTTTATCAATGATTACTTCTTGTGTGTAAAATGCATCAAAATTCTTGTTTTCAAAAAGTACTTTCGTGGTTTCTTGATCACCATTGTTGCAATATAAGTGAAGTATTTGATCACAGTTCTTCATGTTTAGAAAAAGAAAATTTACAAAACCTTTTATCCATCCACAAACAATAAGAAACAAATTTCAACTTTTGGAGGAAACTTTGGTTGCTTGATTTTTTGTTTTTCAAGGCACACAAAAAGCAATGTCCTTGTTCTTTTCCCCCATACCAAAATAACCAGATCCGTAGTCTTTACCTGTGTCTGAGTAATACATGAAGTAGCCAGGCCACAAAAGGCTTCGCACAATCACATCTCTTTGCAAAGGGATTGCATGTATGCTCCATGAACCTACCACAATTGTTGCTTTTGTTGTTGAACTTTTTTCCATAGAAAAATTCTAGTACATGTGCATATTGCTAAGTTTCTATGTGTAGGATTCATAGTTTAAGATTGAGAAATCACACTATTCATAAAGGTTTTAGATTGAGAAATCATGTGTCTATGATTTAATAAGGTTTAGAATTGAGAAATTACATCTCTATGATTCAAGAAAGTCTTGGATTGAGAAATCACATGTCTATGATTCAAGAAAGTCTTGGATTGAGAAATCACATGTCTATGATTCAAGATGGTGTAAGAGTGAGTAATCAAAATGGTAAAAAAAATTGAATAAGAAGAAGAGATTATTTACCTGGAAGATCCTTGGAAATGGGTGCTTCATGATAGCCCTTGAAAAGATGGCAATAGGAATCAAGCTCATCAATAAATTTTGGCCCTTTAATCACAAGCAAAAACCCATTACATAAATGTTTTAGGCATCCCCCTTGATGAACATGATGCAAATTAGCTCAGAGAGAGAGAGAGAGAGAGAGAGAGAGAGAGTTCCTATATATATAGAGAGAAAGAGACTGAAAATAAGTTTTTTTGAATAGAGATAGAGAGAAAAAATGCATGTGTATTTCAATTTGATATGCAAATTTGATATGAAGATTGAACAAACAAAAGAGGCAAATATGAGAAGAGGAGACCTGAGAAAGTGGTGTTTTTGACAAGGACATTTGCTGGAGTCATCACTAAGGCATTGTAAGGTACAACTCCACAATCTTCATCCACCATCTTCATCAATGCTGCTAGTCTTTCCAACTGCTACAAAATTCATAAATCTGATGCTCAAAATGATCAAGTACCATCTACCAATTGAGATGTTCACACAGCAAAATTACAAAAAATCAAAGTTCATGTCAATTGGTTGGTAAGAGGACTTCCCAAGAATTAACGCCTGCAAATCAAAATTGAAATCCAGCACAACACTCTGGTACCCAATACTTGTCACAACAATCTCCATCTGGAAAATCCCACACATTGTCAGAAGAGAAAGATGGATGTGGTGGGGAGATATGGTGGGCTAACCTCAGGCACCTCAGTACCCTTGGGTATCTCTTCTCCCTCACCTTCTTCACCTTCCTCTCCTTCCACAACTTCCTCATCTTCTATGACCTAATCACATGATGCAGCAAAACCATATTGAAAGGTTTGGGATTACAAAAGAATTGACATGGTAAAAGGAAACGTGACAAAATTTGAGAGTAGCTAGATAGCTAGCTAGGTAGCTCAACTTTCACTTTGCAGTAGAAGTGACATGAGCTTTGAGTAAAGAAAAAAACACAGTGGTGCACACTTTGGCTTCTTCACCAACACCAGGAGGCTCATCACTAGCGTCTTCATCTTCTGTGGCTGGTGCTGTGCTCTCGTCTTCTGTCACAGGCTCTGGTTCTTCCTCCTCTGATGTAGTACCCTTCTCATCTGTGGGTGATGAGCCTGACTTGTCCCCTATCAATGCTGGCTCTATCACTGCAAGACTCACCAAAACACATCACACCAAAAAACTAAAGCTCAATCTGTAATATAAAACTCATCAAAGCTGCAAACACAAGATCAAAATGTAGGTAATCTATATGCAGATATGTACAACTCTATGCTTATCCAGATCACCGCCAAATTGGCAAAACAATATCAACCCAAAAACTTACAATTCAATCTGTAAATAGAAAATGCATGAAAATGGCAAGCGACTGAAATTAGGTTGGCTATATACAATTACCCAGACATGAAAGTTTTGAGTTTTAACATGCATATGGTTTTCAGAGAGAAAGGTGGGGGGAGGGGGGTGGAAAAAGATCATTACTCTCGTCAAATTCTGAAGGTTGAGGAGGCTCTGGGATGACAAAGAATTTATTACTGGGGTCACCTGTGAAAGGGCCTTTGCATTGCTTGCACAACTCATACCTCTCTTCAGTTAGTGGCGCCTGCAAATCCAGCCACTGCACTCCATTTTGACTGCATACCAACAACACAAACAAAATCATTAAACTTCCTTCTGTCTCACCACTATACACTTTCTGTACTATGCACATGGCACACACATGCAACCCAAAAGCTCAGTTTCTATCAACTTCTCACCTGAAATAGTATTTGAGGTCAAAGTTGAGCTTTCTGCCAACGCGCTTAGCACTAACACAGCCCTCAGCAAGCAAGTAATCTTTCCCCGTGGTAGTGAAAATGCGGCCCCAAAATGCAAGGCTTTGCAACCCTGCATCCATCTTCTTGACCTTGAGGGAGATATCTAAGCCTGCTCTATGCTCTGATGGGATCACACATCCACATGATGCCAGGGCCTCCAAAGTCAAGGTCAGGTTGCTATCCATGTGCACCAACAACAACCATCCCCTATAATCTCATCATCATCCCTAAGGCCTGCAATTTGTGCATGTTGGTGCACGAGATCTTTGAACCTGAAATTACACAGTGCATCATTCAGAGGGATGAGTGCAGCTGAAACTAGGTCAAGGAAGAAAGAGGAGGGAGAAGGAAGAGGAAGTTGGAAGATGGCAGTTACACTCAGTTTCTGTCAAAGCAGACTGCCTTGATGACACCCAAGGAACAACCCATTACACTCTTAGTAACTCAAGAATGCCAAGAAGACATTACAACTCACACATATGCATCCCAGATAGAATCTGCATTCCTTCAAGACCCAAGAAATTTCTATGGTATCTAGTAGCTGACTACTGCTTGTATGATGAATCTCATACCTTCAGTCAGCCATCTTCTGGATCTTGAGTGAATGATATTGAACAAGATAGGTACAATACCAAAGCATGTTCCCTCAGAATGTTTCTTCAATCTTGAAATAGATTTGGTGTCTGAATGAATCCCAATCTTGTTCAGAAGCAAAGTTAGTACAATCGAAAATTTCCTCAGATGATGATCAGGGAAGGGGGAAAACAAAGAGAACCAACACCTCTTTAAATGAAATATGAAACTAGAATGTGGCATCAAGTATTGAACAATGAGGAAGTTGGCTAGTGTGAACAAGTAGATGGAGCGGATTTTTGTCTGAAAAACACAATAAATGTGAAGAGATGAATTCACAGATCAAACCAACACAGAATGAGTATTGGGGAAAATGTAATGGAAGAAAGGTCCTTTCTGAAAATTTACCAGATAGAGCAGACAATCCATTGTCCATTGTCTGTAGAGGAGATGGGCTGCAAATCCATTGAAGGTTTGCTTTGTTAGCTGTACAGCATTGTAGCCAAAAGTTGAAGCAGCCAAAAGTTACCCATTTGCTCAGAGTCTGCAAATTTCAAAGAAGGGGAAATGATGTCTCACCACCATGTTGTGCTCCAAACACCAAACCAACTAACATGCTTTTGGGAGTCTACAGGCTTCTCAGCCGAGGTAATGCCTGTTTGAGACAGTGGGTAAAAGAAACAGAAGTCTTGTTACACACGGAAAACATGATGCATGATGTATAGATACACTGTAGAAACTGATGCACTGTTCATGCCCGAGGGACCATATGAACTTTTTATTCATCACAGCAGGAGTGAAGCTCAACAAAAGCTCCTTTTGTCCTGCTTCTGTACATTCTAGGTACCATCTGCACATAGCAGGCTTAATCAACTGAATGCCCCTTGTGAACAAGAGATAATGTGTGAAGTATGGTCACAAATGGCTGAATTCATCATAAGCTTTTCACATGGACCCACAGCCCAGAAAAGCTTTTCTTGGTGTTGAGAACCCAACATGGATTATCACATCAACCCTGTGATGCAATTTGTGGAGATGAAGGCACATGAGAACTTTTCAGTGGCGTCACAACAAATCCACAACCATTCTCTCTCCAGATGCCCACCAATCAGCAACTCAATATGAAGACAACAGAAAGAAAGAAAGCGCCACAAATGTGACACATTCTGAGCCAAGCAGTGCAGGCCAAGGGTATCCCAAATAACTCATGTGGAGAGACTCACGTGGCAATACATCCCTGACCAAAACTACCCCTAAAAAACCCAGATGCAAAGCTGGCCACCTTTGTGGCCTCTGAGGAGTGATTGGCAGAAGTGACAGTTCACAAACGGCCACCATCTCCGCCCACCAGCACAAGAGAGGCTTGCCAGGAGTTTCTTCCACAGTGCACCTTTTATCCACTGACTCTTGACTGTAACCTCTTCCTCTCCAACTCCAACTGCAAAATACAATCATTCAACTTTCTCAGAAAGTGGCTAAAAGCAGCAATGATCATATTACAGTACAGTTCAGTGCCAATGTTTGTCAATAGTCTTCTTCTACATGTTTCAAGCAAGGACCTACTACCACTTTGAACTACAACCACCACATCAAATTCCACACAAGGATACCTTCCTTGAAACTAACAGATGTGTCTATCACTCAGGCAAAGTAACAGACCTTGGCCAAGTCATGAAAGACCAAGGAACACTCCAAGCAAATGTGAAGTGTGAAACTCAAGGCAAAAGATTTGTGGATGCATGGTCCATCCACAAGGAGATATTCTTCTTCACCATACCAGGGTTTCACAAAGCTACATCTACATCTCCTTGTCAGCCCTATCATCACTCTCAGAAACATTTTGCTTTTGAATCTGGACAGTCCTTGGAAAACAAATGCATCAAATGGGCTGGTTCAACAGGAGCACAAAGTATAAGGAATGGCTTACAGACACAATTCGAACAAACTCCAGCTATGTGCTACTTGGGGCTTAGTTCAGGAATTGAGTCACCAGCTCCCTCAAAGTTGACCAATGAATGCAGCCTTGTGGCATAGAGCAAGATCTTACCACTTTTCGGACTCGCTCATTGGCAGCAGGTGGGCCACCAAGAACATTGTCGGGAAGGTAGGGGTGACTCACACGCACTTCATTCATGACCAGTATTGCAGTCTTCTCCCATCTAACAGGGAGCCTGTTCCCCACCAGAGCCTTGTTAGTACTCTTTGACTAAGCTGTAAGACCAAACTTTGACAGAAAACAAAACATTTACACACAAGCAAGAATCCCAAAAAAACAACTGTTGAGTAGTGCCAAGGGTTCACTGTTTCACTCTCCTGCAAAACCAGGCTGATTCCTGGTTATATGTTTTTGGCAGCCAATAATAAGTTTCTTTGCACCTGAGAATGTGAGAAATGAGGAGCTTACGTTTTAGATAGGGCATCAAAAATGTCTTGGGCTTCCTGTGTTACTCCTACTCCAATCCTCTCAGCCTCTGCCTCTGCTTGCCTGCAAGACAAAGGATTCCCACATCCACTAGAACAAATAAGGTGCTACACAAGCCATCTGGCATCAAACATGAATAAAAACTCTGAAATGCTTTCATTCCTGTGGCTCCAATGCAAAGCTCACATGAACACTTCCCTCTGGCCTCAGCCATCCAATGCTGTGTTCAAGAGGGTGTATATGCCCAATATTATGCTTCAAATCCTTTCCACCAGACATTTTTTCTGCTTGACTATCTAGGAAATAATTCATGAGCACAACCCATGTTATCTTACAAGCTTGCATTATTCACTTTAGCCTCTGCACGAGTTTTCCAGATTAAGCTTGCCTTTTGAATCAAGCCTATCAGCACAACCCTAAGAAATTTTGTCACAAATGCAAAATGAAGAGAAACATGTTTAGCATGCCAGCATGGCAAGTATTCTTGACTGTATCTCATATTCCTGGTGTTGTATCTCAATTCGAAAATGGAATGAAGGTTTTCACTCTGAAGATCTCATCACAAGTACTCTTTGATGATGGTCAGGGGGTGCATGCTGTTTGCCTCGAAATCAATACTGTATATGAATACTGTAACAGAATCGGATGCCTGCTGCCCTGTTTCAAGATGGTCTTGTGAACAATAAAGTTGGACATAGAGGTGAGGTGCAGTCATGAATGCTTCATGTGCTTCTCAATCCATTTCTGACTGAACTGAGTCCAAAATATGTCTCCAAAAAACCTGGCAGAAACTTGATTCAAGAATAGAGAGAAGAAGAGAAGAGATACCTGATGGCAGCTTCTTCGCGGTTGCGTAGGCTAGCCATGTCAAGGTAGGGATTTTTCAACTCAAAGAGATCCTCAGATTGCCCCAGTAATGTCACATCTTTCACATAGTTGACCTTCAGAAAGCGCAAGTCCCGCCGGGCTCCTGAACTGCCTTCCTGTTTACTTCTTGGTCAAGGAGGCAAAAAGACAAAGTTTCTCCAAAGATAAAAGCAGAAATAGAAGAAAAATACCAAGACAGATATAGACAAATTATGCACACACAATCTTAGGGCCATTGTGACCACCTTCCACAGTTGACACTTCCAAACCACCGACTAGCAGCAATGCACTTGCCTGTTCTTCCCTTGAGGAGGTGGAAGCCCCACTCTTTCAGCAGCAAGCTCATCTAATGATCTCATTATTGCTAGGATTGGCTAAAAGGATAGAAAGTAGCGGGTCTTCTTTCTGTATAAGACATCAAACCACAGTCCTTTGGTGAGGCAAACCTTAAGGATTGAAGTCAAGGGCAATTCAGCCCAGGAAGCAAGTAATGAATTTGCAGATCAATGAGAGATTGCAGAGAAAACCCAGAACAACACTTCAAAGGTAAAGTGTTCTGTCAGTTCTAGCAACACAAACTGAAAACAACAAAGAACAAGTGGATTCATACCCTTATGAGTATTGCTCACAAAGTATCAGACCACCACCACCACCTTCATCACGAATAGCAGTGATGAGCTGCTGCCATGACTTCCCACTGTCGTCATCATCTCTTTTGACAGTCATGGAGATGAGTGTATAACAACTTTGCCCCAAAATGCCTGCAAACTGTTGTACAAACATCTGTATCCCGAGTTTTCTGTAGCATTTCCAGAAGCAACTGGAAGACACAGTCAGGATGTTGGCTCACAATCAAGCAACATAGCTATGGTATCAATTAGCTGCTGCACTCCAACCTCACATAGTAAATAAGACTCAAAGAAGGATTGTTGGTGTATCAGTGTCCAGGATCCCAAATTCAAAGTCAGGAAGCTTAATGGGGCAATGGAATGAATGATGCACAAATCCTTCTCTTCAGTACCACACAAGCATTATCCATTTTCTGCTGCAAGAGGAGGAGATCCGTCCCTCTAGTACCATAAAAACTGCAACGAGAATCCGGCAGGTGTAAAATTGGCGCACATGGTAAGCATATCGCAGATTGCCAAATTAATGGTTCTGGGTCTACCAGCAAGTAAACAAAGAAAGAAGAGAGATGATCGCATTGCAGAGTTTCATTCCAGAAACCACACCCTGGACTGCAACAACTTGACGTGATTGCAGGCAAAGAAAATCTCAACACAACAACAACACGGAAGTAAATCGGAAACCAACAATTCCGTGAAATTCTTTGAAAGGGCAAAAGAGGATATGAATAACCACAATTTTGCTGGAATTGTCGTATGCTATCACGGTGCCTTCAATGTCCTCCCCAAGTGTCGTCTTGATCGCCAGACGACATCCCACCACATAATCCACACCGCCTGTTACTACCTCCATTGCCTTTTCTTGCTCCGAAACACAAACCCTTCCCCCCGGAGAGAAGAATGAAAGAAAGAAAGAAAGAAACACCGCACTCGCTCTATTTGTCTATACTTCCGCTATCTTCTTTCTCTTATCCGCTTCTCTCCGGCATTCGCTCCAGCAACGCTGCCATCGTAGAATCCACAACTCTCTCTCGAGAACACACCCACACACACACACACACACACAAGCGAGCTAGTCACTGGACACAGAGGGTTTCACCTCCGGAGATAGAAGTACCTCCCCGTGTCACAGGGGGTTTGGTTTCACCTCCGAAAACAGAAGCACCTCCCCACGTGTGTCTCCTTCTGCTCCCTATTGACGACAACAGAAATGCAGAGCTTCTTTGACAAAAAGGATTTGCGTACAATCGCAACGAAGAAACCAGCGATTGCATCGAGGAAGCAAACCCTAACGCACAGAGCCCGAAGCGCCAAACCCTAGAAAAAAGCTGCATCAAATCAAAACGCGCGAGGAAGAAGACGAAGACGAAGACGACGACGACGACGCGCGGATATAGGGGAACGTGGGGGACCGGGGTATTTAAATTTTGGGCTCTTCCTATTGGTAGATATCTTTTTCCTTCAATAAAATTTCGCCACGTCGTCAAAATTGTGACAAAACCTGATATCCGACCCTTGAGCAACTTACCAAACTGTGTTGAGTTTCGGCGCTTCCTATTGGTAGTTATGTTTTTCCTCCAATAAGATCTCGCCACGTCGCTCATTTGTGGGTAGGAAACCGACAACCGACCATTCTGAACCTTGTACAAAATCTGTATGTTTTTGCTTTTTGGGGGGTTGATCCTTTTTAGGGTTTGCAAAGCAGCGCGCTCGCGCGGGGAGAGGGTTTTGTGAAAGCTTCTTTTTCATCGCGAGCGAGAGCTAGCGAGTGATCGCGTGAAGCTCTCGGAAGATTTTTGCGGAAGGGGTTTTGAGGAATAATATTTTGCAGCTTTGTTCGTTTGTTTGCGGGGTTTTTGATTGAGTTTTCCGGCAACGAAGCTTGTGTAGAAGCAGCGGATTTTGGTAAAGAAACACGATCTCTCAAGGCGATCTTTGAGAGGAGGGAGTATGCAGTTTTGCGGGCTCTGATTTGGTACCAAGAGTTGAGATGATGATGAGGGGGAACCCGCCGGTTCCTGGCTCGCAGATGCCGTTGCCGCAGATGCCTTTGCCGCCGCCGCCTCCTCCAGGAACCCAGCCGCTTGCTCCTCTGCCGATGCCGTCGGCTTCAGAATCGACTCCTGTAGGAGCAGCAGGAGGACCGGGAGGAGTGGCGGATGCTGAGGCGCGGCTGGAGGAGAAGGCACGGAAGTGGATGCAGTTGAACAGTAAAAGATATGGCGAGAAGCGCAAGTTCGGGTTTGTTGAGACTCAGAAGGAGGATATGCCTCCTGAGCACGTTCGGAAGATCATCAGGTAAGTTGGTGCCTTTTGTCATTGTAGTTTTTGTGTGTCCAGCAAATGGAATGACATGGGCGTGTAGTAGAATATTTGGGTTAGGTATGGCTGAGGCCCAGTTTTTGAACGCGGTGACCATGCCAAAGCATTATGTGTAAGCTTGGGCTGGAGTTTTCATCCTGCTCTTGTCCTCAAAGACCTTTGTGTTTTAGTTTCCTTGAGCTAGCTAAGGCTTGAATTCTCTTCTGCTCGTGTTCTTAATTCTTTTCAGGAGGTTTATTGGATTGTTTGATCCATAAACAAATTTAATTGCGAATAGGAACCTGCAGTTTTGTTCACCTTGTTCTTAGACCCTAGTTCTGAGCCAGATGAACTATTAAATTGTTGTTTCAATGAAACAGGGATCATGGTGACATGTCATCAAAGAAGTACCGGCATGACAAGCGGGTTTATCTTGGAGCCTTGAAGTTTGTGCCTCATGCTGTGTACAAGCTGCTGGAAAATATGCCAATGCCATGGGAACAGGTATGCATCAAGTTTCTGAGACCAAAACCATCTGGCTCAAGTTTCTCAAGTAGTTGGTTTTTTTGAACCTGGATTGGAGGCCTACAGATTGTGTAGCTGGTGCCAATCTCTTATTGTTTCTTTCATTCCTTGTTGCTCTTTTCTCAAATAGTGGTTCTTTAGCCTGGATTCCAGCTGCTAACAAGTGTGTATCTGGCACTAATCTCTTATGTTTTCTTTCATACTTTTTTTCAGGTGCGTGAGGTGAAGATCCTATATCATATCACTGGGGCTATCACATTTGTGGATGAGATTCCTTGGGTGGTTGAGCCCATCTTTTTGGCACAGGTAATATCTGCAATCCACTGCTCTGGATTTGGTTGTATAGTGCAAGGTTTTGGTTGAGCTTTGTTTAGTTGGCTGCAACTTCAGTTCAGTAGTTGGTTTTGTGTACCCCATGTGTCATCAAAAGTTGGACATTAGCATTCAGTAGGAATGAGACTCTACCACATCTACAAAATAATGTTGTGGGTGGTCCTTAATTGCCATATATATTGTGATGTTGCAGTGGGGCACCATGTGGATTATGATGAGGCGTGAGAAGAGAGATCGACGCCATTTCAAGCGGATGCGATTCCCTCCATTTGATGATGAGGAGCCTCCCCTGGACTATGCAGACAACCTGCTTGATGTGGATCCTCTGGAGCCCATACAACTAGAGCTAGATGAAGAAGAGGACTCTGCTGTGTATGTCTGGTTCTATGACCACAAGCCTCTTGTGAAGACTAAGCTGATCAATGGGCCAAGTTATAAGAGATGGCATCTGTCCCTGCCAATCATGGCTGCTCTTCATCGCCTTGCAGGCCAACTGCTTAGTGACTTGACAGACAGGAACTACTTCTATCTTTTTGACATGGAGTCCTTCTTTACGGCCAAGGCACTCAATATGTGCATTCCAGGTACTGTGTGCTTTACCAGTTGTTTAGGCCATCTTAACTGGTCTTGGACAGTTTTCTTTGGCTGATTAGCAGTCTATTTTTGGTTTACTATTTTCTTACAGAAATAGGCTGTCACTCTAATTGTGTTGTCCTTTTGTCTGTGCAGGAGGTCCAAAGTTTGAGCCTTTGTACCGTGATATGGAGAAAGGAGATGAGGACTGGAATGAATTCAATGATATCAACAAGCTTATTATCCGCTCCCCTCTGCGAACAGAGTACAGAATTGCCTTCCCTCATCTCTATAACAATCGTCCTCGCAAGGTGAAGCTGAGTATATACCACACTCCCATGATCATGTATATCAAGACGGAAGATCCAGACCTTCCTGCTTTCTACTTTGATCCCTTGATCCATCCAATTGCTTTCTACAAGACTGATAAGCGGGAGAGGAAGCCATTTGAAGAAGATGTTGGGGAGGAGGATGATTTTGCATTGCCAGAGGGAGTAGAGCCTTTGCTTCAGAGTACCCCCCAGTACACGGACACAACTGCTGCAGGTATTGCTTTGTTGTTTGCTCCACGACCTTTCAACATGCGATCTGGACGAATGAGACGTGCAGAGGACATTCCATTGGTTTCTGATTGGTACAAGGAGCACTGGTAAGTTGTTGCTTTTATGCTGTTGTTGTACATGATCTTCATTTCATTCTATATTCTTGCAAGTGAAGGTATCTTGCAGAAGTTGGGAATGCCTTTCTCAGATCTTTTCTGTGTGTGTTTGGAAGTCTTGCTAAATTTAATTTTTGAGGGTGCGATGTTGATCTCTGTTAATATTGCAGAAGTACTTGCTGGCTAATTCATTGTCTATTCATGTTGAACCAGTCCTCCAACATACCCAGTGAAGGTTCGTGTGAGCTACCAGAAGCTGTTGAAGTGCTATGTTCTGAATGAACTTCATCATCGACCTCCTAAGGGTCAGAAGAAGAAGTACTTGTTCAGGTCATTGCGAGCCACTAAGTTTTTCCAAACCACAGAGCTGGATTGGGCTGAGGCTGGCTTGCAAGTGTGCAAGCAGGGATACAACATGTTGAATCTCTTGATTCATCGCAAGAATTTGAACTACCTGCACTTGGATTACAACTTCAATCTGAAGCCAGTGAAAACACTCACCACAAAGGAGCGTAAGAAATCACGTTTTGGAAATGCCTTCCATTTGTGCCGTGAGATATTGCGTTTGACAAAGCTGGTGGTGGATGCCAACATCCAGTTTCGGCTTGGGAATGTTGATGCTTATCAACTTGCAGATGGCCTCCAGTACACATTCTCGCATGTTGGTCAGCTTACTGGAATGTACAGGTACAAGTACAGACTCATGAGGCAGATTCGCATGTGCAAAGATCTGAAGCACCTCATTTATTATCGCTTCAACACTGGACCAGTGGGAAAAGGGCCTGGTTGTGGATTTTGGGCTCCCATGTGGCGGGTCTGGTTGTTCTTCCTCCGTGGGGTTGTTCCCTTGTTGGAAAGGTGGCTGGGCAACTTGCTAGCTCGCCAATTTGAGGGTCGTCATTCAAAGGGGGTTGCCAAGACTGTGACAAAGCAGAGGGTGGAGAGTCATTTCGACTTGGAGCTTAGGGCAGCTGTTATGCATGATGTACTTGATGCAATGCCAGGCAAGTACTTAAAATTGAGAAATGATTTCCCATTTTAGACTGCTGCAGATTTTCTGGATTCTTCTGGCTGCCATTTGAGGATCACATGCTTTTGATAAAAATGGGACCATAGTATGGCTCTTTAAGACAGGCTTTGCTTTGCTGTTCTAATTCCATGGAAGTTGAGGTGAGTATATGTGATTATGGATCTTTATGTGATACAGAGGGTATTAAGCAGAACAAAGCTCGAACCATTCTCCAACACTTGAGTGAAGCATGGCGTTGTTGGAAAGCAAACATTCCGTGGAAGGTGAGCACAGGGCTTTGTCAAGGTAGTGTTTGATCATATCATGCATAGAGCTTGAACAAGCATTGGATGGACCTTGAGCAACCTGTGCAAAATGCATTCATATTGAATGAAGTGCACCATGTGATGTTACTGTGTTAGATTTATCTCACTGTGGACCAAATGATTTGCAGGTCCCAGGTTTGCCAGTCCCAATTGAGAACATGATCCTGCGTTATGTCAAGTCAAAGGCAGATTGGTGGACCAACGTCGCTCACTACAATCGTGAGCGAATTCGTCGTGGTGCCACTGTTGACAAAACAGTCTGCCGCAAGAATCTTGGGCGTCTCACCCGTCTCTGGTTGAAAGCTGAACAGGTGTGACTATTATCCCCTTGTCAGCTTTCACTGCTGAGTTGCCTCTTTTAAGAAATGTAACTGATGAGGCAGGCTTGTCTTGTAGTGTCAATTTCAAATGCTTGTTTGTGATATGTACTCTGTTTTAAAGCCATGCTTTTGTTTCTTTGGACCAAACAGGAGCGGCAACATAACTACCTGAAAGATGGACCTTATGTCACCCCTGAGGAGGCTGTGGCTATCTATACCACCACTGTTCATTGGCTGGAGTCTCGGAAGTTTTCACCCATTCCCTTCCCTCCACTTTCATACAAGCATGACACGAAACTTCTGATCCTAGCCTTAGAAAGGCTTAAGGAGTCGTACAGTGTGGCTGTGCGTCTGAATCAGCAGCAGAGGGAGGAGCTTGGTCTGATTGAACAGGTGAGTTAGGCTACTATTTTTTTCAGCTGGGCATGTGGCAACAGTCTATTAAGCCAATGCTGGGGAAATAGAGTTTGGTGAAAGAATGAGCAAGTGTTGTTTGTTAGCTAGTTGGGTATTGAAGTACTGTGAGTGTTATGGGTGGGTGGGGCAGGCCTATGATAATCCTCATGAAGCATTGTCTCGCATTAAGCGGCATCTACTCACTCAGAGAGCCTTTAAAGAGGTACAACATTTGGAGCCTTCTACCGCTGAATAAGAGAGGGGGCATTGTTTAGCTTTTGTGTTTAAAAGCTACTCAGTTGTGCCATTGTTTGCCTAGTACTTTTTTGAGACAGTTTTGTTCAATCTTCAATGACTACTGACAAAAAAATGTTTGGTCTGCATTTGTGTAAAGGTGGGCATTGAATTTATGGACTTATACAGCCATCTGATCCCTGTCTATGAGATTGAGCCTTTGGAGAAGATCACAGATGCTTATCTGGACCAATATCTGTGGTATGAGGGTGACAAGCGGCACTTGTTCCCCAATTGGATCAAGCCTGCTGATTCAGAACCTCCACCATTGCTAGTATACAAGTGGTGCCAGGGTATCAACAATCTTCAGGACATTTGGGATACCAGTGAGGGGCAGTGTGTGGTCATGCTACAGACAAAGTTTGAGAAGTTCTTTGACAAGCTTGATCTGACTATGCTGAACAGGTATGGACATTTCAGTTTCAGTTTTTCATTTTAATGGTACCTAGCTACTGTTGAGTGCAATGTGGTTGTTGTATGGACCACCTTGTGATTTATTTTTTAAAGTGGATTAAGATGGAAAACTAAAGACTAAATTTTGTATATGATATTGTCTTTCTCCTCTGGGATGTTGGTTCCTGTTGCAAAATACATACAAGTCTGAATACTAATTGTATCCTGGTTGCTTAAACAGGCTTCTCCGGCTGGTCCTTGATCACAACATTGCTGACTATGTTACTGCAAAGAACAATGTGGTGTTGTCATACAAGGATATGAGTCATACCAACTCATATGGGCTGCTGCGTGGGCTACAGTTTGCCTCATTTGTTGTACAGTATTATGGGCTGGTTCTGGACCTGTTGGTGTTAGGTCTCACACGTGCTAGTGAAATTGCTGGGCCTCCACAGATGCCCAATGAGTTCATTACATTTTGGGATGTGAAGGTGGAGACACGTCACCCTATTCGTCTTTATTCTCGATACATTGACAAGGTGCACATATTATTCCGATTTACTCATGAAGAGGCAAGGGATTTGATTCAGCGTTACTTGACCGAGCATCCAGACCCTAATAATGAGAACATTGTTGGGTACAACAACAAGAAATGCTGGCCTCGGGATGCACGGATGAGACTCATGAAGCATGATGGTAACGAGCTGTTTTGTGCTTTGCCTATTGATTTTTGTGGTTGTGAGTGCATCAGTACGTTCGGTTCAGAAGTATATTCTGTAGTGTAGGTACATGCTCTTTTAGCCGGTAGTCTAGACATGTGTGTTTGTATTGGTGCTGTGACTCAAGCAACATTTCGGATGAAGCAAAATTCAGGAGTTCAGTTGCTGGTTGCCATTTGGTCTTCTAACATTGAACTCATATACATTGACAAATTGTTTTTTTCCAGTGAATCTTGGAAGAAGTGTTTTCTGGGACATAAAGAATCGCCTACCACGAAGTATCACAACTTTGGAATGGGAGAACAGCTTTGTGTCAGTTTACAGCAAAGACAATCCCAATCTTCTCTTCAGCATGTAAGCTTAAGCATCCCTCTGTTGATTGATAACTTCATGGCAATTTCTGTGATGACTAGTTTGCAAAAGTATATTTCATCCTTTGTGTCTGTATTTTATGTAGATGGTGTAGAACAAATTTCATTATACTGGCTTCTGATATCCTCACTCTGTGTTCAGGTGTGGGTATGAAGTGCGAATCTTGCCCAAAATTCGGATGTCCCAGGAAGCTTTTGGAAGCAAAGATGGGGTTTGGAACTTACAGAATGAGCAGACAAAGGAGCGCACAGCAATGGCCTACCTAAGAGTTGATGATGAGCACATGAAAGTGTTTGAGAATCGCGTTCGTCAGATACTCATGTCTTCAGGCTCCACCACATTCACAAAGATTGTGAACAAGTGGAATACTGCCCTCATTGGTGTGCCAGAATTCCATACCTTTGTCTGGGCTTGTTGAGATTCAAATGCTCATTTGTATAGTGACCAGTCTATCTAATAGTGTGGATGTCCCTAGAAAAGTTCTTGTAGCTGGCCTGTCATTATTAGTCCCTTCAGAAAAGTTACCAGACTGTTAACCCTGCTTTTTCTTCTGCAGGGTTGATGACATATTTCAGAGAAGCAACTGTGCACACTCAAGAGCTGCTTGACCTCTTGGTGAAGTGTGAGAACAAGATCCAGACCCGTATTAAGATTGGGTTGAATTCAAAGATGCCCAGCAGGTTTCCTCCAGTCATATTTTATACACCAAAGGAGATTGGAGGATTGGGAATGCTGTCGATGGGTCACATTCTGATTCCTCAGAGCGATCTGAGGTACAGTCAGCAGACAGATGTGGGAGTCACACATTTCCGTAGTGGTATGAGTCATGAAGATGAGCAGCTCATCCCCAATCTGTACCGTTACATCCAGGTATGTCAGATGTCCCCTATTGCAGTGTTGCAGTGCTACCTGAAACCTGTAGAAAGCCTTTGGTTTTAATTATGAAATTACAACACTGTGTATTCCCCTGGCAGGCATCTTCTAGTTTTCTACCAGCAACCAGTAGCTCAAATCAATAGTCATTATTCCCCTACTTTGTTAGTACTCACCAGGTATGATGATGTTTGATTGGCAGCCATGGGAAAGTGAGTTCATAGACTCACAGCGTGTGTGGGCCGAATATGCTCTCAAGCGGCAGGAAGCACAAGCCCAAAATAGGAGGTTAACCTTGGAGGATCTTGAGGTACAACATTTGAAGTTTGTGAAGTGAAATGCTATATGTATAGTTGGATTTCAAGAATAAGAGGAGATTTATTGTCACATGGGTCAATGTTTGCTTCACATTTTGTGTAGGCTTTTGTACTAATTATTGTTAGTCATCATCATGGTTAACCTTTGTTCCCTCAGCTATTTGGTCAGTTGGCTGGTTGTTGCTGTGCTCTGTTTCTTTTCCAAGGGTAGCTTTAAAAGGTTATGAAGCATCCTATTGACTTTCTTTTTCTTGTGTAGGACTCCTGGGATAGGGGTATCCCTCGAATCAACACACTGTTCCAGAAGGATCGTCACACACTGGCTTATGACAAAGGCTGGCGTGTGCGCACTGATTTCAAGCAATTCCAAGTGTTGAAGCAGAATCCTTTCTGGTGGACACACCAGCGCCACGATGGAAAACTGTGGAACTTGAACAACTACCGTACTGATGTTATTCAGGCACTTGGAGGTGTGGAAGGCATTTTGGAGCACACCCTCTTCAAGGGTACCTAGTGAGTGTCTTCACTTTTCCCAGCACAAATATGAAGCTAAAGAGTATCAGTGCTGCTTTTGTTGATTCTGAGTGCTTTCAGGCAGAGAATTTACTGTACTTCCAATTAGAGGTCATTGTCTCTGTACTTTTAGACAGAGATGACTGTATGTTATCTTCAAAGAGAGGCAGTCTGTAACTTTTTCTAATATGGTGGTTTTGTTGCTTTTGTGTCACAGTTTCCCCACTTGGGAGGGTTTGTTTTGGGAGAAAGCTTCTGGTTTTGAGGAATCCATGAAATACAAGAAGCTCACCAATGCGCAAAGGTCTGGTTTGAATCAGATTCCAAACCGTCGATTCACACTCTGGTGGTCTCCTACCATCAATCGTGCGAATGTTTATGTTGGTTTCCAAGTGCAGCTTGACCTCACTGGAATCTTCATGCATGGAAAGATCCCCACACTGAAGATCTCTCTGATCCAGATTTTCCGAGCCCACTTGTGGCAGAAGGTCCATGAGAGTGTGGTGATGGATCTGTGCCAGGTTCTTGATCAGGAGCTTGATGCACTTGAGATTGAAACTGTGCAAAAGGAAACTATTCATCCTCGTAAGAGTTACAAGATGAATAGCTCGTGTGCAGATATTCTTCTTTTTGCAGCATACAAGTGGCCGATGAGCAAGCCAAGCCTTGTAGCAGAGTCCAAGGATGTTTTTGATCAGAAAGCTAGCAACAAGTATTGGATAGATGTGCAGTTACGGTGGGGAGACTACGATTCTCATGATATTGAGCGATACACTCGTGCTAAGTTCTTGGATTACACCACTGACAACATGTCCATCTACCCAGCTCCAACAGGTTGGTGCTTTTTTGCTGTTACGATACACAAGTAGATTAAGAATTTCATTTTGGGTGTGAAGTTGCATTAGTGGTTGGACCTTTTTGTTATCTGTAAGGACCTTGAGACAACTTTTGCAATCAACAGTTTGAGCACTCTCTAAGGAAAGGATGCAGTTGTCAAACAGGATTTGGATGCTGTGGTGCACCTGTTTTGTTGATCTGGTGCATGTTCTAGTAGTTGGCTACTTGTTGATGTGTTTTGAGTCCTAACATCAGATGGATTGTGCATCGGAAACATTGCCTGGACAGGATTCTAACATCTTTGGGTTGGAATACAGGGGTAATGATTGGACTGGATTTGGCATACAACTTGCATGCGGCTTTTGGAAATTGGTTCCCAGGGTCTAAGCCCCTGTTTGCTCAGGCGATCAACAAGATCATGAAGGTACTGCTTCTGTCTGGAAGTTGCTGATTTGTTATTGCTAGGAGTCCTGCATTTGTGGATTGGCTGCACCAGTTTGTGCTGCAAGGTTTGTTGATCTATATATTTTGTCCATATGTTCAGGCCAACCCAGCTCTTTATGTGTTGAGGGAGCGTGTACGGAAAGGGCTGCAGCTCTATTCTTCTGAGCCAACTGAACCCTACCTATCATCGCAAAACTATGGAGAGCTTTTTAGCAACCAAATCATTTGGTTTGTTGATGATACCAATGTCTATCGTGTGACAATCCATAAGACATTTGAGGGAAATCTTACTACCAAGCCAATCAATGGGGCCATTTTCATTTTCAATCCCCGTACTGGTCAACTCTTTCTGAAGGTACACTCTGGCCAATGTGTTTACTGCACAGATCTTGAACTTTGTTGAATGGATGTATGAAATATTCATGGTTCTGAAAACTGAGATAGTGTTGTCATGTTATCAATCTGTGCAGTTTATATTTTTTAAAACTTTTTGAATCTGCATGGAGATTATGTTATTTGGTAAATGTGGTGATGGCCACTTGTGCAGGTCATCCACACAAGTGTGTGGGCAGGACAAAAGCGGTTGGGTCAGTTGGCAAAGTGGAAAACTGCTGAGGAGGTAGCAGCGCTTGTGAGGTCACTTCCAGTTGAAGAGCAGCCAAAGCAAATTATTGTGACAAGGAAGGGTATGCTTGACCCACTGGAAGTTCACTTGCTGGATTTCCCCAATATTGTTATCAAGGGCAGTGAGCTGCAGCTGCCTTTCCAAGCTTGCCTAAAGATTGAGAAGTTTGGAGACTTGATCCTGAAGGCAACAGAGCCACAGATGGTCCTATTCAACATCTATGATGATTGGCTGAAGACCATCTCATCATACACTGCATTCTCCCGGCTGATTCTCATCCTCCGGGCCCTCCATGTCAACAATGAGAAAGCCAAGATGCTGTTGAAGCCTGATAAGACTGTTATTACAGAGTCTCACCACATATGGCCAAACCTCAGTGATGACCAATGGATGAAGGTGGAAGTTGCATTGAGGGATCTGATATTATCAGACTATGCCAAGAAGAACAATGTCAATACATCAGCATTGACACAGTCAGAAATCCGAGACATCATTCTAGGGGCTGAGATTACTCCTCCATCACAGCAGCGTCAGCAGATTGCGGAAATTGAGAAGCAGGTCAGTTCTCCTTTCTCTGCTGCAAGTAAGAACCCTGCCTATTTTTTTCCTGTATGCATTTTGGATAATGTGTGATTTGCACTTTCAGCTGCTTTCAGATGTTGCAGGATATCTGACTTGAAATTTGGTTCAATGCAGGCTAAAGAGGCTAGCCAGTTGACTGCAGTCACTACTAAGACAACAAATGTGCATGGGGATGAGTTGATAGTCACAACAACCAGCCCATACGAGCAAGCTGCATTTGGCTCCAAAACAGATTGGCGTGTGCGAGCCATTTCTGCAACCAATCTCTACTTGCGTGTCAACCATATCTATGTAAATTCAGATGACATCAAGGTATGTATTGAGTGTTGTCTGTCCCTTGTGATTTGTACTTTGTTCACCCTTCATTTCCATTCACCTTTCCACGGTATAATGAATTGCTGGAAACATTTGCTCTTGGTTTGCAGGAAGCTGGATATACATACATCATGCCCAAAAACATCCTGAAGAAGTTCATCTGCATTGCCGACTTGAGGTCACAAATTGCAGGGTACATCTATGGAGTGAGTCCTCCAGATAATCCTCAGGTGAAGGAAATCCGGTGCATTGTGATGCCACCCCAGTTGGGCACACACCAGCTGGTTCATCTGCCATCTGCTCTTCCTGAACATGAATTTCTGAATGATCTGGAGCCTTTGGGTTGGCTGCACACACAACCTAATGAGCTCCCACAGCTATCGCCACAGGTATGCACCACTTTGAACTTTCGAATATGCAAAGGATGGTGATCTATATGTGGGTCCTTCAAACTTGCATTCTAACTTTCATTCTAACCTAGTTTAGGCTGAGTGCACTTGTCAACATTCCTGTGATTGTTTCCAGTAGGTTTGAAATAAGGAAGTTGTGGTTAATGTGTGGCATGCATGGTGTTTGTGGAATTCAGGATCTAACAAGCCATGCAAGGATCTTGGAGAACAACAAGCAGTGGGATGGCGAGAAATGTATCATCTTGACCTGCAGCTTTACACCTGGCTCTTGTTCTTTAACAGCTTACAAGCTGACACCTAGTGGGTATGAGTGGGGTCGTCTCAACAAGGACAGTGGGAGCAACCCTCATGGCTATCTGCCAACTCACTATGAAAAAGTCCAGATGCTTCTAAGTGATCGTTTCCTTGGTTTCTACATGGTAAGCCAAACGCTTGATTCCTCTTTTGGCATATAGCACTTGCCAGTTTACTGTCCCTAAGATTTGTGAACTGTGTTCTTGAAGAATTTGCTTCTTTACTATCTTCTTGTACATGTGTGAGCCTATTTTAGTTGTTCTCATGATGTGGTAGCTTCATGCTTTCGCTGCAAACTACTTGGTGATAATCTCTTCTATGGATGTGCTCTTACAGGTTCCAGATAATGGTCCATGGAATTACAATTTTATGGGTGTCAAGCATTCTGTCGGCATGAAGTATGGAATCAAGCTTGCCACTCCCCGGGAGTTTTATCACGAAGATCATAGACCAACTCATTTCTTGGAGTTCAGTAATATGGAGGAGAATGAGACCACTGAGGGTGACAGGGAGGACGTGTTCTCTTGAAGAGAACCAGACTTTGAGAAAAATTCCCCTGCCAAAAATGCTTGTACATTTACTTCACTCTCTTGAAAGAAACTTTTACCAAGTTTTGTAACTTTGACAAAAAAAGAATTGAAAACATTGGTCTCTAGTAGTGTCTGTTTCCCTTGCTCCTTGCATTTCAGTGGCCAGTTGACAAAAGAAGATATTTTTGCCTGCAAAATTTGATGTGTGACTTGTGTTTATATGCAAATCACTTGAACTGGATGCCTTCAACCATTGAACACCACCTTGCTCCAAAGAATCATGAAAATCTTCTTTCTTGGGAAGGAAGGATATGATTCATGAGGCAAGTGGATGAGAAATCTTCTTACTTGCAAAGAATATGATTCATGAGGCAAGTGAATGAGAAGTGAAGGAGAACAAGACATGATCCAACTTGAAAGAAAATTTGAGGTTTGCACAATCACAGAGCTTTCTGGTGTAAGAGTATAATAATGCTGAAATTATGGCCTTTTAGATGGAGTGAGGAAAACACATTGGAAACACCATAATTTCAAGTGGTGAAAGAGTATGCAAACCTGAGGACTTGACTTGTCATACAGCACTTCACATTTGTACACACAACGAACACCTAGACAGACACAGAAGAAAACACATATTTGATGGCTTTTTGCATTGAATGTGTAGCACACTTCAGCTTCAACTTGAATGTGGTTATGTGACAAGTTTTTGCACTGAATAATATTTGCATAGCAAAACTTGAGCTTCAACTTGCCTCTGATTTTGGAGAAAATGTTTTTGGGGAGAAATTTCACTACGTAGTTATTAGTTTTTGGGTAGTTCTTTTGCCAGTTTTAAAACAGTTTTGAAAACTTGTCACCAATTATTGCTAAATGTTTTCTGGGATGATTGCCACTGATGCTCAAAGATTGAACCAGGAAAACAAAAAAACCAAAAAAGATTGGTGACACCTGCATGCAAGTGCACTGATTTCATTTTGTTGAAGTTGCATCTGAAAACAATTGGTTGCAAACTTTCTTAATGAAGTGGATTATTCTTTGAAAAGCGTTGCATTTAAACTGAGTTATAGCTTTTGTGAATACCTTCCCAAAAACCACTACCATAGTAAACTTGTATCTTGTCAGCTTTTTTACACTACTTATATTATTTTCTGAAATGTTGAAATTTTCACAATTTTTTTTTCAAGAAAATTTTTTTTGTCAACAAAAATACTGAACCTTCAGGAATATTCTATTTGTTGAAATGTAAATTAGAAAATCAATTAGTTATTGGACTGGCATATGTTGAAGTTGCAAAGGTACTTTGGGTACTATAGAAGTCCACCTATTTTTATGATACACAAAATGGGCCATTGGACTATCCATCCATTGATCACCACATTCATGCCCATACCAATCTGCTCCCATCCAATTTTCAATTCCAACTTTGCAAAAGGATCAAGTTGTTTGCTTCCAAAAAAAACAAAAAAACACCCAAAAAAAGGAAAAAGAAAAAAGAAATCAATATTGGGGACTTTAACATGTAGTAGATTGGAACGAAGGAACAAACAAAACAGGACAGAGTGTAAGACAGCTGTGGATTCACAAACTCCAAACTTCATGATGTGAATTTCATAACTCCTAAACAAAATCGACAACTTGGAAGACCCAATTTGTCCTAAAGCTTCACTTCACATGTGAATTCCCAACAACTTTAACCCCAAATCCAATGCATTTTTACAAGTGGAACATAATTTTAGCAGGAAGAAAGACAAACAAGTATCACAAACAATTTTGATGCCCTAAACTAATCACAACAAAAGCAAGTGTGAAGAATTATGCAACAATGAAGTTCATGGAAGCAAATCCTTTTGTGACCTCTGAGCTAAGCACTTCATGTCACAAAGGGTAATGCAGATAGCTGACTAACAAAGAGACCCACTGCCACAATCAGCAAAAGCCCAACCCAAATTCAGAGCCCAAAAAAAAAAACTTCAGCATTCAGAAGAAGCTCCCAATTATACCACCTCCAACCAGAATGAAAATCCAAAATTTTACAATTTTCTCAGGGTTGGTAAGTAGCTTTTGTGTCTGCACATTCCTGCAAAGAGCTATTCAAAAGTCTCAATCTCTGTTCAACAATGATCAGATTTACATCCTTGAGAAAGTGGCAAGGACATCTACTACTAATTCATGAATGATGGTTCAAACAAACACATTGTTTTCAGATGAAGGGAATTACAGAAAATAAACCCCACAAACTGGGAAGAATTGTGACTGTAATTGCACAAGACCCACACAAAACAGGCAATCTAAAGACAATTCTATCATTCTCAAACATTTAGTAGTTTCATTACAGTAATTCTCTGTAGTGAGCCAAAAGGGCACTAAAATAATCAATGGCTCCTAACCTATCCCAAAGAGAAAATCTAGTACCTAAGTATAAAGTGAACTATGCACAGTTTTCTCATTCTCACAGATTTACAAGATTTGCTACAGTAATTTTCTATAAATGAGCCAGAACACACTAAAACAACCAATATATCTCCTAATCTACCATAAAGAGAAACATGAAAATATAGAGTGAACTAATAGCCTGGTATGCTAATAGACACCATCATAGGAAAAACAATGATGCAGATTTTGCCAACTGAGTGTGCCAGTGTCTCTCTACCCTTAGGGCGGCCAGAGCCTCCTTCCAGATGTGAATTGATCCCACAACCACTTGCAAAATGCTTGGCTGTGAGTCCCCACAACTTGGGGCTATTGGCTTGATGCTTGTCACCATCAGCAGCAGCAACAACAATATATATGCATGTTGGACAGAACTATCATACGTTACATTCAACAAAGCTGAAGCATACCTCCTCCTGACTTCTCTCTTTGCCATTGAGAGGAATCCTAAAGATTGCCATCCATACCTTTCATGCCTCTATAGTCGTCATCCTCCTCCTTTTCATTCTCCCATTTTAGGACTTGGATGGTTCAGCAGAGTGGAGCACTGCAGACACTTCCTCTGCAGCAAGCTTTAGGGTTGGAGGGGGGAGATCCTTGCTTCCAACAGCTGAGGTGCACAGTGATATACACCAGACAACAAAAAGAGACAAGTAGGTGCTCAAGCCCACAGAATCCTGGCACACAAAAAATACATAAGTCATTAGCATGAAGAATTTTGAAAAGCTCCACAATTGTAATCATGAGATGTCTGTGAAGCAGACATCAAGGTCCTTCACCACCAAGCACTCTCACTCACAATTCCAAACCCTAATGGTTGTTGGAAGTGTGGCATATTCCAGATGTCATGACCTTCACCAACCGAGTGATCTCATTCACAATTCCCAACCCCAATGGTTCCTTCAGTTTACATGCAGTGCATTCCAGACGTCATGACCTTCACCAACTGCACGATGTCATTCACAATTCCAAACCCTAATCGTTGTTCCTTCAGTGTAAGTGTAGTGTAAATACCTCACGTCTGGGACAAGAGATGGGGGAAGAGAGAGCCATGGAAATTCTAGCAACAGATCTTGAGAACAAAAGAATTTTGCAAAAGGAATACGAGAGAAGCAAAACTGAGATCCTCAACGAGAGCAAAAGAATTTGGAAATGGATATGGAACTAACAGTTGACGACTGATCGACATGATTCGGAGAAGTACTGGTGACGACGATATCATCACCTTCATTCAGAGCTGCTGCTTTCGACTGGCCGGCTTGCTCTGCGTAATCAGCAACTTTTTGAATAACTCCTACAAGATAATCCCTGGATGAACTTGAGGCATCATCGTTCTTGTTGTTGTTGTTCTGGTCAAGCACAATATGAGCCACATCCTCGACGATTGAAGTTTGAGCAGTAGCACCATTCCTCACTGTTTCTGTCTGTTCCAAAGCTTTCGTAGCCGTCTCGTGAAGATTTGAGGCTATCTCGTCTAGGTTATAAGCCGCAGGTTTAGGATTTATTACTGCTACCACATTGTTCCCATTCTCCGACTGCAAGCTCGATGCAACAAGCACATTCTTCTTCTTCTTCTCCTCCTCCTCCTCCTCCTCTTGTGCCGAAACCACCACTGTCTCCTCCAGCTTCATATCTTCCGGTAAGGCTACTGAGTTTGTTGGACCAGAAAATTCAGATCGCATGCTACTAACCGCAGCTTCAGATTCTGCAGAGAGCTTCTGCAACTAATGTCGCATCCTTATTCTTCGTTGTGTGCTGCAATTGCGCCGAATTCTCGCTCTCAATTGCGCAGATTCACGAGCTTGCTGATCACCCCGAGCGAGCGACCAAGCGAGAGCTTGCTTCCCGAGCGAGAGCTTCGAACCCTAATTCATCAAAACCCTAATTACGCGACACCTTTTTTTTACACTCGAGACTAACCTCGTTTTTTTACCCTTGGGATTAACCAGTTTTCACCCTTTAAGCTTTGGGATTAGGCTCGGCAATTGAGTTACGTGACCAGCGAATTAAATTGTGGAATCGGTTGGCCCTAGCCAATTCCGCAAGGCCTAGATCGGCATTGGGTATTCTATAATAAAACCCCTTTTGCCAAACCCTAAAGCACCAGCATAATTTTTTTATCAAGCAGAATCTGTCCTCCACAAAGGGTGAGGCATTTTGAAAGACAAACGAATAGCCACCCCCTCCCTCCCCCACCTCTTTTCCCCATTTTTTTTTCCCCCCACATACCCGACGGGTATGGTATTATGGGAAGAAAATGAAAAATAAAATTGAAAAAAATTTGTTGATGCTTTATTATTGTACAAGGATATATACCCTGAAAATTATATACCCAATCTAGGCCTTGTGGAATTGGCTAGGCCTACCTACCTACCTACCTACTTCCCTTTGCTACATAACAACTAACCTGTGCCTACCTAACGCACCCTAGGCACAGGTTGCTTGTTAGGTAGCACAGGTAGGTAGGTAACTAGATAGATAGGTAGGTAGGTAGGAAATTTGAGAATGGGAAGTAGGAGTGAACTCTCTCAATTCATAACAGACTGGATGTAGTTCAACTCACCAACTGCCTCTTTGAGATTTTCTATGGAGTTAAGTCTTGTATGTAAAAGCTGCCTAGTTAGTAGTTTGTTCCAAATTTTGCTATCACAAAATTGATTTTTTTAATTTAATTTTTTTAATAAAACCTACTTGGAGATCTTTTTCTCACAATGTAAGGCCTACAACTAATTTTTAAAAACCCTGAAAATAATCAGGCACCCCATCCACAGATAAGGTTGAAGGGTTAAGAAAAGACCTTGGTAATATTATATATGTATATATAAATACTATCAAGAAGATGTTGGAATGGTAAAGATACAATAGTAATAAAGGACTTGGGTGTTTTTACCATTCCATCATCTTCTATATATATATATATAAACTTATTATATTATAATTTGGGAGAAAAAATAAAAATAACCTGAAATTGTTACAATTAAGGTGGGGAAAAAAAATGCCAAGTAATTTTGCACAAGGGGTGTGTCACACTCTGGCCTTGCCAGCCATTTACATTAAAAAGTACTCTTGAGGCAAAAGAAGAATTATGGAAAAACTCAAATATTTCACGATGCAAAAATATACCTAATCTTCAAAACAATCCCTTAAAAGAAACCAAAATCCTTCAAGATATTATCATAACTATATGACCTAATAATCCCAAGTTTCAACACAAGCCAAAATATCATCTTTCAAAAAAATCCTCAAGTAAAAATTAGACCTATTATTATTATTATTACCTAGGGGCCCAAAATCCATTAAGCTACTATATATATACTCTATAATAAATCTAAACAAACACAATATCCTCGCCTTGGTAGGCAAGATCAACAAGGAAGGCATCCGTTCCAATCTAAATACTCTATAAAAAAAACACTTTCACCAAAGAAACAAACCAGTTCTGATAAGGTAAAACTTCCAAAACTTGGATCGAATGCGATAGTCCTTGTCCCTGTAAGAAAAGTGTTGAACAAACAAACGAAACACATAACATATATGAAATGTATGACGATAGTCATCGAAACATAACATATATGAGAATGTATGATGATAGTCACCGCCATCTTTGGTGTCTTTTCCTTTGGCATTTTCCTCTACAAAATAGGTACCTACTTTCTCAACTGAAGATCTGACACTCCTCCCCCTCCCTCCCTCCCTCCCTCCCAACTCCCTCTTTTGCCCTTCCTAATGATTGCCACCAGTTGGGGGTCGTGACATACATGGGTCAGAAAAAGGAGTTCAATTTTTTAACTGTTGTGATTTGTAAAGAGGAGCTTTTGGGAAAGTGCCAAACGCACATCACGGGAACCTATTATGAAAAATGACAATTTCTTTCATGTGTTCACATGGGGTTGTTATGAGCATGATTGATTGAGGCTCCGGGGTTTTAGCTCAATGCAAAAACCCCAATGGCCCAACCAAGCTGGCTGTCAAGGGTTTTACTGCATGTACAGATCTTACCTAGTAGCTCTGTCGCAGTGACAAGAAGGCGGGAAGTGGGTGGGCTTTATGATTTTGGCCAAGGAGAGAAGAGAGAGATAGAGAGAGAGAGAGAATATGCAATTTTACCAAATCGTAAAGCTTGGGTGAGAAACGGACATAATTTCTCTTCATGTAATGTGATGTCCTAATGCACTAAAAATAAGCTAGGTTTTTGAGTCCAAGGGAATTAGGGCTCCAAACCCTAATGTAATGTGATGTCCTAACACACTAAAAATAAGCTAGGTTTTTACGTACAAGGGAATTAGGGCTCCAAACCCTAATGTAATGTGATGTCCTAATGCACTAAAAATAAGCTAGGTTTTTGGGTCCAAGGGAATTAGGGCTCCAAACCCTAATGTAATGTGATGTCCTAATACACTAAAAATAAGCTAGGTTTTTACGTACAAGGGAATTAGGGCTCCAAACCCTAATGTAATGTGATGTCCTAATACACTAAAAATAAGCTAGGTTTTTATGTACAAGGGAATTAGGGCTCCAAACCCTAATGTAATGTGATGTCCTAATACACTAAAAATAAGCTAGGTTTTTGTGTCCAAGGGAATTAGGGCTCCAAACCCTAATGTAATGTGATGTCCTAATAC
>Ga0116227_10003503_pt1 | contig 34800 bp, 32 predicted proteins | sample S1TSphgellanicum_FD_89693 | JGI IMG/M metagenome (GOLD analysis project Ga0116227, IMG submission 89693) | Host-associated microbial communities from peat moss isolated from Minnesota, USA - S1T2_Fb - Sphagnum magellanicum MG | ecosystem: Host-associated > Plants > Peat moss > Unclassified...
AAAAACCCCATTTTTCGACTTGTCTTAAGTGACTAAAAGTGTTTTTTGCGACTATTTTTTGATCAAAAAATAGTCGCAAAAAACACTTTTAGTCACTTAAGACAAGTCGAAAAATGGGGTTTTTCTTCTAGTGAATCTGGGAAACCATAGAAAGAAAATGGACATAACATTGTTTTTTCATAAAAAACAATAGGAGGTTTTGGATAGTTAGGTGAAAGCACTAACTAAAGAAGGAGAAGGAAAATGTTTTGACAAATTTGGAGTTAATAAATTTGAAGAATGTGTCTTTATTGTAATTTAAAGAGATTAAAAGAAAGACAACAGAGGCAGAAAAAGAGAAGTTATTGGAAGACAAAAAAAATATTAAAGGAATTTGTAACACCTAAAAGCATAATTGGAGATGGCACAAGAATAGAAGAAGGGTTTGGATCCAATTGGTGTCAAAAAAAGACAAGAGGATTATGAACAATTGATGTAGTACTATACTTTGATGAAGATGAAAAATAAGGTGAAGGATTTTGAAGCAAAATCTAAGGAATGGTGGGAGGTGGTAGATGAATATTTTACAAAGGAGATGGAAAAGAATCTAGCTTAGCACAAAACTAATGAAAAGATTTTAAAGTACAAGTTGGAATATTATCAAAAGAATTTTCCAATTTTCATTTTTGGTAGTTCAACAAGTATAGAGGTATTGGGTCAAGATGAGGAAAATGAAATAGGGCCCAGTGGAACAACACAAGAGGAGGAAATGCAGATTAAGGAACCACAAAACCTTAAAAATGGAACAATTCAAGAAGAGGGGGTACAGTTAGAAAAACCATAGGACTTTAAAGGAAGGGTCAAAAAGAAAAAAACCATAAAAAATTCAAGAACAAGAAAAGGTGGAAATTATTTCAACAACAAAAGTAATGGAAATAGAATCACAGACTGAATTAGTGGGGGAAAAGATTGGAACTACAAAGCTAAAAGTAGATATTGAACCATTAGTTCCTATAAAGGTTGAAATTACAAAATTGTAGTAAGGGAGACAAATGTTTAGAAAGACATATAATACTTTCATTTCATTTTTGTCATTTTACAAAGATTTCAGGGACAAAATCCAAAGTACATATGGGGTAATGTTAAGGGGGTAGGATGAGTACATGATTTTGGATGAACAAGGCATTCAAGATAAAGATTGATTAGGGAACTTTGTTAATTTGAATTTTGAAATCTTGTTGTTTTTTATCATGGTGATGTGATTTGGGACAATTGAAAAGGAGAAAGTTTTAGAAAACAAAGGAGGATTATTGGACACAAAGTTTTGGGAAGAGTAGGAGTTGTAGGTACTTGGAGTAGAAAACCACAGATTATGTTTTGAAATACCACAAATTTTAACCGTTGTTTTGGGATTTTTTTTAACAAAACATGGGATTTTGTTATTTTTTTATTCATGTTTTCAATAATACAAAAAAACATAAAATTTAGAGTTTTATGTTCATATTGTTGTGTGAATTATTTGTAGTATTAGAATATGATGAAATGAATTGTGAGTTTGTTTTTGGAGTTGTTTTTTCCAATGTATTCCAAAGTGTAGATTTTAGTTATATGAAATAACCATGAACTTTGTGTTTTAATGAATGGCACTATTAAGTATGTTGAGAATTAAAGCATGAATAATGAATGTATACATGTGAAAATCAAATCTATTGTTATAGTAGTGTGAAATATTTTGCAGGAATTAAATTTCATGTCTATGATTGGGCCATCTGCTATCCAACCTCATTACTAGGCCACTTTTTGGTTCCAAAGCACAACCTCACTACTTCGCACTACCAAACAACCACATCCCTACAAAAACCACCCCTTCCTCCGTGCACCACTAGTACCACAACCCTAAACCAAGCACAAAATAAATTTGCAATAAACATAACCAAAGTAGAACTAAAGGACAGTAAAGCAATGCATATCAAGCAAGATTGCGCTAAACTAAAACTTAGAGACAATTATTAGCTCTTATGCCATGCTCTAGAAATTGGAAACAAATGCATGAGTCCCTCTTCCATTGCTTCTTGAGCTCCAATGCCCCCCCTTTTCCATATCACACCAAATCCTTCACTTTGAAAGGCAAGGGTTGACAATAGTACTCCACCTCAAAAATCAACCCAACTTTTCACACCTAACTATGTTTTTTTCATTTTTTTATGCAATTAGGGTGGGGAGAAAACTTAAACAATTTTAGATTGTTCTAAAAATGTGTTTTCAAAAGTCTCTTCAAAGTTACAGTCAATAATACTTATTATTGTAGCTATATTTTCTTTTTAAATTAATTTATGATTTTTTTTGCAAAAGGTTTTTTGAAATATTTGTGACAAAATATTCCCTTTTTAAAAAGATGTTGCATTTTGGAGAGTTTTCATCCCAAAAAAAAAGATTGGCACTCAGCATAATTGACAAGTGAATTTTCGATATTTGGATCTCCTGATATTGGACTAATAAATAAATGATGAATATCTGAAAACACTGATATCTGGGTTGAGTTGAAAAATATGAAAATCTAATATCTAACCAAGGTATCTAATTTTTTTTTAAATACTGATAATAATATCCTTATCCAACAGATAAAAGAAAGACAAATATTTTTATCTGACGAATATCCCAAAAATGGGATATCCACCCACCACTGGTTCAAACATGAAGACCTTTTGCAGAGCAAGAGAAAGGAAGCTTTTAATTTCTTCTTTTGTTAAACCCTTCTTGTCTCAGCCATCCTGCAAATTCATCCCCTTTTCGAGGACTAGCTGACATCAATTTTCAATCCTTGGGCTAAGACTCAGGTAATCACAAACTTTCACAACACAGAAAATACCACACCTGGAGGTCTGTGTGCCTATTCCATCATCACAACCAAGAGAAGGGACTGGACGATCACTGGTAAAAGCCTTTCATCAAGTCGAAAGTAGATGTGTCTGTCGTCCACTTTCCACCACAATGCAAGCAATGAATGCAATCATTAGAGCTCAAGGCAAATTCAAAACCCCTTACTGCCTTGACTTTTTCTAGTGAACATTTAAGCCCACGTGCACTAATATTCTCTGACTTCAGTGTTCCAAAATGTTGTGAGATTGGATTGACAAGACTGCTGCACATCCCCCCTATTTCTCCAAGCCTTGATATATGAGCTTCATCTTGAGGATCCACCAATCTGTTGTCTTCACTGACAAATCTTCTCCCATTTCACTCTCACCAGAGGTCACGTCATCACCCTCACAAACTTCGTCATCTTGAACACTGAGTACTAAACCTCTTGACTTTGTGGTACCTGTCAAGAGAAAAAAGAATCTTAGATCATAAACTGTATTCAACTTATGGTACCATGTGGCTAGACATTATGAAAACATCAAATTTGCAATGTAGCCATAATTTATTGATGGACTTAGTTCAATTACATGTTATACTATCATGACATTTTTCACACCTAAAGACACATGGCACGCTATCTTTACATCCAGTTGGCATGATTCGTGAAAATGTGTTACCATGCCAAGCCTGGAAATCAAAACAGATTTGGAGATTCCAAGCTTAACACAAGTTTTTGGAGAAGGTGAGTCCAAAAGATAAACTCTTTGCGTTAGGTCTAGCCAATTCAATGGCACCAATTTTCTCTCCATTTCTGTGTGCTGCTATGTGGAAAATAACCTGCTTAACCCTTTTCTTTGATGGGTATTTTGCCCACTTGACAAACTCAGACAGGTGACACTAGACACAAGACTATTGACATATTTCATTGGACAGCATGACTCAAGTTCCATTCCTCTTGAGTTAAAACAAGCCATTAAACCAAACTCTTAGCCCAAGATTGAGTATTCTTCTTGAGTTCCATACCTTGGTGCAACAATGATCAATTTGTCATCTAGCTTCACACCATCCAAATATTGTGGAATAGGGATGATGATGCACCATGTCCACCCTTTCATCATTAGTTTCATTAAGCCCATGAGAGAAGTAGGCTCTCATTTTTTCCAATCTCTCCTTCAAACCAAGTCTTAAACTATTACAATCAAGGATAGTCATGCAAATCTTGTCATCATGTCAATGAATTCACAATTGTTATATGCAAGTGTGAAGTAGAACCTACTAATCTTTAAATATTATATTGAGTCATGGACCTCATCCTTGATAAGTTACAACAACTTTTATCACAAATGATAATGCAATTGTTTTCCAAACTTAGAAACTCAAATTTGTCAACCCTAAAATGAGGATTTATGAAAAATGTTTAGGGGAAAGACATGGTTTCATGTTTGAAATGAGCGGAAGTTGAGAAAAAACCTTAGTCAAAACATAAACAAATGAAGGTTCATCCATTAGCAAGAAATAATATTCCAAAACAATTTATTTGTTGCCCCACATGCAACTTAGCTTGACTTGAAAGTTCCCCAAGCCACACCATCCTTTAGGTCAAATTCATGAAGCTCCTTCGTGGCAAATTGGTTTAACTTGTTGGGACCAAGTTGAAAAACCAAAGCCTTGGCATGTGACCTTTTTGACCACAAGAAAGCTTCCTCCCAAGTTTTTGATCTATTCTATCATCTCTATTCAATATTATTGTCAATGTACAATCTCTTCCTTTGCTCATGTACGTCTATCTATTTCTCACTATGTTGTGTCCTTTCATTGAGTGATGTTGCAAAGCATTTCACAGCCTCTTCCCCATATTGAAGTATTGCATTCATCTCTTCCTTGTCCAAGGGCCGCATATTTGAAGATTGCTTCAAGATAGACTTTCTTTTTCTCACATTATTTATCTTCAAAGTAAGACCTCTTTTTCTCCCATGATACAATACAACACGTTCACAATTATAATAAGTTATTTCCATAGAAAATGCACTATTTGTTGAAAACATTTTGTCCCATTTTCTCATTATTCTATTGCATTTGAGAAGTGACCATGATTAACCATCTTCATAGCACTACCTATACAAAGTTTTGAGTCCAACCGATTCAACACAACAAATGTTAGCTTCAAGTTGGACATAACAGGTTGTCTTTAGAAGGGACAATTGGAGATTTTGAAGACACATTCTTCATAACAAGACAAAGCTCTCTCCAACCTGCAACAGTGCTAGTGTGAATTCACATGAACAATAATGCTTCTTCACAAATACATGCACACAACCAAGAAATTCGAAACTATGACTTTTACTTGTAACACATGGTTTTATACTTTGGAACTCTGCACAGAAACATAATCATGTCCACATCCACACCTCAACTTTCAAAATAGAGAGGAATAAAAGTGATGGACATAATAGTGATTTTTCTCCAAAATCTTTGTTTTTAATGTGAGTCAAAGCTTGTGCTTTCAGCTCTCCCAGAGGTGACTTCATCTCTTGTTCCAATTGTTTTGCAAGTACTCCAGAATGATTTGCATCCTTTGTTTTTCCCTCTTCAGATGCTGTTACACTCATCTTCATGTAAATGTCATAGAATTGTCTGTGAACAGATGGCTTGTGTTTCAGACAGGACCACCCTTGACCTGTACTTCCCAAGGCATTGACTCCAACTCCTCTCTTATAATTCAAAAGTTTTTGAAGCCTCCTCCCAATCTTCAAGCCTATTCAAATGAAAAGCCTTGCAGATTTTAGAAACATAATCAATATTGTCTAGATACATTTGTTTGTAAAGTTTGTTTCCTTCTCATGCCTAGTGCAACATGTCTTCAGCATTGCAATAGAACTCATGTTGGGTATGGATTTTCTCAAGCATCATATTATCAATGGATTTTTCTTTGTTGGTGACAAATTACTTGATGTGTTGCTTTAGAATCTCTATGTCAAACATTGAACCACATGGTTAGGAGGTTATTAAAGATTACAACAATAAGAGCCTCCTCCACCTGTTCCTTAGACTTTGAAGCCCACAAGTACACTGCCATATGGATATGATCCAACACATAACCACAAAATTTTCTTTCTTGTGGTAGAAGTCTTGGAGTGCAATGCAAATATAAAAGCATTTGCAAAGTCCTTCACACAAAATGCATGGAGATTCGCTGACACAAGGTCAATCCAACCCAATAACCAATGATAAGAATCTTCATAATTTGCAGTAGGCTTTTTTAACCTTCCACAATCTTTTGGCACCTCTCCCACTCTCCCACTCCCCTACTGCTACCACTAATCTCTTGTCTGCATAGCTATTTGTGCAAGGGTGTAACATGTTCCTGGCATACGACACTGACTTCTGCAGAAAGCTTCTTAAAGTGTTGCCAAAAGGCTTCTTCTAATTGAAACCTTGAATTTGTGTCAAAAAATGTCTTTCCACCAATCTCAAATTTTTGAAGGTTGTCAAGCTCTTGATCTGGATCCCTGTCACCTAAGACACAACAGATGGAAGCATCATTTCGTCTTTTGAACTTTGCATCAATACTGGTTTCAGGGAAAATTCATGAGAGTTTAGATAAAGATTCCTGCTCCTGAAAATTTTCACATCTACACCTGATGTTGTTGTGTCTCTCTCCATGTGAAAGTAGTACATCAAAATTGTCTATACCTCTTTTGCAAGTTGTCTCCTCCACATTTCAGATCAATGCTCTTCCTTGAGTATGTGTTTTTTTCTTGCCGGGATCACCTCAGCTAGTACTAAGGTGCGCATGGGGTGGCTGATTCATGGGGAAACTTCCTATATGAACCACATGCTGTTGTAGCCATGAGCCCTTTGAACTCTGAGAGTAGCATTAAGCTGCTGGATGTTCTTATTATGGATGCAATTTTAATTTATTTTGTTTTGGTGTTTGTGATTGCAGAGGTGATGAAGCTGGTGACAAAGAGATCTTTACACAGGACTGAAGGCAGCCAAATTTCAAGCACACTCTCAAGTCTAAGTCTTCAGTGAAGGCCGGCATCAGTTCTTTGAAGATGCTGCCAGCAGACTTGGCATCAATGTTGACAAAGCCTTGGAATACAACCTAGAACACATGTGGCTTGCCTCTATGGACAGGAGCCAGCTTTGAAGCATAATAGTGGAAACCTGACATTCGCAAGCTGAAAATAACAAACAAGGTGGATTTTCTGATTGTTTCAGAAAGAGGCAAGCTCATGACATAAGGCAAGCTCCTTGACACCTTCCAGAAGAGATAGCTCCAAAAATGTGGCATCATCCTGTTGTTCTATGCATGATTTAGAGCATCTATACGATTTTCCTTACGAGTTTTTTTCAAATATGAGGTTTGAAACTGGGTCGCTGATTTGAATGCAGTTTGTGTAATTTTCAGTGGGCCAGAGATATGGATGATATATAATGAGGTCCTCTATTCAAGGAAGCTGATTCTCGCATCAGTTGATGCAAATTCTGGGGATGGCAGAGTGAATTCTAGTGCTTTAATGCCTGTTGGAGTACCATATGTGCGGTTAAATGGTACAACAAGGCTCACCATATATGAGTACACAGATATTAAGGCACTTTCAATTCAGGGCTTTTCATGCCCAGCTTGATTCTACAGGTGACTTTTTTAGCCTTGAGCTTGATGCAGAGCCAGATGTACCCTTGTAAGCGGGGGTGAAGTTGAAGTTCCAGCCTTTCTTTTATTGGCAAAATTTGGCAAAAAAGAGAAATTAAGAATGAAAATTTTGGGAATAAAGTGATTTTGGAGGTTTTCAGTTGCCATATTTTTATATTCTGTTTTCACTGTGTAGCCAAAAATATAGGAGAATGATAAAAGTTTTGTATTTCATAAATGGCTTATAGCCAGATTTGGCTAAATCTTCCTAGGGATGATTGCCACTTTGGCTAAAAGCAAAAACTCTCACAAAAGCCACTGGGGCCCTGGTGAACATGACTCGAATGAGCACATTGATCAGCAACAGCATTTGGGAGGACTCTTCCAGAAACCACCTGGTGATAAACAGGATGGCATGAATGGAGAGGACTTGCATCACTTGGAGATCATTGCAAATGATCAGCTGACAGACTAGGAGGAGGGATTATAACCCCTCAGCTTTTCAACAGAGTTCACAACGTTAAATTTTCTCAGAATCGTCTATGATGTTTGAAAGGCCTCAAGGGAAACCATTTGTCCTGATTTTTCTGGTAGTGCACATATGTTTTAGTGCAAATTAGGGCCATAACATGATCCACCGTAGTCACCATGACCCTTGTTATTTAGTTGTCACAGGTAATTGAGGCCCCATTGAGGCTGGTAATTCTGATACAAGTACTTCGATCACTGAACCTTTGAATGTTTGGCATGAAAGTAGTTCTTGAACACTTCACTGCACAAAGATGTTTTGTTACGGTTCTTATAAGTGTTGTGCAGCTGTTTGAACTTTAAAGGAACCACCAGTTCCAGTTCATTAAATATGTCAGAACCAGAGAATCATTGGTTCCAGTCTTTTGAAAAAAATTAAGAATCAAAGAACCATCAATTCAATTATTTGAAAAACCTTAAACAATTTAAGGTTTTCATGAAAGAATTGGCAAAGAATAGATGGTTCTCCAGTTGATTCTTTGACATCTTCATATTTTCTAAGAACGACAGTTATATACCAAAACTGGTTCTATGAATATTTTGAGAACTGATGGGTAAGTGGGTATATACCTTGGCTGATAATCAATGTGTATTGGTCCTTGATTCTAAGAACCACCCAACAATGGTTGGTATTCTATGAGTATTGTTAGTCATCCTCCATCAACACACCACAACTTGCTGAAGTATAATAAATTAACTCTTTAATCAAGGTTGTAATTTATGTGTCTCAAGCTAATTGAGACTTCATTTTGGGTCATTTGATTTAAAAGCACTCAATTACCATTCTGTTCTGGAGACAGGCAACACTTCAGCCCATTCATTAGTCTAAAAGTGCTGAGTACCAGACCTACTACTGGTAAATTCGCACTTTCTTGCCAAATATTTATTTATTTCAGAAAACAAGGTTTGGGGGTCTCAAATTTAATTTTTCAAAATAGTTGAGATGAAGTATGCAAAGTACACATTGCATTTCCATTTGTTACAGTAACCCAATGGTTGGGACAATGCACTATACTCCCCAAGTTGGGAGTTCAATTTTCAACAAATATCATTTTTCATTTTTCAGCTATACATTTTGCAAATTACTTTGTGCTGAAGATCAGTCAGAGGTACGATATTCATGATTTTCAAAGCCCATGAAAACCATAGATGGGACCTGCAGGAATCTAAGTCAAAGATCTCTTCTTCATTCACATCCATAGCTGTGACCACATGAGCTCTGTAGAGCTTGAGCTTGCAACAATTTAAAGCTCAGATGCAACTGTGGAGCAAGCTTGACAATATGATACTAAGACAGCTATCAAGGAACAGCTTGAAGCAAGTAAAATACACTTGAAGCAAGAGAGGGACAACTTCACACATCAAGTAGAAAAAATTTGAGGATGAAGTGTCTTGTTTGTTGTTGAAGGAATAGCCGTGCAAGAAGCCCTTGGTGAAAAAAAGTTGAAGTCCAATTGTTTCAGAGTTTCCAACTGAATCACCAGCTCCATCATAGCATGTAGTGGAAAAAGTTGTGGCAAAGCCCTTGACCAAGAAAGGTAGAAAAACTTTGGGTGCCTAAAGACTGGGCAATTTTTTCCCTTGTATTTGGAGGTCCCTTGTCAGGCAGAATGTTTGCAAGGCATCTGGCACAGTGGTAGAATTCTTACGGTGTGTAAGGTTCATGCTCTGATTTTCTTGGTTACTACGTTTTCTTTCCAATCTGTTCAGATGAATGAAAAAAATTGCCCATTCATTACACCAGATAATGGCAGCCCTCTCAGCTCTTCTATGTTTCTCAGTCCTAGCACTTGGCCTACCAAAGTCTCCACTCAAATATTCAGTATGGATACTCTTGAAGAGAGGGAGGGATCTTGAGCCTGTAAGATGCCTTCCTCTTGTAAGGAGCAGACGTAAGAATCCTCCTCTCCCACTGCCTAGTGATCTACTTATGTTTAGCATCTTATAATGTTCACCTCATGCTTTATAATGAATAAAACCCAGGGGTGGGCTACATTCTCAAAATGGTGGAGTCGGGCGGGGCTTCCACCTCTTCTTTTTGGAATGACCCCACCCTAGGGCTTTACCCGAAGACGCTAAATCAGCCATCAGTCCTAAATGCATGTAGTACAAAAGTACTGCTGCATTCCTTTTACCCCTGTCTACCCCATTGCTTGATTAAGTGTCTGGCGAAGCCAAGACAAATCTTGTTGCTGCCCACACATTTGGGCCCGCCATAATCCATGTCTTGAGTGTGTAATGTACCCAGGAAGCATCCAAAGAGTATAATGGACTGTTATGCTTCCTGGGATTCATTACACACCCGAATGTGTCTCTGCAACACCTTTTTTTTTTTTTTGGGAAAAATATGAATCAAGCAAAGGGCAGACAGCGAAAAAAGTAATACTAGAGTAATTTTGTACTGCCTTCATTTAGGACCATAGGCTGATTTAACGTCTTCTGACTTGACCCTACATGAAATATCTTATGCTAGCTTGAAAACAAAATAACTTGGGCCCTCATGGGAAAAAAAAATTGATCCCATTGGTTAAAACGGCAATTCCGTCCGTCATTCTGAGCAGAACAGTCGTCCTCTGGCCCCACGCGTGACTGAAAATCCGCCTTCATTCTGCGCAGAACAGTCGTCTTCTTCGCCCCGCCCTTCCTCTCTTGCGTTTCTGCGCACTTGCGACTAAAGACTTTTAAGGTCTCCAGTTTCCGCTCTGTCTCTGCCTCTCTCTACACGACCTTTATTCTGTTTGACCCGCTTCACAGAAACTCGTTTGGAGTTGCTTACCGATTCAAGGCTCGCAGTCCCCGTATATGCATACATTTTGTAAATATTAAGTCCCTAGGATTGTGATAAGTTTCACGTTTTGTGTTCAATCTTTCTGGTTTGTGTAAAGAGCGAAATTTGTTCTTGTAAGTGCGTGTCTGATCGTCTCCTCGTCCGCCGAAGCTCTCATCCCTTTCCAATTCAACCCCCGACATCAAGACAAATATGTTGAGAAAGCTCTGACACTCCACAACACTCAAGCGGCAGAGTTTGGGAGAGGGAGGCTTATATTGAGGTGAGTTCATTTTGCACGCCCTAGTTGCCACCTATCTCAGGCACATCTTGTACGATTTCTGTTGCATCTTGTCGGAACCTTCCAGAAGAGAAAATTTAGTGCAGAAGAAAAGGATTATAATTCTTGACAAGACTTTGAAGAGACCAATTTTTTTTCTTCCCTTCGAGTATTGAGCATGAATTTTGTTGTTTGTCATGCCAATCCTGAGAAGGCAATACTTGATCCCTTTATATAGAACTCTTGATACCGTAGAAAGGGTTTGTCGTGTAATTCAACATATGCAATTCTTCTCACAGTGGAACTATGGAATCTAGTCCATTTCCTTGGTTGCTGGATTTCAAGTATGTACATATCAGCTCAAGCCAGGTGTGGGATAAGGCATATGTATCACGTTTGCCTGTTGAGCTACATCTAGGCTACATCAGGACTGAGGCTTCTGAATGCTTCTGGAAATGCTTCAAAAAATCAGTACTTAGGTTTTTGTGCAATTGTTTGCCCAAAAAGTTGAATAAGATTATATGATGTTCTTCTATACCAACTATCAAGAGCTGATGAAGTAAGGGGAGTAACAGTAGCTAGTCACTGCCGTTTGTAATGAAGGTGATGGTCTGATTCTTTGTGAGTGACACTCACAAGTTTGTGACTACGCTCATTCTTGTTGTATTTGTTTTGGTTTCACTGGAACTAATGCAACAGCTATTGTAAAGTATTGCTGTAGAGTTTTCTTTCCCAAACGTCATATAGATATATGGTTTTGCCAAAGATCTTTAGTCTATTGACAAACCTAATGACATTCAGCAACCAACAGAGCTAATCTTTTGAGGCAGATTTTTAGGAATGGACCTCAGCTTTGTTGAATGCATACAGCACGTGGAGGTTCAACATGTCTTCTAGAAGGCTAGCTTTCATACTAAAGGGGTGTGTGCACACAGTACCAAGTTGTTACCTGCCTATTGTCATGAAGTTGTTATCTTTGTAACAACTTGAACCAAAAGTGATAAAATTTCTTTAGAATCCAGAACAATCCTTGAAGAGCTTCCAAAGAGCCATATGTGCACATGAGATTTCTGTCTTGCCCAGGTGTTAGCTTCTGAATGCCAGACTTGGACTGGGGCCAAGAGCCACCAGGTCTGCACAATTGGTGACTGGGTCCAAGGTAGTGAGAAACTCTGGAAGAGTCATATGGTTTGGACTGTGGAAAGTCTGAAACTTAGGTTGAGCCAGTAGGGCAAACTATTGTAAGTGTTACAGTCAATTACTGCGAGATGACACTGAGGTGGATTTTGCAGATCAATGAAGGGAGAGGCTTCAGATGTGGTTATGGAGACAAAAGAAACTGTAAGTGGGAATGACCTTGATACATTTCCACTTTTAAGTCCTCCTGATATTTTTCAAGTGGAGCAAGGCACATCGAAAAGTGAAGAAAGTGAGCTTGAGAAAGGATTGGGGGCATGCTGCCGGATCTGCCTGGAGTCTGAATCCCTTGCTCCAGGTGTGCACTTCAAATTCTTAAACCCAATATTGTCAGCCTTATGAGGAAATTGAGTGTTTAAGTTCTTCTCTGAACTACTGAAGACTGCTTATTATGTTCAATGGTATATTTGACTGAACCTTGTGACAAATGTGGCAGGAGATGAATTGATAGCACCATGCATGTGCAAAGGTACTCAGCAACTTGTGCATCGTGGATGCCTTGACCATTGGCGATCTGTAAAGGTAAGGATGTTGATTCACTTTCTTTCTATTTCTGACATCTTCTACCCTAGTTTTAGTCCAATTTATTCTCAAGCCACTAGCCTCCTGGCAGGGGTTATTGCTGTTTGCAACTGGTTGTTCAAGTATATGCAGTGTAGTTGGGGGAAATGAGTAATTTGCATATGTGAAGATAGATCCATAGATATATGTACAGAGAAGTCTACACTTCTTCCTATCAGAACATGCCTTTCCATGGCTGGGCACTTCATCCCTCCATGTGAAAGTTTTGCTAGGGTTGGTACTTGATTGCACATTTCCTTTACTTTTTGGCTTCCATTTTGTATGTCGGTTTATGTCTGATATTGGCAACCACCCACTACTGGTAGGTGAAGTCAGTGGAGATCTTACAGTATCTGGTCACTACCATACATGTTGTTGAAGACCACTGAACACTTGTATGACTGTTGCTATTGGTCAGATTACTTAGTTTTTCCTGTATATTTTAGCATTGGGGTCAGTTGACTTAGATGTAAGTATAGAGAAGGTCTAAATACTTCTTAAGACATTGTTGGTTCCCATATACTAAAAAAAGAAAAAGGGTTTGCCCCTTGCATATGAACAATGATGTTGTCCCCCTTTCTGGAGATTATGAAAGGGTAATGACATCCCCATCATGTTGAATGAAGTTTATGGATCATCATTCATTGCATATCTGTGATCAAAGGAACTCTGTCAAGAAGTAAAAGGTTGGATGATTTGTTGATGCAGGAGGGTTTTGCATTTTCACACTGCACCACATGTAAAGCACAATTTCATCTGCGGCCAGAACTTCCTGAAGATCACTCTTGGAGGAAAATCAAGTTCAAAGTTTTTGTGGCACGGGATGTTTTTCTTGTATTTCTTGCTGTTCAAACTGTATGTTGGAGCCACTCTTACCTTTTCTTTTCTTTCAGATTGGGATGGCAAGGGATAGCAGTACCCACTCAAAAGCAACAGTGATAGTCATATTGGATCAACTAGAATCAGCAGGCTTTTTCATTTAGGCTTTTATGCATCATAGGTGCATGCTAGATTCTACCCAGCTATTTTGGAGTTGGTTAACAGCCATGTAAAGCATGGGAACCTAGAGACTTTGGAGTCCTTTGGGGGAGATTTGGCAACCCAAGTTAGCACATTGTGCCATGTGATTCTTTCTCTGTTATAGTTATTTTGGCTTTGGATCTGGTTTCATAAGTATTCAGTTTTTAGGAACTACAGGTCCAATTTCTCTTCTGATTCCACTATAGATTGCAGAATTAGTTGACACTTTCTACAAGGAAATGAGTGGATGATTCAATAATTTGTATGTGCAGGCTATTTCGGTTTTAGGGGGGATCACATACCTGCTATATAACGGGCAGCTCAAAGATCCATTCAATGGGAGCTGGAATGAAATTTTCAAAAAGCATCCTATTCCGTTCTATTACTGTGCTGGTATTTACTGAAACTCTTTGGCCTGCGTTCCATGATTGTTTTTATGCCAATGCTTTCAGCAGATTGCACTCCAGGTGCAATGTCATGCGCCTTTGGATATGCATTACCACTGCAATGCATAGAGGGAAGGTCAAATGTTGTTGATTGTATCTTGAAAAGGTTTGCACACAGACAACGCAAAAAGTTTCTGTTGGTTTGCACAAGGTTACAAATTTCACTAGTGAAGGAGTAGACACTCTCAAATCAAAGAGGTGATTATCGCGCAGGGTAACTGATGCCTCCCAGTAATGCAGATCCTGTCTTCTAGCTGCATCATCGCATGAGTCCATCAGCAACTCTAGCCTTGTATAGCCTGGTTAAACATTGCCAGAAAATCATCTAATCCTGTGTCAGAAAATCTGACTTGAACAATCAGGGTTGGTGCAGGCCTACTGTCAAATGTGGGCTTCATATATATCCATCTGTATCCTTTGGCACAGACTGGCAAAATCAAAAAGTGAATCTGCAGTAGTCCCAAGATGTGGTAATCACACTGCAGCACATCACATAGATAACCAGAACATTGTGTACAACATGGAGAGAGGACTGACCTTGATGGCATATGTTGCACAGGTTTATTTCTGTTCTTTTTGATACTGGGTGTGGTTGGTATGGTCATTCATTGCCTGTCAATGGGCCACAATGGTGGATGTGCTGATGGATGCCGAGACTCCTGTTATGCATGGGGTTGCTTTCCTGCATCCATGGAAGCTTGTGGTGTGTTCCTCATTATCTTTGTCATCCTCTTTGCAATCTTGGGGGTTATCTATGGTCTGCTAGCTGCAACAATGGCAATCCAGCGAATCTGGCAGCGCCATTACCACATTCTGACAAAGCGTGTCCTCACTAAGGTTTGTACCAGGAACTTGATGTGCTATGTAGGTCAGGTTCTCCAGAGCCTAGGGTTTTGGTGCATATGCACCTTGTTTGTGGGTTGTAGATAAGTCCAGTTAGTTGGAACAATTCTAGAGGTACCCCATTATACAGCCCCCACCCCAATGTATGTCCATGGTTGAATTGTATAACCAGTGAGTTGTTCAGCTACTAGAAGTGTGGCCACACTCAAGTGGTTTCCAGGGCTGTGTTACCTCCAGGAAGTTGGTTAGGATCTAACTTGATTCTGGTCTGTGTGCAGGAGTACATTGTGGAAGATTTGCATGGTCACTATGAGCCACCCACTTTAGATGCAGAGCATGCAGACCGTCTGCGGTCTCTTAACCTACTGTGAAACCATAGCTCCACTTCATCACTGCTTGTCAAGTGGTAGAACAAGTCTATTGTGGGAAAATACAATTCTATTATCCACAAAAATAAGAAGGTTGCATAATGCGAGTCATTTCACCACATTGTAGCATGCAACTTTTTATTTGTGGATTGTTTCATGGTATGCTATTCTGGTTTGCTTCTTTCAAAAGTTTTATCAGTGCAACCCATGGATCATCAATAGTTGCAGGATTTTTAGATCTGGACAATTTCATGTTTCTTTGTCTCTCTAGTTGTATACATGAGTAGAGAATGTAATATAAGGTTAGATGTGGTTAAGACATGGATTAATTTGACATCAAGATGCATTGAAAGATTTTTTTTTTATCAGAAACATTTGATCTTGGGTGAGTTGATTAGGCATTCTACTGGTCCAAGGCCACAATGTACGGTACTGGTATTGCATTTATGACTTCATTAGGAACAGGAAAAGTTTATGAATTCATATGTCCAAATACACTAGAGCAAATCTTGAACCATTGCCATATATAGTTGTACAACAATACAACTATGTACAATTTAGTTTTTTATACCATTGGATGGTAATGGAAACAAGTTGATTTTGTTGATGAAGCATGTGAACGGGAAAACTTTTAGTGATCATAACTGTGAGGCTAATATCACATATGTAACGGGAAAACTTTTGGTGATCATAACTGTGAGGCTAATATCACATATGTATGTGCACATGGAGAAATTGTGAAAGATTGGAATTCTTTTGCAATGCAACTGGGAGGGAGCTTTGGCAATATATGATTGAAGACCCTAAACCCATGTGCTTGAAAGAGCAAGGAGTTGGGAGCTTCAGCAATATCATTGAAGGCTACCCCCACATGCTTGAAAGAGCAAGGAGTTTCTGGCACTGAACAAAGGGAAGTTGGTGATTGGCTGCTGCACTGGAGAGAAAATCCTGAGAGTAAAGCGTGGTGATTGCCTGCACACCTAGAGAAAATCCTGATAGTGTATAGAGTGGTGGTTGTGTTTGCATCCCCCAGAGAAAATCATGAGAGTAAAAAGTGGTGATTGTCTGCACATTCCAGAGAAAAATTTCCTGGTTCGCCTGTAAGATCAGTCTCCCTGAGAGATTCAAAGACTTTGATCTGAACTCCTCTGGGCCACTGCCGCCTATTGCTCAGCAGCCTCTGTAATCTGGTCGTCATCGATCACAACGGACTGAATCTGATATTCTTCTTCTTCTCCAACAACATTGGTGTTCACAGGGGATTTCATCAGAGTTGAAGCTCTTCCCAGTGTTTTGATGGTGGGCGAGAATTTTTCTGCCCTGGAAGACTGGAATGGAACGTCTTCTTGTTCATGGGTGGTGGTTGCACAAGGCGAGCTTCCTCTGAGCTCAGCGCAAAAGACTTCATCGGATTGATCTATATCTGGAAGGGAGTCATTGTCGTCCTCGTCCTCGTCCTCGTCAAACGATCCCACGTCTTCAACATCTATGCCCACCCACTCAGACAAGAACTTTGTGATGTCTGGTGAAGAAGAAGAGTCGCAGCTTTGTAATCCGAAGGAGGAGAGCTGTGCTGCACTCGGAACAGTAGCGAGGTGTTGTTTTTTTACCTCTGCTTGAATAACAGGTGAAGCTTCACGGAACAGCGGATGTTGCTGCTGTTGCTTTGACCCGGGAGTACTGCCCTCAAGGCTGACCCGATTTCCAGCTTTCGCCATAGCTGAGGAGGGTGTGAGCGACTCATTTGTCTTGTCTGTCAGAACGGTGCAGCTAGAATTCCTTGAACTCGTCTTCATCCCAGCAGCACTGGCTATCCCAGCTGCAGATTCAAAGCACAGCAACAAACACTTCAAGCTCCGAGGATTATCAATAATTTCATCACCTCAAGAAATGAAACTAATGCACAAGATCAGTATCGGGAAAGTTCCAAACAAAAAGGAGCCTCAGTCCGAGAGTAAGAATGCAAGAAAGCATCTGCAAACCACGGTAGATAAAGAAAAAAATTGCTGCAAGAACATTCGCGAGAATTCTCCCAAATCCTAGCGTCCTAAACACAAAAGAGAGGAGCTCAAATTGGGGCGCTTTCCCAAAACTAAGATCACAAGATACCCACCTTCGTTGTTAACATCAGCACTGATAGCAGCAGCAGCAGCTTGCTCCTGTTGACTGCGTGTACTGACATAGTTGGTGTTCTCCATACCTCAATCTTCCCGGCTGCAGCAGTTCCTCCAGCACTACAAAAAACTGTTTTGAAGCCTGAAACAAGTTGTTCCACAAAAGACTCAACTCTCGCAGTGCAACAGGGAGGAAAAAAACAGGCAACTTGCAACGGAGTACAAAGCAAGCGCTGAGAGACACCCACGAGCTTATCAACAATCAAAATGCACACATATATACACAGAGGTACATTTTAAATGCAAAAAGAAGAAATGACAAAACTGTGAAGCGAGATTTGGCTTGAACAAAGTGCGTTTGAGTTAATAATGATGAAGTGCAGTGGGGAAGTTCAAATTTTTCAAACAGAGAGCCGATAAGACTTCGGAGCTGGAAAGTAGCGAGAAGAAGACAAAAAAGGCTGCAACGGCCCACGAGAGCCGTTACTGTCGCATCAGACTAGTTACTAGACTGTTGGTCGAGGGGTTTTCGTCAACCTTTTTTCCCCTCCTGCCCCTCCTTTCTGACCCTTGGCACTGTGTCCCAAGGGGATACAGCAGTTCGGTGACCCTTCCTTCCTTCGGTGGTTTAATGGACTCGTGGGAACTGGGCAACCGTCCTTGCCCCAAGTGTGTGCACTGGTTGGAAATGATGGAATCAAGGGCCAGACTGAAAACCAGCGTGCCATCCACCAGTGCACCATGCAGGCTGGATGATGTGTCGACAGGAAACAATTTTTCAGTGTATTCCTGTCCCTTAGGCTAACCACCCATAGCCCCATGTACTACCACACACATGTATGCAGTGTAGTAGTGTGTACTAGTAGTGTGTGGTTACTTGAAATTTTAAAGAATCATCAGTTTTGTTTTTTGTGTTTTTTTTTAAGTGTTTCAGAACAGTTGATCCCAGTGATTTCAAAAATTTAAAAGAACCTGTAATACTCATGAAAGAACTTGCTTTTTTGATCGGGTATTTGCTTTTTCCCAAGAGATTGAGAATCACGATTCCATACCCAAAATTGAGTCTTTGATTTTCTAGACCCATGGTTATGAATCTTATACGGTCGTGATAACCACTGGGAACGTGTTCCATTTCTCATAACTGCCCAACGCTGGTATGTACTACCTAATACCCATAAAGTGTCTCACTTACTTACATGGATACTTAGTATGGACTTACATTACTATCTACTTTTCTGTGATACTTACTCTCTTGCATAGCTAGTTTCCTAGAAAGTGCAGAGTGAAAGTAGGATGTTTGACAAAATGGGGTTCCACCCTTGTAACTTAGTTGTGGATGAACTATAACACTATCCTGTACGCCCTCATACATCTCTCTCACACTACTTATGTAAGTGAGAAAGTATCAAAATGATGAAACCCTATCAATCATAAATAAATCAAAGCAACCAAAAAAAGGGGGTATACAAGGAACAAAACGGAAGGACCCACGTCCAAGAAGACAAAAAAACCACCTAAAAGGGTGAACCACAAAAGGAACATCAAGTTCCCAAACCCCCTCTTGTCTTGTCATGAGAAGCATATCAAATAGCAAAAGGGGAGGACCTCTAGAAAGGACACCTAGCCTAGAAGAACCCTCGACTATGACAATAGCATGTTTCAAAATAAAAATCACATGTGCACGTTATTATTCCTATCATCCTTTGCTTATAAAATGTGCACAAAATTAAAACAAGAGGGCCTCCAATGCCTTTCACTTCACTCCCAATGGCATGTTGGCACATTGATGAAAAAATTTGTCCGTCTATTGATGTAAACATCCAAAATCTTTCATAGCTAGAGGGAGAAACATGTCCATCGGGAGTTGATCGTAATAAAGACCATCCTTCACTTGAACCATAATTGTCGTCGCAACCCCACAAGAAAAAGCAACTCGTGAAACCAAATCAACTCGAATGAAATTAGCAATGATAACATTTGTCAATGTGTAGACATCATCAACTAACAACACATTGTCAACTCATTGTTGAAAAAATTGTAGGGCAAGGGGCAAACAGACATGGGTTTATTCTCACAAAACATGAAATCCCACATCTCTCGCCATGGTTGCAAAAACATCTTTCACAAAATCATGTGAGGTTGTCTTCTCCCCACCATGTGTGCAATGAAGAAGGTGGATCCCTATAGGATCCAAAAGTTGGTTACAAATGCAATGTGATACCCCAAAAACTAAAAGATGGAAAAAACCCAACCTAATGTGCAATGTGATGGAAAAACCATCTGAAGACAGGTGAAAAAAAACTTGCACACAACCTCAAATGTGCTTAATGCAAATCAAAAGTTCATAGGGAATGACGCACCCCAAGCTCTTTGATGGACTCGGCTACAAGTCCAAAGAAAAAGATAGCAGAAGGAAAAGGAGTTGGGGCATGCTCCCTGGCTCGCAACACTTTGGGGGTAGAAAGGTGTGCTAGAACTCCTAGATGGGACTAGGAATATTGACAAGTAAATCATTTACTCACACAAACCAAACAATAGGTTGGTTAGTGCATAATTAGAACCCTTTGGTGCACGGACATGCCACGAACAAACATGAACTCACAAAATTCACCATGGCCCGAACTTGGGGGAAACCACCACCTTCCCCTTTATAGTATACCATATGCCTGGCCATGGGACCAACACCCAAATGTCATCTTGTCCCAGGACTCCCAAGTGGGAGTCTTGAAATTCCCAAAGTTGGGACTTTCACGATTTTGAAGGCCCATAACTTTGTGTGAAAACCTCCGATTGAAATGAGGTCTAAAGCAAAGTTGTAGTCCTCATCAAGAGATTTTCAACGATATGTTGCACACCACCTAAACACAAGGAAATCAAGGCGATTCCCAACTTTTAGTGGTTGGGAGTCAAATTGCCAATTTGACTCCTGACTTTTCTTTTGGCCATAACTTGTGTTTGAAGTGTCTAAATGGGTCATGCAAACCAATTTTAGACATCTATGTTCCAAAATATTTCCAATGATATAAGGAACTTTTCAATCCAATGAATTTTGACCCCTACAATCGCCCTCTAAAGATTTGGGAGTCCATTGGGACTTCAACTCCCAAAGTGAGATCTCACTTGGGAGTTTGAGGTTTGTCCCCTCAACTTTCTTCCACTCACAAGAGCATGAAATGTGACTCACGAGTTCACTCTTGGCCTGCACCTTCACAAGCCCTTACTTTAGTTGCGAGCCCAAAGCTAGGTTTGCGACAGAAAAACCATTTAAAGATAGGCGAAAAAAAACTTGCACACAACCTCAAATGCGTTCAATGCAAATCAAAAATTCATAGGGAATGTAAGTGGTTATTATATCAATAAAGAAGTAACCACCTTGGTATACCCTAAAGATACCTTGGTGGCTATTAAGTCATTAAATGCATGTGAATGGGTAATATATAACTCAACAACGCGGTCAACTATGGGAGAGGAATATAATGCAAAAATGGTTCCACACATATCATCCATCCTAGATGATGCATTGGTGGGTGCTAGACCACCTGTTCACTTAGCACTTACAAGTGTTGATTTAAACTTGTCAAACTTCTTATTGCAATAAAACAATATAAGCAAGAAGAAATGGAAAGGGGGAAATGTCAAGCAATTGATAACACACAAATAATTGTGAAAACAAAATTGTGTGGTTAATTAAAGGCTAAGTATCTTTTTAAGGTTTTAGGTGATGTGCATGAATGTTGTGGTTTTAAATCATTTGTGGTATTCAAGACCTTTGGTCATGAATTTTTATGGGTTTGTTGCCAATTGTGGTTGTTGCTTTAAAGGGTTTTTTTTTTCATACCCTATGAAGGAAGGTGGAATCTTGTTGTTTTAGTTTGCGAAATATTACCAAGGTCAAAACCACCATGGCTTTATTGACTCACAAATGTGGATGGTGTTCATGGTGGTGATGTTGGGTGGTACAAGATCATATAACTAAAAATACAAGGGCAAGGGTTTGGTTGAGGACATTAGAATGGATGGGTCACATGAAAACATGTGTGAAAGTGGAGTAAAGTTGCTGAACAAAGAAATTGGTCATGTTGTTTATTTGGTTATAGTTGTTGAAGTTGCATAACACTACCATGTGAGTACCTACATCAATGTGAGAATGCAATTGTCTTTTGAATGGCTATGGTCAAGTCCATTAAGTCAAAGTATGTAATTGGTTACCCAAGATTGTAATTGGATCTAACCAAGAGCATGGGAAGTCTTTTTGAACAAACAATGTTAGAGCAATGTGGTGAAAAATCATGGTGTGTATTGTAGTGAAAGTTGTAATGGTAACATACATTGGTATTTTGTGGATTCCATTATGTAGTAGTAAAGTCACATCATGTTGAATCACAAGTTGCTAATTAAAATTATTTAACCAAGTTTGGAGCATTGATGTGGAAGTTATTTTTAGCAACAAAAATGATTGGAAAGTTGTATCTTACCCATCAATCATGACTAGTATCAAAACTATGGGGACTTCAATGCTAAAAATTGGTTAGTATATTTTTGGGTATGAGGTGGATTACATATGTTGATTTCATACTTGTGAAAAGGTATAAAAAGATATGAATGATATGCATAAAACGTTAAATGTTTTTGTGTGTGAAATTTGAATGAATTGGGATAATTTGTTTTATTGACCACTATGTACCAACTGTCATATGTATTTGGACCCCATGTTTGTCTTGGAAGCTCTTCAAAATTGAATATGTGCCACCCACATTCTTTCTTGGGTTGAAACCAAAATTTTGTACCATCAACTTCATGATATTCCAATCAATAGGAGGCAAGTTCATATCTTAAATTATTTTTTAGTTTTACTTTTCATGTTTAGTTTTGCTACCATGGACAATTTGTCTTATGCATATTCCTTTGCGTCAATAACAATCTCTCACCTCTTAGGCCAATTATCTATGGTTTCACATTCCTTTTCATTGAACACCTTGTCCATTGTCATGCATTACCACATCAACACTTACAAATATTGTTATTGTGACACATACATCACATAATAAATCAAACTTTGAATAATACGTTATATCCAAAATTGTTTTGAATCTAGTCATCTAATCATAACCACTTGACGTAATACATCAAAGGCTAATTGTCATAATTCATATTTTGTTAAATTAACTATTGTTCATTTAAATTATAATTTGTTCAAGAATGGGAAAAATATGTTAAAAGTACATTAGCCATGTACCAAACCCAACCTAATGCTTGAACATCAAATTCTCACATTAGAAGGTATCAATTTCCCAAAGAAATCTTCCTTTTGGGCTTACTTGAACAAACTATATATATATATATATATATACACATATTTCAAACCATAGTTATAATATTTTATTTAAGTGATTTTATGGTCATTTGTTCTAAAGGTGTAGAATTGTTCCGGTGCTTAGGATCAAAAAAATGCATTTTGAAACATCAATAAATCATATTCCAATGCCCTTGGTTCTCTCAAAACTTATCATAGGAAAAAGATTGGGCCAACACTTTCAATATTTCATGCTCTAACCTTTCAAAGTTAACATCACACAATGTGGTAGTGCATCTAGTATCCAATATATTTCCATAACTTGTAATTATGAAATGCTTGCCAATGCATTGACCTTCCCTTCCGCCATGAAGATCATAGCGACGATTCAACCCTCCTCTCCCACCAATCAACCACATAAAGTTTTAACTTCAAACACTTGGTAGACTAAAGTTGGTTTACAAATAGAAAGGATGTGGTGGTGAAAGTTGTGTGGAAAAAAATGCACACAAAATACAATGGTGGACAGAAAACGATTGATGAACTATCTTCTCACAAATAGCTTTGGGTTCCTAATTTAGGGACAAAGAACACTAATTCACTGTTGATTATTGGTCACAAAATTGTCCACACTCATTTGTGTTTCACAATATGAAAATGTCAAAGTTTCAAATTAAATGAAAACACTTACTTAAGGCAATTTAACAATTGAAAATGGCAAGACAGTTGTCATGGTTGATGTCCAATCTCTAAGTCACTACATGGATTCATCCATCTACCTTTAAGGCTAGACCAACAAACCACCGGAAGATGGAAAGAATTTAGGAATACGATATGAGAATTTAAAATTTAGACTACATAGACATACTCCACATAATTTCACACAAAATCATGATTGACAAGATTTCCATTGACTTACTTGTGAGTTCAAGATAATGGTTTTCCTTGGAAGGTTTACTAGATGGGAATGCTCAACTATTATCCTTCTTGTAGCTCCTAAAAAGTAATGTGTTGTCAACAACCATATTCAAATTGCCAATAGAGGATTTCAGAGTGAAAGATCTCAGAGAAGATAACCAGCTCATGCAATTGGATAGGTGCCAAAACAAGAGAAGCTTCTCACTACAATTGCTGATTATCTGAAAACTCTGGTCAAGGAGGAGAGGGTTTAGGGTTTCAGATAAACAGTGATATCTGCAGCTCAGTTTCACCTTCTGGAGCTCAATTCCATCTTCCATGCATGGCAGATGAAGTGATTTTTACAATGAGTGCAGTCATAAGTCATAACCTTGTGACTGGCCCTCTGAATGTATCAAACTGTCACCTTCATCATGAATGGCAATGATTAATCACCATAACTCTCACTAACTTCATCAGCTCACAATGGTGGGAGTGAATTAGCACACAATCATAACCTTAAAACAGGGAAACAATAATGGAACAATCTGTATCCTGAGATAATCAACAGGAAGATTCAGTCATCATGTTGGTTAGCACCCAAAGAGACATGGCTAAACAAAAATGTAACAATATTATTTAATCTTAAATGATGGTATTGTGCATTGTCATTCATGGTACTTTTCTGAGCCACCTTGCAAGTTCCCTTTGCATCAATACTATCTCAAAATGCTTGACCCAGAGGAAGAGTAGAGTACAGCCTGCCAAAGTTTTCCATTCCTCCTGCACTGCCACACTGCACTCCACTCTCCTAGATCTCTCTCCACCCTGCACATCCCCACATGATTGCTTTTATTAACAAGATGAGGGGAACTGCACAAAATGCAACAGAGAGATACACATAACAACAAGGCTGACAAAGAGCAGGGGGAAGATTCACCATGATGACGTTCCAGTTAGCCACTTCCACTCATTGATTTTGCCATTGTCACCAACCTGTATGTGTATCTACACATCAATTGAAAACAACACAATTGCAGATACATCGCTAAGTTTGCAAAGCAATTTCCAAGGTAAAAGTAAACAGGTTCATCAACCACCTTGCATAAATATGTGCTGAAAGATTCTTCCTGTATATTTGCAGGATCACAACAGTGTCATGAAGCATACCTGACTAACAAAGAAAGGCTGCAAAATGAATTTGTTTTGCCCTTAAGGACCATCAGTAAGCTTCCCTTCACATTTAGGTCCATTGTGGGTACCCATAGAAGCTGTTCCATTTACAGACTCAACCTCTCTGCTGTTATCCTTTGATGCCTGTTCACTGCTCACAAGTCCATCTGTTATGAGCCCTCCATTGCTTCCTGCTGCACTTGTCCTCTGTCTTTCTCCAACTCTACCTTGTGCTCCCCGAGAGTTGTTAGTGGTGGATATAGCAGTGGCAAGTGCAATGGGCATAAGACAAAGTCCTTTGCTTTGTAAATACTGCATAGCTGACCCCATGTCATCCTCCATCAACTGTGTCACTTCCCTTTCAGTCAATGCAATTCCATCTTGGACAGGACTTGGTGTTCCTGAACTATGGGATATTGTTGCTGACATGTTATTTGAGCCCTGTACAGTACATGTAAGGACAAGTTCAGGATATGAAGAAGACACACATTGAACCCAGCACTGAAGCATACATAGACTCTCTGACCATATACAATCCACACCAAGTCTAAGGGCTAAACATCCTGACATGGAGTGCACACAATCTATTACACTTACAGCAGTTCACAATGTCACAAGCACAAGTCAAAATATCAGTTGCATTCATGAGAGAAGGAAGTTGGTACCTCAGCAGGAAGATCTGAAGTAGTTGGAGCCACAGCACCAGCACCTCCAAGCCGGCTCATACTGAGAATCTGCCCACCCAACACAAAGCTAAATCATGCCTCTTCCAAATACAGATACCAAAACTTCAAAGACATCCTGTTTGCACACTTCACTGGATGTAGCATGTCACAGCAGAAGAATGCTCCAATCCTTCAAATCATTTGAGGTCAATCTCTCCTGAAAGACACACAATGACATGCATGCACATCTTTTGAAGGTAGAAGAGGATATCAACATGAGCTTATCTTCACCTTTACTTGAAGTTGCAGAAACTTGACATAGTCAATGATTTCATCCAGCATTGACGCCTTGTCAGTCTGCATCACAATGAAATTGACAATGTTCAAGTATGAACTCTGTGACCAAAAACTCAGCATCAAGTTTCCAATGCTCCGTGCCAATGCCTGGCTCTAGGTGAAAATTCCTACCAACACATGATGAGCAGACATTCTGACCAGAGACAAGTATAGAAGCGGCAAAGAACCTTATTTGAATTTGGCACAAGCTCTTGCAAGGCTTTCATGCGCTCAGCAATGCGCTCCCTGCGAAGCTGCAATCAAATCACAGTTGATAAAAAAATTGGGGGCTGTGAGATCATCTTTGAAACAAGGACACAAATACTGCACAAATACTGCACAAACTCATTTAGAGCTCAATCATAAAAGTTGCAAAAACCAGACTACAACACTACACATACCCGCTCTGCAATGCTATGTGGATCAGTGGCTTGACCACGCCGTGCTCGAACCCGGGGCCTGCCACCAACCGATGGCAGTCCCTGTTGTGGTGACCCTCCAAATCCAGAGGGAGCTGATGTAGGCCCGTTTCCCTGCTGCCAAAGAACAACCATACAATTTTCTTATCCTCATGAAGAACTTCACTGCAATCTTCTACAGGAATTTCATCAATGGAGTATCAGGATTGTGAGCTGGTGAACAAGGCTCTGAAGTGTTACAGTGATTCCAGAGCGATTCTCACACAAGGAGTCTTCATCATCCTCCCTGAATCTTTTCCCAAGAGATGGGGCATCTTGAGAACTGAATTCTCCATGGCAAAGAACATGCTCAGCCTTGGTCTGCGCAGGGTTCATAGGCAGGTGAGGCACCATCCCTGCATATGGTTGGCACCAGGTTGGAGCTGCAGGAGGGGGGCAATGGTCCCCTCGCCCCAGTTGCCCACCAGAATCTTCACTGCCACTGCTCCCCACAGAAGTAGACCTAGTTAGTGAAGCCACCCCCTGCAGCCCTGAACTCATTTGCAACCCTGCACTGTCTGATCCTCCTGGCTCTTGAGTTGCCACTGACACTCCCTCCATGCAACCTGCCTCACCCCGCATTTCCTTACCTGATTGATGCCCCAGCACAACGCTACATGAGAAACAATGCTCTTAGGCTCTGAGGTTCTGCACACAGCCATTCTATCTCAACTCTAGAATCTTTCTTACAGCCAAGATAAATGAGGCATGACCAGCCTTCGAGAAAATCTTGGACATCTGCAGCAAACCTGCTCTCCCTCCTCTCAGTAGCCAATTCTCCAGCGTCTTGTCTGACAAACGACACCGATCTTCTAAGAAACAGCAAACAAAGGCACAGAATTTTGAGGCTTTGAGTCTCTTCACCTTGCAGCTGCTGTTGTTGCTGGTGCAGATGAGTGGTGATCAACGCATCGTCCGCCGAGCAGTGTACGCTTTCCACGCCTGATTCCTTCTTCTCCTCCAGGACTTGGTTAACCATAGCTTGGCTGGAAACCAGGGCGGAGGCTTGGTTGCCACCAACCAGAGTTCCGTTGTTCAAGAGTCCCGGTGGCGTGAGCGACATGGCGAACCTTTTCTGCGCCGCGGTGCTCATGCTACTGCCGCCGCTGTCAACGTTGTTGTTGTCGCCGTTGTTGTTAACCCCTACACCCACCATCGCAAAGTCCGCCCCGGCCCGCTCCATCGCCATGGCCCCCGCCCCAGCATTGTAGTCCCAGGGCATGGCAAATATGTGCTCCAGAAACTCCTCCATCGCTGGGGTTTGCTGCACCTGCCCCTGCAGCTCAAAATGCAAGCTCTGCTGCTGCTGCGGTTGCTGCGTAATGGTCGTGGATTGCCCGCCGACGCCCACTCCCCCACCACCCATGCCCACAAGCCTCCTCTTCCCCCTTTCCCCACAAGCGTATTCCGCACTACTGATACAACTGCTGCTGCGACTGCGACTAACTGACTCTAGCCCCGGCACAACTAGCTCTCAGCTCCAGCACTCCGCAACCGCTGCAAATTGCGACGGAAGACTCCGAGATTCTAGAGAAAAGAGCAAGCTGCTTTCTACGGGAAAGTACAGGAAAGCGAGCTTCCGAAAGTCCAATTTTGAGGAGCAATTTGAGGAGCTGTAGCCCGATGGAGTGCACCTAATTTCTTTCTTATGCAGCTGGAGTCGCTACAGGATTCAGCAGGGAGAGGAGGCGGGACCCAACCGAGGAAGCGCGGTGATCCCGCACGTTCACGACGTGGACGACGACGACAGCCGACACTTAAGATACGTACCATGTTGGCCGGTTAATGAGTTTTGACCCGGATATCAATCCGGTTATTCATAACCTGTCAGTCGATTCTTGATTGCTGATAACCGCCTGATATTGAATTTTCAAAATCTAATAGCCTAGCTGCATGAGCCAATTATTATGCAGGTAAGCTCTCAATACTTAAATACTAATACAAAAATTTAAGAAAACAGGGAGCTGTCCGATCATATTTATTACACTCTTCTCTTGCAGGTGTTACGCTTTACTGGGCCTTTTACGAGGCTCAGCAAACTGTCTACAATGCTGGGCTAAAACCATTGTGCTGAGCCAAACCAGCATGTTTTAACTTTTCTTCATCCAATTCATTTTAAAGTTCTGGATCACATACTCAGCACCGCTAGGATGGTGTAACACTTACCTCTATATCAACCTGGTAGGGACATGAGCTAATATTATCCTTGCACTAATTTTATATAAATTTCAATATCAGCCAAAAATCAATCTTGGAGCAAATAGGGTAAATAGGTCAGTGAGTGAACATTTAAGAACTCAAAGGAGGTGGAATCTCGTACATTGTTTGTCTGTTTCTGAAACTCAAAGAACATTTGTAACCCTTCACCTAGCACTTCCAATGCTGCAAAAATTGTTCAATTCAACAAAGAAATGGGGAAGATATGGGGTGTTCAATTTAAGGGCATTTAGTGTTCGATGATGAGTGAATTAAAAACAGATTAAGATTTCAAGCTTAAAGTCTTTGATCCTTAGATCTTTGCATCTGAAATACAAAGCCGTTTTGTAAAGCTCTAGTTGGTTTTTAATCACTCAAAACCTACTAAAAATGAGAAAGATAAAGGACTGGAACTAGAGAGGAATCTAAAGATATTTTTCCAAAAAAATTGGAGCAAACTATCACTCATCCTCTTCCTGTGTTTTCTGCTGCAGTAGTCCTTTTTACTTCTGATGCTCAAAGAACATTTGTAGCCTCCAATTTGCGCATAAAATGACACAAAAATTCCTCAATTTGTTTAATGAGTAAGGAAAATATTGGAAAGTGTTGGGTGATGGGCGGTTCTACCCTCCCAGGACCAGACTGCTATGAAATTTATTTTTAAATCACCCAATTCCAGCACCAGCCTGGTATGAAATAAAAATTTAAAAATTCAGACAACCAAGACAAGGCTAGTATGTTAAAAGTCACACCAGAGCAGCACCGGTACTTACCTTTCTAGACATAGTGCTGGCCTGTAGCTATACAACGGCACGCCGATGGATGAGACTCGTCCCTGAAAGAGGAGAACCTCTTCGATGTGCAATCAGCATTATCGTATCATCGTATTATCTATCCCCCCATGGCACCGTCGGTTGCTCGCTGGCGCACTGTACGTACTATGTACGTATGTACCATTCTTTCTGTTCTTAAATGTGGTACTTCATCTCGTTGCCGTTTGTTGTTGCTAGCTTTGATGCAAGGAAGTCATGCCTGCGCGTGAGGGTGAGGCACTTAATGGTGGAACCTGGCACCAGTAATAGTATCTTTTAATAACTGACCTTTTGTCTTTTTGACCTTTATTGATGTTGTTCACTGGCATGGTGTAATGATAATAAAAATCCATATTCATAACGTGTACAGCTACGGCTCTCACATATGAAATGCAATTCTGAATGAAGAAGACATTAAAGGTCCCGGGTAGCAGATTATGTCATTTTCTAGAACCACATTATATGGCATTATCTTCAGATGATGGTCATATGCTCATAATAGTGACCAAAATCTCTGATTGAACATGAATTATTTTTTTAATTGTTGAATCTGCCACCCCAGACCTTAATATCACAGAACGGTCTCAACCTTTCCAATTATGTTGAGTACATTGCTTGGGGGCCTTCCCCAGCATAATTTATTTTTACCTCGCCCCAGGGAGAAGAAGGTGGGCATCCCCACCAAGTTGGAGTGTCTTGTGGACTTTTGCACCAACTGGGAGGTTTAAAGGATGCTTAAAAAGATCGAGATTTGCACCTGGGTGACCCACTTTTAGAATGCATGTTAGTCTATAGTTAATATAAGCAACAAGAAAGTGAAATCACCAAATTCCATGAAATCAAAAAGAATATAGGACAAGGGATTATAGCTCCTTTGATATGACAGTCTATGTTGCTGGACCTCAAAAGGATAAACAAAATACGTGAATGAGGGAAGACTCATGAAAGAATAATTAAGCCCAAAAAACTTTTAAACAATGTGTAAAATTTTTATTTGTTTTAAATGTGATCAAAGTTGAAAGGGGCAATATATTCAATTGATGCGAAAATTTAAAAAAAAATAGGAGGAAAAATGTTTACCCATGTTAATGAAAGGGTGGTTAGAAGGGTTAAAAATAAATTGTTCAACCGCCAAGTTTTGTGTGGAAGTGATATTAAAAGATTGTCAATGGGAGAGTCTAGCAAGCCTAACAAAGAAAAAAAGCAAGCGTGTGCCGATTGATGACGTTGAAAAAGATTTTATTGACCATGCATGATGATGAACTGGGTTATGAAATATCTGCAAATATTTTCGAAAAAAGCAGCTTTGCAGCTTTCTTTCAGGCAAGCCAAAAGACTTGCTTAGTTGACTTTACGTTTTGCTTGTTAAATAAAGTTACACAAAGCAATGATAAACAAATAATTATGCGACTTCCTGTTAAATATTAATGAATTTGATGTTTAGAATGAGTTTATTATATCTAACTAATTTCATAAACATGACATTGGTAAAAAAAAAAATGTAAAGTTGTCAACTTTGATAAAGTGTTTTGATGGATATATTATTCTCAATGTTGATTTGAATATATTTTTAATTTTGATTAAATAATGCCCGTTAAAATATTATAATTTTTTTGAAATTTATTTTTTTTATGTTTTCATATGTGAAATTAAAAATACAAAATAGTTATTAACAATCATGATAAATCATAATTATAATTATAATCAAATTTCATATTGATTTATTTGTAAATTTGATTTTCAATACAAACCAAAAGGTACCAACATGTTAAATTTATTGTTACCACTTGTTGGAATTATGAACATTATGAAAATTAATCAATATCAAATCCAATAAAAAAGATTTTGGATGTAGAATGCGGTTTAATGGTTTGAAATACTCCAAGAAATGTTATTCCTTTCATTTGAAACAAAATCTTGAAATTGAAAACATCTAAGACAATCTATGATCATGATGTATAATAGGTTGAAAACTTTAATCATAATTTAATATTCATCTATCCAAAAAAAAAAAGTAATATTTATTTAACAAGGTTTAGGGTAAAAAACTTTAAAATGTAATTGTTGAATGAAAAAATGAAACAAAAACACATTTGAATGTGAATCATGCACTCTTAAATAACATGCCAAATTTTTTTTCAAAGTTTTCAAAACTTTGGTGTGATATATAATGATAGTAGGTTGGGAAACATGTGATTTATGATTAACATGCAATTGATTTAACCAAAATATTAAATCTTTAAGTAATGTAAAATTTGAAATCAAGAGTCAGATTTTGAACATGTTTTCAAAACTACATTAAAAAATGGAAAAGTTCTTTGATTTTTTTTTTAAAAAATCAACGTTTATGGTTTTTTCAAGTTTTGCCCATTTCAATTTGCACCAATTTGCAAGTGTTGATGATTTTCCTACAAATTAAATCGCTTCTTTAAATCTTTTTCTTTTTTTGTCTATTTCTTTGTTTTTTTCCTTTCTTTTCAAACTTGTATGCCATTAAGTCATTCATCCTCCCATGCATTTAATTCAATTAATAACACACATCAAAAGAAAATCATAACCTCCACAACATATTCATGGGATGTAAAAAACACACATGATTTAATAGATTCATAAAAATTTCAAGATTATTTAAATATTTCTTTTTACTATAATATAAATGAAAATTCAACACATGTTTCTATAACAATTAATGATTAAAAAACAATTCATGTCAAAAAATTAATATTCTTGAATATGCCAAAAAACTATGTATTTTCCTTTTAAAAAATTTGTTCTTGGGAAAAATAAATTTTCAAATTATAATGTTTTTGGCAAGGCATTTAATTAATAAATAAATTATAAATATATGGCATATACTTACAATAAATTATGCAATAAATAATATGAACTATTTGTTTTTTGAGGTCATATTTGCAAAAGGGACAAGGAACATACAAACCATTTTATCTCATGAAATCATGCTTGTTTTATAACAACATTTTAATCTCTATCCTATTTTATAATGTTAATAATGGTTCTTAAGGTTTTTATTAATTTCAAAAATATTTTAAATTCATATAATAAAATATCATTAATTTCAAATTATAATTTTTTAAAGGATTTATCATCAAGCAATGAAATTTGTAATGAAGATAATGTTGGTCATTTACCATATAATTAATGATATGCAAATTGAATTTTTAATTAATGAATTATCAATACAAACTAATGAAAGGATCACTATTGATGATTTAATTGATGTAAACTTAATTGATCATGAATATAGAAAGAATGTTTTTATTCAATAGAAAATTCATGCAACAATCTTTCTATATATTATGATAGGAGAATTTGAATAATGAAACATATCATTATCTCAATAGATTGTTAATAACCACTATTTTTGTCACAAGACATGCACAAAGATATTTTGGTTTATTTATTTCATATTATGTATGTAATCATGTAACAATGATACAATGACATTTTTCATGTAGAATTTGTCTTGTAAACATTCGTAAATCCTTATTCAATTTTGTTAGTGATTATTTTTACAAACAAAAAATGTCAACTGTGAATTTCAAAAATAACATTATTCACAAATATACCTTTTCAACCATCATTTTTTTTCCATATTATTTCATTTTCAAACTATTTTATATTTCACTTCATTTTGGTTAAGTAATTTCACAAATATGTAGGTTTTAAATGCTTAGGTTTTTTTTCTTTTTTGAAGCATGAATACTCATGTCATTGAAAACATTCCTATAAAGGTATAAACGGGATATCATAGAGCATGCACTATATAATAATGATGTAATGCATTTCATCAAATTATTAAAACACATATCAAAATAATCTTGTAACCAAAATTTTTTTTAAAAAGAAAAAACATTGAAAAAAATAGTACATCTTTCCTTTTTTGGTCCATTAATTCTTTCAATTGTTTCTTTTCACATAATGCACACATAATGAGGTGAACATCACTCAACGTTTTAACACTTTAAGTAAGTGCAAATCACAATGAAGAAAAAAAACAAATGTTCATGCCCAAACATAGAAAACTTGTTTCATGTTCATATGTCAATGGCATGAAATGTTGAAATAACTTTGAGAAAGATGAATTTCAGCCAAAGAGTAATGATGATATGATGCAATGTGTAACATGCAAAAAATCCTACTTATTTGCACCAAAATTTAAAACATTGGAAAAGAAGGAAACAATAGATGTCATTGTGGAGCAAGAAAAAATTGTTGTTGAAATGAAAGGCACGTCTAGTTCCTTTCTATATAAAATTGGAATCCATCAATGTATTTGAATTCCATTTGATTAAGTCTAAATTCAATTCCAACTCAATTGGATTAAGTTTGAATTGAGTTGAATTTGAATTCAATTAAAGACAATTAGTATGCAAATTGGTGGAAAATGTGTTCAATATCTTCTTGTGAATATGTTGTTGGAAAAAAATATTTAATACACAAATCTAAAAAGAGACCTTTCCATACTTCTTCACTTTGGAATGACCTAACAAATTCCAATTTGGAATTGTCTAATGTATGACAACTTAAAGAACCTAAAATTGTCCTACCTAAACCAGTTCCAATGAATCATCGTCACTGGAACTTTGATACGTGTTTCGATCATTTGATTAAGTTTTATGCATCACATTATTACTATACAACACAAGCCATATAATATCAACCATTTATACCTTTACAAGCATGTTTTCAATTACATGGGTATCTTTCAAAAGGAAAGAAAAAACCTAAACATTTAGAACCTCCATATGTGTCAAATTACTTAAACAAGATGAAGCAAAAGATAATTTTTTTATAAATGAAATAATATGAAAACAATTGATCAAATAATGGCTAGAAAAACTATATTTGAGAATAATATTATATTTGAAATCCACATTTGACATGTTGTTGTCTTGTGAAATCAATCCTTGGCAAAATTGAATAAGGATCTATGATTTTTTACAAATCATTATACAGGCAAAATGACATTTAATCATTGTTAAAAATTATGTACCTAATATGAATAAATAAATAAAATAAATTCTTTTCATGTCTCGTGAAAAAATCAATGGTTACTAACATTATATTGAAATAATGGCATGTTTGACAATCCAAATTTTGAACATTCCAAAAACTCATCACCTTCTCTCGCTTCCTCTTTAACAATCCACTTTGCCACAATTCTTAAAAACTAATGGCATTAGTAGCAAGTGGACTAGACTAGTCATCATTGCCATGTTTATTCTTTGTGTGTGGGGGGGGGGGGGGGCGGGGGGTGGTCCCTTTTTTTGGTGGGTAAAACTCCTTTGTGTTTTCCCCCTTTTTTTTCCATTTTTTTACCAATATTTTTTTCTTTTTTCTTTTTG
>Ga0116227_10003505_pt1 | contig 34796 bp, 25 predicted proteins | sample S1TSphgellanicum_FD_89693 | JGI IMG/M metagenome (GOLD analysis project Ga0116227, IMG submission 89693) | Host-associated microbial communities from peat moss isolated from Minnesota, USA - S1T2_Fb - Sphagnum magellanicum MG | ecosystem: Host-associated > Plants > Peat moss > Unclassified...
CTCATTTCTGTTTTTATAATAATAGAGTTATCCCTAAAGTAACCCTGTCTTCACCCTGGCCTCCTTTCACCCCTACCCCTCTTTCAGTGGTATCCGCCAAATAAAGACATTTTATTAAATCTCTGTATGAAATGCTGAAACCCAGCATTTAATGCACAAAGTTCAAGACTAATTACAGTACGCACTTGGGAATGGAGCGTCTAAAGTACGCACTTGGGTATGGAGCGTCTAAAGTACACACCTACCGATAAAGTACGCACAAAACTCCGAGGTTCAAGTTGCGTACTTAAACGGGAGACTACTGTGTTTGTCCTATTCTGTCGCCCTGTTTTGGACCAGGACCTACAGTGGTGCCACAGTAAAAACCCCAATTTCTTTTGGGTTGCTTCTAAACATTATAGGCCTCCTTTCAGGAGGTCCTCCCCTTTCCTTGTTTGATATGTTTCTCGCGAGAGGAGGGGGTTTGGGAACTTGATGTTCCCCTTGTCATTTGCCCTCTTAGGTGGTTCTTTTGTCTTCTTGGATGTGAGTCCTTCCATTTTGTTCCTTGTATTCACCTTTTTTTGGGTGCTTTGGTTTATTTTTGATTGGCAGGGTTTCATCATTATAGATATCCCTAGGCTAAATCAGGGTTTCTGTGTCTGAATTTAACATTTCCTCATTAAGAAATGTTAATTAAATGCCTCGTTATTGAAAGATTAGGAAAAATTAAAACTCAAATTGAACCAGAGTGAGTCACAAAATAACAACATATGTCTAGATGGCAAACAACTCCCCCAAAAAGAAAAAGAACTAGAATGTGCCCAAAATTGTCTTTTCGGATCAACTAAGAGGATGGAAAATTTTATTTCACATCGATTTAAAGTTCAATTTCTCAGAATTATTTTGATTTGAACCCATGACCTAAAAAGTATAGTGACATGATGTCCTACTACTAATCAGCTATTGGCTTAAATCTTTTCAGATATTCTTTTCCTTTTTCCTTTATTTTAGTACAATATAACTGGGTTTTGAAAAATAATATATGGGCATTCTAGCATTGAATTAGATATTATATATGGTATTGTTCTGAAGCATATGCATATATATGGTCTTGCTTTTTATGTAGGGTAAAGCCCACGAGGGCTGGTTTTGTTGGAATAAAGGTCCTGTGAGGTGGAGCCAAGCATAGGTCCGAATCTGGTAAAGCCCACCCCTGAGGGCTTTACATGGCATAAAAACTGCGGGGCAATTTATAATTAAAAAAAAGAATCTTGTGATATTTGGTGGGTAACCACTGGATACCTTCTCCATATCACATGAAAAACAAGGATGACGAGCTTTACAAAAAAAATGTAATGCCCGTGGAGGCAAGCAATTATGTTTTAGTAATGCCCACAAGCTTTTTATGCAAGGTTAGGTGCTTTCAAGGTACACTGAAAAAAAAACACCACGGCTTTTTATGTGTGTAGTAGTAGTCACAGTTAGTTTCCAAAATAGGTTTGGTTAATTATGTTGTCACATGAATCAACATTCATTTGATCATGAAGATGTGAGATTCTTTGGGGCCAAAGGCTGAACCCTAAACCCTCCTTTGATTGTCACATGAATCAACATTCATTTGATCATGAACATGCGAGATTTTTTTGGGGCCAAAGGCTACACCCTAAACCCTCCTTTGATTGTCACATGAATCAACATTCATTTGATCATGAACATGCAAGATTTTTTTGGGGCCAAAGGCTAAACCCCAAACCCTCCTTTGATTGTCACATGAATCCACATTCATTTGATATGGATGTGAAAGGAGGGTCATCCCTAAGAGACCAAAAACCTTGGAAAGTTCACTTCCATCAAACCAGGTACTAATTGGTACCACTAGTTCTAGAAGCTGCCTAAACCGACCACATGGTTAAGTGTTATTGTTCCAAAAGGCATTAACAATTTGATCACTTAACAACAAACATCTCGTGCTTTTAGCAATACCAATGTAATAATATAATGTCACATATGTTTATATCATTCAGGTGATGTTTGTGACATTTTGTGATCTAAAGGATTTTGATAGAATATCATGCCACCTTTGAGGGTTCCACAAGTTATGAAATCTCCCAAGGTTGTTAATTATGTCTTGGTCTCTTGTCCATAATTTAACATAATAATCAATCATCCTTGTCACTGACTATACTTTAACATAATCATCCTTTTTAAAAAACTTGAAACAAAAGCCTTTAAGTTAGAGAATGGGTGTGTCCCTCACCATTTTGTCGGGTGTGCCTACAGGCTCATCTAGAAGCTTACTACACAGAATGGTCATGGGCTTTGCCCATTCTATATTACATGGACAATACGGATGAAGCCTCTAGATTTATCTTCATGAACATACATTTATCTAGTGTATTGGGTTGCATAGTATTTGTACCTTTACCATAATTACCTTGCTAGTGGGCATTTCTAGTTTGCAAAATGCCCCTTGTGCAGGGTGCTCTCCTACAATGAGAAATTGCTCTTCATGAAATCCTGTGGTAATCAATTTGGACTAAAAAGATTGTGCCAGACTGATGCAACTCACAATGCAATCAAGATTGTTAATGAAAAATGGATGAAAGCTATTGATGAAAATTTTATTGGATTGTACATGGATGAAATACTTTAAAACTGAGAAATATTTGAGATTTCAATTGTTCTAATAAGAACATTCCACCCATTTCCATATTTGGTTTCAATAATGGTTGAGATCAGAAAAAGCAATTGCCAAATTTAATGCTTTGATGAAAGTTTAAGCTCTGAAAACTTTGAGTATTGAAATTTGATTTTATAACAAAACTTTGACTCGAAATTTTGTTCAGGTATAAATTATAAATGCCCCCAAGGCATGTACATTGTAAGGGAGTAATTATTATTTTTGAAAATTTCTGATCATTTGAAAATAAATTAGCTTAATTGAAGTTCTCAAAGTGACCAGGTTTTTTCTTTTCAAAATTTTTGATGTAGCCAAACTGGTGATCAAACCACAAGGACATTTAGCCAAATTTGGCTATAGACCAGATAAAAAAAAGTTTTTAAAAATTAAGGAATAATCCTTTTATATTTTGGCTACCTGCTGGGAACCTGTTGTAGAAATTTGGTGACTTTTTCATTAAAAAAATTGAAACCTGGAGAATTAGGGCCATTTTTTCTTCACATAAATCCTTTGAAGTTTGTATGTGTTAAATCATATTTTTTATTTCGAAACAATGTGAAAATCTTGCCCTCTTCCCCCCACCCAAACAGAAAATAATAATAATAAAAAATATAATTAATTAATTAATTAATTAATTAAGTGACTACATACAAATTTGAGCATGAAATGTGTTTCTAAAAGAAGTAGAAGCTGGAAGGTGACTAGGTGGTACCTAATAACTAAAGCACCAAGGATCTAACCCAATGTCACCCCCTTGGCCATCATCATAAGCAACTTGAAACTCTCTTCTTCTTTTTTCCACCTTTTTTTTTTGGTTTCTTTCTGTGTGTCCCTGGCTGGCAGCAGCACATGTGTGAGAGACAGAACAGCCTCTGAAACAATAAAAAAAAAAATCACTAATGGACTTCGGATGTGGGTCCATTTCTGATCAAGTAACTAACTCATTTCTGGACTAGGAAACTGGAGAGAGGCCACTGGTTACCGAAAATAGCCAAGGTGCAAGAATGTCTGAGGCCCAAGAACTTCAAGGCCTTTTCTGATAACCCGTGGCCTCTTGCCAATTACCCAACATAACCCTTGTCTTTTACATCCATAATGTGCTCAGCAGGTGGATGTGCATCATCATTTTTCCTCTTCACACAAAATGGATGTGAGTCACTTTCTGTCCATACACAGAATGAGATGCAGGTAATTTGATAATGCAATCTAAGAGCATCTCCACAATGCAGAACATGTTTTGGATGAAGATTTGTAAAAAATCAGGTTATATTTTGTCTCAATTGCCTTGTAAAATGGCTTGTGGCTCCACATTTTTGCTAAATATGCTGAGGTTGGCAAAAGCCACGGCACAGTTTAACATGTGCTCTTGATGGGTCAGATATATTTGATTGGGTCCATGGCCGTGGCTCTGCATTTTTGCTCAATGTGCTGAGGATAGCAAAAGTCACCGCACAGCTTAACATGTGCTCTTGATTATATTGATTGGTCCAGGTGGTTTGCTATTAGTAGGTTCTACATTTTTGCTCAATATGCTGAGGCTAGCAAAAGTCAGAGCACAGTTTAACATGTGCTCTTGATTGGTCAAATATATTGATTGGTCCAAGTGGTTTGCTATTAGTTGGTTCTGGCTGTTCATGTTTATGGGTGGGGCATGGAACCAGTAATCAAGTGAATTTGGATGGGAGAAATACTCTTGCAGGGCCAAATGCCAGATATGGGTGGAGCTGCTCTAATTGGGGTGTGGATGTTCAACTGGGAAGAGACATGTCGGCAAGTCAGATCTGATACATGTTATGGTGTCCTATTCCAGTAGTTCTTAAGGCTTTTTCCTATGTGGGTCAGGTGGTCATCTGCTGGTTCCACTTTGGGTTCTGCCAGCTCCACTTGTGATGTAAATCATCAGTGGGGAACACTCTTTTGACAGGAATCAATTGGTGAGGAATACTGGTTACACTCTAGAACAGGCCCCGACAGAACTTGTTACCTACCACCTGATGGATCTTACAGGCCTACTCCTTCAGAGTGGAACAACTCTGTTAGTTCCAGGGACACGAAAAGTAGAAACACAACAAGAATGTACAGTGATAATCATGCTAGCAATACACACCAACCATCATCAACTTCTGTTGCCAATATCAATATCAGTGACAAGCTATGACTTCACCAGCTGCACCCCACAGCACATATACAAATAAGTACAAATTAAGTACACATTGATCCATCCAAATTTTGGGCAAACCATTCTACAAACATCTGCATCCTAAGTTTCTGTCACATTTGCAGAAATATTGGGAAGACCCAGTCAAGATGTTGGCTACCATTCAAAAGAAATTCGCTAGTACACAAAGCCAATAGTATCCTCATTCAAGCTGCAACCAGCTGGTGACGTTAAGCTTCAATTTCATTTTAGCTTGTCCCTGTACAAGAAAGTCTGAGGCGAAGTGAGGCCTCTGTAGAGGGTAATGGTTGGGGCACCCTGCACCCTGAACATATTCTCTAATCGCACCACCCAGTGACCACTTGGATGCAGAACACCCACTAAAGCAACTAGAAAAACATATCTACCAAAGTGTAGAGAAAACTCAACAACAGCAAAGTGAAGGTAACTCATCTGTCAGTTCCAGCAAAACCAAAAATTAAGATGACAAGAATGAGTGTCATATGAAGGTGAAGATCTACAAAAATTGTTAAATGGAAATGCATTAGAGCTGCTCAAGGATTAGAGCAAAATCAAACCGGAAGTTGCGGAAAGCCTTTCCTGGAGGCTCTTCTGGTGGACTTGTGACAGGAGTTCGTGTGAGTTGTTCTGAGGTAAGTGTACTGGAAATAGGTGTACTAGGTCTACTAGGCCTAAGTGTACTTGCTGGTAACAAAGGTGTGGCTTGGCTGGGTGGGATAGAAACTCCTGATGCACCTGATGCCATGTTTTTCACCTTCCAAACTGTCACACCTAGTTTACAAGAAAAAAAAGATTCAAAATGAAGTTAGGACAATCATCATCAGGTTCTTATCAAGTGAAAATTGCTGATAGCTATATCTTTCATGGGTAAACTCTTCTTTCTCTTACATTTGCATTTATACTAGAAAAAAAAATTCTTTTGCACACATTGAGATGGATGGAAGGGTACCTTGAAGCGGGCTTCCTGGCCTTTGGAGCCCAGGAGGACAGTGTTCCTCTATCCACTTCTTGAGTGGCCTGTACACAATAAGCCACCACTTGGTGTCAAATGAAGTCAGCATATTGGTTGAAACTGAAGAATGAGCCATTGCCACAACATTTACAATGCTCAATTATGAAATAACCCTCAGCAGAACAAAAGACATAAGAGAACTATATGAGCTGTGCTAGGTGAAGTGAACATACGTCACAAATGGAAAGACCATGAAGTATTTGAGCCCTGTTGGACCCCTGTGATGAGATGGGGCCTCATTGCTTGCCACTGGTAACTCATCCACACGATGCCAGGCTATTTCCTGAACACCAACAGAAAGCAAAAGTGTGGGTTGGGTATAACTACCAAAAATGCCAAGCACCCAGCATTCTTTGGACCATGCCCTGTTCCCCACAATACCTCTATTCTGCAAGTTCCTAACTTAGTAATGCACAGTTAAGCCACAAGCAATTTGCTACCAAGAGAAAAAAAGCCCTCTCGCATTTTATAGAAGCTTTGAATGCAATGTTGGTGCCTGCTCAAAATGAGGCAGAAGAACTCTGCAGCATAGGTGAGTGAGAAAACATACACTGATTTCTTTTTTGGTCTGGGGAGCAAAAGGGATACTCTCATTGACACCTGCAATAATATAAAGACGCATACGTTGCACCCCCATTACAACTTCCAGATGGTCCTCTATTTTCAATTTTTCTGATACATCATATCCTGTCTCCTCCCATACCTGCACCATTGTGTGATAAGCTCAGTTTAATAGCCAAGCAGACTCATAGCATCCAAGTTGAGGTACTGCCAACGCCAAAGGACAACCTTGGGGAGCATTAGACTTTCAGTTATTTTTGTTTCTTGAACCTGACTTTTAAGCCTGAAGTGTGAACTTGGTCTAGCCATAGCCTTAAGGCATGAGACTCAATTGATGCTTTGCTAAGAAATTCAATTGCACCAACTACGTGTAGCTTCACAAGTCCCTGAGATGTTCTGGTGATCTTATCTGACACTCCTGAGAAACTTGGAGCTCAGAATTGGCTTTATGGGTCCTGAAAAAGGTTGACCTAATCTACAAGGTGAAATTAGTCAACAATATATATCTTAAAAATTTCTGAAGCTGATATATAGGTCAGGTTTTGCATCACCTGCTACTTGAAAGATGGGAAATAAAAAGGTGAATAGTGGAAACAAAGGATTTTATGCCTCTGTAACCACATCTCAAAAAACACACCTCACGGACTGCACAATCACAATCCTCTTCATCTTTGTTTTTCTTGCCTCGTGGGAAGCTCCAGCTTGCGCCTGCTTTCCACCCCTTCACTAGCAGGCACTGTAGCACTGAAAAAATACAGCTCAGCTCCACTCACATGATCAACTCCATAATCCAAGAGAATACTCCATGAAATTGTTGACCATATTCTCAATGCTTTGCTATGACATGCTCTGAGTGCAATAACTCAGAAGTCAAGGACCTAAAACATGTCAGAATTGGGAGCAAAAATTGGGCAGAGGCAGGGCCTACAAAAAAGAAAAAAAAACAGCACATACCCGTTGATATGATTCATCAAGAATGATAGCACCTGTGACAGGCACACTGGTCTTGTATGTTGTGAAGTCCTTATAAATGTCATCAAAGTGTGTTATATATGGCCTCAGAGCTGAACAGCTATGAAACACTTGTGAAACCCACAAAGTTAAGGAAAACATTCCATCCCCACATAGAAAACATGAACAAACACATTGATTGGCCCTCTATGAAAGCTGACAGATTTGGAAACAGTTCCACAGAAGAAAACACTGATCTATCACAATCAAGTATGAGTGTCCATACCAACCACCTGCAAAAATTGTTATTAAACTGTTGCATACATAAAATCATACACAAAACCACACAATGACATACGTACAGACCCTACTCTGTATAAGTGAAGGGTTACAAATGTATTACATATGTGACAAAGGTATGTAACTGACCTCCAGGAGTGTATTGAATGTCTCCTGCATTAAACAAATTTTGCTTGATTGAAATGCTAAAGAGAATGGAAAAAATACAAAACTGTTTGACTGGGATCAGGGGAACATACATGTACATCTATCGCATATGCATTGCACACCACACTGATCACTTCAGAGGATACTTAAAGAGGTGAATTCACGCAGAGTCAAGGATTTCAGATATTGATTTTGCTCCATTGTGTAGTCTTCGTAAAACCAATGAGCTTGCTCCACGTAGAACAAAATTCTCTCAAAAGACCGTAGCTCCTCCTCTGGAGCATTCAAAACAAATCGGCTGCACACCCCAGGATATGTGCAATTTATTAATATTATGCAACTACCTGTGAAATCATACACCAAGGAAACATGGATATTTGTCTGAAATCTGTCCACAAACTAAGTTGGTTCCAGCAACAACAAAAGATATTTTTTCTTTTTCTCAGCAAACAACACCAATCTCAAATTAATTACAGTTCAATGCAAGAAAATACAAAAAAATTGTAACCCTAATCTAAGAGTTTCTCATGAAAATACAAAATTTCTGTAACCCTAATGTGAGAGTTTCTCCTGAAAATACAACTTTCTGTAACCTTAACGTGTGAGTTTCTCATGAAAATACAAATTTCTGTAACCCTAATGTGTCGGTTTCCCCAACAACTCACAAACTTGTGATGAGATGAAGACCATTTTTCCAATGATCAAAGCAAGCAAGTAGGAAGATGAGTAGGCAAGCTCAGTAAGGAAAAAAAAAAACCAAACCATAACTTAGATTCTTTTTTTTCCCCTCAAAAAAAAAAATGATGAAGAAAAGAATGACAGCATTAGAAACTTGAGAGATCTGACAACAGATCAGCAACGAAAGAAAAGACAGGAAACCGAAAACCAGAACCACCCCCCCCCCCCCCCCCCCAAAAAGAAAAAAAAGCAAACAAACCCATAACTGTGGACGAGAGATAGAGCTGGAAGTTGGTAAAAACTTACCTGCAAAGATCTTCCAGAAGCTCCTGGGGCGGGAGAGTGGAACTCCCCGGTCCTCCGGCACCACTTCCTCCCCGATTCACTCCCGCCATTTGCACCTGTATAATTTGAAAGAAAGCAAAAGGTTCGTGTCGTCTCCGGATCTTCACAAGCTGCCTCGCTCCTCCTCGTACTCCTCCTCCTGTTGTCCGACCAAAAGACCCAAAGAGCCAGTTTTACGTTCGTATTCGGCCTCCAAAACCCAAAACACGCTGGAAGATTCTGCGAGTTCGTTCAATCCACTCTCCTCCAAGATTCTGCGAATACGCGAATTCACTCTGAAAGATTCTGCCAGTTAACGCTCGTTTACTCTCCAAGATTCCGCGAATACGCGTTTTCACTCTGGAATATTCTGCGAGTTACGCTCGTTTGCTCTCCAAGATTCTGTGACTACGCTCATTCACTTTGCAAGATTCCGCGAGTACACCTCAATTCACAGTCCAAGATTCTGCGAGTACGGTCATTCGCTCTACAAGATTCCGCAAGTACGCTTTACGTTTGCAATTCCAAGATTCTGCGAAGAGGCTCCATTCACTGTGGAATATTCTGTGAGTAATAATAATCAGTGTTTTTTTAAAGGAACTTTTTGTATGTGGCCTAAGTGGGCCTTAAGTGGGCCTTGGGTGAAACCAGCACCGCTTGGTAGTTGGTACCATGGTAAACATCACAAAATTCATTTAAATTATTTCTAAATATTGCAAATATCCCCATACTAAGACTAAATTAGGGTCCCTGAGTTCAAATTCTAACATTACTTGGGCTTAATGTGGCCACCAAGAGGCCTCACTCCAAAAGGTGAAGGTACCACCAATGTGAGTGCTGGTTCGCCGTGGCCACCTAAGTGGTGATCATCCATAGGAAGATGTCAGAAAAATGGTGATCATCCTTAAGAAGATTTAGCCAAATTTGGCTATAAAATCAGATACAACTTGTACAAATCTTTAATCAACCTTCTATATTTTCTGGCTACACAACTGAAGACCATATATACAAATTTTGCTTTTTTTTTTTTTTCGTTCTCAGTTTTGGCAATTGAAACCTTGCAAAATCACTTCACTTCTGTATTTTTTTTTCTTTTTTGGCGAAATTTAGCAATTGAAAAAAGATTGGCCAGTATGTTTCATTGAGAAGCAGAATCGGCAGCAGTAGTGTTGGATTCTGATTCCTGAATCTGGCATTCACCAACATATGCCTACTACTTCTGCATATACACAAAATACTTTGTATTGTAGACATGCAAGCACACATCGTTTTTGTTTCTCCTGTGTGCAAAGGGCTTGTGAATTGCCTATTGTGCCATGAGAAGGAGGAAGAGGAGGAAGGGATTGTTGTCGGCCTGCATCAAATGCAGCAGCTCCAGCAAGCTCCTGCTGGGGCAACAGCAAACCCACCAGTTTCCTCCAGCTCCCTTGCAATTTGCTGGGGCAACATAAAGCAGCAGCAGTGCTTGACCTGCTGCTGCTGCTGCTGTTGTTGTTGGAGCAAAGTTGAAGAATGGCTCCTCCACTTACCAATCAGACATCATCATCATCATCATCACCATCACTCCTGCTTGAATTGTTTTGGTTGCATTTGTTGTTGTTGACCAAGAGGAGAGAGAGAGCTGATATACTTACTTCTGCATCTGTTTGTCACCATACTCACAATCTCCAAGAACTCTTTTGGATCTCTCTCTTTCTCTCTCTCTCTCCAAGAACTGTTATGGCTGTCTCTGTCTCTGTGTTTCCAGTCCCACACATGCTTTTGCTTTTGCTTTCCTCCCTCATTGAAAAAAAGCATGGTGATGATGATGGTAGAGCACCACAGGGCATCACCATGGTTTGATTGTTTTCTTGACAGACAAGACTTGAAGTTCCATTGTCCCCTTGAATGGAAATAATTCCATCATGTCCCCTTGAAATCACATATTATTAGAGATGATCAAGTCTCGGAAGATCCTCAGCTTTCCAAGCTGACTCAATGATGGTTCTCTTCTGCTGCTACTTCTGCTGCCATTTTACACTACTATGACATCTAGATGATGGGGTTTCAAAGAAGAGAAGGAAGAAGAAGAAGAAGCCGCCCTTGAAGGAATTGAAAAGTCATTTTAAATTTTGTGTTCAGTTTAATCACAGATGCACAACCCACACGTAAACAGGGCCAGGATCAGGTTGTGTTGTGGATCATTGAAATACAACACAAATGTTCCTGCAAGTAGTTTGATTGGTTCAGCTTGGTACCAGGCTGCTGCTACCACCACCACTACTACAGAGGAAGGTTTTGCAAACAGACTCTTCAGCAAATCTGCTGGAGTTTTGACTTGGAAGAAAAGAGCTTCCTCTGGATTGTACAAGTGAATTTGGACAATTCCATAAATTATTCTCGCATTCACGCAACAAACTTTCATTATATATATATATATACTTCCTTAGTAGCACCTCCTTTTGCTCCTCCTCCTGCTTTGTAGTTATTACTACCTATTGCATTGAACAAACTGCTAAATTAGCATAGCTCTTTCTCTCTCTTCATTTGCACCATAGACAATACTGAGATAAAAGAGCACTTGCTTTCTTTCTTTCTCACAACCACAGCAGCCAGGTCCATAAAATCTGTTGAAGAAATAATATCCTCCCCATATCTAAGAGCAACTTTGCTGCTCACTTACTGAACAAATGACTGACTGATTGGACCCACTTGGGTATTTTAGGATAAAATTTACAGGTTCAGAAATGACACTCTTATCCATTTTGCGCAATATGACAAATGGCACCAAAAGACTTGATGAAAAACTTAATGACATGAATTGGTTACAGTGATCAAAGAAAACAATCTCAGGTATGTACTTTTTGGAGAGATTAGTTTTTGTCTTCTGTTCTGATCTCAATTTTTAGTAAATTGAATTTACAGTGTCCCCAAATGCAGGGAGAATTTTTTTTGTTCAGTTGTAAATTCTTGAACTTGGATTTTGGAAGTGACATGCCTTTCATCAGTAGCAATGACAATGAAATAATTTCACAATGAAATCAAGTGGACAGCAGAAGAATGTTTACTGTGTTGTAGCTGTGTGCAATGGTTTCCTCCAAAACTCTGTAGTCTTTAAGACACCAGAGTTCTCAGAGTAAGCTGCAACTGCAGAAAGAACACTCTTGTCACCTCCTGGTATCATAATAGTGACAAACCTTTCCCACGCATGTCGGTTTTTATTGGTTTTCACAAATTATTCCACTTGTATAGCCATATTCCCAAGCAAGAAATATGGTGCGAATGAAGGGAGCCATGTGTGGGGAAAAACTGTCCTGAGTCAATCAATAAAGTAACTCAAATGCTCTGAAGAACCTGTGCTTGCTTGCCAGTATTTTGAGTTGAGCTACCACAGCGATCAAGAAAGCTCTTGAGATCAAGAAGCTTAATCTGGGCTCCAGAATTTACAAGGTCTTCATGCAGCAAAGACAATTCGGCAATCAAATCCTGCAAAGATTGGGCAAAAGAACATGTGATTTTTAGTCTTCTTTGTGAAAAATCAAAATCTACTGCCATAAGAAAGCTGGAACTGCATTCCTCCATTCCCAGGGTAATGTTTGTGCTTTGTTTGATTTTTCAAACCCAAATTCCTGTTGTGTAACTACCAGGGGCCTGTAGTTGCAGTAATTTCATCACTTCCATTACATTCATTCCCTTGTCAAACCCAGTTTTTAATTGCTACATTTAACAACTGTGATGTAGAAAGCTGTGCCATGCAAATGAACATTTTGAGCATGTGCAACTTCCTACTGCAGATGGTCAGGTTTGAAAATTTCCCCTAATCTGAATCTGCAATGATGAAAATAGTGTGGCCAAAATCTACAAAAGAAGAGATGCCTGTACCTCAGATTCTTTTGTAGAAATATTGACTGAAGCATTTCCAACAAATGTGACAAGATAATGAGAGATCTGTAGAAACAACCATCATTTGATACTTAGCACACACAAACACTGTTGCATTGATTTTGTTGTTGAGATTCTCTGACAAAATTCTGGTCTAGAATGAATAATTATGAAAACTACTGCTAGGGACACCCTCTCCAATTTTCCCAGCAATACTTATGAGTAGCATTTACGTCTGTGTGGCCTACATATTCACACCAATGTTATTCTGTGACCATCATATGTAAGATGACAAGAATTTTCAGTTTCTCGGTGGCTTACCAGCTGATAGTACATTGAAGCTGCGACTTGATGAAGATCAAAGTTATTTGGAAAAGAACCCTTGAATGTTGTCCTATACTCAATTAGGTCAGTGCGAATCATTTGCACTCCCTGGATGAGTGACTGTGCACTCATCTTTCTCATCCCATCTCCATCAGTTTCTCCAAGTACTTGATTGTTTAACCGGCTTTCACAGCCATTCTGGCTTACTCAACAAATCCCCAAGCAAAACCAAGACTCTGAATGAGTGATAATGATAGAAACTTCTGAGTTCATATTCATATGCTTCTTGCAGTGACAAAACTGAATCCAAAGCAGAAAATAATCAGTAGCAGAACAGAGATAGCATTAGTTGAATGTGAAATCCCAATCACCATCAGTTTTGGCCTGCAAGGTTGAATGGACAACATAATTCCTACCTACTTACAAATGAGAAACTCACCTGAATCCAGGCCCTCAGTGGAACAATGAGTTCGGATGGGTCTGGATCCCAGCGGAGGATGAGACCCAAAAGCTCTATCAATCTTGGAATGACTCCTGCTGCCTCCTCTCCTTGGAAAACCGAATGGAAATTTTCCATGGAGTTGATTGCAGGCTTCATCAGAGCTACCCCAGCAACAAGAATAGGACCAATGATTCATTCTCCAGCCCATTACGGTAACAATGAGAGTATGCCACAAGTTTATGTGGACACTATGGGAGAAATCCAGACTCGGTCAATACAACAGTCAGTCACAAAACCATTTGTCAAACTTTCAGCTACATAAGTGCCTCTGTTCAAGGGCTGACTCAAGAGGATACAGATTATGATTAGGGTCTGCATTACAGCCAGTTTACAATGGATGAGCATACTGAGTTTGGTCTACTTTGTGACTCTTTAATTGGATAACAAAATAAGCACTCTCATACAGTTTAGAGCTCAGATTGATTGTGACCAACATGACTAACTAACATAAAAAGGATGACCAATGGGTCAAATCTCAGAGACATCCAACAAACTGAACAGTAGACAAATGGATGTCCACCATGTACTGAAATCATTAACCCCACAGATGACTGATTTTGCACTGTCTAGCCACAGAGAAAAGAAAAGATAGCTTCATCACATAACAGAGATAACAATAAAGGAGAAGGAACCAACAGAAAGCAAAGGATATGATAGGAAGCAGTCCATACAGACAACAATATGGCAATGTAGTGCAAGCTCGTTTTGTGTTAATCTTCCATCCTTGGCTGCATTGCAAGCAGGTAACCATTCTTGGACAATTCCTTGACAATATCGAGCATCTTGTTGAAAGAGTCCAGCCATAATATTCACCACACCCAATGCACACCGCTCTTCCCGAATCCGATAGTGTGCTCCAAACCCATAGACAATCTGCCTCCATTGTGGTCCAAGCTGCCAGGAATCTGCAAAGAAAGTGCACATCCATATTAGTGAAAACGATCCTGCCTGTGAATACAACACTAGTGCTCATTTCTCTGCTCTACATGACCTGGGCATCAGAGAAAGTGAGCATCTAAGGTTTTATCAGATGTGAGCATGGTGGCTACCTGTGGATATACAACAGGTATTTACCATATATTATTCAGATGTGAGAACAGTAGTTATATGGGCCTTCATCAGATATTAGAACAATAACCATCAAGAGCAGATATACAATGTTCATAATAACATCATGATAGCAGTTAAATGAATGACTTAATAGTAGGAGTTTCAAAGCAACTACCTTGCTTCTCTGCATGAAAGGCAATGCAAACAAGGTTGTCAAAAGCTGTTTCTATTTCCTCAATTGGAGGCATAAGAAGCAGCTTATTGGGCGGGGCATCCCTGCAACGAATAGCCAAACAGGAAAGTAACAGTGACTTCACATTTCCTTTAAATGGAGTGTGTTAGAACAATATACAAACCAGAAAATGTACAAATTAAAATCTTTGCACATGTCTATTTTCCAGAACATGGCATCCTGGCAATGTGAACACACAATCACTAGAAACCAAGATCTGTGGAGAAGTATAGGCCCATGGTTATAATCAAGCACCTGTAAAAACGTTCACAGGAGCAGCTGAACTTCAACTGAATGGTGCTCATTCCCTGTTTTCCTCTATCATCCACAAGCATGTAGGATGTAGCTGGTGTCTGGCCTTGTACACCTCCTTGAGCCAGAGCCTGTGACTCAATACGGCTGAATGATAATTTCACCTGCCCGAGGAAAGTATCACTACTCCACGGAGCCACCTGTATAAAAGTCTAGCTCCAATTTATCAACTGCATCTATACTTTCTGCTATTGCTTCAGAAAATAAGCAAATTGAACAGGGTATTGTGTGCATAAGGATGACTTTACAATGCAAAAGTGCTGAGCTGTCCATCATAGCATCATTTACTTGGACCCTGCTATACTTCAAATCTGGTAACCTAATTGTCCTTCCAAGCTGGTATCTATTTATTTGCCTAGGTTTATATACAATAAGATTCCACATTGCAAAATCTACTGCTTTCTGTATTCATGTTCTGAAGCTCTTGTCATAGAACTTGGAAACTGCAAGGAGGCTTCTAGTGGAAAGGCTCATTCATAATGTACTGCACAAACCCTGGGAGCTTCACATTTTCAAATCATCTAGCAATCTACTTCTCACCCTTTTCTTTCGTTTAGAGCTTTGTCTTCTTGCAAATTGTCGAAAGTTGCTGATTTGACCTGGAGTCTTACTTACAGTCTCTACTGGATCAGGATCTGCAGCCTTAACTGCTTCAACCTTCTCCCAGACTTCAATCAGAATTTGGTCCTGTAAGCTGTGAGGACAAGCATTTTCCTATAAGTAGTTAGTCCGGTTCCCAAGCCCTGGCTCAATACCCTGAGGTTGGGTGTGGTGGTGCAGATTTACAAATTTTCCTTTGTATACCTACATAGTGACTGTCCATAGACTGACTACACATGGTCTGACATTGTACAATGTGTGAATAGGATGGTTTGAGGAGCTTCAGCCAGCCCTAACCAGACCTCTGTTGTAACTTCAAGGACTAGCATTCTTTGAAAGTCTGCAAAATTGCCGGAAGAAGGAGAGCTTCTGAGTTAAAATGAGAATATACCTGGTAATGGGTGTCCATGGTGATTGTGTCTGCCAATCAGCATTTCCTGTGCAGACTACAACTTCACTGAGGAACACTGGGTTGTGCAGTCCATCTGCTTCAGATGATTCAGAAGCTGGAGAGGGAGTTGTCACTGGTGGCCTTGTTGCTGGTAAAATGGAAACAGAACAGTAGACTGAGATTTCAGCAGGCTTCGTGTTGAAAGCTGGCAAGCTGCAGATGGTGCAAGAAGTATTAGTAGGTTTGAGATCTTCTCCAGAAAGGATCTCCACTTGCACACCACCTGAGAATGAAGGCAGATTGCCGAAGAGAGTGACCAAATCCGAGAGCCTTTGAAGCTCTTCCACTTTCCAGCGTTGATATAGAGCGGGATCTTGGAATTGGCTTGGGGGAACCAGGACGTCATCATCCCTTTGCAAAGCTTCCAACTTCATCTGAACCTCTGCAAACAAAGCAAGCAAAAAACCAGTGTACAATTGGGGCTTTGGATCAGGAGTGTTTCTCTTAACCAACGAGGAATTTCGCATCTTCTGCAACAACAGACAGTCAAGGGGTAGTAGTGCAAAAAGCGTACGTACCAGCTCTTCGGTACTGCGCCACTTTGAGAGCACGGCTTTCAGCCTTGGAGTAGACAGTGTCGTGGAGAGTGAAGGCTCGCTTCACGATCTCCGCATTTTTTACGCAGTCGTCCAGACTTTCTCCAGGCGCTCTTGGTGCAAACACAGAGCGCAATATGGCTTCGCAGAGTCGTGGATCGGATTCGCTTTGCAAAGAGTCGGAAAGCAGCGGCGATGCAAAGTCTCGACGGTTGGTCGTAACCAAGCTGCTGCTGCTGATGATGATGAGACTGGGGATGTCTGCCACTGAATAATAGCAGCTGTCTTCTTTTTCATTCTTACCAGCAACTGCAGCAAGTCTAGCTCCAGCTTTTACCTCGACAGTCTTGATACGACCAGACACAGAATCCACCAGACGGATTGTTGCGCTACCTGGTTCTATTGGAGAATCTGGCAATACGGGTCTAGTAAGTCCGTCGATTGCAAGGCGCAACGAAGAAGAGGTGTCGGAAACATCAGCGTTGTTGAGCGCAACAGACGAAGGACGGACAGCCGCATCAACAGCATCGTGATCTTCTGCCATTTTGTTTGCCGGAGGAGTCTCAGAAAAGCGGCGATTCTGGCATCGTTTTTTCAGCGTTGGAAGAAACCGCACGTTCTCATTTTCTCTCTGCAGGACACAGCAGAAGCTTAGTACGCAACCAGAGCTAAGTACTTCGCGAGAGTTTCACAAGCAATGCAAATCGCGAGGTTGAATCACGATCGTCTCCACGATCAAGAAGAGAAGAAATCGGAGACATCATCGCACATTGTGCGCAGAAACAGTGTCCGCAACGATACTACGACTTGGACCAAGTCTTACGATACCAACGTTAACCAAGAAACCTCGTCTGGAAAGCGAGAAAACCATCGCTAACCAAAATTTGGGAAAATGCAACAGAACGAAAACGCAATTCTCTCTTTTATCTCTCTTCCCTCGTTCGTTTGCATCAAGCCTTAAAACCAAAGCTCAAATGTGCACAATAATGAAAATAAAATTTTCCACGAGCAATGTATTCTCACATAAATACCTCGCGGAGAATTTTCTCTCTATCACCATATATATATATAACCACCGTCCTCGCTGCACTAAACTACGGCGAAAGCTTCAACAAAACACATGGCATCGGGACCGAATTTCCTCTACTTCACCACCTTGTCTTGAAAAAACGAGATTAAAAATGCAGCATTGGAAGGGAAAATACCAGTCTCTTCCTGTCTCCATCTCCTCCTCCCCTACCACAATTTGCAAAAACCGACGCTGCAGCAGCGAGCCACCCAGCGAGCAAGAGACGCGCGTAGCTATGGCGTCTGAAGCCTGTGCCTCTCCTTAGTTTTCTGCGACGACGACGACGCAGAAGAGAACGCAAAACAACGAGTTCGCTGACGAAATATTTACACCAGTTCTTTTTTTCGTTTCCACTGCATGCAAAAAACAAATGGACATTTTCTAATGTTTTATTTTCAGCTTTCTCTTGTTTTTTTTTTTAAAATTTAAATTTTTAATAATTTAAAATTTTAATTTTAATTTACCTTTTTCTATCTACGTAGTACTACATTTTTAAATTTAATTTAATTTTCTTAAATTTTATATTCACTTGGCAAAGAAAAACACTTGATGTATTTTTCTCCTTTGATTTGTTTTTTCCTTTTTTTTTTCCCCCTTTTTTTCTATCTACCTACACTTGGAGTTAGCTAGGTACCTAGTATATTGATTGAATTTTATTTTAAAATTTTTATTTACTCAGCACAGATAACTCTTGACCTCTTTTTTTTTTTCCCCCTCTTTTTATTTCTTTTTATTTCTATCTACCCAGCTGTAGCTAACTAGGTACCTACTACATTTTTTGAATGAATTTCATTTTTCAAAAGATTTATTTACTCAGCAAAGAAAAAAATTGACCTATTTTTCTCCTTTTATTTCTTTATTTCTTTATTCCTTTTTTCTATCTACCTAGCTGTAGCTAGCTACCTACCTACCTAGTGCATATTTTATTGAATTGTTTTTTTGTTTCTTTTACTAGGGAAAGAAAATACTTGACCTATTTCTCTCCTTTATTTATTTTATTTTTCTTTGCTAAACGTTTCATGTCTCAAGAAGGAAAATTAATGGGTGGCCCTTTTTCATTTTATTAAGAAATCTGAAAAAGAAGTCTATATTTTGGAGACTTTGAATCCTCTTTTTTTCAAATTATGTAATCAAAACAAGAAATGTATATTTGAGAGACTTTGATCATGTCTCATTCTATTTAAGGTGATCAAAATGGGAAAAAACATATTTTGAAAATTTTATCCTATTTTATTTAATATCCAATCAAAATAAGAAAATTTTATTTACGAAATTAAAGAAAGAGATAAAATTTTCTAACTATATTCATGTTTAAATTCCTTTTTTCATTCAAAAGAAATTTTGTTTAATTACCATCAATTTTCATGAAGAAAATGTTTGTTGGGGTCATTTTTTTTTTCCCTAGTGTTTGTGGCAATCTTTTGGTCAATTGCACTCAATTTATTTTTAACACAGAGGACTAAATACACCTCAAATTCATATACTGCAGTACGTAGGTTGGTTAGGCACTAATTAATTATTTTTGAAATTGCCAAATTTCTTTAAAAATGCCTATTTGCCATCCTGAAAATCTGAAAGAAACTCTCAAATGGAATAATAGCTTCATTACTTAGTAAAATGCATAATTGGAAAATATTTTTATTTTTATTGTCAAAAATAAATGACCAAAAAAACAATTATTAGGCACCTTGCTGGGGAACCAAGCAAGGTACTATGATACATGTATTTATACATATATACACATAAATATATTCATAGAAAAACTGAAAATTATTAATCTGGCAGTTTAATAGTGTGAAATGTGAACATATTAGAAGAATTCAACAAATGAAACCAAAAAATGGAAAATGATGCCATAAATGTTTGTTGCAATAGAGTTATCCGTAAAGTCACCCTGTCTTCACCCTGTCTTTGGGCGGCTACAGTGAACCAGTACCCACGAGTGCACCATGAAGGATGAATGGTAAGTGGTCAGGAATAGTTTTCTGTTGAGTTCCAGTTCCCTAATAACTATGGTGGTTAGCTCAGTTGCTTTTTTTAAAAACCTACCTACTATAAACCTGCTTGTTAGTAGGTAGGTAGTAAAATCAGCCCTTACCTGTGTATAGAGCATCTACTTACCTAATAATTACCTATTTTCTTACCTATATACCTATATTTGAGACCTATTTTTCACAAAATTGGTTACCAAGTTGAAACCAAATATTAACTCAGTTGAGGTTCATCCACAACTGAGTAATAACGAGCATCCAGTGGATGATGTGCTGGTGGGTGCTGATTCTCTGTGGCCTCTTTGGGCATGCCTTCACCCCTATCATCAAAACCTTGTAAAGTTTTATTTATAAAACACACCACATAATGAGAAAATGTACATAGGTATTAAAAACAAGGGATGAAACACATTATTTAGTAAACACCCCTTATCCCCTCTTTCAGTGGTATCTGCAAAATAAGGAAATTTGATTAAATCTCAGTATGAAATGCTGAAACTCAGCATTTAATGCACAAGGTTCGAGAGTAATTATAGTAGTTGTATAGTTAGGAGCAGTGAAAATATATGTAGCAGCAGTGGAGGCGCTGAGGAAAAAGGAAAAGATAAGATGAAACTCAGTTTATCACCGAAATTGGTGGAAAAACTAGTTTGGGTCCCAGTTATTTCGCTTTGTAAAATTCCCATTCCCAGTTATGGGTTTGATGCCCTATTATGCCGAAACTGGCCGTTCTCGCCCCCTAATCGTGAGACTTTACAGAAGACTCTAATATTACAAACATTTTCATCCAACAATCTATAATGATGTTCTCAAGAAATCATCCAATTATGGTTGATGAATATGGTGAGTAGTAGAGGGGGTTTAGTGGATGAAATCAAGGGTGGTGAAAAAAACCCATGGAGCCATGATGGAATCACCACCTTCTCACCAATAAAAACAATTGAATTTGTGAGGGGATGGCTCCACCGTTTGGGGCACTCTATCAAGTTTGAACAACCCACTCAAAGTGTGGTCAAAAAAGACAACAAAAATACAATATGAGATCCTTTTTGACCATGATGTCAGGAGCTCCATGAAAATTCCTTATGTATTTCCTTATTATATCTTGGAATAATGATGGAACTGCCAAGTTCCAACCTGTAAAGCACACACCAGCAGTGGAATTTCACATTATTCTTGCCACCTACCCACCCACCATTTAACCTATCATCTGTATTATACACCCAAATTTCCTACCCTTTCTCTTATAGCCACTAGTGTCGCCTGTGCCATTGGCCCAAGTGTGAACACATTCTTTATTTTTCACATTTTTAAAATTGAAAATTTCTTAAAGTTGGCAATGTGAACACATTGAGGGTGGCTCCAACTGATTTTTCCTTCCAAAAATAACCCAACTTTTTGCAATTTGTTTGAATTTCCAGCAACAAAATCCACTCAGAAATCAATATCTTTCACACCTTAGCTCTGAAAATTGTGAAATAAACTCTATTAAATCAGACTTGCTAAGGGCTTTCCAACAATTTACCAAGAACACTTTCCCAATTCCAGTACACAGTTTCAGTTTTGATTTTATTTAGTTTTCATCAAGAAAATGGTTCAATATTCAATAGCTTCCATACCGTAGCAGCTCCAAACAGTCTCAAACCAAGTCAGTGCATCACTCTCTACTCATCGAGAGCTTTCCAAAGATACCAAGAGCACAACATGAAGTGCCTTGGTTTGGGAGATGTCATCATGACAAAACAAAACAAACCACCTTGCTTCATCATAGATCGATATCGTTTTTTTTTTTTTTTAACTCATTATTTTTTGCAACCAACCCACCCTTCTTCCAAAACACCATGTGACTTATCGAAATGGTCCAATTTTGCTCACATTTTTATTCGGACGGTAGGCTAAACATATCCACATTATTGGAATGAACCAAATGAGATAATTCCAATTCAATTATTCAACCCAAAAGGTATATTTTTTCCCTTACAGATTTTGTTGTCTTATTTTTATGTATGCTATTTAGTGATTGTAGGCTACTTATAATGGTGCATTCACACTTGACGTTAATTCAGTGTTAAATGAAAATCTAGGTGGCATCTTAGGTGGCACCCAATGTTAAATGGGTGATAGCTTAATTTTAAGTGAATGTTAGGTAACTCGACATAAAATGTTCATGGTAAGTAGGTGTAAGTCCTAAATGACTAAAATGGTGTTAGGGGACTCAACACTATGTGTAGCCAGTTTTACGTTACTAGTGATTGTAGCCTACTTATGGTGCATTCACACTTGATGTTAAGTCAGCGTTAAATCAAAATCTAGGTGGCATCCTAGGTGGCACCGAAAGTTAAATGGGTGATACCTTAATTGTTAAGTGAATGTTAAACTCAACATAAAATATTCATGATGGTAAGTAGGTGTAAGTCCTAAATGGTTAGCATGGTGTTAGGGGACTCAACACCAGAGTCCCTAACACCAAGTGTGAATGCACTTTAATGTGAGTTAACTTGGAAATGGTGTGAAAAATGTTTTTAAATGTTTCCCACACAATAATAATATGCACAAGAAAAGAAAGTGATGAAATGTGGTGGCAGTAGGTGGAGGGAGATCAGCGTAGTCAGATATACCAACTCTCCCCAAACTTTTATGAAGTGGATTCTTTCTTGCAACCATGTGAATGACAACTCTTAATATTCTTCTTTCTCAACAACCACCACCACCCTCCAAAAATGTGAACAAATAGGGTTTAGGGTTTAGGGTCTAGGGTTGCAATCTTTAACCTTTCTCAACAACCACCACCCTCCAAACATGTAAACCAATAGGGTTTAGGGATTAGGGTCTAGGGTTGCAATCTTTCACCTTTCTCAACAACCACCACCCTCCAAACATGTAAACCAATAGGGTTTAGGGTCTAGGGTTGCAATCAGGTGAAAGACCAGGCTATCATTTAGGCACATTATTCCTTGCTCCTCACTCCTGAGCAACCAATGCTGGTTCCAATTCAAATAATAAGATATTCTACTTTTGCAAGCAATTTGAAAGACTTGAAAGATGTACTATGGAATGGGTATGTGGTTGCCCATTTATGTTGGGTAAGCCGCCCTTGGCGAGCATGCCTAGCTTAATGGGCAGCAGCAAGCCCATTCCATTGGGTTAACATCGTCGGTGAATGATTGTGATGTGCCATGAAATGACTATTGGAATGACATCAAAACTAGATGAGAACGTAGAAATGACAAGGGAACAATTATCAAAACATGAGAATGTCATGGGAACATGAAAACGAACATTAGAACCTTTTTGTAATATGGTAATCTTCTAGTTTGAAAGATATATTACATAATGTTCTACTTTGGAAGATTATGGAATAAGAACATCTTTTCCACAAGATTAGGAAATGCCATCCAAGTGATGATAGGTGGCAAATTTGAAAAGCACTAGTGTTATTCACCCGACTATATTTTTTATCATGAACAAGAAAATGGGATAATCATTTTACACAAATTTTGACATGAACTAAAACAAGCATTCAAAGGTGGATTACCCATGCTTGCCTACTTGCGACCCAAAAAGTTATCCTTCATCTGGGTTTTTAACTATGTGTATATACAAACAAGGGTTATAATATCATAGTAGGTAGTTAGGTTTGACAATAATTAATTTTGATGAATAAATTTTGAGTTTTTGAAATTTTATTAAAACATACCAATGACTAGTTAACAAGTAAAAAAAAAATGTTTAGAGCAAAATGTACATATCTTGATGATTATGCCAAAATTCTAGAAGACAATATAATAAATGTTTTACATTAAATTGTCATACCTATTACATTAATACAATATTAGTGTAAAAATTATGTACAAATTCACAAGATCTATGAAATAGGCTTATGTCTATAGATGAAAAAAAAAACATATTTGGTTAATGAGATTGTTAAAGCCTCCAATGGTTTTGAGTTCTTTATAGTAAACTAGCATTACAATGTTGCATTTAACAGTCTCATGAACTTGTGCATAGGTGTGAAAAGAATTTGTGATCCATGAAATTATTCAAACTCCATACTCATTATATTGATTTCAAATTTTTGCACGTATTTCAAATATATATTAAAAGCATTGTCATGTAAACGACTTGCAATTTATTATCATTTTTTACATTAAAACATGAAAAAATTGAACATTCATCACACTTATTGTGGTACACCTTAGTGTGGTTACACCTTATTCTTAACCTTATGCCTTCAACTCTTATTTTTGTATATTGTTTTCAACTTATGAGCCTCGCCTATTGTTAATGGGGGAAAACCATATTGTGTTGTAATGGAGTAAAGACATAATGAAACATTAGTAAGAAGTGAATGAGGATCATGGATCGTGTTGTTTATGATACAATTGTTTGTGTTATAAATGTGTAAATAGGTGGAAAATTGATTGAAAAATGGTGGATCTTGACTAGATTCTTGTTGAACACATCAATATAATAATATTATTTGTGTTCTATGATGTTATGCATGTTTGTAAGATCAGAACCCTTGTTTGAATCCTTGATGATGTTTTCAAAAAAAAAATTTTAAAATTCTTACAAAGTGATTATGTCTATTTTTTTTCACATCATTGTTTTTCTAATTGCATAGTGGATCAATTGTACCCTCTACCACCAAATATTAAACCACATACTATTAACTAATGGCATCCATTTCATTTGTATGTTTTTGGAATGTAACAAATTGAATCTTGAAGATGCTTGACAACAATAAAATATGAAGATCATGCATTTTGATTTATTTTTTCATGCTTGTGATTTTGTCACAAAATTAGCCTTGGACTCATGGCCATGTCTAAAGGCAAGATGAAGGAAATATGTTAGGATTGAGGTCAAGGCATCCCTTGATTCAACCTTATTCACAAAAGCATGTGAAAATGCAAGGGAGGAGATACTAGCACTACCAAATGCATTCCCATTTCCTCCCTAGTGGATTTTCATTTTGGGAATTAAAAGTTTTGGCGTGTTTTGAAATTTTGGATCAAGGTTTGGGGGATTATACCTTCTTAAAATTGGGCCCTTTTTAAATCATTGGAAAGGTTTTGAAAAGTATTATACTAAATGGGGTCACATTTCAAAAAAGGATTTGTAACAATAGTTATGGTCATTTAAAAGTTTATGAATCAAATTGCAAAAGCGATTCCCAACCATTTAAATGAAAATTTTAGGAGTCAAGTCACATTCAATTGACAAGCTTTGCTATGTTGTTGAAAAGTTCTCTCAAGGGCTAAAACGTTTCCCTTGAAAACTTTCAATTTGGATACAAAATGAAAAAGTTATGAACTTCCAAAGCAAACATTTCAAGACTCCCACTTGGTAGTTTTTTAAAAAATGGGCATTCTGATGTAACCCTTATAAGGAACTAAAGAATGCACTATGGGGAAGATTATTTGTGCTTCCTCCTAAGTCTAGGCCACGAAGGATCTTATAAATATAAATATGTTAATTAATAAATGATTAAGTAACATTTGTGCACCATTTACCTTCTTATTTTGTTTTTGTAATTTGACATGTGTATGAACTCAACTTAAGAGTTTATCCTAATTTCATCTTGAAGTTGCCACACCCTTTTCTTGTTTGGACCATTGCTTTGTTGGTTTTAGTTCATTCAAGAAGTTAATGACTCAAAAGGTTCAATTTTGAGGAAATATAACCTATGAAGATTGTTGTGTTGTGGTTTGTTGAATCTTTTGCATACATTAATGTATTAAGTGACTACAATAAATGGCTTGGAAAGACAACTCATGAAATTTGTGCATTTGTTAAATATTAATAACATATTGCAATGTATGGGGAATGTATGGGGATCAAAGTTGTCAAATGTGTGGCACTTTGTGTAGTAGCAAATTATTACAAAATCCAAATCCAAATGTGTGCCCCAAAATTATTAACAAAGTAGAAGCAATTTTGAATGTGCACATCATAAAGAGTGCATTTGACTATATTCATGGGAAAATGGGCACCCTTGCATTTTTTTCGGGAATGTTGGTAAATGGTTCATGTTTACAAATGATAATAACAACATTACATGAATAAATTAGCAAATTTAAACTTTGTTGACGGGTCACATATTGATATGAGTATGTTCCATTTGATTAATGTCATGAAGTTTATACATGGAGCATATTTTTCCAAACATGAACCAAGTGTGACATAATGCATACATTGATTTGATGGCTTGCCCAAGGAATAATTCATCTTTCAAATTACATTTTGTGTTCTTATTTGGTGCATGTGATGTTTTTCCCCAACAAGGCAAGTTTGAATTTGTATTTGAACTCCTTGTTGAACCATATGGTGAAGTGATTGAAATTAGTTTGAAAAAATTCTTATTTGAGGTCAAACTCCAAAAGCCCCTATTGTTAGTAAGGTGTTGGATTACAATTATGTATGGTTGGAAATTTTGTCACAACAACTAAAATGCAAATATTCAATACTTGTTTAAATGTTGCATGGTCTTGGTGGAGTTTATAAATACATAAACAATGTCATCGATATCATTTGGGTATTGCTATCAATTGGAATTTTGTTGTCAAAATCCAAAATAGATTGCAAGTTGATTTAAGTATTACATGCATGATTAAATACAAGTTGAGGTTTTGTGCTTAAAAATATATTTGATGTTATATGATTTTCAATCTTTGATTTGAGTGTGATATGAGATGTGTAGTCAATATTTGAAAAAAAATTATTACAATGTTGTTAGTTTAATAAAAATGTAACACAAGCCCTTTATACTAGGATTCACAAATAGGCACCATGTTATTTCAAATAAATATGTTGTTTACTAGGTGGTGTTTTAAGGATAATAATATCAAGTTATTTTGGCTTTGAAGGCAATTAAATTTTCAATTAATTTAATGTACTTAAATGTCATAAAAATATAATTTGGGTAATTATTGAAAATGTATACACCAAGGGGAGAGTTGGCTGAATAATCAAAAGGCAATGGTTGAACCATACCTTTAAATAGTTTTTATGCCCAACATATAGTACAAACATAGTTCTAGTTTCTTTAAAGGTTTTTTAAATCTTTTACATTGAAGAATAACTTTTATTTCAAGGGGTGAATTTTGGCACCTCAAGGTGAATTTTTTTTAAAGGTTTTGGAGAAATTTTTTAATGCTTGTTTTTTTTGCTAAAATTTTTGCCAACTTTGTGACCTTAAAAATTTGAAAAGAAATTCATGTTCCATGGCATGTCATTATTTCTAATGGGGGAAAGGGGAGGGTGTAAATACATATTACAATAGAAGAAAATTAATTATTGATTTAAAAAGGAGAAAATATTTGGAAAGGGCAAAAGAGTTGGCCACACATGATAATGTGGTTGGATGGGTGAAAGAAAAAATGTCCACCAATGCCATAAGAGAATATGATTGAATATTGTAATATCTTTTCAAGTTCAGCAGAAATTAAATTATTTTTCAAATTTTCGAAATTTTAAAAAAAATATTTAAAATTTTCGCCAAAAAATTTTATTATTATTTTTTTATGTTGAAATTACAGAGGGTCCTAAGATACCTAGTTTAAATTTTTTCTCCTTTGTTGTATATTTTTTTGCAGGCTCTTAATGCATTATCTTCTTGTAACTTTCTTTAATACATTCATCAAAGGAAATTAATGACAAGGAAACAGTGGGCATGGCTCCTTCCCATGATTTTTTCTTCTCATCAGCATCTTGATACTTTCCACTTCAATTTTTGTTGTTGCCCCACCACCGCCACAAGCCAAAGCTGCATGGTGTTGGCTTTGCTATTGTAATTTTAAAAATGTTTTGTAATCATAACTTTTGGTTTGCAATAGATCCCATCCTTCAAAGTGTTTGGCACGCCTTCATGGATTTGTGAATAAACCTTAGGTGAACTAAAATCTGTTGGCTAGAAGACTCAAAAGGTTGAAATATGAATGTTGAAGAACTATTTGTTGAGGTCTATCTTAAATCTTAGGTCATGTTAGGAAAAACATTTTCTGTTTTTACTTTGTTTGAGTTTTGGATGTGCTGAAAACAATTTTCTATTGCCTTAGGATGGGTGGTGAGTTCAACATTAGCTAGTGTGCGTCACCACATGATTAGTGGGTGGGGTACTTTTTTTATATGACAAATTTGTTTTCTTCTCTTTCTCATAACTTTTTAATTTTTGGCCATTGATGCACAAGCGGCCTTTGACATGTTTGTAGAACATCTTGTGGCAATAACAACTTCCAACTAGACATTCAGGTTCCAAACCATCTCTTCTTAGTCTAAAAAACAATTTACTGCAATTTGTAATCACCTTCATCAATCAAAGTTTTTCCATAGCAAACAAAAAAAAAACATATTGTTGTTAAAGCTTTTGTTTTGTGCATTCTAGAAAGCTTTTGTTCTATGGATGCCACCAACAAAGATGGATCCAAAGCTGATCTAACAAAAGAAACCTAAGCAAAACGGCTAGCCAAAGCTACTACAATTATTGGAGGTGAACACATCATAAACAACAAAACTAGTGTTTGACCTAATCTGAAATATTATAATGTTTTAAAAATGTCCTAGTTTTTTTTGCTTTCATTTGGTTTCTTTTGCTTTAGTCTAACTTGTTGTTTTAATTCAAACACTTTGACATTACTTGAAGTTGATGCGCATCCACCTATTGTTGCCACTTCAAGTGCACTTCAAGTGGAGTAAAATTAAGTTGTAAATAATTATGAATTACCACTATAATGGAATTTGTTGGATTTGTTTCATTATCTTCTTCATCATTGTACTCTTCAACTTCTGGACTAAATGTGAAAAAAAAGGTGAGTGCATCAGCCTCCATGGCTTCTACTTGGAAATCAAATGTGAAATCTTTTGTGATCCTTGTTTTTTCCCAAACATTAGCAATCGTTCCATCCATGCCCTTCACTTGTGTCCATGTTGAATGCAACCATCCACAAATTTGAGGTTTGAGATTGCTCATCTTGAAATCAATGAGTGGCTCCTTCCCATCACAAATTTGTTGTTTGATAACGTTTGTAGTCCATTTGTTGAAATTGATTTTGAACACATGTTTCAAAGGGTCGTTGGATAATGACATTTGCAAGCTACAATTCATTAGTACAATTGGCAGGAACAAACATGACAAGTATGTTTGGGTGCTCTTTTTTGATCCAATCAAGAAATTCTTTACTTTTGTGTACGCTCCAACAATCAATCAACCATACAAGCTTTTAATTTGCTTGTAAATAAAGTTGTTGGATTTTCTTGTGCAGGTAGGCTGACAAAACCTTATAAACAAAATCCTTCGTTGTCTCTAGCATGGACCAATGATTTTCACTAAATGCAAGATCCCAACATGAGTTGGTACATTTTTGTTTTCCTTCATTTGAAGGAGGTAAACACCTATGTGTTGTACTTGTGAAACAACTTGTTCAAGAAATAGGTTTCCATTTGTTGTAGAAAATACCACAAGAGTTACTTGTTTCGTGTCCTCCACCTTTAATACTTGTATGTGTTTTGAACCTTTGCTTTCTCAAGTTTTTTTTCTAAGGGTTGGAACAAGATGGATCCTAGTTTGGTCAATGTTGACCACAAGGCATGGAAAATTGAGTAAAGTTTCACTAGGTAAGTTATTTTGTAAGCCATGTTGCATCCTTGTTCATGCTAATCTGCTAGCATTTTGCTGGCTATTGTTGTTGCCATGCAAAAACACCAGTTCATGTAATGTTTTAAAAATTGTCTGGACCATTCCCTTGTGACAACAAATCCTCCATGACCATTACAAAGAATCTTATGAGCAAGGGATTCAATCATACCTCTTAAAATTGGGTGAACCACAGAAGTAGATAATGGTTGTCCAACACTTCTCATCTTTTGTAGCATTGTGACAAGTTCATTTTGAAATGTAGGATACTCCTTTAAGATTAATAGATGTTGTTTCAAATGTTTCATTGTTGTACCTTGTTTGGCTACTTGTAGGTAATTTGGTCGGAGTTTTCCATTTGTTGTTAACCAAGTTCACAAGTTATTCCTAGCTAGTTTTTCATACAGGCTTGGAACTCTTGGACTTTGGAAAGTGGTTTGCAAATAATGAACAACATCAAAATTTACTCCATACTTATGGACTATTGCCATTATGGGTGGCCATAAATGTGGCTAAAACCAATTTGTGTATTGTCCTTTTGATCTTTGATGTTTGGGTTTGCTTCCTTCTTGATTGTTTACATTTTCGTCTTCATTGGCCTCTTTCTTGATTTGTCTTTCAAATTGTAAAATTGTGACAAACTTTCTTAGATGACCAACATGGCATTTCTTTACATTCTTTAGTAATATGGAATCATCTTGATTACCACTCTCATTGCAAAATTCTTAACTTTTCTTTGTAAAACTTCTTCTTGTTCCTCTCTTGTGATAGTTTTGAACAAACCAATGAGCAAACTTTGTTGTAGTTTTTCACTTTTTAAGCATGCACATAAAACAACATATGAGAAAAAATAAAAAATGTTTTCTTTCCCTCCCTTTTCACCATATCTACAAACAAGTCCTCCCACAAAATACACAAAGTAGCAAAGTTAATGATGAAACCTCAAGAAACAAAAAAACAACAAAAAAACAAAAAAATTCAAGAAAACAAATTGTTGAATATGGAATGTACTTTCATTACATATTATACATGTATTGTACACAATTTTAAGTCATCACCAAATTTTGTAAATTAAAATATTAAATTTCCCAAAAATATTTAAATCGGGCCCAAAACTCATTTTGCAAAATAAAATAATTATTCAATAGGCACCTATCAAACTTGAAAATGTATTATGGTAGGGGGGAAAGGGAGGGGGGTTTTTCATGTTTGTTTGACATAAAAATATGATTTTGACACATTAAAGGTGTTGTAAAAAATATGGCCCTATTCACTAGATTTCAAAATCAAAATCAACAAATTTCTACATTGGGTTCCAACATGTAGCTAAGTTATAAAAGGATTCTTATTTTTTTCTACTTTCATATCTAATATATAACAAAATTTGAAAGGTTACATGGGTAAAAGTATAAACCCACAACATTGATCCTATCAACATATGAAAAATCCACCTATTAAAATGAAGAAATATGTGTTAAAATATCAATCTTTGAACATAACTTTAAACTAAAATTACTACATGGGGGACACAATAAATTAGAATGTGATAGAATCGAATCACAAAATTACATGAAACAATATAATTCGTAAGCATGCATGAAGAAAGAAAAATTAAAATATGTTACATAGGGGAAAAAAGAAGGGTAAAGGCAACAACAAGGTAGAAAATTTATATGGTGCAAAGGCATGCCATAATGTTGAACATTCACTAATACAAAAGTGAGGTGTAATTCATTCACTATAGGACTTTAAAAATGATTCACTATGATTTAATGATTTCACCATGGTTAAAGTTATTTCATTATAAGGTCATTATGTGGACAACACATTTCACTATTAATTAACATAGTTCATTATTATAATTTACTATGATAAATAAGACTTTTTTATGTTGTTATTTTAATTATTCTAAACTATTTTAAATTATATCCTAAGTTATTATAGGTTATTATAAGTTATAATACCCTAGGTTATTATAAGTTATAATACCCTAGGTTATTATAGGTTATTATACTTTAAGGTATCATGTTATATTGTACCTTATTACAAGATTTTTACTTTAGGTTATTATAGTTTACTTTAGGTTAAACATTTACTTAACCCTAGGCTATACTTTAAGTTGTTTTAGTTTGAGTTATTATATGTTATTTCAAATTACACCTTAAATTATTCAAGGTCATTCTACTTTATGTTATTATATATTATTTTATCTTAAAGTATAATAACTTAAAATAACACGAAATTAAAAAATTACATATAATAACTTACGATAAAATAACCAATAATAACCAAGATTAACCTATGGTAAATAGCCAAAAATAACTTAGACAAAATAACCAAAAATAGCTTAGGGTAAAATAATCTAAAATAGTTAGTAATAGCCTACAATAAAATAACCAATATTAACTTATGGTAAAACCTAGAATAAACATTAATAGCCTATGATTGAATAAAAACATCTTAGGGTAAAATAATGAACAATAATGTATGATAGAATAGCCAAAAATAACCTATGGTAAATAACTTAAAATAACTAATAATAGCATGTGATAAAATAACCAAAACTAATTTATGATAAATAACCTAAAACAACTACTAATATCCTATCGTAAAGAACTTTAAAACAAATAATAACTTATGATAGAATAGCCAAAATTAACCTATGGTAAATAACTTATAATAACCAACAATAATTTATGATAGAATATCCAAAATTAGCTTATGGTAAATAATTTAGAATAGTTAACAATAACTTATGGTAAAATTATATAAAATATCCAACAATAACCTACTATAAAATAACTTAAAATAACATGTTTTAGAATAACAAAAAATTACCAAAAATTGCTGAGGGTAAAAAAAATGTGCATAATAATATATAATGACAAAAATATATGTCATTCATCTAAATAATGTTTCAATGGTTAAAAACTTACTCCTTAAATGTGGAGGTGAGAGGAGGTGAAAGGTTTAAACCTTCACACTCACACCTTAGGTTAGTGTTTAAGTGGGTTAAATTTTTAGCTTAAATTAAGTAGCCTAGTGAAAGTTCTTAGGTGCTTAGTCTAGGTTTGGAATTAAGTATTATTAAATTTATTATCGATGATTTAACTATTAGTGAATAAATTATTAATGATTTAACTATTAGTGAATTCACCTATTCATAGCAATTAATATTTGTTTACTAAGGGGTTGGCCACTTTCACCATGGTAAACCTGTTCAATTTCATTCAAAATATAGTGTAACACATAGTGAATTTGGAGGCATATTGTTATAATGAAGGAACATTGGTCTAAACTCTAAACATGTGTGTGTGTGTGTGTGTGTGTGTGTGTGTTTTGCCAAATTTCCAATGTGGCAATTACCCAACAAGGGCCAAAGCCATATTTAAGGGATTTTCTAACTACTTGTTTTGCAAAATAAATGTTATTACAAGTGTAAGATTTGGAATGACCTATTTGGAGTTATGTGGAGATTTTGTGAAAATAATTTGTTTATAAAAGTTAAGCAATAAATAATAAATTGTTCCTTTTTACTTCCCCACACACCAACCTTAATAGGTATGTTAATTAGTTTGTCAATTGATAACGAGTTTGTCTTTGATAAATAAATCATCACATTTTTTTACATTGTTTGTGTGTGGTTAAAAATTGAAAATAATAATAATAACACACCTATTTTTATTCTGAATTTCTTTTGAAATTCACCAAGTTTGTTCAAATTTGATGAAAAATTATGTTATCCATCACCCTTTCATCATAGTTTTCATAGAAACTTTGCAAGAATAGGTAATATCATAATCCCTTGGTAACTTCAACTATAGCTATATTATTTTTTCCCCAAAAAAAAATTGAATGAAAATTTTTAATATGTTCATATATATACAAAAAGAATTCAAAATTAATTAACCTTTTTACAAGCATTTATTGAAGCTACACCTATATTATAATAATTCGTTGAACAAAATGGCAATTATCCAGCCCAATTGTAATTGGGCAAGCTATCAATGGGTTCAATTACATACACATTCTTAGCAAACAACTTTTTTCTATTGTACTATTTATGTTCAATTTGATTAAAGTTATAAGTTATTTGTTGCAACTACCATTAACATAACATTAAATTCATGCAAAAGTAACATTGTCAATGTTGTTTTATGAGGAAAAAATGATATCAAATGATGGATGGTGATTCTTCATGCATCACCACCGATATTAGTATCACTATTAGTATCCAAATTTGGCAATTGGATATTGTTATCTCCAACCTAACTTTTTTCTAAACATTCAAACAATTTATTGTATATAAAGCTTATGCATAATGGATTTGGAATTATATTTGGGAATTGAATGAGTATAGTTCATTTTGCTTCCTTATTTTTTATTAGTTTTTATTTCTAAGAATTGTTATTTTTTCTTAAAAAAACTTTTCATTCCCCCCAAAAAACCAAGTTTAAACAATACTACAATAAATGACATTGGAATGATGTATTGTGGTTGGGTGATTCAAATGTTGAAAAAAACATTTACAAATATTTTGAAACCCATAAGTACTTTTTTAAATAGTTAAAATACGAAAGATAGATCAATAAGACCAAGTTTTTATGGTGGCTTACTTTACGTTTTTCTCCTATTGTGCATAAGAAAGGAAATTTGTCAAATTGCAAGGTTTGAAAAACATAGAAATGCACAATGGTTTTTTATAAGTAGTGAAGTGCAAACATTTCATCCAAAGAACTTCAATTACGCAAAATTTGTTTAAAGCTTGAATTCAAATGAATTTTCTTTATTTGAAGAATCACCATTTGTAAGTTGTGTTTGGATTTCCATGCAACAAGATCTTAAAACAATGATACTAGTTTTATACAATGCACAAGGGTAAAGTTTATTAAGCACCTTGTCGGTTAAGGACACCATCCCTTTCTAAATCACAAAAATGTTTAAGTATTCAAAAAAACATTTGTTATGCAAATGATAAATGCAATGTTTTCAACTTATTCAAATGTGAAAAAATGGATCTTCAAATCGTGGAATGCACCATATAGTTTCATTTGCAAAATAGCTTTTGTTACATCTTTTTTCATTACTTGGCAAGCTCAAAGTTCATACTACCATGTTGAATAAAGGAAATGGGGGTTAAACAGGGAGTGTGGTATTTGGGCTAACATTTTGGGATGAACACAAACTCTTAGTATGAGCCCTCTTTAACACCTGTTTATTATATTATGAAAAGATTGAAGTAAAATGCAATATCCATCCCACATTATTTCAAAGTAGTACTTATTAAGTTCATTTGGTTGATTGGTTAATGACCGATAAGGGACAAGGCTACCAACAACTATTTTCATATTCTAGGTTCATTACAAAAAAACTTAATGTAATTTAAATGTCACAGACCAAACACCCCCCCCCCCCCCCCC
>Ga0116227_10003506_pt1 | contig 34792 bp, 22 predicted proteins | sample S1TSphgellanicum_FD_89693 | JGI IMG/M metagenome (GOLD analysis project Ga0116227, IMG submission 89693) | Host-associated microbial communities from peat moss isolated from Minnesota, USA - S1T2_Fb - Sphagnum magellanicum MG | ecosystem: Host-associated > Plants > Peat moss > Unclassified...
GAGCTGATGAAGTCAGTGGGGAAGTTGTGATAGTTAAGTCACTATCATACATACTACTGTTGATGGTCCCTGAACAGGTGTGAGACTGGCACTTTTGTTCATACCGCTAGTGTGTTTTTTTTTTGGTCTCCCCTTGTTTGGTTCTTTCTGTGGCTTCCTGAGGAAGTGTTAGCCTTGCTGTTTCTTCTTCGTCATGAGAACAGAGATTTCTCATTCTTATGAAAGATATTTGTTCCCCACAATCTGGTATTTTTGGTGACAATTTGTTAGGCAGATTTGACTGCTATCAGATGATTCTCAATTCATGGAAAGTATCACATGATTTTTCACCTACCATGGTACTTAATATCTTGCAAGGCTTGTGATGTGTGTAAATCATGAAGAAGTGTTCAGTTTCAGAGTTCTTAACCATCGATTAGTTGACACGTGTTGAACCTGCCAGCAAAATGTTGATTTACTGTGATTAGAGTGCAGAATCTGTAGAATCTTTTTGCACCAGCAATGTTGTTGACCATGTTTCTGCATGCATGAGAGATCTGCAAAGGAAAAATCAAGCACCTGTATCTGTATTTCAAAGTTGTTAGCCATTTCAATAACAAAAATGGAATTTTATGTGGATGTGCAGGTATGTGTTCGGTGATGTGCACCTTGGACAAAGCTGCCGGCTGAAAGCTAGCTCTGACAAGGACCACATTCTGAATTACCTTTGAGCTTTTTCCAGATCATAGTGCTGTCGGGGCCTCCTATCAGTAGTTCTATTGGGAGCTGCTGTCAATTGATGAAGATTGCTGAGTTGTAACACCCAAAAGAAAGCCAAGGACACTCTCACAGTTTCAACTTCAGGGTTCTGTACCAAGATGTAGTGATGATTGTGGCAGTGGCAGAAATGATGTCAGTAGTGACTGGTTGCTTCTGAAACACTCTTGGTTGGAACTATGTGCGGAAAGTCTCAGTCAGGGCAAGCAATGCAGGACTGCCTTGCAATGTTGTTAAACCCAGAGTTTCAGATGAGGTTGGTTCAACACAAATGCCTTTTTTCATTTAATTGATAAATTAGCATCATGGCTATTGTTGTGCACACACACAGGTCCCCTGTATTGGATTGTCTTTCAAAACATCTCACACATCTTGGCTATTCTCGTTCTTCACAGCCAAAGAAAAAACTGTCGATATTTCATTGTTGGCCCTATAGTTTGTAGATTCTTGAAGAGGTTGTCTCAAGGGGAAGAGCCTCAATTTGGAGAGCATGACCTTACTCTTCCATATGGGTATAAAACTCTATATCCACCACTTCTACTGGGTGGTCATATTTCTTCCAGGATTAAGATGACATCTTGTTCAACTTTAAGTTTTTCCCTGAACTGGCAGTTTATTGCTGAACTGGGGGTTTTATTGTCTGGGCTTCCCAAGTACTCAAAAGCTTGGGCCTTTGCAGAAATTGCCATTTTTTTCATGCAAAATGGTAGTTCCATTTTGTTGAAAGTTGCATCATGAGTTGAATGACAATGAAGTATATTTTCGAAGCAGCAATAGTCTCAGTGGAGTGGAGCTTGGTTTGCTTGCTCGGTGGAATGGACATGGGTTTTTGCTTGTTGGGAATGCAATTTGTGTGGGTAGTGGGGTTTTCAATTTTGGTACCTAAATCCAACAGACTCTTGTTTCAAGGCAGGAATCACAGCTAGGTTTCAATATACTTATTGGTGGATGTTTGACATTGTGAATAGAGTGTTGTTTTGGAAGCCCTTGCCACATTGATCATGTTATGAGCAGGTTTTTGATCCATAATTCTTTGACAGTAAATATAACTCAGAAACAGAAGGCCACAAACTAGAGCAAGCTTGGAGTTTCAGCAAGGGGCTTCGAGTCTTAGGAATTGGTTGAACTTGATTGTGTTTCACCATTGATGATTGACTCCGTGTTTGGAATGAATTGATGAAACGAGAGTTGTGCCTAATGTGGATGGTGAGTGTTCTGCCATAATTGCAGGGTTGAATGTTGGTGTCCCTTGATTGCACTTGATGATGAAGTATTGGTAGATATTCAAGATGCCTAATGTGGAGGATGGTGAGTATTCTCTCGGACCTTGATTACAGATGTGGTTTTATAATCTTCAGAACTACTATGGTGTAGTGCAGAAGTTATTGAACGTTGAGTAATTTTAGTTATTGGAATAAAAATCAAAATTTGGTTATCAAGGGAATTTATAAAAGTTCTAAATCTCTTGTTTTCAATGGCATCGGCACACTAGTCTCATAGGTCTGGACATCTGCACACACCAGTGTTGGTCTGATATGTAGGCTAGTGCCTGGTATCAACACTGGTATCAAGGAATGCACCAGGCTGGTATAACTTGGGGCAAATACCAGCTGCCTTGTACCAGCCTGGTAGGGACCTGAGGTAGTACCAGCCTTGTATTGATTTTACTATAATTTCAATACTAGGTATATACCTACTGTGTACACCTATATAGGTTTAGGGATGGTATAAAAGCTTTTGTTTGAAGAATCCAATAACAGGATCAGGCTGGCAGGTATGACAATTTTAAACAGTGCCCAATACATGGACCCGGCTGATATGTTCATTAAGTGTCCCAAACACAAGATCAAAGTAGGTCTCCAGAACTTGAGAACTTCAAAGATGATTTTGATTAGGGGAAGGCACTGTTGTTAGTGCTTTCCACCTTGTAACAAGGGCAGAGCCAGAGGTATAGGGTGGAAGGCACTAGCAAATGTGTAAGGGTTCAAATATGTTTACTCAAATTTCCTTGCACAACCAGAATGGCTCAGATTAGCTTCCGCAAACATCCCTTGTTTCATTACAAGAAACCTCGTGCTCTAAGCTGATTGAGGTAATTTGCACCTTGTAAAGCACCCTAAAAATACATTCCTCCTGTCTGCCAAGGTCATTATGTAGACATAAATCAGGAGCTTTCTCGTGTCATTCATATTATGCCAACACAACCGACCAGCAGAAGAAGTACACCTCTGTCTCTATATCCCCCCTTGTAAATTTTCAGGACTGAAATGAAGGTGCATTCCTGTCTCTTATCTGTGGGCTTTCAGTTCTTGTTATAGTTCAATACTTTCTACTAGAATAAGGATGGTATGTGTAACTAGGAGAAGATCTTAACTGAAGAGTTGCAAAGAAGAACAAGGCATCACAAGCACGCTGGCCCTGCCAATAGATAAGATGTTGTACATCTACCTACTGTGTCCACACTCTGAACACCAAAACAATCCAATTCCATTCTAAACAGTCTAAACACTTTCACCAAAGAAACCAGTTCGCCTAATGTGAAACTGGTTCTATTAAGGTAAAGTTGGATCCAATGCGATAGTCCCAACAAACAATGTAGAGTTGAACCAAAACCAACCTGCCCAGTTGCCACAATGATAGGGTCTTTCATGAGGTCCAAAGAGTTTAGGCATTTGAAACAATCTAGATCCAGGACCAATGATTTTGATTTTTGTGGTGAAATTTTGCAAAAATTCAATTTCAAAAATTCAAAAAGAAATTTTCTATTGAAATTTCCCTTTTTTTTAAAGAAGAAATTAGGTTTTTTTTTATAAAAATTATTGGATAATTTCGCCACATTTGGACACAGTTTTTTTAGTTTTGGGGCAACTTTTTTCTCCAGTTTTCTACAATTTGGACACTTTTTTACAAACATGTTGAAAATTAGTGCAAAATCTCCTTTGGGAAGATTACCAATGATGCTACATCAGAAAACTGTAAGGAAAAACACTGATCAAAACATTCTACCAATCCCACCATACCATTTGAATTTCAATTAATTATAAGACAATACTAGATTAAAAAAACCTATAATTTAGATAGTGAAAAAAATCTCATAGAAGACAACAACCTGATTAGGGGTTAACTAGTTTATTATTTCCTTATGGCATGTTAAGGTTAGGGTTTAAGAGTTATTCATAATTAGTTGTCAACCACATGTTTTCATCAAGAAAAATAAATTATCATGCCTAAATTTTACACATATTACCTTCAAGTGACCGCATGTGTCATTATTTGAGCAATAGGTCCTTAATATGGACACAAGAATCAAGGTTCCTAACAATTCAGACAAGTTGGTTAGAGAAGTCAAAACTTGGTTGAAGTGGCATAGCATGTTTTAGTGCATGCATATTTTGATGTGGGCCATGCCACCCATGACACATGCCCCATGTCCTCATGAAGATCATGCCATTCCACACCTTTTACATTCAAAATTATTAGTCCAATTTGTATTTTTTTTCTGGAAATTTTTCACCAATTGATTTTTAAATTTTTAAATTTGACTAATTTTGCTAAAAATATGAAAACTTTCACCAAACTTTCAAAACTGCAAAAAAAAAAAAAAAATTAAACTTGTGTGTAATATTATACAATAAAATACAAGCTCCATGTCACCTAAATAAACATTTAAATCATGCTAACCACGTGGGCCACATTTGAATTTCAAAATAGAAAATATTATAATTTGGTGCCATTCTTTGGGTATAACCCAAAAGCAAAATTTGAGAACCCCCCAAGTCCTATTCCATCGAGTTAGTTTTGTGTGGGGAAAAAAAATAATAATAATATGATTGCACTATCATGTATACTTGAGAAGTATTACATGCCAATGTAGCTAATGTATTATTGGTTGAAAGTCTTGATTTAGGTTCCAACTGCAAAACTTGGATTTAAAACAAGGGTCCAAATATTTGGCATTGAAATAGCTTCAATTTTATTTTTCTTAAATGCAATAAAATGAATATTTCATGTGTTTTCAAGGATTAATTCTCATTTATTGGCTTAAATTTGTCGTGTATATTGTTGTTATTTCATACCTTTTTAAACCAAAAGTGAAACAAATTTTGGTCTTTTGAGCATGGTAACATGGACCGCTTGGAATCACACCTTGCATAAAAATGTTTCATTTTGTTAATCAGTTTTTTTTTTGTAAATCTTCCATTTTTTCTTACATGGTCATTTCATTGCATTCATGAATAGTTGTTGCCCAATGAATTTGTGCTAAATTGGAGACATTGAAAGAAATTCACAAGGAACTTTTTAAAGGGTTTGTACTTTATAGTTTTTTTGTTTCAAATACTGGTTTGTTCCATAACAATTTTATAATAATGATTTGTGATTTAGGTCATGCACTGGACATTTTGACCCTTGGGTCCCATGATGTTTTAATTTTGATGAACTATAAAGCCAAGATGAATGACTAGGTAGTTTGTCTCCATCTTCCTAAAGTATATGTGTATATTTGTTAGGTTTAAAATGCATTGTTTTTTTTTAATGATGTAGAGATGTTAACTTCTTAATTTTGATGCCTAAAACGGAATTTGTATGAAGAATTCCATCACAAAAAATATCCACATAAGAAATACAACGGATATGAAAAGGTAGTCTAAAAAGGTTTTGCATGGATTCCAATGGCACAAAGTAAAAGTGGCAAAGCAAAATCAAATCAAAGTGGGATGTACCTTATGATGTGCTTTTACTATACAATGAACCCTTACATGGAATTAAAAGGGGTAATATTTTAAAACATCCAACATACCATGTTACACAAGATACTATGGTGAAATAATATGGATCATATTTTCCAAACAAGGAATATTTTTTCGTGATATTATTTTTCTTGAATAAAATCATCAAATTTTGAGAGAATTTTTTTTTTCTTAAACATCACATTTGGATTCAATTTTTGTTTTAGTGGCATTTTTTAATTACTTTTTAAAGTATCTAGAAAATTTCTAAAACATGTCACCATTCAATGATAAATCCCTCTTGGGATATTAGCCAATGACACAACATTAGGAAATTGAAAAAACATCACTACACCCAACACACAATATACACCAATATATATAGACTTTAATTGATCCTCCTTACAATGACCAATTATCAAAATACCACATATGACAAGATGGAAGATACCTATTCGCATATTTTGTGAAAAATCAAGACCACTTAAATAAAGGTCAATGATGAACCCACCATGCATGAGGATATTTTTTTCTTTTTTTGGAAGCTTTTGAAGTGAATTGTCAATCATGTGCATTTTTAGTATTTCTTGCACCATTCAAAAAATCCCCAATCACTTGCAAGTGGCCAATGTCACACATGTATGGAGAGAACTTTTAGTATTTCTTGCACCATTTACAAAATCCCCAGTCACTTGCAAGTGGCCAATGTCACACATGTATGGAGAAAACTTTTAGTATTTCTTGCACCAGTTACAAAATCCCCAGCCACTTGCAAGCGGCCAACATGACAACATGTATGAAGAGAATTTTTAATATTTCTCGCACCACTTCAAAAATCCCCAATCACATGCAAGGCAGCCAACATCACACCATGCATGAAGAGAATTTTTAGTATTTTTTGCACCATTTCAAAAATCCCCAATCACTTGCAAGTGGCCAATGTCACACCATGTATGAATAGAATTTTTAATATTTCTTGCACCATTTACAAAATTTCAAATTATTTGCAAGGGGCCAACATCACACTATGTATGAAGAAAAGTTTTGGTATATCTTGCATGATTTACATAATCCCCAATCACTTGCAAGTGGCCAACGTCACACCATGTATGAAAAGAATTTTTAGTATTTCTTGCAGCATTTACAAAATCTCCGTCACTTGCAACCAACCAACGTCACACCATGTATGAAGATTTTTTTTCATATTTCTTGCACCATTTACAAAATCCCCGATCACTTGCAAGGGGCCAACATCACACCATGTATGAACAGAAGTTTTGGTATTTCTTGCACGATTTACATAATCCCCAATTGCTTGCAAGGGGCCAACATCACACCATGTACGAAAAGATTTTATAATATTTCTTGCACGATATACATAATCCCCAATCACTTGCAAGGGGCCAATGTCACATCATGCATGAAAAAAAGTTTTTGATATTTCTTCCACGATTTACATAATCCCCAATTGCTTGTAAGGGGCCAACATCACACCATGTACAAAAAGATGAAAAGAGTTTTTGGTACTTCTTCCACAATTTACACAATCCCCATTTGCTTGCAAGGGGCCAACGTCACACATACGAAAAGATTTTATAATATTTCTTGCACGATATACATAATCCCCAATCACTTGCAAGGGCCAATGTCACATCATGCATGAAAAAGAGTTTTTGATACTTCTTCCACAATTTACATTATCCCCAATTGCTTGCAAGGGGCCAACGTCACACCATGTACGAAAAGATGAAAAGAGTTTTTGGCACTTCTTCCATGATTTACACAATCCCCAATTGCTTGCAAGGGGCCAACGTCACACCATGTACGAAAAGATTTTATAATATTTCTTGCACGATATACATAATCCCCAATCACTTGCAAGGGGCCAATGTCACATCATGCATGAAAAGAGTTTTTGGTACTTCTTCCACAATTTACATAATCCCCAATCACTTGAATGGGGTCTACAAGTCATGAACATTGAGTGGTATTGTCTTGAAACTTGTATTGTGAACACTAAACATTTCAATGTTCAACCCAAGGATTGTAGCCCCAAATTTCCATTCTCATGAGTCAACTTATTGGTTCTTCAAAGCATTTTAGAAAGCACAAAAACCATTGTGGAATTTTTTTAGAAAGATGGCAAATTATCTTATGAGCAATTGTTTGGCATGGGCCAAGCTACTTATACCAATTAATAGTGTAGTTGGAGTTGGAATAGTTGTTATCTTCGGAGTATTATGCTTTTCTCATAAGCATTTTGTCCATCGCATGAAGTTGGAAAAACCACCAGGTCCATTCCCCATTTGGCCAATTTTGGGAAGTCTTCCACTTCTTAGTAAATTCCCTTATTTTTCCCTTTACAATTTGTCAAAAAAATATGGTGATGTGATGGAGTTGAAACTTGGAACAACTAACGTAGTGGTGATTTCATCCCCAAAGTTAGCAAAAGAGGTTTTACAAACACATGACCTAGTGTTTGCAACACGAAGTGAAAATGTTATTGCAACTATGTTTTCATATGGTAGAAAGGATGTTGCATGGGCACCTTATGGGCATGATTGGCGGCAAATGCGAAAGTTGTGCACATTGGGACTTTTCACTCCCAAAAGGTTACATGCTTCCAAGAAAGTTCGAAATGAAGAAATCTCATGCATGGTGCATGAAATTTTTGAGCATTGCAAGGTTTGTTTCATAATCTTTATTTGTCATTGCCTCTAAAGGGTATGTGCATAGTTTTTTGAGAGAAAACCTTTGGTGAAGTAATAAAGAAAACAACTAATTTAGGATTTTCTTATAATTATAATTAATAATCAAAATTTAGTCCATATATGCAAATTTTCTCATAATTGAATAACCATAACTAATTTCATTTGGAGATGTTTAATATTTTGCAGGAAGGAAAGTTGGTAAACTTGAAAACCATGTTGATCAACACCAGCTTGAATATGATGACGCGCTTATTATTTAACAAAAAATATTTCAGCACAAAACAATTTTCCACTAAAGAATGTGAAGAGTTCAATGATTTCCTAACAGAAGAATTACATTTGCAAGGACTTTTCAACATTAGTGACTATGTTTCATTTTTGAAACCATTTGATCTTCAAGGCTTTCTTCCACGAGGGAAAAAAATTCATATGAAAATGGATCGATTTTTTGACAAAATACTCCACGATCATCGAATCGACCAAAAGGAAAATGTTGAATCAAAAGATTTTGTTGACATGTTATTTTCTTCTTCTCGAGTAGACAATTATAATTATACACTCGACGACAACACGATCAAGGGAATCATCAATGTAATATTAATTTTACCTCATGTAAATTGCACTTGAATTTTTTTTTGGAAATGTTTATTCATCAAGGATTTTACTTGTCTTTTGTGGTGTAGAGTACAACAAATACATTAATATGGTTCAAATATGTGTATATATATATATATATATATATATATATGAAAGTTTTACTTGTATTGAATGTGCCAATTTGTTGATGATGTTAATCTCACCAACTTGTCTTGTTTTGATTAGGATATGTTGATTGCAGGCACCGACACAACTAGTACCACTATAGAATGGGCACTTGCAGAACTTGTAAAGAACCCAAATATCATGAAGAAAACTCAAGATGAATTGGACCATGTGGTGGGACATGACCGTATAGTAGATGAAGATGACATACCTCAATTGAAATACCTTCAAGCTGTTGTGAAAGAAACTTTTCGCCTCCATGCTACAATACCTTTGATAACTCGTGAATGCATGACAAACTGTAAAGTGGGAGGTTATGACATACTTGCAAAAACACCCATTATTGTTAACATATGGGCTATCCATCGACATTCATCTGCTTATGACGATCCTTGGGATTTCAATCCTGAAAGGTTTGTTGGAAGTGGGGTTGATGTGAAAGGTGTTGATTTTGAATTGTTGCCATTTGGAAGTGGGCGAAGGGGATGCCTCGGTATGCCTTTGGGTTTGATGCAAGTTCAATATCAATTGGCTCGACTTCTTCATAGTTTCACATGGAAATTGCCAATAGGGGAAAATCCTCAAAACATGGATATGGGCGAGGTGTTTGGTGTCACTCTTCCAAAAGTCATTCCATTGGAAGTGATTCCTATTGCACGACTTCCCCTTCACATGTATGGACCTTTATAATTAAAGCTTATATATTTCAAGATATAAGTTCAAATTACGTACCAAAAGGTAGAGGTAACATAATATCTTGTTATAATTAAGATATTGAAAATTAATTGTCTTCAAGCCACACAAATTCATATAAAAATAAAAATTTAAATTATCCTTGTGTGTTTCCAATAGAAGTTGATTTTATGAACTAAATATTTGCGCCTCGAGTGAAGTGTGACTACAAATGTAAACATTATTGTATGTTCAATATGAATGAAACACTTATCCATGTTGATTTCATTTGCATGTCCAAATACAAACAACCACATGTAATTTTATATTAATTTTGACTTGTATTTTTCATTTGAATGACATTATTTTATTCCTTATGATGTATCAATATTTTTGATATGATGTAAGATTTCCTTTTAAGTTACTTATGTAGTGAATTTTCATTTCATTTGGTTTACAACATTTGTATACATTAGAATACAAAAAGCTCGTATAAATGTTTATTGTTTAATTTGTGGGTGCAACATGGCTAAGAGAAATGGGTCCCGAAACTTTGAATATTTCACAAATGTAGTGGTATTGGTAGGTGAGCGATTTAGTTAGACAAATGTTCTTCCCACTTATGTTACTATTATGTTCTTGTGGCTTTTGTTGAATTTTGGCTAGAAAGACAAGAACCTTGAACTAACAATCATGCATGGTTGACTAATAAGGGAGAGATGGTGATAACCATCTTATCCTATTGTCAAAGATAACCCAATTTTTAATTAACAATACAAAAGTATGTAGTTTTTTCTCATGTAAAAGGTTGTGCCTAATGACACATTTGAAGTAAACTTTGTGGTTTCATCCATTATAATGTATAATATGTGATGTCCATTGTTGCATATATTTGGCATTAAGTTATGGCATATATAATAATTTGAAAACCCTTGAAAATTCATGTTGTGGAAGACAATATTATATATTAACGATGAATTTCCAACTATTGGGGGGGATCTTACATTATTATTATTTTCATTTTTTAAGGAGAAGTTTGAGAACCTCAAGATGATAATGTCATTCGTGTTATTCAAGGAGTATATAATCAATAGAAGAATATTTAGATAAATTTCAAAATTGAATGACAAAGAAACATAATGGGCAGTGTGGACTAGAAACAATATATCCTTGGACTCATTACCAACAAGACATTGTAAAACATGTCCCCAATGTATTTTAGCCACCAATGGATAGGTGTTGAACAGTAAGTCACAAGGATTGGTTTTTTAGAATGTGCACATTTTAAGGTGCACATTTATGACACCCATGTTTTTGTGGTAATGATGTGACACATATGTGGTCTCTATGTGGCAATTGGAAATGCATTGGGAGTGTAATTTCCCATGTTGGCATCTTTGTCCCCGCATGGGAATGCGTGTTCCCATTTGGGGAACATTATGTATTGTTCCCACAATTGGAATGTGCATTCAAACATGGGAACATGTGTTTTTGCATGAGAATGCATGTTGCTATGTTCCCAAACCCTAGTAACATTGATGATTCCCATGGCACCTACATTGTAGTTGATAATGATTTGAGATTAGTCATTCGCACATGGGAACTTGTGGCCTCTCATGGGAATGCACATTATCATTTGGGAAACATTGTGTGTTCCCACAATGGGAACACATGTCCCCTATTGGGAATATGTAATTTCATGTTCCCTATGAACATTGAATTACCCCAAACAAGGAATCTATGTGGCAATTGGAAATGCGTGGGGAATGTCAGTTCCTACATGGGAACCTTTCTCCCCCTATGGGAAAGTGTATTTCCATTTGGGGGACATTGTGTGTTCCTACAACTAGAATGTGCATTCCAACATGGGAACTAATTGTGTTCCCTCGTGAGAATGCATGTTCCAAGCATGGAATTTCCCCAAACATGGGAAGCATGTTCCCAAGCCTAATAACATATATTGAACGTTTCCACATGTGTCATAGTTGATAACACATTGGGAATGTTCATTCTCGCATTGAAATGTACATTCCCAAATGGGAACACCATGTGCCTTGATTAGACACATGTTCCCATGTTGGGGGGACATTTGTGTGTTCCCAAAAGGGAACATATGTTTCTATGTCGGGGGACCATTGTGTGTTCACACATCAAAATGCTTGTTTCTACATGAGAGTAATGAATGTTCCACTGCCCATGAATAATGAATTTCCCCAAACATGAAAATCAAGAGGGGACTTTGCATTCCCAAAATTGGGTGTCATGGGTTTTCACACTCAACATTAATTAGATTTCCCATTTAGGATTACTTCATCACCACTGTAAAATGGCCCCAACCGTGCAATTTTTAAATGTATGTTCATTCAAATGTGTAATTTATGTAAAGTATGGAGTATTGAGTGTAAACAATATGCAAGATAATGTTTTCACACTTTCAAATAAGGATAATCTATAAAAATCTATTACATTATGTTGTTAAATTAACACATGTGGGAATCTTTGGATGTAATTGATAAGGTGAAATGGTTGACATCAGTCCTCCTTAACTAAAATAATTATAAGAAAACTAGTTGAAACCTACAAACAAGTTTAACATTACAATATATCAAATTTAATTCCAAACACAAGAACATACAAAAACATTGTTTTACAAATTCGAAGATGGAAGAAAAAGATAAATAAATAAATAACACTTGTACAAAGTAACACAAAGAGATGCAAGAGGAATATGCAAATATAAAATATCATCTAATAAAACAAACACCACTACAATAAATGCCCATATGATACATTTTTGGTGTTGCTCATTCTATGTAGATCTCCCTCTTTCATTCAAGTCATTTAGTTTGATTTTTTTGATAATAATGCTTAGATGCTCTTATTTTTCTTCATCTAATCCTTTGATTAATTAGATTTTAGGGGGACACTTCAAGTAAAATCGTTGGTTTCTTTCTAAAATTTCATCAATTAGACAATGTTAACAATTTTGTCATCTTTTTCTAACCACCCTATTTATTAGTGTTGGGTGGTTCTCATTTTTTAAAGAGAATTGATGGTATTGGTTATTACCATGGTTTAGAATAATCAATTATGTTCTTGAACATGTTTTTTAAAAAATTCATACTTGCCTCAATTTTCAAAATGTCTTCAAGAAACTACCAATTTTCAAGGAAACCCAATTTTCAAACTTATTTAGATTTGAACCCAAGATTCTTTAAAGGGAGATTAATTTTTGAATCACAAAGCTATAATTCTTGATGTGTAACAATAATGGTGATACTTTAAATTAAAATTCATTTGTGACAATGGCTTTAAAACTAAAGCCATTCGCATGTGTAGACTTCAAATAAAAAGAGTATCCAAGTTTCCTCACATGAAAGGTTGTTGCTTATATGAAATACATTCCTAAGACCAAAGAGATCTTAAGTTTAAATCTTATCACAAATCACTTAAATTGCAATTTCTATATAACCTATACTAACATGAGAACCAAACTTGTGGGATCCCTTTGTAATCTCTATGGGCATCAAGTTAAGGCCTATATGACATGTTGTTAATTAAATTGGAAGTGGTTATTATTTAAAATGAGAACCAACTTGAAAACTAGTCCAAAGTCATACCCACCCAACATTATTATTTACCTTCTTCTATTCAAAAGTAATAATCAAAAGTTATTACAAGTTAACGCCAACAAATTGCAACCTTCACCTAAGTTGCATGTCTTGGTCACATGTGCATTTGAAGTATAAATTTACGTACATAATGTAAACAACATGCAAGACAATTTGTTCACACTTTCAAAAAGGGAAACATGAATGTGTTAACTATAAAACATTACTTTTTGTGGTTGTGGGAATCCATCGATCTTGTGAATTGCATCCGATATCCAATTTACATATCTTGGTTGCAAATTGGAATTTGGCATTCATACATAATATCCATAATTCCAAATCTAAACATGTCTCATTTCTATATCAAATGTGATCCATCAAGATCCATGTACATGACATACATAACATTATCAATCTACATAATGAACATTTACATTGCATACCTTCCTACTTTTAATATTTACCCACATTTACTGACACTGCAATAGCAAGTTACACATCATTCATGTGTTGTGATTAATCATGCCAACAACTATAAGGTGGATTGGGATTGTTGGTCAACATTTCAATTATTTCCTTGGAAAACAATGTGGCACAACATGTACTATATTTCTTTTACAACTAAGGCAAAAGTTGTAGATTTAATAGCAATGCTTGCAAGGTGAGAATTTGTGACCTCGTTTCATTGGTTTTTCAATGTTCCAATTTAGATAGGTAAAACTCAATTTTTGATAAACAAAACCCTTGTAATGATTTCCTTCCACTTACACATGGTAAGCTTTCTTGACATAGGGTTCTTCTAATTCCTCAAAGGTTAGTACTTCGACCTTCAACACAACTACAAGTGCCTTACATGCACTCAAGTAATCAACTAAGAAATAACAAAAAATGACATAGGTTTTTTTAATAAATGGTGTAGTTTTTGGGAAATTTTCAATTTTTAAGTTTTAAAATTTTACATTTTAGTCTGTCACTCAACATATCATTTTTTACAAGTGCATGTAGGTTTTTAAAAAGATCCCTATACCCATTAAAACCTGTAACTAACCAAAAAATTTGACATAAGTTTTTTTCCAAGTGGATGTAGGTTTTGGAAAAGGGCCATATGCCCATTCAAGGCATTGAGTAGGATTTTGATGAGTGGATGAAGGCTTTAGAAAAAAACTTGGTTTTTTTCCTCAATTGGTCATTTGAATGGCTAAAAGGCTATTTTTAAAACCTATGCTAATCATTAAAAAAATGGGAACATGTATTATTTAAGGAATTTGGTCTTATTGTGATGGCCAAGACAAATCTTGAAGTAAACAACCTTCCTTTGTTTACTATCACGCCCTACACAAACACATTAAATGCCAAAGAAAAAAATCTCATGTTGAGTTTTGATGTTTGACTTTTTTTCTTGGAACTTTATGGATAACAAAAAGCTGAAGGTGAGTGGACAAATAAAGGGTCAACATGGTACAAAAAAAAGGTTGGATTGGGTATAGCTTTTAAAATAACAAGTTACTAGATGAATTTTTTCCCTTTTCAAACCATTTGCAAACAAGGCACATCAAATTGTGTTTCCAACAAAACATGTTATATTCACTATATAATTGGTATACATGGTATTGGAATGACTTCAATGTGGTGCTTAAAGTAGTGTGTTATATTTGCCACCCATGCATTGACCTTCCAACTTTCAATCAAAAAATTTAACCCCCAAAATCTTGCACAAATGCATAATCTCTTCTTTGAAGGCAAAGCCAATAAAAGGGATAAAAATTGGTACCTATGTTCATGCAAGTAAACAAGAGATGATTATGGCTAAGTTTTTGCTTGATTTATACAATTACCCATGGAATTGTTGGAAATTCACAAAAAAATTTAACATGTATTAACATTGTTGAAAGTTTCACATTTTCATGACATTGAACTTTCAATTTATTGACGCAAATTTCCTAAAAGGTATTGCAAAGGTATTTCACATCAAACTTTCTTGAATTTTTTTATGTCCTTTACAAATCTTTAAAAATTTGAAATAAACAAACTTTACTATTGGCATGTGCATGCACGTGTATTTTTTTAATAAAAAATATTTATTTTTACGATGTAACATCATTTAGGTTCATTAAGAAAATGTTAAAGTGGCAACAAGTTTGTAGAAAATCGTTGAAACTCTCAAAAACTTTAAAAAATTGCTTTGAAACCAAAAATTGTGTTGAAATGTGGCAAAATATTCTCCCAAAAACAAATCCCTTCAAATTTGGTAATTTCTTCCAAAGATTTTTTTTGGGGAGTAGTATATTCCTTTTGAAGTTGTGAGGTCAAAATTTTGCAAAACAATTGCTAGTTTAAAAACCATTAATTCACCCCAAACCCATTGTAGGTTTTTCCCACATTTGTTGGACCATGTGCCCCATAAGGGACAAGGACTATGGATTCAATCCAAAATGCATTAAAATAGATATATTCACACAAAGTAGTTAAGTTTTTTTTTAAAGTTCCTTTTACATTGCTTTGACAAGCAATGATTTTCACACGAGAGCATTCAAGGTTTTTTATGAATGTGGTGAAGTCTTTTTACATTTGTATTGTTATTCATGTAAATTTACAACTTCAAGCTTCCAATGGTTTAACCAATGAAAATTTCAAATTCAATGTTGAGGTGAGAAAACAATAGTACATGCCACTACTTGTGAAATTGTGCATTCTTTTCATAAGTGATGGATGGCAAATGTTCAATGACAAAATTGAGTAAATGATATTTAATACATTCATTATGTGACAACTTTGGTTGAAACAAAAACTTGATGGAATTGAAGTTTTATAAATAGGAATAACAAACATAAAGAGTAGAATAATAAGATTGTTTTTGAAGTTTGGGGCATACTCTTTGAGAAAAATTCACAAGTTGTCCAAATATTAGGTTTAAAGTTCAAAATGTCAATAAAAAAGGTTCAAAAAAATAATATGAAAGTGAGTAAGCACGACAACCTAAAATTGTGGCATTAAATGATTTAAGATGGCTAGAATAATGTGACCAAATGGTGCCATGGTTTGAATGAATAGATTCTAAATTATTTTAGTTACTATTAGGCCCACTTTACACTAGGAGTCAAGGCCGATGTTGAGCTCAAATCGAGCATTCCTATTGGTGCAAAAGTTGAAATCCGCCCCAAGGGCTTCACACAAGGAGTCAAGGCTGAAGTAGAAAACATATTTCCAATCTACCCCAAGTCACTAACAAATGTTTAACTTTATGACCTTGTATTGGCCTTAAGGCTAAAAAAAGGATACCATTGAATTTGGGAAGCCAATTTGCAACCCTTAAGGCCAATGTTCCAACATTTGTTAATATCCTGACATCAATGTTCTAGCATTTGTTAGTAACTTGGAGCCAAACAACAAGCCAAAAATGCTCAAAGTTGGCCCCAAGCTTTTTGAGCATTGACTTTTAATGTAAAACATGCCTTAGTTTTGTTGAACTCATATTTTAGAATTCACCATACTTTTGTTGTTTTGGAATTTCTCTTATTGCATGTATTGGTTTGGATTCCTACACAATAAACAGCAACACATTCATAACATAATTATTAACAACCTAACCAGCTTATACAACATCATGACATGTGCATGTTCTTCTACTCAAAATTATATTTTTCAAACAAAATCACCATTTTATATTTGAAAAACGTTCAACCTCTAAGAAGAACAACTTTTGACTACCAAAATCAAAGAAGAACAACAAGAACCTTCAACTTCTACGTTTTATAAACAAACAAACTTGTGACAACCTTTCATCTTTACTTCTAAACCTTGTCCCTCCTCCTTCACCCTTGGCCCAAATTACTTTTTGGTTTCTTTTGTTTTTTTCGTTCAAAGAACATTATTGGTCCACTTTCATGTGCTTGGACCTAGTCATTCAGGGAATTTGGATTTCACATAATCTTTTATAAAAGTGGGTAAAAGCACACTAAGCCCCCCAAAAATTGAGGTCACAAGCATAATCTTTTTGCAATTAATTTTTTTGGTAACATATGACATCATATCTTGAGATATATATATATTTTAAGTATATTTGATTACCTTTAAACTTAATATAATCAACCATTTTAAAAATCCAACAAATGTTAAAGAACTTTAACATATGGAATATATTTGTGACAAAATAATACATCATAGAATTTGAAAATTTGCATATATACTTCAAAACTAAGGTTGTGGGTGAATTTCTTGAGCGATTTTTTTTATGGTGTATGATATTGATATACATCAATTAAATCTAAAACCATTTAGAAATTAAAGTTTTTGGATGAAATTCTATTCAAAAATTGTGTTCTTTTGCATTTATGTTTTATGTACATTGTTTTTATCCAATCTTCTTCATTTAACCATTGGATCAAAATTAATTTTGACTCAAAATGAACTTTGAGGTCCAAAATGTTGTCATGCAAATTATGAATTTTTTGCTTTTGTTTAAGATTACTAAAGGGTACCATCAAGATTTTAGGTTACTATATATTATGATATTTGTTATACATCACCTTTTTTGGTGAAAAGTGGTTCACTTTTAATGTGCTTTCATCCAATTTGTAAATTTTCGTTATAATGTATGTTCAATGGCACATGTCACACTAGTTCAAAAGTGGGGTGCAATTCATTGCCCTAAATCACTATGGGACCTTAAAAGTGAAATAGGTGCACTCCACCTTAGTGATTTCACCACGGTTAAAGTTATTTCATTACAGGGTCACTATGTAAACATCATGTTTCATTATTGGTTAACATCATTCTCTATTATTATTTACTATGGTAAATAGATTTATTTTTATGTTGTTGTTTTTAATACTCTAGGTTACTTTAGGTTATACCCTGTATTATTTTAGGGTACCCTAGTTATTCTAATTTACACCATAAGTCATTATAAGATGTTATATGTTATTATAAATTATTATATCTTGGTTATACCTTAAATTATTATAGGTTATTATATTTTAAAGTATCATAGCTTATTATATGCTTTTTATTTGAATTTATTTATAACTAAACTATTTAATTAACCTTAGATAGGTTATACCTTGGGTTATTTTATTTTAAATTAATATATGTTATTTCAAATTATACCTTAGGTTATTCAAGGTCATTTTACAATATTATGTTATTATAAGTTATTTCATCCTAAAATATAATAACTTGAAATAACTTGAAATAAAATATAATGACATAAGGTAAAATTACATGTTTAAAAATTACATATAATGATTTAAGGTGAGATAACTTAAAATAAAATATTATACAATAACCAATTATAGCATTTAAAAAAACATAAAATAACTAATAAATTTTTTAAATAATTTTTTAAAAATAGCTAAAAATAACCAAGAATAATTTGTGGTATAATAACCTAAAATAATGAATAATAACCTACAATATAATAGCCAATAATAGCTTCAAAATATAGTGATACACATAGTGAACTTGGACGCATGTTGGCATAATGCTTGTATTGATTTTACACCAATTTTCATACTAAGTATATACCTACTATGTACACTTATATACCTACCTCACATAGCAAAAAATTCATCTTGGACCCCATAATACATGGACATGACAATATAAAAGTTTTTTAAAAAAATTGATTCTATGGAAGCTTGTAGGTATGGAAATTTTAAACAATACCCAATTCATGGACTAGGTTATATGTTCAAATGTGTCCCAAATGCCATGTCAAAGTTTGTCCCAATAACTTAATGATTTTGTAGATTTGAATAAAGAGCTTTCTCATGTCATTCATATATGCTGCCAACAAAACCTACTAGCAAAGGTACACCTTTTTATCTCCATATCCCCCTTGTAAATTTTCAATGTTAAGAAGAGCATTCATTTATCTAAGATGTAAGCTTCAACATGTGTTATAGTTTAGTAAATATTACTAGAATAAGCATGGTATGTGTAACTCAGAAAAGACTTTAATTGAAGAGTTGACAAGAAAAGCAAACAATGTAGATGAGAACCAAACAAACCTACATAGTTGCCATAATCATAGGGTATTTCATGAGGTGCAAAGATTTTAGGCATTTCAAAAAAATTAGGACCAGGCTAATGAATTTGGGTTAAATTGGAGATATTGAATTTTTTTTGCAAATAATCTTTTAATAGGGTTTTTACTTTATAGTTCCTATAACAAACATTTTCCCAATTTGTACACTTATTAATCACATATGACATCATGAACCATTGCAAAAAAAATGGGCTACAATCTAACAATTTCCATCCCTTCAAAATGCAATTCTTCCAAAATTAGTAACAAATTGCTTACTAAAACAAATTGAATTAATGCTCCAAAACAAATTGATATTTACTTTGGCATGCGTCAAAATGACATGATCAAAATAAGCAAAATATTCACGAAATATTTCTCAATCATTTGATATCATTTTTGGTTTCAAATAATAGTTTGTTCCATCAACAAGATTCAAATAATGATTTGTATTTTACCTTGTGCATTGGGCATTTTGACCTTTTGGTCCCATGATGTCTTAATTTTGGTGAATAGTAAATCCAAGGTGCTTTAAAGTATGAATGATTGGGTGGTTTTTCTCCAACTTCCTAGAGTATGTGTACATTTATTAAGTTTAGAGTGCAATTTTTTTCTTAATGATGTAAAGATATTAATTTCTTAATTTCCATGCCTAAAATTAAAATAAATTCATTATGAATATGTATGAAAAAATTATCTAAAAAACATCCACGTAAGAAAATACAATGGATATGAAAATGTAGTCTAAAAAGGTTTTGCATGGATTCCCATGGTACAAGGTAAAAGTAGCAAAGAAAAATGAAATTGAAAGTGGGATGTACCTTATGATGTGCTTTTACAATACAATGGACCCTTACATGGAACAAAGGGGGGTAATATTAAGAACATTCAATGTACTATGTTACACAAGATATTATGAAATAATTTTGCAAGGTCTACAAAGTTTTCCTTTCATGTATAATAGCTAGCAACCAACATCATGTACAAGAAGATACTATAGTAAGATATTATGGATCAATTTTTTTAAGCTTCATACAACCTCCAACGTCTTATGTGGGCCAACACCTAACCAAAGTTTTTTTCATGTGAGAAAAATAAAAATAAAAAGTGAATATTTTGTCATGATATTTTTTTCTCTTGAAAAAATCACCACATTTTGGGAAAAAATGGTAAAGTTTCTTTAAATCATCACATTTGGACTCAAATTTAGTCCAACAACATTTTTCAAACTATTTTTTTACATATCTAGGTAAGTTCTACAAAGATGTCACCTTTTTTTGCTAAATCCCTCTTGGGATGGTAACCAATGACACAACATTAAAAATTTGAAAAAAAATCACTACACCCAACACACAATATACACCAATATATAGACTTTAATTGATTCTCCTTACAATGGCCAAGAATCAAATACCACATACGACAAGATGGAAGATACTTATTTGCATACTTTGTAAAAGTCAAGACCCCTTAAATAAGGATCAATGATGAACCCACCATGCATGAGGATATAAAATATTTTCTTTTCTTTTTTGCAAGCTTTTAAATGAATTGTTGATCATGTGCATAGACTAACTCATTGTGCAAGACAAAATATATGGAATATCTTTTGCAAGATTTACAAAATCCCCAATCACTTGCAAGGAGTCTACAAGTTGTGAACATTGAGTTGTATTGTCATGAAACTTGCATTGTGAACACAAAACATTTCAATGTCCAACCAAAGGATTGTAGCCCAAATTTCCATTCTCATGAGTAGACTTATTGGTTCTTAAAAGCATTCTAGATAGCACAAAAACCATTGTGGAAAAAAATTAGAAAGATGGCAATTTGTCTTTTGAGCAATTGTTTGACATGGGCCAAGCTACTTACACCAATTAATAGTCTAGTTGGAGTTGTAATAGTTGTTATCTTCGAAGTATTATGCTTTTTTTATAAGCATTTTTTCCATTGCATGAAGTTGAAAATAGCACCAGGTCTGTTCCCCATTTGGTCAATTTTGGGAAGTCTTCCACTTCTTGGTAAATTCCCTTATTATGATGTCCTTTACAATTTGTCAAAAAAAATGGTGATGTGATGGAGTTGAAACTTGGAACACCTAACATAATGGTGATTTCATCCCCAGAGTTAGCAAAAGAGATTTTACCAACACATGACCTAGTGTTTGCAACACGAAGTGAAAATGTTATTGCAACTATGTTTTCATATGGTAGAAAGGGTCCTATATGAGCACCTTATGGGCATGATTGGTGACAAATGTGAAAGTTGTGCACATTGGGACTTTTCACTTCCAAAAGGTTACATGCTTCCAAGAAAGTTCGGAATGAAGAAATTTCATGCATGGTGCATGAAAATTTTGAGCATTGCAAGGTTTGTTTCAAAATCTTTATTTATCATTGCTTCTAAAGGTTATGTACATAATTTTTGAGAGAAAACCTTTGGTGAAGTAATGAAGAAAACAACTAATTTTGGATTTGCTTATAACTATAATGGATGATCACAATTTAATCCATATATGCACAATTTTTCATAATTGAAGAACCATAACTAATTTCATTGGAGGGTGTTTAATATTTTTGCAAGAGGGAAAGTCGGTAAACTTGAGAATCATGTTGCCCAACATGAGCTTCAATATGATGATGCACTTAGTATTTAACAAAAAATATTTCAATACAAAACAATCTTCCATTAAAAAATGTGAAGTGTTTAATGATTTCCTAATAGAAGAATTACATTTGCAAGGTCTTTTCAACATTAGCGACAATGTTTCATTTTTGAAACCATTTGACCTCCGATGCTTTCTTCCACGAGGGAAAAACATTCTTATGAAAATGGATCAATTTTTTGACAAAATACTCCACGATCATCAAATAGACCAAAAGGAAAATGTTGAATCAAAAGATTTTGTTGACATGTTGCTTTCTTCTTCTCAAGTAAACAATTATAATTATACACTTGACGACAATAGGATCAAGGGAATCATCAATGTAATATTAATTTTACCTCATGTAGATTACATTTGGATTTTGTTTTGAAGATGTTTATTCATAAAGTAAGGATTTTACTTGTCTTTTTGTGGTGTAGATCATAACAAATACATTAACATGGTTCAAATATGTGTATATGTGAGAAAGCTTGACTTTTGTTGAATGTACCAATTTGTTGATGATTTTAATCTCACGAACTTGTCTCGTTTTGGTTAGGATATGTTGACTAGAGGCACTAACACATTGAGTACCACTATAGAATGGGCAATTGCGAAGCTTGTAAGAAACCCAAAGATCATGAAGAGAATTCAAGATGAATTGGACCATGTGATGGGACATGACTGTATAGTAGATGAAGATGACATACCTCAATTGAAATACCTTCAAGCTGTCGTGAAAAAAACTTTTCGGCTCCATGTTACAATACCCTTGATAACTCATGAATGCATGACAAACTGTAAAGTGGGAGGTTATGACATACTTGCAAGAACACCCATTATTGTTAACCTATGGACTATCCATTGACATGCATATGCTTATGACAATCCTTGGGATTTCAATCGTAAAAGGTTTGTTGGAAGCGGGGTCGATGTGAAAGGTGTTGATTTTGAATTGTTGCCATTTGGAAGTGGGCGAAAGGGATGCCCAGGTATGCATTTGGGCTTGATGCAAGTTCAATATGAATTGGCTCGACTTCTTCATAGCTTCACATGGAAATTGCCAATAGGGGAAAATCCTCAAAACATGGATATGGGCGAGGTGTTTGGTGTCACTCTTCCAAAAGTCATTCCATTGCAAGAAATTATTACTATGCAACTTCCCCTTCACATGTATGCACCTTTAGAATGAAGTCTCGTAGATTTCAACGTATAGGTTCAAATTACATACCAAAATGTAGATGTAACACCTTATTGTAAGTAAGATGAGAATCAATTGTTTTCAAGCCACAAATTCATATAAGAATAGAATTTTATTCTCCTTCTGTTTCCAATAGAAGGCAACTTTATGCACTAAGTATTTGTGCTTTGAGTGAAATGCGACTACAAGTGTAAACATTATTGTTTGTTCCATATAAATGAGATACTTATCCATGTAGATTTCATTTGCATGTCCAAATACAAACAACCACATATACTTTCATTTTATTTAAACCTGTATTTTTCATTTGACTAACATTATTTTATTCCTTACGATGCATCAAAATTTATCTATATGATGTAAGATTTCCTTTTAGGTTATTTATGTTTTTGAAATTTCATTTCGTTTCATGTATGACATTTATATACATTAAAATACAAAAATCTCATATTAATTTTATTGTTGATTTTGTGGTTGTAACATGGCTTAAAGAAAATGGGGCTTCAAACTTTGAATATTTCATGAATGTAATGGGATTGGTAGGTGGGGGATAGACAAATGTCCTTCCCACTTGTGTTATTATCGTGTTCTTGTGGCTTTTGTTGAATTTTGGCTAAAAATACAAAAAACTTGAAATAACAATCATGCATGGTTGATTAATAAGGGAGAGATGGTGATAACCATCTTATCCTATTGTCAAAGACAACCCAATTTCTAATTAAAAATACAAAAGAGTGCAGTTTTTTCTCATGTAAAAGGTTGCAGCTAATGACATGTGTGAAGTAAACTTTGTGGTTTCATCTATTACAATGTATAATATGTGGTGTTTATTGTCACATATATTTGAGATTAAGTTATGGCATATATAATATATTGAAAACCTTTGAAATTTCATATTGTGGAGAAATAATTATATATATATATATATAAACTATGAATTTCCAACTATTGGGGGGGGGCTTAAATTATTATTATTTCCATTTTTTAAGGAGAAATGAAAGAACCTCGAGATGATAATATCATTCATGTGATTTGTGAGGAATTATTGCACACCTTCAACATGAAAATATGCACTCACAAAACCTGCTTGGAAGTGAAACTACTATGTAATTGTAGTCTAATAAGTAAGGTGGTTCAAGGTAATGCAATGAATTTCACTAAGAATTTAATGCGTTATGTCCACTTGGAAGATACAAAGACATTGTGGGAGAATTGTAACTCACCATGATGGAATGTGAAGGGGCATTATGTTGATGTTCATTCAATGTCACGTTTGATGGTTGAACGCATTTTGTTCCATTCGTCATAACATCTACATATAACCTCCTAATCTAACATGCATTGGATTTTTGGAAAGCTAATTTAAAAAGAAGCCATGTTACAAAATCTTATAAGTTTATTTATTTATTTATTTTGATCAAGAGTTAAGCTTCGGGACCAAAAACCAATTTGCTTAAATTGAGGAAAAAAAAACAATTTCAACCCCCTTTACTTCCGGCAAGTGTAGCTCCTTTATAACAAACCTGATGATGCAAAAATTTGGAGAGAACCTTATACACCTCTTAAACAAGAACTATTTTAAGGTTGACACAAATCTAACGGTGGATTTGGGAAGAACAACTATTTGAAATAAAACTCCAGAGGCTTTGTCATGGAAATCCTTCCATGAACTCCACTACAAACACCTTCTACTTCCGGCAAGCGCAGTTCCCTTATAACAAACCCGATGATGCAAAAATTTGGAGAGAACCTTCTACACCTCCTAAATAAGAATTATTTTAAATTTGACACAAATCCAATGGTGGATTTGGGAAGAAACAATTATTTGAAATAAAACTCTAAAAGCTTTATCATGGAAATCCCTCCATGCTTATTTCTTGCACACATCTTTTCCATGAACAACACCTTTTTACACATAAGAACTAATCCTTTCCTCACACATTCATTCTCCTCCTTTCCCTTCCCCCAACACAAGATACTCCTCTCTCCCTTAGTAAGCCTCCATGACCTTCTTTGAGCTTGTTCCCCTTGTCCAATGGAAGTTTTGAAATCCTTGCCTCCAATCAATGGCCTCCTCATCCTTCAAGAGCTAATGAGAATTAATAATGATTTGCCCTCCAATTGATTTTAGGATAAATTTTTTTGGGCCCAATGAGACACAAAAAATATTCCATCCTCTAATCAAATAGGATGACAATCCTCATGATTAATGGGATTGAAGGACTCATATTTCCCCTTATCTTGGATATTTTGATGAGGTTCTTAAGCTTGATCCTTATCCTTTCCGTCCGTTGACCTTCACATCCTATTTCTTCATCCTAATTATTTCAAGTAATTAATTACTAAGACAAATTATCGGTAGTAACAAATAAACATCCTTGAATCCTTACTTGACTAAATCAATTCAATGGTTGAAGTAACATCCCCGTGTACCATTTACTCTTTTGATATCCCCTACTTTTTTTTTTTTTCCATGCACTAATTAACTATGTAGTACATAGTAAATTAAAATTAAAATTTGCATCACAAAAACCCCCACATACTTCTAGATCCACCATCGAAATTAAGGTTTCATGAATCCATTATATCTAGAATGTTCGAGTTTTCATGAGGTTTTGTTGTCACTCCCACACCTTACGCCTACCCAAATTTGTTAAATAAAAAACCTTTGACCCCTTCTGAACACAAGTACCACATTTTTTCTACCACCCTCTTGGTTTTTGTTGATGCAAGTGATAATTTAGTCATGGTGGATGATGTTGTTACGCCCTCAAATCCTCCAATTTCATTAGTAGAAAAGGAAAAGCTTGAAAAAACACCACTTGACATGAATGTCTCTCAACGATCATGCGAATAATAACCGTCCAGAAGAGTGGTGCGCACTCGAATTGATCGTTCGACATGGGATCGTCGATTGTCTCCTAACCCACATGCCTTAGCAATCTATTTAAAATTTGTTCTTACTTGTGGAGCCGCACCAGAAAAGGCTTGAAGAGTGTTAATGTGAAGACGACGATGTTCATCTTCATTGTCGAACTTGGGTTCTCGGTGATGGCCATTATTGTTGGCTGTGAAGCCCAATCAACCCCCTTTCCATGGGGCATCGAGCCGAATACCTAGCTCGCACCATTCGTCACATTCTCGAGTTTTTGCAATTGTGATCTATCCCCTTAAAGTTGTTTACTAAGTTGTAATTCACCTGAGGCCACTCATGTGGAAATGTTAACACTTAAGTTTGATTTTGATTATATTTAAGAATCTAATAGAAGTGAAGACTAAATAAATATGTATTAGGACTACATCCTAGAAATATTTCAAGTACATCATTCATGCCTGAAGATTATTCTACATATTAACTTAATATTGTAATTACAAAATGTTATTGTTAATTATGGGTTTGTATTCCCAATATATCAATAAATCACATCTAATTCTACATCCCCTTTTCCTTCTCTACAACATAAAAGGATAATGCACTTAAAAAGGTTTACTAAGTCCTAAAACTAACTAAGCCTTGCATTAATTTAAATTAAAAAATCTTCTACGCTGAAATATCCAAAGGCTAATTCAACTTTTAATAAGTATTACTTGGAGGTTTATTAGGATTCAAATCATTAATACTAAGGAAAACTATGGAACTAAAGCATAACAATTTATGGTATTATAATCCATGACTCACACAATTCAAAAAATATATAATCAATAGAAGAATATTTAGACAAATTTCAAAGTTGAATGACAAGGAAACATAATGGGTAATGTGGATGAGAAACAATGCGTCCTTCCTCATTACCAACAAGCTGCTATAAAAGATGTCCCCAATGTATTTCAACCACCAATGGATAGGTGTTGAACGATAAGTCACAAGGATTGGTTTTTAAAAAATTGACCCATTTTGGGGTGTGGAATTTGGGATCCACAAATTTTTATAAGTTGCACATTTATGACACCCATGTTTTTGTCGTAAAGATGTGGCACATATGTGGCCTTTATGTGGCAATTGGAAATGCATTGGGAGTGCAATTTCCCACATTGGGACCTTTATTATGCCATGGGAATGTGGGTTCCCATTTGGGGAACATTATATATTATTCCCACAATTCAATACAACAAATCATGCCCTATTCCATTCCACATTCCACTACATTGGAAAACCCAAAGTGGAATGAGGCATTTTGAGTGGAATGTGACAATGGAATAAGTCATGTTGCCCCCAAGTGGAATGTTCTAGTGGAATGTGCCACAAATTTTTAGTAATTTATATAATATTATATAATTCAAAGAAAAATTGTAAGTTAATTAGATGTAACCACTACAAAATGGAATGTGCCATGTGCCACAAATTTTTTGAACAAGTTTCATTAATGGAATTAATGTCACCATTTTTTTCCTAGTGGAATAGGCATTTGTGGAATTTTTTAAGGGATTTGATTTTTGGGTAGTTAGAAAAATTCAAATCATTTTTTTGGTGTATGCCTATAATATTGCCCATGCATTTTACAATGGAGTGCATCACCATGCCTTATACCATTACACCATTAGTCAAAAGTTAAAGGTTCATTCTATTTAATGTCATGCATCTTGTACCCAAACATGTGAAGGAAACTTTTTATAAAAGTTTAATTCAATAGTTCACTTACACTACACAAAATAAAATGATAGCATGGTCATGTAGCCCACAAATAGGTCCACTTATGCTACACCTAAAAATGGAGACATGGTCATGTAGTCCAAAATTTGTATAAATCAACTTGATGCAAAATTGTCCATGTCAAACCATACCATGCTAACTAATGTTGCCCATTGGTATACACCTAATTGCTAGAGATCTCTAACAACCACTTGCATTCCCATAGGGTGTAGGTCTTGTTGGCCATTGAAGACACACATGCCTCATCCAAAATCTGCACATTTGGGTTTCGCTCAAGCTCTTCAACCATGCCATGAACTTGACATTGGGCTTTTAAACCTTGGTACCATGACCATTTGATTATGTAGCCCACACAATCAGGTAAGAAAGTTTCTTGTAATTCCCTTGGATGCATGATTGACACCTACAATGCCTTCTCCCATCACCTTCCCCTTAAACGCAGGGTGGAAGATGTTGCATTTTGTGTGAACCTTCAATGGAGCCTACCACCAAACACCCAAGAAAAGGCACACATGTAAGTTATGTCATGAACACAACACTCTAACACCACATACATCATCATGGCCTATCCCCAACTAAGTTGGAAAATAGATGATCCAAGTGCTCACATCATCAATTCGTGGCACATTTGTATTGGCCAAGGGTTTTCCCTTGGACAATTCTTTGTAAACATTCCAACTCGGCTTGAACACCTCTTTGTTGGTTCCTTGGTGGGTTGAATGCCGGCAAGGGGGGTTTGATGCCTAATTATCTCCATGTATACTTGCTCCAACTAGTGTTTTTCCCTTTTCCACACCAACCTTGAATGCTAGTGGTTTATTTCTTATAAGTGGGATGTAGTCACTATCAATTTAATTCCCATACAACTAATGAAATATACCTACTTGGACCCACAAAAAACTATTTGATTTATTTTCTATTTGGATTTAAACTACTAACTATTGGCAATTTAGTTTTTGTTGGTGGGGTTATAATGTCACTCGCCACCAAAGCTTGATGTTCACTTGGTCTTGGTTGCCAACCTAGTCTTCCTTTGTTGTAGATTGGGCTAAGGTTGATTATCATGCACAATAATCATGACATCAATAGTGGTATATCCCACCAATTGGGTATTTGGTTCCTGGCTATCACATGGATGTGTAACATATGTGGAGAGTAATTCCATGTCTCTAGGTGTTGATTAATCATTCTTGTATCAGATTCAACCCTAGATATGGATAGGGATTTATTTGTGTTATGGTCTTGTCCTTTCCTTATGTTGGTGTCTATATGCCTCCCATCCTCCACATCACCTTTGGATGTAGGTGGCAATTTTATTTTATTTTAAATTACATAATGCATTGATGTGTGTAAGGCATCCAACATAAGGACCCACTAGTTCATCAACATTACCATAAGAATTAAACATCCCTACCTTCTTCGTGACAATTGCCCATCAAATGTAACACATTGACTTTGTTGAAACCCACCCACTTTCTACTTTGGTGAACCTTACAACCCACCTATATTTCATTAATTTGGATCAACCTACATCCCACTTTGGATCCATTCAAGGTTTACTTATAGCCCACCCAAACCTCATTGAAATGATATAAATTATGAACATTTCAACAATGTCAAAGTAAATTGAAGCCAATGAAGATCATTTTAGCTTGGTCCTAATTAGACCTATCAACATATCAAATATAAAGTGATCAATCAACAAACACACACACACCAACTAATGAATGAGGATAATAACTACTTGTGTACTACCTTGCCTGGTTACTAACAATTATCCTAGTAAGGAATTATTGATTACATTTATAGCCCCACTTAATTTTCACTAGGGTTTCATTGACATTCCACCTATGTTTCACTTTGGTTCCACTTAGATCACACCTTGGATCCACTCTAGGTCTACTTTCATTCCATCCAAAATCCATATAAAATCCAACATTAACCAAATACCTTCAACTTTGGTTCCACTTACACATCATTTACAATGTGCACCCTACTTTCACTCCATATGCATTACAATTTCCAACCACCTCATGTCCACCTACATTCCATTTGAAGCTCACTAGATTTCCAAACTTGGATCATGACATTTCAAAAATATCCATGTTAAGAAAATAAAATGTTGATAATTCTAAGTTATTTCCAAATAAAGGGACATACCAATTGAAAATTAACCATGAAATAGAAATAAACACCAAATTCCCCTTAAATTTAAGGTGGAAGATGTTGCATTTTGTGCTAACCTTCAATGGAGCCTACCGCCACACACCCAAACAAATGCACACATGCAAGTTATGTCATGAACACAACACTTTGACACTACATACATCATCACACCTAGCCCCAACAAAATTGGAAAATAGAGGCTCCAAGTATTCACATCATTAATTTAATTGTGGCACAAATTGGCTAGACATATGAACAATAGTTTTGGCCAAGGGTTTTCCCTTGGGCAATTCTTCATAAACATTCCAACTTGGCTTGAACATGGGCCTTTGTTGGTTCCTCAATGGGTTGAAATGTTGGTAGGGGGGACTTGATGCCCAACTATTTGCATGTGTACAACTTGTTCCAACTGGTTCTTTTTCCTTTTCCACATTAGCCTTGAGTGCTAGTGGTTTCTTTCATGTATGTGGGACATACCCATTGTCAATTTAACTTCCATAGAACTAATGAAATGAACCTAAGGACCCACCAAAAACTAATTTATTTGTCTTATATTTGGATTTAAACTACAAATTAATGGTAATTTATTTTTTGGTGGTGGGGCTAAAATGTCACTCACCACAAAAGCTTGATGTTGACTTGGTCTTGGTTGTTAACCTAGTCTTTCTTTGTCATAGATTGGCTTGATGTTTACTATCAAGCACAATAGCCTTGACATCAATAGTGGTATATCCCACCAACTAGGTATTTAACTCCTAGCTATCACATGGATGTGTAACATATGTAGATAGTACCTCCTTGTCTCCAAGTGTCCTTGAGTCACGCTTGCTATTAGATTGAACCCTTGATATGGAAAGGGACTTCCTTGTGTTATGGTCTTGTCCTTTCCCTATGCTAGTGTCTATACCCTTCCCATCCTCCACATCAATTTTGGATGAAGGTGACAATTTTGAATCATAAAAAGAGCATACACAAGCCATTGATTTGCCTAAGGCATCCAACATAAGGACTCATCAATTCATCACCATCATCATAACAACTAAATGTCCTTACCTTCTTGATGACAATTACACATCAAATGTAACACATGTCTTACATGTTTCCATCAATAGTCTTTCAAGTGAACTCTTGATTTCCATGGAATCCAATTGAATGAACAACAAAATTCCATATATGCATTAATCAACCCAATGTGCAGTATGACTTAGAACATAGGCATAACACATCAGTCCAATATTGGGAATTCCAATTGTGGAACATAGTTGCTGATGTTGAACAAGTGGTCATGGGGAGTCTAGTAGTACACATACACCTTTACAATTCCAATGGATGGGTTGAATAATTAGTGCAAACAAATGGATTGTGTGTTCATGCAAACATGGTTTTAGCTTGGTTTTTTACATTTAAGCATATTAAAGACAAATCTTAGGGTAGGTGGGTTGCATTCTCAATTTAAGGAAGTGAACTATGTAGCAATCATAACAAGGTCGAGCATGGGTCTTTAATCAACATTTGGGTAGACATATGTCACTTGCAAAATGTTGTATTTGATAGATGTGTTTGTGGTAGAATCCACTATCCACATATCACTTGCAACTCATTATGGGGCGACATGACTTATTTCACTAGCACATTACATTAATACTATACTTGTGTTCCATGTGTGTTCCACTATAGTGGAATTGGCACCTTGTAATTGAATGTTAGTGGATTCTAAGTGGAATGTCATAACTATTACAATGATTAATTAGATCACTCTCACCTTTTATGAGTAATATATAGCTTGCACATGTACCTTGATCTCCCAATAGTTGTATTGACCCATGCACATTGTAATGTCATAGGTGTTTTTTGTCCTAGACAAGGTGGGTGGTGAAAATTGGCAAGTAGTTGTGCAAAAAGAAGCAAAGGCTCAATGGGTGCAAGCTGAAGTTGTGGACTTGATGATTGGAACATACATAGACATGGACATGGACATGGACATGCAAGTGGCCAATGTAACAAAAGATAACACAAGGGACGTTGAAGAAGGGGAGGAAGTGTTGGCAAGTGGATGCCATCATTGACATCAAGGCATTATAAAATGATGGACAAGCTTTTGCAAAATTCGACTAAGTTCTTTGCTAGGTCTTTTGGATGTACAACAAAACATTTTACCCATGTAGTACCTATGTAGAACTCTTTGATGGGTGACACCAATGTAAGCTTGTAGGTGTGTAAATAGTTTGGGTCAAGTGGATTGAAACACAATTTTTTAAAAGATTTTTTTTAACATGTACACACTACTACAATTTATGGTTTTTTCGCATAGGTTTTCTAGTAAAAAAATACCCCAAAATTATAGGTGTAAAAAAAAACACCCTATTAATATGGACAAGTCATTTTGTACATGTCCAGCGCAACTGCGTAATCAAATTGGACCTTGTCATTTTGATTGGTAGAATGATTGACAAAATGATTAATTATTTGATTGATTATTTGATCAGTGGATAATGGACCATTTGATTGGGTCAATTTTATACCTAAATCAAAATCATTTCTTGAATTATTATTTTAAAAATTAATAGGTAAGTAAGTAGGTACTAAATAGTAAATAGGTTTAGGTAGGTTGAAAAAAGGCACTTAGGTAGGTAGGTGTTTTTTTAGCTTACTTAACCTAACCTAACCTAGTTTAACTACATTAATCTAACCTACCTATTTTAGCCTTCCAAGCATGCACATAGGTTGTAAGTATAAGGAATTGAACCCCAAACCTTTTCAATGATAAATCAAGTCCTTACCAATGGACTATTGTTGAAAATTCAAGCCTAATTAATTAGGTTTCATTGGTTACTAGAATAAGAAAGTAACTAAGTTAATTTCAAAGGTTCAATTACTTTTTTACTTCTTTTAGTTTGGTTATTTGTGGTTTGGTCTTTTAGTTAAATACCTTGGTGTTGATGGTTTGCTTATCTTTTCTCCATTACACAAGTTTGTGTATTTCATGTGACAAGAACCTTGAAGAGTTTTTAATATTTTGTTTCGTGTTGTGAGCATCGTGTTGTAGTTTCTTTTCAATAAAGATTTGTGTTATGCACTTGAGTAGATCTCCTATTCGTTAACATGGTATCAGAGCTTAGGTTGTTGAATGAGAAAATTGAAAGAGGTCTAGAGCTAGAAAATCTCTAAAGCTAGAGTTTAAGAGTCTTTAGTAATATCATAGGAGTTTTTCAAGTGCAAAAGAGAAATGATGAAAGGAAAGAATGTGAAAAGAAAGAAAAGAAAAGAAAAGAGGTGAGAGGAAATCAACATATCAAGGGTTGTGGAAGTTAGATCTTTAAATCTAAATCTAGATCTAATGTGAAAAGATCTTGGAGTGAAACTTGGAGAGATTATAGAAGACTAGAAGACGCTTCTATTTTCAAATTTTAGATATGTTTTGTGAGAGTTATGAGCCTTTGAAGACTCTGTGCTAGATCTAGTTTTTTGGTCATATCTCCTTTGTTTGGACATTTTTGGATCTGCAGCTCTGGGATCCTATAGACCATAAAAGAATATATATGTGACAGAAATTTCATGTCATTTGGATCTGTATTGAGAAAGATCTAAGCATCTAAAGTTTCAGTTTCAGTTTTGAAATCAGTTTTTTTTGAAAGTGATAACTCTTTGTGGTCATCATCAATAGAGCTGAAAGTTTGAAAAAATATAGAAAACATATATCTAATGTGTCTCCCAAAATTTCAAGGAGTTTGGAGTTGCTGAGAGTGAGTTGTATGTCATTTTGTGTTCAAGTCTCAGTTTGAGGTGATTTCATGGAAGTAGCAAAATCTCTCATTTTATGAAGTTAAATGAGCTCAAATTTTGAAAAATGGTAGTGAACATAGTTGTTCATGTTTCACCAAAATTTCAAATTGATCCAAGGTCATATGTGAGTGGTGTAGCTTTGCAAAGTTGATGTGACAGAACTTTATTTTGAAAAGACATCAAAACAAATTTTTAAAGTGGAGTAAATACAACTTGGGAGAACTTGAAGGAAGGAGTTTGAAGATTGGGAAGTGAAAATACATTATCAAGACCTTCATACAAAATTGTGGTATGTAATCATGTACTTAATACCATACAAAATATTATACGAGATACATACATATACATAAAATCTATGTATAGTATAGAATTTCGTATAAGACTCAAAACATACATACATATGCAAGGTTCATCTTGTTCAACCCTAACCCTAACCCTAATCCTAAAAACTTAAGGAAGGAAAACCCTAGTCCTAATCCTAAAAACCCAAGGAAGGAATTAAAATCATTTGTGAAATCCCAAAAAGACATTGAGTGTTCCTTTGAGAAACGGCGGACGGTCTTTCTCAAATTGTAATTAAGAAATTAGACAAGAATAATTTCCAAGTGTGGAAATTTAGGATTATGAATTTCTTGATGGGGAAAGGTTATTGCGAATTCATAACTGGTGATGAGAAAGAACCTCCTCTCCTAGACAACAAATTCAAGCCAATAAAACTTGGCATGAAAAAACAAAGAAAATCTTGTATTGGCTTTTTGTGAATGTGTCTAATTCCATGATTGTGCATATTCAAGATGCAAAATCACCTAAGCAAGCTTGGGATACATTGGTGAAGATGTATAACACCAATACACAAGCCCGCAAAATGCAATTCAAGCAAGAGTTACATCATTTATAGAAAAACAAGATGAACAATAGTGATTATTCTACAAAGGTGAAAAACCTTGCAGATGCTCTTACATCTATAGGAGCCCCTGTACATGATGAAGATTTAGTGGCTGTCACCTTGAATGGACTTGGAAAAGACTATAGCCAGTTTCATACTTCAATTGCAATTCGAGAAACATTTCCCGATTTCCAAGA
>Ga0116227_10003507_pt1 | contig 34791 bp, 28 predicted proteins | sample S1TSphgellanicum_FD_89693 | JGI IMG/M metagenome (GOLD analysis project Ga0116227, IMG submission 89693) | Host-associated microbial communities from peat moss isolated from Minnesota, USA - S1T2_Fb - Sphagnum magellanicum MG | ecosystem: Host-associated > Plants > Peat moss > Unclassified...
GGATCGTGAAGGCTTTCGCCCGAACGTCGGCATCATCCTCTTGAACGCGCACAACGAGGTGTTTTGGGGCAAACGGCTCCGTGAACATTCCTGGCAGTTTCCGCAAGGGGGCATCAAGTACGGTGAGACCCCAGTGCAAGCGATGTATCGGGAGTTACACGAAGAAACCGGCTTGCTTCCGGAGCACGTCAAGATCATCGGTCGCACGCGCGACTGGTTGCGCTATGAGGTGCCGGACAAGTTCATCAAGCGTGAAGTACGCGGTCATTACCGCGGCCAGAAACAGATCTGGTTCCTGCTACGGATGGTAGGGCGCGACTGCGACATTTGCCTGCGCGCCTGCGATCATCCGGAGTTCGATGCGTGGCGCTGGAACGAGTACTGGGTGCCGCTCGACTGTGTGATCGAGTTCAAGCGGGATGTATATCAGTTGGCGTTGACGGAACTATCCCGTTTTCTGCGCCGTGCTGCGCCGCGTTCGGAAAAACCTGGCGGCCATCACGGGCCTCGCTATCCACGGATAGCGTCGACCGCGACGGAACTGCAGGAGATGTCGGTAACGACCGTGACGGTCGAGACTACGATTCGCACGACGATCGAGTCCGATTGCGGCCCTGCCGACAACACCCTGACCCAGCCGGGTCTGCGCGACTAAACCCGGTGCGGCTTTCTGCACCGCATCTGCCGGTGCGGCTCATGGACTGCCGCACCGGCGTTTCAAGGAAACCATATTGAAAGCACTTGCTCTCGTCGTGGCGTGCGTCGCCACCGGCGCCCTGCTGGCTGGTTGTTCGAGCACACCCAAACCCACCAACAAGGATGACAGCGCGTTTACGTATCTGTTCGACCGCACGTCCAACTGGAAGGAAAACAACGTAGACACGTTGCCGTCGCTGCCGCTGGCGTCCAATCTGATTCCGTTCGATGTGTCCGGCAACACGCCGCTGACCTTCGCGGTGGACGCGAAGTCGCTGTCGGTCGGCAATGATGGCGTGGTGCGCTACACGGTGGTGGTGACGAGCCCGAGCGGCGCGCACAACGTGAACTACGAAGGGATTCGCTGCGATACGTACGAGTGGCGCCAGTACGCCGCTCTCAATGCGGATCACGACGGCTGGGACAGTACTGTCGCTACGCCGTTTGCGCGAATCGAAGACAGCGCGCTGAACGGCTATCAGGCGTCGCTCTATCAGGACTATTTCTGCGCGAACAAGGCGCCGACCGGCGCGGCCAAGCTGATTCTCGAAAACATGCGCTATAAAAAGACCGCCGCCTCGCAGATTCGTTGAGCGTGCACGCGTCGTAGCGTGTCTGGCCTTTCGGGGCTACGCACGAGGAGCAAAAGAAAAAGCCGTTCCAGGCTGACTGGAACGGCTTTTTTGCGATACCGCCGCCTTACCCGCGACGACCGCCTGAATCAGACCAGCACAAGGTTGTCGCGGTGGATCAACTCGGGTTCCAGCATATAACCGAGTACGGCCTCGATATCGCCGCTCGGCCGACGCTGAATCAGCTTGGCCTCGGCGCTGCTGTAGTTCGTGAGGCCGCGCGCCACCTCGCGGCCCGCCGCGCTGAGGCAGGCAATCACCTCGCCGCGTGCAAACGCGCCCTGCACGCCGACCACGCCGATCGGCAGCAGACTTTTGCCGCCTTCCGTCAGCTTCTCGACCGCGCCGTCGTCGATCACCACGTGCCCGCGCACCTGCAGGTGATCGGCCATCCATTGCTTGCGCGCCGCCATCCGTGCGGTGCGCGCAATCAGCTGGGTGCCGATAGCCTCGCCCGTGGCCAGACGCGCCAGCACGTCCGGCTCGCGGCCGCTCGCAATCACGGTATTGGCGCCGCTATGCGCCGCCCGCTTGGCGGCGAGAATCTTGGTCAGCATGCCGCCACGGCCGAGACTCGACCCCGCGCCACCGGCCATCGCCTCGAGCTCCGGCGCCCCGGCGTCGGCCTGCTGGACGAGCGTGGCGGACGGATCCTTGCGTGGATCGGCGGTGAACAACCCTTGCTGATCGGTGAGGATGATCAGCGCGTCGCCTTCGATCAGGTTCGCCACCAACGCGCCGAGCGTGTCGTTGTCGCCGAACTTGATTTCGTCGGTGACGACCGTGTCGTTCTCATTGATGATCGGCACCACGCCGAGGCGCAGCAGCGTCAACAAGGTGGAACGCGCGTTCAGATAACGTTCGCGGTCGGCCAGGTCGGCGTGGGTCAGCAGAATCTGCGCCGTGCGGATGGCGTGTTCGGCAAAACGGCTTTCATACACCTGCGCGAGCCCCATCTGCCCCACCGCGGCGGCCGCCTGCAGTTCGTCGATTTCGCGCGGACGTTTGGTCCAGCCAAGCCGCTGCATGCCTTCGGCAATCGCCCCCGAACTCACCAGCACGACCTCTTTGCCCTGCGCGCGCAACGCAGCGATCTGCGCCGCCCAGCGACCGATCGCGGCATGATCGAGGCCGCGCCCGTCATTCGTGACGAGGCTCGACCCGACTTTCACTACCAATCGCCTGGAGTCTGCGATGACGGAACGCATTGTGCGCGGTCTCCCAAGATAATGCGTGATGCTGGCCGGCGGTCCATGACGAACCCGCCGGCGCCCAAGCGATGCTTTATTCCTGCGGCGCAGGCGGCTCGGTCGGCTCAGCCGAACCTGCGGCTGCCGCCTTCTCGCGGAAACGCACGTCTGCAGCCAGATCTTCCGCCTCGGCCTGGCGCTGCGCGTCCGAATGGGCGGCGATGTGGTCATACACCGCGTAGCACAGCGCTTCGCAACCCTGGCCGGTCAGCGCCGAGATCTCGAACACCGGGCCGTCCCAGCCGAAGCCTTCGAGGAACGCCGAGACGCGCGCTTCGCGCTCGTCTTCCGGCACCATATCGATCTTGTTCAGCACCAGCCAGCGCGTTTTCTCGAACAGCAATTCGTCGTACTTGCGCAGTTCGTTAACGATCGCCTTGGCTTCCACGACGGGATCGACCGCCTCGTCAAACGGCGCGATGTCGACGATGTGCAACAGCAAGCCGGTGCGCTGCAAATGGCGCAGGAACTGGTGACCCAGGCCCGCCCCTTCCGCCGCGCCTTCGATCAGGCCGGGAATGTCGGCGATAACGAAACTGCGGCTCGGGCCGACCCGCACCACACCGAGATTCGGCGCGAGCGTGGTGAACGGGTAATCGGCAATCTTCGGCTTCGCGTTCGACACCGACGAGATGAACGTGGACTTGCCGGCATTCGGCATGCCGAGCAGGCCGACGTCGGCCAGCACCTTCAACTCGAGACGCACCATCCGGCGCTCGCCCGGCTTGCCGTCGGTTTTCTGACGCGGCGCGCGGTTCGTGCTGGACTTGAAATGCAGGTTGCCGAGGCCGCCCGCTCCGCCTTGCGCGATCTGGACGCTCTGGTTGTGCTCGGTCAGGTCGGCGATCAGTTCGCCGGTTTCCATGTCCGAGATGATCGTGCCCACCGGCATGCGCAACGTAATGTCGTCGCCGCCCTTGCCGTAGCAATCCGCACCGCGGCCGTTTTCGCCGTTGCGCGCCAGATGCTTCTTCGCGTAGCGGTAATCGATCAGGGTGTTGATGTTGCGGTCCGCCACTGCGTAGACGCTACCGCCGCGGCCGCCATCGCCACCATCCGGGCCACCGAACGGGACGAACTTCTCGCGGCGCATCGACGCGCTGCCATCCCCTCCGTCGCCGGCGATGACTTCAATCCTCGCTTCGTCAATGAACTTCATGCGTAACTCCGTCCCGTGTCTGTTGCTATTTTGCCGTGCCCGCTGTGCGTTGGACAATCGACCGATCGGCCATCCGCGCGGACTCACGACAACACATACCGCTATGAACCTGCAATGAAAAAGGCCCCGCTAACTTCGCGGGGCCTTTTTCCGGTCCTGAAGCCCGTGCCTGAGTAAACTCAGACTGCTGCCGGGACGACGTTGACCATGTGCTTCTTCGCTGCGCCCTTCGTCGAGAAATTGACGTGGCCGTCCGTCAGCGCGAACAAGGTGTGATCCTTGCCGATACCGACGTTTTCGCCCGGGTGCATACGCGTGCCACGTTGACGCACGATGATGCCGCCAGCGTTGATGGCTTGACCGCCGTAAACCTTCACGCCGAGACGCTTCGACTCGGAGTCGCGGCCGTTACGTGACGATCCGCCTGCCTTTTTGTGTGCCATTTGTTAGCTCCTTAACCGGTGCGCTTACGCGTTGATCGCGTCGATGCGCAGTTCGGTGTAGTTCTGGCGGTGGCCGCCATGCTTCTGGTAGTGCTTCCGGCGACGCATCTTGAAGATAGTCACTTTGGCGTGACGACCTTGCGACACGACGGTAGCCTTGACGGAAGCCCCACTGACCAGCGGCGTACCGAACTTAATCGATTCGCCTTCGCCCACTGCGAGAACCTGGTCGAGCGTGATTTCAGCGTCAATGTCTGCCGGTATCTGTTCTACTTTAAGTTTTTCGCCGACGGCAACTTTATACTGCTTGCCACCGGTTTTTATGACCGCGTACATTGAGAACCTCACTCTGTGTTCATTTTTCCCACGCACCACGCGCGGAAACCCGTGATTATACATAGAGTTAGCTGCGCGGTCAAAACTCGTTGACAGGCGCGGCGCAGCCTCGTAGAGCCCAGCCGGGCGGGGGGCCGCGGGTCCATCCCGCAGGCTGCGGCCCGGAACTGTCGCGATTCGCCTTATAATTCGCGGCACTACCCAAATCAGCCATCATGTCGTCGACTGCCACCCCCTCTCCCAACGCCGCCAGCCTGCTCGCCCCGATTGCCGAAGACATGGAGCAGGTGAACCGCGTCATCCGGCACCGCCTGGCGTCCGAGGTGATGCTGATCAATCAGATTTCCGAGTACATCATCAGTGCCGGCGGCAAACGCCTGCGTCCCGCGCTGCTCTTGCTGGTGGCGGGTGCGCTGGGTGAAACCACCGGGTACCGGCACGAACTGGCCGCGGTGGTCGAATTCATCCATACGGCTACCCTGCTGCACGACGACGTGGTGGACGAATCCGATCTGCGGCGCGGCCGTCAGACCGCCAACGCCCTGTTCGGCAACGCCGCGAGCGTGCTGGTGGGCGATTTCCTGTACTCGCGCTCGTTCCAGATGATGGTCGGGGTCGGCAAGATGCGGGTGATGGAGATCCTCGCGGAAGCGACCAACATCATCTCCGAAGGCGAAGTCCTGCAGTTGCTCAACATGCATGATGCCGACGTGGACGAAGCCCGCTACATGCAGGTGATCCGCTACAAGACGGCCAAGCTGTTCGAAGCGGCCGCCCAGCTCGGCGCGGTCCTCGCCGGGGTCGACGCCACCACGGAAGCCGCCGCGGCGGAATTCGGCCGGCGCATCGGCACGGCGTTCCAGATCATGGACGACTGGCTCGACTACACGGGGACGGCAGAATCCATGGGCAAAAACGCCGGCGACGACCTGCGCGAAGGCAAGCCCACCCTGCCGCTCATTTACCTGATCGAACGCGGCACGCCGGAACAGTCGGCCCTGGCGCGCGAGGCGATCGAACAGGGCGGTACGGACCGGTTCGAGACTATCTTCGAGGCAATCACCCGCTCGGGCGCGCTGGATCACACGCTGGAATGCGCCAAACAGGAAGCCCAGGCCGCGGCCGCAGCAATTTCTTCGTTTCCCGATTCCATTTTCAAAGATAGCCTGCTAGAATTATGTTCTTACTCGACGGCAAGACAGTCTTGAACGAGACTGAAACGCCGGATTAGTCCGAGTCGAGTACAGCAGTACCCATCGGGGTGTAGCTTAGCCTGGTAGAGCGCTACGTTCGGGACGTAGAGGCCGGAGGTTCGAATCCTCTCACCCCGACCAGATTTCCTTGTTAGATCAAGGCAGAAACCGCCCAGCTTGCTGGGCGGTTTTTTGTTTTGGGCGCCTTGATTTGGTTTTGGGCGCCTTGATTTGAGCTCGGGTGTCCAGCGGTCTCGTGTGTCTGCCGCGCGGGTCGAGCGCCGGCCAAAGACCTCATCGCACACTCCCCACATTCGCCAGACTGCCGCTCGGATACCGCCGTCGCTTGGCGACACGAATAGCGCGCGGGCCGAATCCATTCGTCGCGCCTTGTGAAACGTCATCGCTCATCGTCATAGCGGCGCGTGATCGAAACGACGCCCCGCGACTTCCACCGCCCCTCGCAAACCACAAACCACCCACGCGACGTTCCATTAAACGCGATCGGGACATTTCACTGCAAATTATAAAATTCTTATTTTCAAGACAATTCGGATAGCGAATTATATTTTTGCGATGCATCAACCCTTGCAATGTGAAGTAAGCAGCCTTAACATCTCATCACTGATGAAACCATTGCATTATCATTCGGCATGCTAATGATAATTATCCGCTTGAGAGGCAATCCCTGCCTTGCGTGCCATCGTCGTCAAAGGCCCGCAGAGTCTTGATCACGCTCCCGCTTCGAAGCCGATAACTGAGATCTCAATAAAATTCCCACTCACTCTTAATTTTTCTTCCAATGCTTAGGATTATTGATTGTTTTATCAGAACAGAATCGCTTTCTTACGAAATAAATCAGATTGATTCTGATCCCTGCGTTCGATTTTCCCGTTCACTCCTAAAGCCCGGTGGAGAGTTTTCTTGAGAGACGCTATCGACTTCGACCTCGCCGGCTCGATCAGCCTTGATCAGACTTGCGGTCCCGATCTTGAATATGACGCCGCGTTCATCTCGCTGCAACAGGCGGCCGTCGGCATACCGGAGCAGCAATTCGGCGACACGTTGATTCCCGCCACGGCGCCCGACTGGCGGCACGTCGAGCGGGAAGCCGCGGGTCTGCTGAAACGCACCACGGATTTGCGGATCATTGCCCTGATCACCTTGGCCTGGACGGAAATCAACGGACTCGCCGGCTATGCGAGAGGCCTTGCGCTCACGGCCGACGTACTCGAGCAGCACTGGGACACGCTTCATCCCCGTCTCGAGACGGCCGGCGAGTTCGATCCGCACCTGCGAATCAATGCCCTTGCCGCGCTGACCGACCCACAGACGCTCGCGCGCAGCGTACGTACCGCGCCGTTGCTGACATGGAAATCCGCCCCGCTTTCGTTGCGCGACGCTGCCGCGATTCTCGAGAACGGCAAGCCTTCCGCAGCCAGCGCGTTGCCGGTGGCGAGCGGTAGCCTTCAGGCGGAATTGCTCGTCGCTCTCAGGGCCGCGCACACGGAACTAGAGGTCGTGCCGCGCTTGCTGCAGACCGTTGAGCGGATTCGTCGGCAGATTCTCGCGAAGCTCGATGCCGCGTGGGTCCCCGATCTCAGTGCAATCGAAAACCCGCTAAGGGTGGTGTACCACGCCATCCGCGGCGCCCTGCGCGATACGCCGGCGTCGCCACCGGCCGCTCAGACCGCCTCGGCGCTGCCCGCGCCGCCAGCGCCCACAACCGTGCCCCCAACCACGCCCACGGGTCAGTCCGCTGCACAGAACAACGCCGGCCACGAAGGCTCATGGGCAAACACCCCCATACGCTCGCGCGACGACGTCCTGCTCGCACTAGATAGCGCCTGCGCCTACCTGGAACGGACTGAGCCCGGTCATCCGGCGCCCCTGTTGATACGCCGTGCGCAACGTCTGATGCACATGAGTTTTTACGAGATCGTCCGCGATATGGCGCCGGCTGCACTCCCCCAGCTAAGCATGTGGTCAGGTCAGCCTGACACGGCATCCGCTCATCTCAACAATTGACATACGGGCGCCTTGGCGCAATCGCAAGCCCAATCATTGGAGGACATCAGCATGGCCAATTCACGCGCCTTGAAAGCGAGCGCAACCGGGCAAAAATTCATCGCCCGCAACCGCGCCCCGCGGGTGCAGATCGAATACGACGTCGAAATTTACGGCAACGAGCGGAAGGTCGAAATTCCGTTCGTGATGGGGGTGATCGCCGACCTGGCCGGCAAGTCGACCAGGCCCTTGCCGGACCTCGAACAGCGCCGGTTCCTCGAGATCGACGTCGATAACTTCGACGAACGCCTCAAATCGATCCAGCCGCGCGTCGCCCTGCATGTGGCGAACGAAATCTCGGGCGACGGCCTGCTGGCCGTCGATCTCTCCTTCGAAAGCATGGAGGATTTTTCGCCGGCCAGCATCGCGAGGCAGGTGCCGGCTCTGAACCAGTTGCTGGAGGCCCGTTTGCAACTGTCCAATCTGCTTTCCTATATGGACGGCAAGAGTGGCGCCGAGGAGTTGATCACGCAGACCCTGAAAGACCCCACCTTGCTTAGAACGATCGCGGGTACGTCAAGCTCCGCGGCGGACGAGTCGCAGTAACGCCACGATCAAGCCCCATCCCATTTCATCAGCGTTGGCTGGAAGATCCCCATGAACGACACAGACTCCACCGAACAGCAGCCCGCCACACAAACCCTGCTACCCGGCAATTTGTCAGCCATGCTGATGAACCAGTTCAGTCCACGCACGGAGCAGGCGCGGGAAGCGATCGATACGGCGGTGAAAACGCTCGCACTGCAGGCGCTGGAAAATGCGGTCGTCATTTCGAACGATGCCTACCAGACCATTCAGACCATCATCGCCGAGATCGACCGGAAACTCTCCCAGCAGATCAACACGATTATTCACCACGAAGACTTCCAGAAACTGGAGTCGTCGTGGCGCGGCCTGCACTACCTGGTCAACAACACCGAAACCGACGAATTGCTGAAGATTCGTTACATGCCGATCACGAAGTCCGAACTGAACCGCATGCTCAGGCGCTACAAAGGCGTCGCGTGGGATCAAAGTCCCCTCTTCAAGAAAGTGTACGAGGAGGAATACGGCCAGTTCGGTGGCGAGCCGCTTGGTTGCCTCGTCGGCGACTATTATTTCGACCACAGTCCGCCGGATGTCGAGACGCTCGGCGAGATGGCCAGGATTGCCGCCGCCGCGCATTGCCCGTTCATTACCGGCGCATCGCCCGCGGTCATGCAAATGGAGTCGTGGCAGGAACTGTCCAACCCGCGCGACCTCAGCAAGATTTTTCAGAATAGCGAGTACGCGGCCTGGCGCCATCTGCGCGAAGCGGACGATTCCCGCTACCTCGGCTTGACCATGCCGCGCTTCCTCGCGCGTCTGCCTTATGGCTCGCGCATCAACCCGGTGGACGCCTTCGATTTCGAGGAGGACACGGAAGGCGCCACTCACGAGCGCTACGCCTGGATCAACTCGGCGTATGCCATGGCGACGAACATCAATCGTTCGTTCAAGCATTACGGCTGGTGCACGTCGATTCGCGGCGTGGAATCGGGCGGCGCAGTAGAAGGCCTGCCCGCCCACACGTTTCCCACGGACGACGGTGGCGTCGACATGAAGTGCCCCACCGAGATCGCCATCAGCGACCGGCGCGAAGCGGAACTGGCCAAGAACGGCTTCATGCCGTTCGTCCATCGCAAGAACTCGGATTGCGCGGCCTTCATCGGCGCGCAATCGCTGCAAAAGCCAGCCGAGTATCACGATCCCACCGCGACCGACAACGCGAAACTGGCCGCCCGCCTCCCCTATCTGTTCGCGTGCTGCCGGTTCGCCCACTACCTCAAGTGCATCGTGCGCGACAAGGTCGGTTCCTTCAAGGAACGCGGCGAGATGGAAGCGTGGCTCAACAACTGGATCATGAATTACGTGGACGGCGACCCCGTGAACTCTTCACAGGACACCAAGGCGAGAAAGCCGCTCGCTGCCGCCCATGTGAGCGTGGAGGACATCGAGGATAACCCCGGCTACTACAGCGCCAAATTTTTCTTGCGCCCGCATTATCAATTAGAAGGTCTAACGGTCTCGTTGAGGTTGATTTCAAAGTTGCCGGCGCTCAAGGACGGTGCTGTTGCAGCGTGATTGCTTTAACCATGGCGATTGCTTCTAACAATCCCAAACCTGAAAGGGCATGCAATGTCAGTTGATATGTATATGTGGGTAGACGGCGTAGCCGGTGAGTCCAAAGACGCCAACCATAAGGGCTGGATCGATATCCAGTCGTACTCATGGGGCGCCATGCAGCCAGGCAACATGGCCACCGGCAGCGGCGGCGGGATCGGCAAGGTCAGCTACAACGACCTGCAGGTGGAGACTTTTCTCGACAAGGCCGCACCGGCCGTCCTGAAGTATTGCGCGAACGGCAAGCATCTGCCGAAGGTGGTGATCTCCGTGTGCAAGGCCGGCGGCACGCAGATCGAGTACCTCCGGATCACGCTCTCAGAAGTTCTCGTGACCTCCGTGCAGCAGGGCGCCGCGAAGGCCTCGGAAGCCGTCAAGATCACTTACGGCTTTCAGGCGGCGAAGGTCCGCAAGCAGTACTGGGAACAGACCGACCAGGGCACCAAGGGCGGCGAAAGCGTGCTGGCCTGGGACATCAAGGAAAACCGCGAAGTCTGACGGAGCCGGACCATCGGCGAGCGCGCCGCGCGAGCGGGCGGGTCGATCACTGACGCCCGTGCGCGCGGCACAGCCCAAAGCGAGAAATGAGTGTGAACCAGGTCAACCCCTTGCATGAGCATGAGCATGAGCATCGGCACGCAGTGCGCGCGCGGCGCGAGACACGAGCCGAAAGGCGCGCCGACACCCAGCCGTCGTTACTCGATCGGCTGACCGATCATCGGCTTCAGCAACCACATGAGTTCGATAGCGGACTCGCGAGCCCGCGCGCCATGCTGCGCGACGCGATTCTGCGCGACCTGGACTGGCTACTGAACAGCGCAAACCTCGACACCACCAACGGCCTCGATGCCTATCCGCATGTCCAGCGCTCCGTCGTGAATTTCGGTGTGGGGACGCTCGTGGGGGCATCGGGGGTGGAGTGGACCCAGATCGAATGCGCGGTGCGGGAGGCCATCGTCCGGTTCGAACCGCGCATCCTCGCCGACAGCCTCGAAGTCCGCTGCAGCGCATCGGAGAATGGACAACACGCCCACGCGTTGTCGCTGGAGATTTCCGGCCAGTTGCGGTCGAACCCATCCGCGCCCGCGCTGCGGGTTCGCGCGGCGCTCGATCTGGACAGCGGCCAGATTGCATTGCGCTCGCAAGGCGTAGCTTGATGGACGCGCGTCTGCTCGACTACTACAACCGCGAACTCGCTTACCTGCGCGAACTCGGCGCCGAATTCGCCGAGGCATTCCCGCAGACCGCCCGCCATCTGGGTATGGGCGGCGCGGAGTCCGTCGATCCCTACGTGGAACGCCTGCTTGAAGGATTCAGCTTCCTGACCGCACGCATCCACTTGAAACTGGACGCGGAGTTCCCCCGTTTCTCGCAGCGCCTGCTCGACGTTGTCTATCCGAACTATCTTGCCCCGCTGCCCTCGATGGCAGTCGTAGCCATTCAGCCGAACCTGCGCGAAGGTAGCTTGCAATCCGGCTATACGCTGCCGGCGGGAACGCCGTTGCGCGCCAACCTGGCCAAAGGCGGCCAGACGGCATGCGAATTCCGCACCGCGCATGACGTCACCCTGTGGCCGCTGAGTCTCACCGATCTGAAAATGAGCGGCGAGCCAGGCGATTTGCCGCTGGCGCAAACGGGCCTCGCAGGCCGCGTGCGTGGTGCACTGCGCATCCGTCTGCAAACCTGCGGCGCGACCGGATTCAAGGACCTGCCGCTCGACGCGTTGTCGTTTTTCATCAGCGCACCCGAAACCCAGGCGCTGCAGATCCTCGAACTGGTGTTGGGCCACTGCGTGGGCGTGATCTGTCATGACGCGTCGCAGACCCAGCCCGGATGGTCGTTGCTGGACGAAGACGCCATCCGCCATGAAGGATTCGACGCCAGCCAGGCCCTACTGCCCTACGGGTCTCGCTCGTTCAACGGCTACCGGCTGCTGCACGAGTATTTCGCCTTTCCGGCGCGCTACCTGTTTTTCAGCATCAAACACTTGCGTCGCGCGTTGCAACGCATAGAGGGCAATACGTGCTCGTTGACGTTGCTATTCGATCGCGCCGCGCCTGAACTCGAGCGCGCCGTCGATCCACGCAGTCTCTCGCTCTTCTGCACGCCCGCGATCAATCTGTTCCCGAAGCGGACGGACCGCATCGCCGTCTCGACGCAACGCTACGAGCATCATCTGGTGGTGGATCGCACGCGGCCGCTGGACTACGAAATCTACGGCGTCGACAAGGTGACCGGGCATTTGCAACCGGACGGCCGAACCTGCGAATTCCGCCCGTTCTACGGCACCCTGTCCGACGATCCCGACGACCACGGCCGGTACTTTTCGCTGCGTCGCGAACCGCGTCTCGTCGCCGGCCAGGGCGGCCGCAGCGACCATGGCAGTCCACGCACGCCTTATACGGGCAGCGAGGTTTACGTGTCGCTCGTCGACCAGCACGAAGCGCCTTTCCCGGACGACTTGCGGCACATCTGCGTCGACGCGCTCTGCACCAATCGCGACCTCGCTCTGCTGATACCGCTCGCCGGCAGCAGCGATTTCAGCTTGCGCATGTCGGCGCCGGTCGCGGCCATCAAGGTGCTGCGCGGACCCACCTCGCCGCGTCCGGCGATCGCCGAGAACGAGATCGCCTGGCGGCTGATCAGTCACCTCGGACTCAACTATCTGACGCTGACCGACCTGGACGGCGCCCAAGGCGCCCAGGCCTTGCGCGAGTTGCTTGAACTGTATGCGGGCGCGGCAGACCCCGGGCTGCTGCAGCAGATCCAGGGCATTCGCAGCGTGCGGATCGAAGCAGTCCACCGCCGCTTGCCGCAAGCTGGCCCGCTGATGTTCGGCCGTGGCGTGTGCGTCTCGCTGCTACTCGACGAACTGGCCTTCGCGGGCGCCAGCACCTACCTGTTTGGTGCGGTGCTGGAGCAGTTCTTCGCGCGCCATGTGTCCTTGAACAGTTTTAGCGAACTCGTGGTGGCAACCCTGCAACGTGGAGAAGTGAGACGATGGGAACCCCGCATCGGCCGCCGGCCGACAGCCTGAGCGCAAGCGCCGGCGAGTCGCTGCGACGCTTCTGGCAGCGCGTTGCCGACGCGCCGCACGCCTACGATCTGTACCACCTGTTGCGCTGGCTCGATGCCCGCGCCGGCGGCCGGGTGCCGCTCGGGCGCGCCACGCATCCCGCCGACGAACCGGTACGGCTCGGTCAACAGCCGTCGCTCGCCTTCGCGCCGTCCACGCTGGCTTGCGCCACCGCACCGCGCGCAGACGTTCTGCCGCAGGTGTCGATCTACAGCTTCGGCCTGTTCGGACCGAACGGGCCGCTGCCGCTGCATCTGACCGAATTCGCCCGCGACCGGGCTCGCAACTATGACGACCGCACCCTCACGGCGTTCGCCGACGTGTTTCATCATCGGTTGATCCTGCTGTTCTATCGCGTGTGGGCCGATGCCCAGCCGACCGTCAGTCTGGACCGCCGGGAAGGCGCGCGCTTCGACAACTATCTCGCGAGTCTCGTCCATCTCGGCTTACCGGCATTGCGCCGGCGCGACGAGATTCCCGACCACGCCAAATACTTCATGGCAGCTCACCTGGTGCGGCAAACCCGCAATCCCGAAGGACTGCGGCAGATCCTGCGCGCTTATCTCGGCGTGCCGGTGGAGATCGTCGAACATGTGCCGCACTGGATACCGGTCGGCGCGCGGCAGCGCACGACACTCCGCACGCATGCGAACACCCAGAGACTCGGCGCGGGCGCGATGCTCGGCATCGCCGCGCTCGACGCCCACGCGAAGTTCGAGATCAGAGTCGGGCCGCTATCGCGCGAGGCGTACCTCGCGTTATTGCCCGGCACGCGGCGGGCGCGCCAACTGACGGACTGGGTGCGTCAGTACATCGGGCTCGAATGGGCGTGGGATCTAAGACTCGTGCTGGCAGCAGATCAGGTCACGGGCAACACGCTCGGCCGCGATCAGCCACTGGGCTGGGGCAGTTGGCTCGGCACGCGGACCCGTCAGTGCGCCGCCGACGACCTCGTCTACTCGCCCGAGGCCAGCACGCACCGCCACGCGCAAGCCGCGTAGCACAAGGCGATCCCGCCCGCTACGCCTGCCACCGCACCGCGCCCATCAACCGTCGAGACGTTCTTCATGAGCCACATCATTACCGCGCATACGCCGCTCGATCCCGAGACGCTTCGGTTCCGCGCGCTGCAAGGAAGCGAGACGCTGTCGTCGCTCTACGAATTCCGGGTCGAACTCGTCAGCCACTCGGCTTCGCTGGACATGGACGGCCTGCTCGGCAAGCCGCTGACACTGCATATCACCACCCTGAAGGGCAGCACCCGCTATCTCGGCGGACAGATCGCGCGCTGCGAATTCGCCGGCCGCGAAACCGGCACGCCGCGCAGCTATCTCTATGTGGCAACCCTGCGGCCCTGGCTCTGGTACCTGACGAAGACGACAGACTGCCGCATCTTCCAGAACCTCTCGGTGGTCGACATTCTTCGCGCGGTGTTCGGCAAATATGGCTTCCAGGTCGAAGAGCGTCTGCTCGCGCACTATCGCAACTGGGACTACTGCGTGCAGTATCAGGAGAGCGACTTCGCTTTCGTCAGCCGCTTGATGGAGCAGGAAGGTATCTACTACTACTTCCGCCATGAAGCCGCGCAGCAGGTTCTGGTGCTCGCGGACGACATCAGCGCGCACGACCCGCTGCCCGATTACGCCACGCTGCCCTACCTGCCGCCCGATCATCTGGCGCTGCCTCGCGACGAAGGGGTCGATCAATGGCGACCGGCCGCGCAGATCAGCACAGGCGCCTACGCCGTCGACGACTACGATTTCCGCAAGCCCCAGGCCGACCTGTCGCAGGTACGCGCCCACCCGTTGAGCGCCGAGCATGGCGGCTACGAAAAGTACCTGTGGCAAGGCGGCTACATCGAAGCGGAACAAGGTGAACACTATGCGCGCGTGCGCCTCGAGGAAGAGCAGGCTGAACATACCCGCACCCGCGCTCACACCCGCTTGCGCGCCATGGCGCCGGGTTACCTGTTCACGCTGAAGAACTGCCCGCGCCAGGCGGAGAACCGCTCGTACCTGGTGGTCAGCGTCACGTATCGGTTGCAGGAAGGTGGCTATGCAAGCGGCAGCAGCGAGGCGCACTACGGCTTTCATTTCGTCGCGCAGCCTGCGTCGTCGCCGTACCGCGCGCCCAGCGTCACGCCGCTGCCGAAAGCAACCGGCCCACAAACCGCGCTCGTCGTCGGACCGGCCGGCGAGGAGATCTGGACCGACCAATACGGCCGCGTGAAACTGCAATTCCGTTGGGACCGCTATGGCCAGCGCGATGAAAACAGTTCCTGCTGGGTTCGGGTATCGGATGCCTGGGCCGGTTCCAACTACGGCGCCATTCACATTCCCCGGATCGGCCAGGAGGTGGTGGTCGATTTTCTCAATGGCCAGTTGGACCGGCCGCTGATCACCGGCCGCATCTATAACGCCGATCAGATGCCGCCCTTCAGTCTGCCCGCAGCCGCCACGCAAAGCGGCTTCGTCACGCGCACGCCCGGCGGCACGAGCGCCAACGCGAACATGTTGCGCTTCGAGGACCGCCAGGGCGCGGAACAGGTCGCGCTGCATGCCGAGCGCAATTACGACGTCTCAGTGGAAAACGACGCAACGACCCGTGTGGGCGGCAGCCAGACCAGTACGGTCGACGGCAACTCCATGACAGTGGTGGAAGGCACCATGGAAACGGTGAGCACCGACGCGATTTCGATTACGGATGCCGCCACGAGCATTACCGGCTCGTCCGTTGGCTTTGTCGGTTCGGGTGTGAGCATCTCCGGCTCGCAGATCTTCATGGCTGGGTCGAGCATCAACGTTATCGGCAGCAGCGTTGGCGTGACGGGCTCGTCGGTCACCGCGACCGAATCGAGTGTCTCGCAGACCGGCGTGTCGTTCAGCACCGTCGGCTACTCGGTGACGTTCTGAAACCGGCATCTCATGGTCCACACACACCACGCACAATGAAAATCATCAAACCCACGCCACTGGGTGTCCTGACACGCCCGTACCGGGCCGCAGGCAGCGAACATCTGGGCGTCGCGATTCCCATGATGGTGACGCTCGGCGAAGCCCCGCGCCTCGTCAGCGAGTCGGAACTATGGGACACGGTCGGCGCGGAGCTGGCCGGCTTCCCACTCGATGCGGCGCTCCCCAAACCGCGAGCCGAGTTTCTGCTATCGGCGCGTGCCTACGGGCGGTATTGCGACCATACGAATACGTGCCGGGTGGGCATCCGTTTCGCCGGTGTGGAAAAGGCGTTGCTCGTGTCGGGCGAGCGCCGCTGGGCAGGTTCGGCGCCCTCGGCCGCCGAGCCGTTCGAGTCCCTCGCGATCGACTGGCCTCTCGCGTTTGGCGGAGCCGGCTACGCGGACAATCCACGCGGCCGCGGGTTTCACGGCGTGTCGGCAAACAGCGAGCGGTCACAGCAGCAGCTATCTCAACCGCTTCCCAACGTCGAATACCCGGCGGAGCGCTTACGCAGACCCGGACAGATCGTCACACCAGGCAGTTTCACGCCAATCGCAGCCGACTGGCCGCAGCGCCGCGCGCTCTACGGAGCACTCGACGCGCAATGGCGCGAAAGCGATTGTCCAGGCTTTCCACGCTCGATGGACACCCGCTACTTCAATATCGCGCCCACCGATCAGCAATTCCCGGCGCTCGATGCCATGCCGGACGGCGCGGCCTATCGCATCGTTCATATGCATCCCGAACAACCGGTGATGACAGGCGCGCTGCCGCCGCTGCGTGCCCGTTGCTTCCTGCAGCGACAATCCGAAGACACGCTCGCGGAGATTCGGATGCGTCTGACGACGGTGTGGTTCATTCCGCATCGCGAGCGGGCCATCATGATCTTCCACGGCATAGCCGGGATTCGGGAGTTCGACGCACACGACGTCGCATGTCTGCTACTCGGCGCCGAACTGAGCGGCGAGCCGCGTTCCGCAGCCGACTACCGGCGCACCTTCGACCGGCGCATGGACCGCAAGCACGGTGCGCTCCATGCGCTGCGCGACCAGGATCTGGCGCCGCCGACACTGCTCATCACGGCTGACGACGCGTCCACCGACGCCACGTCGCACGATGCGCTAGAGCGCAATCTGCAGCAACGCGCACGTCAGCAGATCGAGCGAGCGCGTGCGGCAGGCCTCGCGCCTGGCGCTTTCGATGCAGCGCCGACGCAGCCCCCTCGCATCGACCAACTGGCGGAGTTCGTCGAACAGCAGGAAAGGATCGCTCAGGAGCAGCGCGCAGCACTGGAAGAGAAGCAGCGTGAGATCGAAGCCCGCCACGCGGCAAGCGGAATGCGCAAGCGCGTCAATCCGCCAACCACGCGGCGTGGCCCGCCCGCGCTATCGCGCGATGGCGCGGCATCACGGCGTGCCGATCGGAAGAAGGACCCACGCCACCTGGAAATCGACGCCGACAAGAAACTCCGCGAGACCTACCGGCATGCCGTCCAGTATCAGGAAGCAGCACCGCGCCTCGACACGGCCGCCGGGCGCGTATTGCAGGAACGCGTTGCCGCGGCGCATGCGCGCGGCGAGTCGCTGGCCGGTTGGGATCTGACCGGCGCGGATCTGAGCCGGATGAGTCTGCGCGGGGCAACGCTGTCCGGCGCGTTGCTGGAAAGCGCCGATCTCAGCGATACCGACCTGACAGGCGCGGTGCTGGGAAACGCGGTACTCGCGCGCGCCACACTCGTGCGCACGGTGTTTGCGCGCACCGACCTGACGGGCGCCAACCTGTCGCTGGCGCAGTGCGACGGCACCGACTTCAGCGACGCCGTGCTCGATCGTGCGCTGTTCGAGAACACGCGGTTCGAGCGTTGCCGGTTGACCCGTGCTTCAGTCCAGCGAACCCAGTTCAGGGATTGCCGCTTCCTCAGCACCGACTTCAGCGAAGCCACCCTGAGCGACCTGGCCTTCATCGAACAGACTTTCGACGCTGTCGATTTCAGCCGCGCCAGCATCCGCAAGCTCGCCTTCATCCAGTGCACGCTTACCCGCGTTGCGTTCGCGAGCGCCGACATAGCAGGCTTCGGATTCGTCGAAACCGTCGCGAGCGGTATTCGCTTCGACGGCGCGATCCTTCGCAAGGCCTGCTTCGTCAAAGAGAGTGTGCTCGACAACGCGGACTTCTCGCAGGCGCAACTGAGCGAAGTCAACTTGCGCCAGGTCCGCGCACACGGTGCGAACTTCAGCGGCGCGCGGATCGACCAGTGCGACTTCTCCGACGCCCGCATGCGGTTGGCCGATCTACGCGGGGCAAAGATCGCAGACAGCCACCTCGTGCGCACCGATCTGAGCGGCGCCAATCTGGCGCGCGCCGATTTGATGGGCGCTTCGATGCGGCGCGCCGTCCTGCACGGTGCGAACTTTCGCGAAGCGAACCTGTTCCGCGCCGACTTCGCAGAGGCAGCGATCGACGACACGACGCAGTTCGACGGCGCCTATCTGGACCAGGCCAACTTTCATCCGTTCGCCAAGGCGGCAGCATGAGTCCGGAACGAGATCGACTGCAGCAGAGGGTGCGCAACGGCGAGGTCATCGCGGATCAGTCGTTCGGGAGGCTGTCCCTCGAGCATGGCGATCTGTCGGGCGCCATCTTCGAACGAACCACCTTTAGCGGCACACGGCTGGCCCGTGCGCACCTCAGAGAATGCGTGTTCAACGCATGCCGCTTCACCGACGTCGATCTGTCGAACGCCGATCTGTCGAAAAGCGTGTTCCTGAACGGCGAGCTGGTTCGTACGGACTTGTCCGCGAGCCTGCTGGACGATTGCCGGTTGGCCGGCACGCAGGCCAGCGGCACGCTCTTCTCCCGCATGCGCGCCAGCCGTTTCACCTGCCTGAAAAGCGATCTCAGCGCTTGCCGGTTCAACGACGCGCAGATCGAACTCGGCTTCTTCGACGAAACACCGCTGGCGGGCGCCGACTTCACTGCCGCGCTCATCCGCAAATGCTTCTTCTATCGACTCGACATGCGCGCGGTACGTTTCGCGCAGACAGTGTTCGAGCGTGTCGTATTCACCGAGTCGAACCTGGCCGGCCAGCACTTCGGCGGGCAGACGTTTCGCGGCTGCCAGTTTATCGACACCGATCTGCGCGGCGCCGATTTCACGTCCGCGCGCCTCGGTCAGTGCAACTTTCAGGGCGCGTCGCTCGAGCAGGCGCTCATGAATGAGGTCGACGCTGCATGCGCGAATTTCTACCGCGCAAAGGTCGAGCGCGCGCAATGCCGCGGCGCGCAATTCGAAAACAGCATCTGGGCCGAGGCGCGCCTCCGGGCAGCGGACTTCACCAGTGCGAATCTGCGCGGCGCGGTGTTCCATCGCGCCGACGCATCGGACTGCCGCTTCACGCAAGCCCACCTCGAAGGCGCCGACTTTTCGTACGCCGAGCTAAGCGGCGGCGATTTCGATCAGGCCACGTTGGGGCGAACCCAGTTTCATCGAGCCGGTCATGCCGGATGGCACGGCCGCCTGGGTGCTATCGACAATGACCCCGCTCGATTCGCCGCAGAAGAATGGTCGAAGCGCCGAGACGGCGGCTGACCACCATGCCCATCAATCAGAGACCCCCTATGAAATCGACAGTAGCGGAATTGAGAACGCCTGCGCACGGTCTAGCTCGCGAGAGCCACGACGTCGTGGGCATCGCCGTGGGCATCGTCGTGGCCCTCTTGCCTGACGACGCCGTGCTGGTGGAATGCGACGGTGCCCGACTGCGCTGCCTGCGCGCGTATAGCTGCCTCGTTGCGCCCGAACCCGGCGATCGCGTCGTCGTCTCTTGCGCCGATCCGCAGCAGCGCTATGTGCTGGCTATCCTCGAACGCGTGTCGGCGAGTGAGACGCGGCTTCGCTTCGACGGCGACCTGCTCGTCGAAACGACGCAGAGCCTGCGTTTTTGCGCGGGTCGGGACATCGCCGTCGAAGCCACCCAGGCGCTGCAACTCGACAGCCGACGCATAACCGTCGCAACCGACGAAGCCGAACTCAGCGCCGCTGCTGCGGCGCTCGATTGCCGCGACCTGCAGGCCCGCTTCGGCGCGCTACGTCTGATCGGAAAGACGCTGGAGACGGTCGTCGAACGCATCGTGCAGATCAGCAAAAGCAGCTTCCGCACGATCGAAGCCATCGATCATCTACGCACCCGTCATCTCGACTACGCGGCCTCCTCAAGCCTGCGCCTGCACGGCAAGAACGCACTGCTGACGGCCGAGCGGCTGTCGAAGATCGATGCCGAACAAATCCATCTCGGTTAGGAGAACCTCATATATGGTCATGGTCAACTCAAGCTCGGGCGGCGCCAACGATGCCGTCTGCGTCAACAAGACGCCCCCGTTCGGCGTCCCGGTGGCTTACGACAACAATGCGCAGCGCACCCAGGCCATCCCGAACGTCAGCAACATCCTGACCGGCGGTGCCCCGACGCACAACCTCACCACCCTCATTCCCGTCACCCGCGGCGACGCGCCGGGTTCGATGGGCGGCGTCGTGTCGGGCACCGTCTGCTCCACCTCGCGCAATATCAACGGCGCGAATACGGTGCTGCTGCACGGCATGCCCACCACCCGCATGACCGATCCGTCCCAGCAGAACGCCAACAATGCCATCGGCACCGGCACGTCGCCCAGTCAGACCCACATCCTGAACCTGGCGCCCTGATCCCTCCATGGCCACGTCATGATCAAACACCCCCCCCGCCACGCCCTGCATCTGCTCGGCGCAGCCGTCCTGCTGAGCGCCTGCGCCGCGACACCCCAGGCCGTGCCGGTTCCGTACGACCTCTATCTCGCGGCCGGATCGCAGGTGAATCCGGACAGCCGCGGGCGACCCGCGCCGATTCTGGTCGGCATCTACGAACTGAAGTCCACAGCAGCGTTCGATTCCGGCGACTTCACGGCCTTGCAGGATCACGCGGCCGCCACCCTCGGCGACGACCTGGTCTCGTTCGAACAACTGATCCTGCTGCCGGGCGAGCACAAGCTGATGCGCCGGCCGGGGAATCCGGCGAGCCATGCGCTCGGCATCGTCGCCGGTTATCGGGTGCTCGGCAGAAACGTCTGGAAAACCACGGTTGTGCTGCCCGAGGGCAAGGACACGAGCGCGTTCATGCTCTGGTGGTCCGCGCCGCAACCGCTGCACCTGCAAGTGAAATTGGACGCCGGCGGCTTGACCGCCACAACGACGGACTGGACCCATTGATGAAGCATGAAAATCTGACGCTGAAGGACTCCGGCGTGTCCAGAGGCAAAGTCGTCTGGTCGGAAGGCATGTACTTGCGGCCACAACATTTTCAGCAACTCGAGCGCTATATCGAAAGCTACGTCCAGCAGCGCTGCCTGGGATTGCAGGGGGCGTTCTGGGGTTTCCTCGGCGTCGAGATCGATCACGACGCGCTCGCCCTGGGCAAGGTGTCGTTGACGATGGCGCACGGGGTGTTTCCCGACGGCACCCCGTTTCGGCTTACCAGTCCGGATGAGCTTCCGGCGCCGCTCGACGTGCCCGCCCATGCGAGAGACGAGATCGTGCTGCTCGCCTTGCCGCTCAGGCGGCCCGGCGGCGAAGACACGATCTTCGAAGAGCAGGCCGATTCGCCGGCGCGCTACGGCGTGTGCTCGCGCGAAATCGCCGACAGCAATGCCATCGCGCTCGGACCTGCCACCGTGCAGATCGCCCGGGCGCGTCTTCGTCTGGTGCTGGCATCGCAGCTCGGTAGCGAGTGGCAGGCGCTCGGTCTGCTGCGCATCGTCGAGAGGCGCAGCGACAACCACCTGGTGCTCGACCCCGGCTATATCCCGCCGATGCTCGTCGCCGGCCAGCACCCCACGCTCTTCAACTACCTGCGCGAACTGGACGGACTGCTCGAACAGCGCGGCGAAGCGCTCGCACAGCGGCTCTCGCAGCCGGGCCGCGGCGGTGTGTCCGAGGTGGCGGATTTTCTGCTGCTGGCGTTGATCAACCGCGCTCAGGCCGACACCTGGCACGTTCGGGAGACGGGCCAGGTGCATCCCGAGCAACTCTTTCAGCAGTGGCTAGGACTCGCCTTCGATCTCTGCACTTACACGCGCAACGAGCGCCGGCCCGTGGTACGTCCGGCTTACCGTCACGACGACCTGCAAGGCAGCTTCGTGCCGCTCATGACCGAGCTGCGCCGCGCCTTGTCGACCGTGCTCGAACAGAATGCCGTCGCCATCGAACTGCAGGAGCGCGCGCAGCGGGTCTGGGTCGCGCAGGTTCCCAATCTGGAACTCCTGCGCAACGCCGGTTTCGTGCTGGCCGTGCATGCCGACCTGCCGGCCGAGACGCTGCGCACGCGCTACCCGGCGCAGGTCAAGATTGGCCCGGCCGAACGGCTGGCGGAACTGGTGCATCTGCATCTTCCGGGCATCGCGCTGCGCCTGCTGCCGGTCGCGCCCAGGCAGATTCCGTACAACGCCGGCTATCACTACTTCGAGCTGGATACCGGCGGCGAGTTGTGGAGGCAACTGGAGAAATCGAGCGGCCTTGCCTTGCATGTCGCCGGCGATCTGCCGGGACTCGCCATGGAGTGCTGGGCGATCCGCGGCTAACCCACGCGCCAAGCGAAGCTAAACGAGACGAGAGCTGACGGAGAAGCCCGATGAGTGCCGCTGTTCAATCGCACACCCCCCCACCGCCGGCGAGCTCAGCGAATGCGCTGGTCGTCGCCGCCCATACCTTGCTCGCTACGCTCGCGCAAATGCGCGTCGACGCGCCGATCCAGCCGGAGCGCTTGCGCGAGTATCTGGTCGACGAAATCAGACAGTTCCAGACCCGCGCGCAGCAAGCCGCGATCTCCGTCGAGACCATCGTCGGCGCGCGCTATTGCCTGTGCTGCGCGCTCGACGAAGCCGCGGCGCTCACGCCTTGGGGCGGCGGCGGAGTCTGGTCGGCGCACAGCCTGCTGGTCGCGTTCCACAACGAGACCTGGGGCGGCGAAAAATTCTTCCAGTTGCTGGCGCGCCTGTCGTCGAGTCCGCACGAGCATCGAAACATTATCGAACTGCAGTACTTTTGCCTCGCGCTGGGATTCCAGGGACGCTACCGCGTCATCCAGAACGGCGCCGCGCAACTGGCGACGCTCATGCGGCGGCTGCACAAACTGCTGCACGAGACGGGCGGCGGTTACGCACATCCGCTGTCCCCTTCCTGGCGCGCCGCCGATCGCAAGGCTTCGGTCACGCTGCGCCGCGGGCTGCCGGCGTGGGCATGGCTGTGTCTCGCCGGTCTGCTCGGCAGCCTGAGCTTCGCCGTCTATCTGTGGTCGTCGAACCGCGACGGCGACCGGACCACGGCCGCCATCGACGCCATCCGTCTGCCGGCCATCAGCGCGGCCAGGCCTACCGCGTTTTCATCGGGCATCGCGCCGTTGCTCGATGCGGAACTGACAAGCGGTGCGATTACGGTGCGCGACGAAGCCGACCGCAGCGTCGTCGAAATCCGCGGCGACGGCCTGTTCGACTCAGGCTCCGCGACCACCAAAGCGGCCTATTTGCCGGTGCTGATGCGGATCGCCGAGGTACTTAACCGGCTCGAAGGAGACATTGTGATCACGGGACATACCGACAACCAGCCGATCCGCGACAAGCGCTTCGCCTCGAATCTCGAACTCTCGCGGGCCCGTGCGGAAGGGGTCAGGCAGTTGCTGCTGTCGGCCGGCCTCGACCGTACGCGCCCTATCGTGGCGGTGGGACGCGGCGACACCCAGCCCGTCGATACCAATACGACGGCGGAGGGTCGCTCTCATAACCGGCGCGTGGATATCGCGCTCCTGACGCCCGCCGTCACGCGGGATCTTTCCGGAACGACGCGCAGATGAACGTTCTCAAGCGGCTGTTGGGGTTGTTGCTGTCCCGTGAAGCATGGGTGCTGGCCGGCCTTCTATTGCTCGTACCGGTGGTCTGGGTCTACGGCCCCTTGCTGGCGATCGGCGACATCCGTCCTCTGGCGGCGGCTGGCGCGCGCTACCTGTGCATCGGGCTGGTGCTGCTCGTCTGGCTCGCCTGGGTGATCCACCGCAGCCCGGCACGGCCAACCAGCGAAGGCGTATTGGCGCGTTTGCGCCGACGCCAGGCGACACCGCGCGACAACCCTGCCGGCGACGCAGACGGCGAACGTATCGCCGAGTTGCGCACGCGTTTTCGCGAGGCGCTCCATCTGCTGCGTCACGCTACGGTGCATGCGGGCCGCTTCTCGGCCTGGCTCGACAGGTTGACCGGCCAGTATGTCTATCGGCTGCCGTGGTATCTGGTCGTCGGCAGCAGCGGCGCGGGCAAGACCGCCGCGCTCGTCAACGGTGGACTTGAATGGTCGATCGCCGAACAGTCGGGCGAGGCCGCGAGCCGCCGCGTCGAACCGACCCAGCAATGCCGCTGGTGGTTCAGCAACGATGCGGTCCTCGTCGACACGCCGGGCCCTTACCTGGAAGCAGCCGATGCCGGCGAGCGGCGCGGGGCCGAATGGGGAGAACTGCTCGCCCTGCTGAGAAAATGCCGGCCGCGCCAGCCGGTCAACGGCGTGCTGCTGATGGTCGGCATCGACGATCTCCTGGCCTTGAACGAAGCCGACCGCGCAGCCTATGCAACGCGACTGCGCAAGCCATTGCAGCTCCTGCAGGCGAAGCTCGATGTCCGCGTGCCGATCTATCTGTGCTTCACGCGGATGGATCGCCTGAGCGGCTTCAGCGATTATTTTTCCGGGCTGAATCGCGATGACCGGGCGCAGGTCTGGGGGATGGCGGCGACGCCGGAGGACACGACACCTGGCCACTCGGGTTGGCTCTCCGGCGCCGCCTTCGATGCCCTGGCGCGGCGTTTGACCGACGGCTTGCGGGATGTGCTGATCGCGGACCCGGACCTCGACAGCCGCGCGCGGGCCTATCTGTTTCCACAGCAATTCGCCAGCCTGAAGGAAGTCATCGGAGACTTCTGCCAGACGCTGTTCAGGCATTCGCCGATCGAGACCAATCCGCGGGCGCGCGGCATCTACTTCACGAGCGCCCAGCAGAACGGACCGACGCTCGACCGGGTTCTGACGCCGATCAGGCAGGCGCTGCAGGTATCTGACGCAACGCCTGTGCGCGACGCTGCGCATCGCAGCCGAAGCTATTTCCTCAAGCAGTTCCTGCACGATGCGGTGTTCGCCGACGCGGGATGGGCTGGCGTGAGTCGCTCTGTACGGCGACGGCGGCTGATGCTGCATGCGAGCGTGGTAGCGTTGCTCGGCCTCGTTCTGCTGACGTTGCTGTGTGGCTGGACGTTCAGCTACTGGAACAACCGGGCCTATCTCGGCGAAGTGAACGCGCATGTCGCGGCGCTCGACCAGCAGACCCAGCAGCCGCTGGAGCTTGCCGGCGGCGCGTTGCTGCCGCTTGTGCCGCTGCTCGACGCGTTGCGGAGCCTGCCGCGCAGCGAGCGCTTCGAGCTGGACGCACCTTCGTTCCTGCGCTACCGGATGGGCTTATATCAAGGCAGGAAAACCGGCGACGCAGCCGATGCCGTCTACCGGCGTGCGCTCGACGAGCGGCTGTTGCCGCAAGCCGCTACCCGTCTCGAGAAGATTCTCGCCACCGCACCGGCCGACGACAGCGAATTCAGCTATGACGCGCTGAAGGCGTATCTGATGCTCCATGACGCGGCTCACTATGACGCAGGCTTTCTCACCGCATGGCTGATGCTCGACGCGGAAAAGACGCTACCGTCGAACACCGCGCCGGATGAAACCGCGCGGCTGGCAGCGCATCTCACCAACCTGTTCGGCTCGCGCACGGTGAGTTCGCCGTTTGCGCTGAACGAGTCGCTCGTGAACAGCGTGCGCGAGCGGCTAGTACGCGATTCGCTGGCACAGCGCACCTATCACCTGCTGCGTCGGGAACTGCTGCGCAGCGCGGGCGGTGAAACGGTTAGCGTCGTCAGTGCCGGTGGTCCGCAGGCTGGTCTCGTGTTCACCCGTCACAGCGGCAAGCCCCTGACCGACGGCATTCCCGCGCTCTACACCTATCAAGGGTACTGGGACGTCTTCGCTAAACGGGTCGACGGCGCCACAACCCGACTGGAGAACGAGGAACCGTGGGTGCTCAGTATCCAACCTGAGCCGCAGGGCGAAGAGGCGCGGCGCAAGCAATGGATTGCCGAGGTCAAACGTGCGTACCTCAACGACTACATCGACATATGGGACGCCTATCTGAACGACGTCGGGCTGATCGACAGCAAATCGCTCGCGCAAAGCATCCAGATCGCCCGCACGCTCTCCGCGACCGATTCGCCGTTGAGGCAATTCCTGCAGGTTGCAGCGAACGAGACGACTTTGCTGCGTACACGCAGCAGCGGACCGGCCGCGACCGGACAAGCGCCGAAGGGCGGCGCCGAAGCCGGTCAGGCGCTCTCCGCGCTGTTCGGCAGCGGGTCTTCCGGTCAGCCGCAATACGATGACGCGCGACCCGAGAGCATCGTGGACACTCATTTCGAGCCGCTGCGGCGGCTGGTCGCCGCAACCGGATCCGGCGGCGACGCGGGTGCCGCACCGCTCGAAAGCAACCTGCGTCTGCTCGACGAACTGTACGGTTATCTGAGCTCGGCCAATGCCGCCTTGAGCAGCGGAGCGCCTGCGCCGCAAACGGACGTCTTCGACAAACTGCGTGCGGACGCGGATCGCATGCCGACGCCGTTGCGGAACATGTTTGGCGACTTGTCGCGCAGCGCGGCAGGGCAGATCAACGGCGCCGCGCGGCAGAACCTCGCTCATGACGCGCAGGGCAGTATCGGCAAGGCGTGCCGGCAAACGATCGCCGGGCGCTATCCGTTCGCGCGCGATGCCGGCCGGGATGTCGCGCTCGACGATTTCTCACGGTTTTTCGCCGCCGGTGGCCTGATGGACAGCTTCTTCCAGAAGAATCTTGCGGCGCAGACCGACACCGGCGCAAGCCGTTGGACCTTCAGGCGCAACCTTGCCGGCGGCATGCCCGCCGACACGCACCTGCTCGGCGCCTTTCAGAATGCGGACACGATCCGCAACGTGTTCTTCGCCGGCAATGCGACGGCACCGTCGCTGCAGATCGAGCTCACTCCGCTCGATCTGGACCCCGGCATCACGCAATACTCGCTGGACGTCGACGGTCAAACGATCCGCTACGCGCACGGCCCGCAGATTCCAGCGACAGTGAAATGGCCGGGCTCACGCGGCGCAAATCTGGTCAGCCTGCAGATCAGTACACCGAATGGTTCCGACGGCCTGCAAACGCAAGGCCCCTGGGCGCTGCACCGCTTGCTCGACAAAGCGCGTATCACGCCAGGCGCGGCGCCTGAGAGTTTTGTCGCCACCTTCGACTTCAGCGGGCGAAAGCTGGCGCTGCGCGTCACTGCCAGCAGCAGCTATAACCCGTTTCACCTGTCGCAGATGGAGACGTTCGCTTGTCCTTCGTGATCTGCATCCGACACGCCGCGTGGCGCGTGGCGCGGCGCCGTGAGCACGCGCTTCGCGACCGGCGGCCTCTCGCCTCGATTCGCTTTTTTGTTTGTTTTGTTTGTTTCGTTTGCCATCAGGAACCTGACGTATGTCTTCCTCTCACATCACACTGACTGTCGTTGCCTACCATGGCCAGGCGCTCGTCGACGGCGCTCGCGCAACGTTCGATACGCACGGCGGCACGATCGGACGGGACGGCAGCAACCTGCTGCCGCTGCCCGGCGACGATGGGCTGGTCGCGCGCCACCATGCCACTGTCAGCTCGCAAGCTGGTCATTGGCAACTGCTCAACACCAGCGGCTACGCGGCGATCGCAATCAACGGCAAGATGCTGGCGCCGGGCGCGCAAACGAACCTGCAGGCCGGCGACATCGTCAATATGGGCGCCTATGTCTTGCGGGCCGGCGTGGATGCAGTGCCCGCTGCGTGGGACTTGCCGGCGCTTGCCGCGCTCGCCGGATCTGAGCGCACTGGCGTGCATCTGGAAGCTGCGGCGCCGCTGCGCTTCGAGATGCCCGCCGCCCCATATCCGGCGGATCCCCTGACAGGCTTCGGATCAAGCGCCGGGACGGCCGATCTGCTTGACACGCCGCTCGATCCGCTCCTGCTGTTCGGCACGGCTCCGGCCTGGTCCAGCGCAACCGCGCTGGAGCCGCCGGGGTTGTTTGCCGACCTGTCCGACACGCGGTCATCCTCTGCCTTCGACGCTTCGAATCGCCCCAATATGCACGGGTATGCCGTGCGCGATGCGGTGCCGGAACACGGCAGTCATCTGCGCTTGCAGATTGCTTCGCTCGCGCCCGCTCCGGTTCAGGCGCAAGCGCAACCGGCCGCCGAGGTGTGGAACTTCGATCCATCCAGCTTCGAGCGCCCGAGGCCGGACAGTTCTGGCAGCGTGACGAGCGGGGATGCAGGGGATGCCACCGCTCCGGGCGTGCCAGACATACCAGACGTACCGGGCGCACCAGGCACCGCCCGGACCGTCGCGCCGGAGTACGGTGCCCAGTTCGGGGCGCCGACCGTGTTGCGGCCAGCCGGTCCGATCAGGATTGTGGAACCGACTGCCGCCGCCCCGCTCATCGAGCCGGCCGACCACCACGCACCCATCCTGCACGAGCTGGCCCGACACTTCCTTGAGGGCGCGGCGATCGAACCCGGCTCTGCAGCAGAGGCCGGCTTGAACCGGCAGGTCATGTATACGCTCGGAAAGCTCGTCCGCAGTCTGATGCCGCCACGCTCATGACGAAGGCGAAGGTGAAGGTGAAGGTGAAGGGCGACCCACTGAACCGTAGCGACGCTCGCCCAGCGCCCGCCCGCCGCCAGAAAGCCAGGCGGCGCCAAACCGCGGGACAGCCGGCCAGACAGGCGGGTACGGTCCCCTCTGCTATATTCTTCCCATCCTGCCCTTTACCAGTTCGCGACACGTGGAACAACTACCGTTATGGGCGCAGATAGGCGCCGTCTTCCTGCTGCTTATCTGCTCCAGTTTCTTTTCGATCTCCGAAACGGCGATGATGGCGCTCAACCGTCACCGCCTGAAGCATCTGTCCAATCAGGGCGTGCTCGGCGCCAAGACGACGCAAGGCCTGCTCGCCCACACCGACGAGCTGCTGAGCGTCATCCTGATCGGCAACAATCTGTTCAACACGATCATCCCGGTGCTGACCACCTCGGTCGCGCTGCATACGTTCGGCCGCAACAATCTGGTGCTGTCGATTGCGACCGGTATCGTCGCATTCCTGATCATCGTCTTCGCGGAGATCACGCCGAAGATCGTCGGCGCCACGTTTCCGGAAAAGATCGCCTTGCCGGCGAGTCTGCTGATCGCCCCGCTGATGCGCGCGACGAAGCCGATCGTCTGGTTCGTCAACCTGTTCGCCAACGGTATCCTGCGCATCCTGCACATCAATACGAAGGGCGCGCACGACCAGCGACTTTCGACCGAGGAGCTGCGCACCATCGTCCTCGAGTCCGGCAGCTTCATGCCGACCAAGCACCGCAGCATCCTTCTGAACCTGTTCGATCTGGAGAACATCTCCGTCGACGACGTGATGATTCCGCGCCGCCGGATCGAAGCGCTCGATTTCGATGCGCCGTTCGAGCAGATTCTGCATCAGCTCGAAACCTGCTATCACAACAAGCTGATCGTCTATCAGGGCGACATCGACCGTGTGCTCGGCGTATTGCACGTGCGCAAGACGCTGTCGGCGCTGCACAACCAGGAGCTTGAGCGCGAGACCTTGCGCGAGCTGCTCGCCGAACCGTATTTCGTGCCGAGCGGCACGCCCGTGTTTCAGCAGTTGCAGTACTTCCAGGAGAGCCGTCACCGAACCGCGCTGGTCGTCAACGAATACGGCGAACTGCAGGGGCTGGTCACGCCGGAAGACATCATCGAGGAACTGATCGGCGAGTTCACCACCTCGATCCCGCGTAGCGCGAATTCGCGCGGCGGCTGGAACGAGAACGGCGAGTGCATCGTCGCCGGCAGCATGCCGCTGCGCGAACTGAACCGCTGGCTGCAGCTCACCCTGCCGACCGACGGGCCGAAGACCCTGAATGGCCTGATTCTGGAAATCCTCGAAGAGATTCCGGATGGCGACGTGTGCGTGCAGATCGCGGGCATCAAACTCGAAGTGATGCGCAGCGACGATCAGGCGGTGCGCACCGTCAAGATTTTCAAGCCGGGCGCGAAGGGTGGGAAGAAGCTGCGGAGCTGATGGGTAGGTGTGCTGGGCGTAGATCGTGCCGGGGTCTGCCCATCGAACGGATGGGCTTTCCGCGGCCGTCTGCCGTCTGCCGTCTGCGGCATACCTGGCCATCCGGCCGAATGGCGGTAACGCTCCGCCTGCCCGATGATGGAGTCGTCTTGTTCTACAGGCGGCTCCCGGCCGGTTTCCGATGTCATCCTCGCCCCGCTTCACACCGGCTAGCACCGCTGATCGTCTGGCGCCCACCGTTAAAACGGGCGTGCCCTATCGTGCCATGGCACTCGAGGTCGAGCCTGCCGCCGCACCTGCCACGCCCGCACCCGCGCCGCCGGCCCAGCATTCGGCACGCGCGTTCGACAGCACAAGCCGCGACGACACGCCCCGCCGCGAGCCAACGCCCGGCCTCGCCGAAGCGGACAACACCCCCGCAGTCCGTCTGCTGAGCGACACGCTGCGGGAAGCCACCCGCCGTAACGCCTCGGACCTGCATGTCGAACCCACCGAACATGGCTGGCGCATGCGGTTGCGCATCGACGGCGTGCTGCACGCCATCGCGCAACCGCCGGCCCATCTGCGCGACGCCTTCATCACCCGCGTGAAAGTGCTCGCGCGCATGGACATCGCCGAACGGCGCGTGCCGCAGGACGGACGCCTGCGCATCGCCACCACCCCAGGCAAGTTCGAAGACTATCGCGTGAACTCGCTGCCCACGTTGTTCGGGGAAAAGCTCGTCCTGCGACGACTCGACGCGCTGCCCGCCGCCCTCTCGCTCGATTCGCTTGGCCTCGATCCCGCTCAGCGCGCCACGCTCGAGGCAGCCATCAGTGCGCCGCACGGACTGGTGCTGGTGACCGGTCCAACCGGCAGCGGCAAAACGCTCTCGCTGTACTGCTTCCTGCAGAAGCTCAACGCCGAATCGCGCAACCTCTGCTCGGTCGAAGATCCGGCGGAAATCCAGCTCGCCGGCATCAACCAGGTCAGCGTGCGCGAGAAGGCCGGTCTCACGTTCGCCGTCGCGTTGCGCGCGTTTCTGCGCCAGGATCCGGACGTGATCATGGTCGGCGAAATCCGCGACGAAGAGACCGCCGACGTCGCCGTCAAGGCGGCGCAAACCGGCCACCTCGTGCTCTCTACGCTGCACACCAACGACGCGCCGGCCGCCATCGCGCGCCTGATCGATATCGGCGTCGAGCCGTATCACCTGGCCGCCGCGCTACGCATGGTCACCGCGCAACGGCTGGTGCGGCGGCTATGCGTCGTCTGCCGGACAGCGGCGCCGCAATCGGCAGCCGCGTTGCGCGCGGCCGGCTTTAGCGAGGATCAACTCGACGGCTGGCATCCCTACGTCGCTGCGGGCTGCGACGCTTGCCACCGCATTGGCTACCGTGGGCGCGTCGGCATTCACCAGGTGATGCCGGTGTCGGACGCGATGCGCGAGCTGATCGTCGCGAATGCAGGCACGCTCTCGCTCGCCCGGCAGGCCCAGGCTGAACGGGTGGGCACGCTGCGCGAGGCCGCGTTGGCGCGCGTGCGGGACGGCACGACCAGTCTCGCCGAAGCACTCGGCGCAACCGAGGTCGTATAACCATGAGGACAACTGAAGCCGAAGCACGCGAGATGCGCTTTGCATGGCGGGGCGTCGATGCCGCGGGCACACAGCATAGCGGCACGCTCATCGCGGCAGACGCGAGTGCCGTGCGCACACTGCTCAAGCGCGACAACCTGTTCATCGTCGAACTCACGCCACGCGGCGTCGCGCCACGCCCTCAGGCACGCGCCTCGGAAGTCACGCGCTTCACCCGTCAACTCGCCAGTCTGCTGCGCGCCGGATTGCCGCTCGCGTCTTCGCTCGAACTGCTCGCGCAAGCCCCTGCGCCACGCCAGCGCGGTATGTCGCGCATCGTCGGCGCGCTGGCGCGCGACATCACGGGCGGCCTGAGTTTCTCGGCAGCGCTCGCACGGCATCCGGCCCAGTTCAACCCGCTGTATTGCCAACTGGTCGCGGTCGGCGAAGCGGCGGGCGCGCTCCCCGCGGTACTGGCTCGCGTCGCCGACGACCGCGAACGGGGCGCCGCGCAGCGCGCCAAGGTCAAGGCCGCGCTCACCTATCCCGTCGCGATCCTGCTGCTGGCACTCGCCATCACGGCTGCGTTGCTGGTATGGGTGGTGCCGACCTTCAAGCAGATCTTCGACGGCTTCGGCGCCCGCTTGCCGGCGCCCACGCAAATCGTCCTGGCGCTCTCCGATGCCACGGCGCGCTGGAGCGTGCCGGTGCTCGCGTCGACGGTGTGCGCCGGTTTTGCCATGGCTTCCCTGCTGCGGCGCTCTGAAGCAGCACGCGTGACGCTAGCCCGCCTGATGCTGCGCCTGCCGGTCGCCGGCACGCTGCTCGCGACCCTGTGTGCGGCACGCTGGAGTCGGGCGCTCGGTACGCTGCTGTCAGCCGGTACGCCGCTCGCCGACGCATTCGACTCGCTGACCCATGCCACCGGCAATGCCTGGTTCGATCGGGCCACGGTCGAGATCGCCGCCCGCCTGCGGCGCGGCGAACGGCTCGCCGCCGCCATGCGTGCCGCGCGTTGCTTTCCGGCCGAAGTGGTTCAGCCCGTCGCCGTCGCAGAGGAGTCCGGTGCATTGGATACGATGCTGATCGACGTGGCCTCGCTCAGCGATCGTCAGGTTGACGAAAAGATCGGCACCCTGGCGAGCCTCTGCGAACCGCTGGTGATCATCGTGCTGGGGACGCTGGTCGGCGGCCTTGTCATCGCGATGTATCTTCCCATTATTCAACTCGGCAACGTGGTGTAGCATCGCAGCCGAATCCAACTATTTCGCCAAGCCGGCTACTCAAGCACTCGTGTCAGATACTTCCTTCAGCGCCCTTCATGGTCACGTCGCGGCCAGCCTCGGCGCCACCTTCGGCAGCTTGCCCGCCGGCGTGCAGATTGCGTTTGCAATCGTGTTCGGCCTGGTCATCGGCAGCTTTCTGAGCGTGGTCGCGCATCGGCTGCCCATCATGCTCGAGCGTGCATGGCGCGAAGAGGTCAGCGAGGCAACCGGCGTGCCGCTCGAAGACGACGGCCTGCCTGCGCGCTACAACCTGTGGCTGCCGCGCAGCGCATGCCCGCACTGCGGCCACGTCCTGCGCTCATGGGAAAACATCCCGGTGCTGAGTTATCTGCTGCTGCGCGGTCGCTGTTCGGCATGCAAGGCCTCCGTCTCCGCGCGCTATCCGTTGCTTGAGATCGCCAGCGCCGCGTGCGCAGCGGGTGCGCTGGCCGTGTTCGGCCCGAACGCCATGGCGCTGGCCGCCTTCGGCCTGTGCGCGGCCTTGCTGGCCATGAGCGCGATTGACATCGACACGCATCTGCTGCCCGACTCGCTGACGCTGCCGCTGCTCTGGGCGGGCCTGATCGTCAATTTCAACGACATGTTCGCGAGCTTGCACGACGCCGTGCTGGGCGCGATTGCGGGCTATCTTGTACTCTGGGTGGTGCACTGGCTGTTCAAGCTCGTACGCGGCGTCGAAGGCATGGGCTATGGCGACTTCAAGCTGCTCGCCGCGCTCGGCGCATGGCTCGGCTGGGCCGCGTTGCCGCAGATCGTGCTGATCGCCGCGGTGGCCGGTGCGGTCGTCGGCCTGGCGGCGACCTGGCGTGGCCGCATGCGCTTCGAGGAGCCGCTGCCGTTCGGTCCGTTCCTCGCAGCAGGCGGCGCGCTTACGCTGTTTCTCGGCACGCCCCTCTATCTGGCACTCGGAGGCTGAAGCATGTTTGCTGTGGGACTGACGGGCGGCATCGGCAGCGGCAAGTCAACCGTCGCCGACCTGTTTGCCGCGCGCGGCGCGGCGATCGTCGACACCGACCTGATCGCGCATCAGATCACTGCGCCAAACGGCGTCGCAATGCCGAAGATCGCCACTGAGTTCGGCGCCTCGTTCGTCGCAGCGGACGGCTCGCTCGACCGTGCCCGCATGCGTACCCTGATCTTCAGCGACGAGGGCGCACGCCGGCGTCTCGAAGCCATCACGCACCCGCTGATCCGGATCGAGACCGAACGGGCAAGGCATGAGGCCAGCGGCCCATATGTGATGCTGGTGGTGCCGCTGCTGGTCGAGTCGGGCAGTTGGAAAACGCGCGTGAACCGGGTCCTGACGGTGGACTGCAGCGTCGAGACGCAGATCGCCCGTGTGATGCGCCGCAACGCCTTCAGCCGCGAGCAGGTTGTCGCGATCATCGCCCGTCAGGCGACTCGCGAAGCACGCCTTGCCGCCGCGGACGACGTGATCGTCAACGAAAACGCTTCCGTAGAAGAACTCGGCGCGCAGGTCGAAGCGCAACATAGGCTGTATTTGTCCCTGGCAGACGCATGAGACTGCGGCGCCCGCCCGCGGCGACAAGAAGGCGGCTTGCCCTGCTGTCGCAATAAAGCACGGACAGCACACTCAAACAGGCGCGAAACAAGCGCAAAAATCAGCGAAAGCGCATCGGGAAAGTGTGTGATTGCTAGGGTAGTCTCACGGCATTAGAATGTTCTGCATTCCCGTCACCGACCACGCCCGAGGCGAGCCCGCTTGATCCTTTACGAGTATCCCTTCAACGAGCGAATCCGGAC
>Ga0116227_10003508_pt1 | contig 34787 bp, 27 predicted proteins | sample S1TSphgellanicum_FD_89693 | JGI IMG/M metagenome (GOLD analysis project Ga0116227, IMG submission 89693) | Host-associated microbial communities from peat moss isolated from Minnesota, USA - S1T2_Fb - Sphagnum magellanicum MG | ecosystem: Host-associated > Plants > Peat moss > Unclassified...
ATAATTTTTTTTTTTTATTTGTTTTTTTTTTTTTTATTTTTATATAAAATTTTTTAAAATATATATATATATATATATATATATATATATATATATATATATATATATATATATATATATATATATATAATTTGCATAATCAAAATCTAAACAATAATGGTTTTTTGGATTCATGGTCTAACCAACTTGTTGGCAAGCCCACTTCAAAATACACTTTGTGTAAATGTAACAAGTTTATGTGTGTAAATGTAAATGATTTATGCTTACATGGGATTTACATGTCGTATATATGACTATTAACATTCACATGCATGACATTGGTTGGAACCTATTTTTTGAATTTGATGATTTAAAAAATTATTTTAGATTATTTTTTCCAAAAAAAAACCTTTTGCATGGATTGCACATGTTTTTTTGGGTTAACAAGATGCAAAATTTTCCCATTAAAAAACATTGGTTTGAACCCTTTGAACCACATAATAATTATGGGGGGTTGTTCCTACTTAGGGTAATTGACTAACATTAGTTTAAAAACATTAATGTTATTAAATATTAAAAATTGCACCAAACCCTTGCCAAGTATTAAGGTGATTTTATGGTTCATCACCATGATTATAAAGAAATCAAATACCCAATTTTCATATGCAACCACAACTATTAAAAAAGTTGAAAAAAACAAATAACCATTAAAAAAATTGCCCTAATTTCATGAAACTTGTTGCTTCTTTGAAGGTGAGTTTTGAAATAATTGGAGCAAAATAATTATTTTCATTTTTATTTTTTGCAAACTTGAGATTGATATTTTTTTTACTTTGAGATATTTAAATAACCAAAACCATTGGTTATTACGAAATTCAAATATTCGCCCAATGCTAGACCAAACACATAATAAGGTCAAAATGAATAAGTAAACCAAACATGTTTTTCTACCTTAAGTGTTGTTGTAGGAAATAAAGGTGCATAGACATACACCATAGCCACATTGTTGCAAGTTTTTTGTATGTTAGTGCTAATGAAATTACTACAATAGACAACACATCTTGGATATTCATTCATTTGTATGTTGTTCAAGGTTGGAAACAAATTTTATTACTGGTTTGTGTGGAGAAGGTTGGCATGCAAGGGATAGCAAAGAACATTTTTCATTTGATGTTAATTGCCACGGTCACTTTTGGTGGATTAAGTGTCAAAGACTTGGGTGAAAAACTCATATCCATGGGTTGTGATGGTGATAGTGTAAACACACTATTACCATCACAACATGTGGTTGTTCAATTCAAGGGTTTTTACATTTAGGTTTGAAAATGCCTTGAAAGTTTATAGCTTCATGTAAGAGTTTGGTGTGCTTGACATGGAGTGCAATTGTAAGAGGTTTGTGGAATTGAAATGTGGAGTAGGGTTTGAGGTTTTTACTTGGGGCTTTTGGTCTTCTTTGTGGAATGTGAATGCTTCAAAATTTGAAGTTGGTTGTTGCATTGTTGGAGCTAGATGTTAGATTGTGATTTTTATTTTTTGGCTTGATTCCACTTTGAATAGTTTGCTTGATGTGAATGAGGATTGGGGTGTGTTGTGGGTGTAGGCACACTCATGGGCAAAGCCTCTTTTGACAATGGGGTTCAACTCCTCTAACAATGTTTGTAATGTGTTTTTGTAATATGTTTTTGCAATTGGGCACTTGAAGTTTTTTGTGTGAGATTGTAATCTTTCAAAACTTGGTTTTGTAACTCATTTTTTCATCTTTTATGGTACATTGAACTTGATTTTTTTTTGAGATTGTAATGCTTCAAAACTAGGTTTTGTTGTTCATTTTTCCATCTTTTATGATAAATTGTTCATCAAGTACTTTGGATTTGTATAAGTTGTCAAATGCTTCTTCCAAGATTTATTAGGATAGCCAAACTATGTAACTTGCATTTTGTTTGTAGCCAAAAGCTTGCTCTTCATTAACTATGATATCCAATCACATGGACCATGAAAAAATGCTGGTCCTGCTGTTTCTCTCTGGAAAAAAATTCCGGTTCTCCAGGTGATGCCCTTCTTCCACTGCAATCAAACCAGTGTTGTGTGGGTCTTTGAAACTTGGAAGAATCACCAATTCCAATTCTTTAATTATTTCAAAATCGAAGTGCGGTCGATTATGATTATTGCAAAATCCTTAAAGATTAGACAATTTTCATCAAAGGACCAGGAAGGAGCCTCATTCTTCAAGAACCTGCGCCTAAATGAGAATATACCCGGTCAATAACCGGAGGGTATCTTTCGCCTCATTCCCAAGAACCGCCCAACACTGATCAAAACCCTAAATTCCAAAAGATTCTCTACTTCCATCCCTGAATCCCAAATGTTTCTCTATTTTTCACAAGCAGATGTAATTTGCTACGTTACAATGTGAAACGCTAAAATCATCTCCTACATACTGGCTAACATTGCTGCTGCACTGTTACCTGCCATCTTGGTCCCTCAACCATCTCTCAGATCGAAGGCATTGATGATCAAACAAATAGCTGGTAGCTGACAGTCTCTTGGTGCCTTCCTTGTTGCAGTTGCTACGACACAAAATATTTATCATGGCGCAAGCAGTTGCAGAAGATGAAGTGAGTACTTCATGACTGGCAAAAACTAACTTGTTTAGCATTTTGAAGAACCATGTAGAAAGCTCCATGTTAAACCCTTGGACTCTTTTTGGGGGGGGGTTTTGGCAACACACACAGGCAATGATGAAAGCTGAGTTTGAGGAATGGGGGACTAAAACCACTATTGGGGTTTTAGCTGGAATGCTCTACGGTGGGCTCCGTGAGGCACTTGGCTCTGCGGTAAGAAAGAAACTGCACCTTTCTTTTCTCTTCTCTTTGGTGCACAGAGATAGTTACTTATTTTGCTTTGGGTTCCATTTTCCATGACCCCATGTTTAGGGTTTCGAGTTTTAGGGTTTCCATTTTCCCTGACGCCATTTTTGTTGTGCATTCTTTCTTACTTGGCTTAATTGCTGTGGAAATTTAGCATTCAAGTGATAAATTGCTAATTCCCACACTTAAGATTTCAGTGATTTGATGCAGAAAGAAATGCTTCTGTAGTAGACTTGTCTGTGGCAAAAGTGCTTTGTGTCAGTATTCTTTGTTGAATTCCACATTCTTTAAGGGAATCATATGAACTGATCGATTCAACAGGAAAAGGAGAAAGTGTTGCTGCATTCTGCTCATGACACCAAGCAGGACTTTCGGCATCGCCATAATTCCATGAGACAGATGGCAGAGCACAGAGTTTTACGGATTGCACGTGGAACTGTGCTTGGAGGTGCAAAGCTTGGGGCCTTCACTGCTGTCTTTTGTGGTGTGCAACATGGGCTTGCTGTGAAGCGTGGTTGTCATGACACCTACAATGTTGTGGTTGCTGGTGGAGTGACTGGTGCCGCATTTGGCCTGACAGGTACTATGCATGTATTTTGTCTGTCATTATTGCATAAATCCCTGTTTACTACCCTTCCCACTTACTCCGATGTGAGCTCTTCAAGTGGGATGAGGCATTCCACTAGCTAAGCTTCTTCCACCCCTCTTTTCAGCTTTCTGGAATGGTAAACAATGTGACTTGTATTTGACATTAGCAACAGTATGTTTAGGTCAGCACAAGGACATAGCAAGAGGTGGTTGAGTTTCTTGGTGTAAATTTGTTGGTTTTATGCATTGGCAGTGCCAGGGTCATTATGGTCACGACTGCGTTTTGGAGCTATTGGTTCCATTCTAGGGACTGCAGTGTGCTTTCCTCTTGGTATACTTTCTACCTGACACTTCTCAAGATTCAGTGTTGTTAAGGAGACTTCACATGTGCAAAAAAAGAGGCAAGGAGGGAAGTTGTGCATGCATCAAACAAAAGATATAGTGTTTCACTGTGGTGGTTCCATGCCAAGAGAGTTGGTTCCAAGACTTCAAGGAAATACGATTCGTAGCAAACTGTGTTAATTGGGTTGGAGAGCCAGCAATAAAGGAATCTTTGGCTTGCTAATTAATCAGCTTTTTGCACTGATGGGCTTTGATGGCCTTTTGGCAGGACTAGCATATACCACCCTCCAAAGTCAACTACAGCAACAACAACAACAACAACAGGAGGAGGAATCTCAGCAGGTATCTTTGGAAGCCAATGAAGATGACAAAGGTGGAATTGGTGCGGTGATTAAACGTCTTGAAAACAGTGCCTCTGTCAGGTAGGACAAATTGGAGTGTGTAGATATTATGTCTTCATTGCCAAATGATCATTTCTGTTTTGAAGGCATTTGACCTCTTGGTGGAAGGATTCTTATGAGAAGAAACTTCTTCCACAAGGATTTTGCACCAAGTATCAATCCTCTCCAAAATAGTGATATATGGGGCACAAAGAGTTGGACCATTTGATGTTAGGCAACTTGCCAGTGCAACAAGTTGTGCCAGCCTGCCAGTGAGAGTCATGAACTGGGATGTGGCTTGTTGCTTTGTAGATAGCAAGGTTTGAGGAAGAAAAAACATTTTGTCATGAAATGCACCTGGGTTTCCTAATCTGTTCTAATAAGCTACTAATCTGTTCATCTGGTTGCTGGCTAGTGTTCTAAATGATTATCAATAGATGCAAGTGTCTTACTGAACTGAATGATGATGTGGCATCTGTAACCCATAGATCACGGCTGTGAACATGGATAATGTTCATCATAGATGTACATCAAGTCCTCCAAACCCATGCATTGTTTCTTATGCAGGTTGTCGATATAACCCATTGAGTGTCTCTCCTTTTTACATGCTTATTAGCGACCTTCTGGTCCAAATTTGGCAGCACTTAGTGTACCACTGGGAGGGGTAGATGCGTCCAATGAAGCCACCAAAAGTGTATTTTGGAGACTTGCTCTTGACATGTAGCAACTCCATGAGCAAGACAGGTTGGTGTGAAATTCTCCAGTGGTGACCATAGTTTATGGTTGCCACGATGTTGGAACTAGAAATTGTTGTCAAGATGTCATGGTGGTCTCTAAACAGTACTTTAGTGAATAGAGAATCAATGGCAGGGAACTCCAATTATGCTTTGGAACAGGCGCTGGTCTAAGAACCAGGTACCACCTGATTTTGTGAGCAGATTCCACCAGGTTTTAAGCATCTTAGATTGCAGAATTCAGGAACAGCCCATTTGTAAGTCAGAGCTCTTTGTACTAGTGAGCCAGCACTGGGTGCCAGTTATGGCTCCAAGTGAGCCAAAAGGCGAGCCATTTGGTTAACTGGGAGCCATAACTGGCACCCAATGCTGGCTCCCTGGCATAAAGGACTAAATGTGCTGCTTAGGTAGGTCTTAAAGTAGCTAGGTAGGTCTTAACATAGTCCAGGAAGGTAGGAGAAGGCAGAATTTGCTGCTGTGGTAGGTTACAGAAAAATAGCAATGCCTGAAAATGTGCAGAATCGGCAGGTTTAGTCCTTTATGTGGGGCATAAATGATTTTGAGGGCAGGTTCTGCCAATTTGTAAAGCATGTAAAAGAGAAGGAAGTGTTGAATTTAATCTTGGTATTTGTTAAAAAAATAAGATTCAAAGAACCACTGGGGGTTTCATGAAAGAATTGGCAAATACCCGGAGGTTTTAAGTGGATATTGATTTTTTTTTTTCATTTATTTGGCAACCATGGTTACATGTAATAGCCAGGTAATATTTGATTTTTGAAAAACTGTGGTTGTATGTCAAGACCGGATATTTGATTTCTTTGATAGCCACGGCTATCAAATATTGTACCCGGATTGATACCCGGATGTGTTTGGTGCTGATTTCTAATACCCGCCCCCATTCTGGTCCCTAGCCAGAGAACTAGGGATGGAAAGAGGCGGGTGGGGTTGGGCGAGGTTGGGGAAGGTGAGAGAGAGAGAGAGAGAGAGAGAGATTTGAAAGAGAATGTTTGGAGCGAATTACTTCGAGGTCAAGGAGTTGCGCAATATAGGAGTGTGGCTTCTTCTTCTGTCAAAAAATGTTTGCCTCCTTATCAACTGGGTCATAGTTTTTGGTCATGAAAATGGCGGACAAAAACCATGTTGAACGGTTTTTCCTCGCCGTGATCAAGCGTGGATGGTCCTTGCGGAAGAGAAGAGCAGGCAAGTAATTTGGTGGCTGTATGATGATGATGATCTATGTATCAACAATTTAGACCGTGAACGAACAAAGTTGGAAATTTTACTTATTGTCCAAAACTTCCAGGCAAATTGTTTTCATGGGAGATGATGTTTTCAGACTCTTAAAAATACGAGTCAGTCAGGGTACTAAAGACAGGGTTCATCATCATCATCATCAATGGCGAAATTTTGGTATCAGTTACAACAAAATTGGAGAGCTCTTCTGTGCACTCCAAAACTCACGAGCGAGCCAGATTGTCATACACCCACTCATGTTAGTGATTCTCCCTCTTCTGACCTCTAGCCAAATTTGGCTAAGTCCTCTTGTGCATGATGGCCAACCCACCTACTTCACAAATTTGAAAAAAATTAATTGTTTTTTTGGTCTGGGGAGACAGAGAAGTCAGTATATTCAAACAGACCAGAAAGTTCTGAATGTCACAGCCATAATAGCCACAACAACAATGGATGATGCTCAGAAAGTAGTGCCACCACAGAAACAGGGCAGTGAAGGAAACAAATATACTGAAGTTGCATCTACTTCGGGGCCAAGTTCAAAAATACCAACATGTCAGCAAGTTAGTGATGAAAGGAGAGCATTCTCAATCAGTTTGACAACTGAAGACAGATTGAGAATTGCCTTGTCTGCTGATGAATTGCAACTCAAGACTGAATTTGACACTATAAAGAAGCGATTTGATTCACTTCCTCAAGTTCTTCAAGAGATTCCACATATGAACCCTTGCGGTATTGTCTCCAAACTAACCCTCACTTGGAAATCAGAATTCTCTACCTTCAAAAGTGATTTTTTTTGTGGTTTGCTCTGATAATAGGTCTCAAGAAAGAACCACAAATTTTTTTATGATGATGATGATGATGATGATGATGGATAGACACTCCCTTTGTAGACTTATTCCAGCATTTTTGTCATTATTTTTTGAATCCAAGAACGTCCTCAAGACTACTATCTGAAATCAATGCATCTCAGAGTTACAATTGTAAATTGGAAGAAAAAATTATTCAAGAAAGAAAGTGCTTGGCAGGTGTATATGCAAACCACAACTTGAGATTAGCCCGGATACATGTGTATGGATTTGATTACGATTACACACTGGCACATTACACTAATCATTTGCAATTTCTCATCTACAACCTTGTGAAAGCTCAATTAGTCACAGAGGTGAGACTTTCAACATGAGCGGTTGTTGAAAATGACCGACTGTCTGATAAATTTATGCAAAGTCTGCTTGCTAAGAAAAACTTGTTAATATATACTAAAACTTGTTATGATGGTATTGAGTTTTTTTATGAAAATAAAGTCAATTCATCTTCTAAAATGACCAACAATCAAGGGTTGAGAATTAAAACAACAATGCACGGGTCACTTGTAAAGTAAAGAAAAATTTATAACAAGGGCAGAAAAGTCTTAAAGATGATGAATGCACACTAAACTATAAAGGACTAAAAGTCTTGTTTACTCAAGAAGCAAAGGAATAATGGGGTCCAGGTAAGAGTGTATCCAATCCCAAAAGGAGTAGTACGTGAAGCCTCTTTGCATCAAAAAAAGCGAGGGGAATGGGGTGGTGCGGTAAACAGCACAGGTACCCAGACAGCTGCTTGGACTTTGAATATGATGTGAGCTTTCCTATCCGAGGTCTGTACTATGACAAACAGAAGGGGTATCTATTGAAGCTTGATTTTTTTCACTCTGTTCAGCCAACCAGCTGCTATTTTGGTCGCCGCAAGGTACTGCAAATTTCCTTCACTGAATAATGGCAACATTTTTGAACCTTTAGTTTCTTGAGTTGACAGTGGAATAATTTCTTTTGGGCAATTTATGTAGGGGATCTGTGCATGTGATGATCTTTGCAAGCTTATCTTAGTGATGTCTGGAATTTTGCAGTTGAGTGTAGATGAGTTGGAGTTGGCTTATCCAGGAAGAAAAGTAAGCCCTGAGCACATGTGCAACCTTGTCGCCCTTTTTGACCTTTTCTGCCTAAGTGAGGTACTATGAATTTCCATGGCTCATCTCACCATTACAAACAAATCAGTTTAAGCTACACCATATTATCAACCCTAATTTGGCCCTCTCAAACTCACTAGGTTTGTGAGCAGAGTTTAGTACCCTCTAAATTCTCACCTCATAGTAGCGTTTACATGTATGAAGGATGCATCTATTGAATTGCTTATATTGAAAACTTCTTTTTGCACTGTACAAAAAGATTTTTAATCACAAGCCTCCCACAATTGCTCATGGATGTGGCCTGTTTTTTCTTTTCAGGTGTGCCTCCTGGCAGATGTAATTCAACATTTTGTTGACCAGAAATTGGACTTTGATTGTGGATATGTATATGAAGATATACAAAGCTGTATTACGCATGTACATATGAGTGGCTCCTTACATAAAGCCATTCTTAACGAACCTGCCAAATTCTTGCAAAAGAATGTATGCATGGTGTTTCTATCTTGCAATACACACACAAATGTTGAATTGTCCTTCTGTTCTCTTTCTCATATCTCCTAAGCTGACCTCCTTATATTGTGCCATGTACTATGCACTGTTTTCTCTTGGCAAGGCTCATGGGTAGTGGACTCTCATGGAAATATACCAGTACAATGTTTCACATACAGAATTTCTTTGTTCTGTTTATAGCTGACTTCAGAGAATCAAATTATGAATTCAAATTCTTTTGATGATTGTGGCTAGACTTGATGATGGTCCATTTGGTTCTTTAAGGCTTTAATGTTGAGAAATACAAAAATATGTGGGTGGATTGTAGAATGACGTGGTGAAGCTGCTGAAGATGCTGAAACAGAGAGGCAAGAAGCTTTTTGTCCTGACTAACTCACCATTTCCATTTGTGGATGGTGGTATGTGCCATCTCTTCCAGGTATTATTCAATACAGTGAAAGAATTGTTCTGAATGATGCGGTTACTGACCTCTGTGAGACTTCACATCACACTGACGTGCGCTGATTGTGGCTTGGATTCTATTATGCCTTTTGCTGATGGTATCAGCCAGGACAGATATGTAGAAGTTAGTCAAACTATCATGTTAGCATCATACACACATGGAAAAGCATTGCTGTGTTACATAGGGGATAGATTTTTGATACACATGCAGACAAGATCCAGCTGCATATATAATAATATCCGAAAATTGTGGTGATATACAGGACTTCAAAGGAGAGAACTGGAAAGATCTTTTTGATGTTGTGGTTGCCCTTGCAGCAAAACCCAATTTTTACACCTCTCAACGACCATTCCGGTTAGATATTATCCATAACTCTAGTTTCGAAGAAGAATTTACATTGAATGCTACGTTTGGCAGTGTCTTGATACAATATGGATGTTATCAAGAAGGTACATGACAGTAGTGGTGACTCAGAATAAGTCTAATATGAGGTTGCTGAAAATCAGCTTGGTAATTGATTGATTGCAAGGCTGCTGATGATTTTGCAGCAGATAGAACTGGGAAAAATAGATTCTTAAGTACATTATGACACATAAAATGTTCCCTGTTTGGATGGTGTTAGACCAAACTCTGGAAGTTGAATGCTTAGTGAGTGTAACTTTGATCCTAAATTTTCCTCTTGAGAGAAGCAGGGCTTACAATATGGAAAAGGATGTGCTCATGTTTACAAAAGTGGCAGAATTTGCACCACACAGTGTCTATTACCATGGCTGCCTCAAAGATTTTGTGGAAATCACACAATGGAATGGTGCTGAGGTTCATTTTCACCAATACTATATACATGATCTCTCGCTGAATTCAATGCTTACAGTTACAATGAATTGCCAAACTGGGGTCGGAGATCTACAAAATCCAATGTTCTCAGCACTAATTAGAAAATCTGGCTATTTCATCTCTCGTGCAGATTAGTGTAAGTCAAAAATCTATGGCAAGGAATGAGTCTGAATGGGAGAGTTTTTGCCAGGGGAGTGATGGGTCTTGGCTCTAAGATGTGGAACAAACACATTCATGCCTCTAGTTAGTAGTTCAAATCTCATTCTTATACTGGTACCAAGTGGAAGAAAATGGTCCACAAGAATTGGACATGTTATTGTGGTCTTTTGACATTAGAGTGAATTACAGGTGCTGTATTTTGGAGACCATTTGTACAGTGACTTAAGGGGTCCAGCAAAAGCAGGATGGCGAACTGCAGCCGTCATTCGGGAGCTTGAAGTACTTCCTTATCACCTTTAGCAATACACTTAAAACTGTTGTGCTGTTTGGAAATTTTCTTGTTGTTCCATTCTTGGACACAACAACTCTTACTTTGATGGAATTGTGGGATTCTAAACTGGGTGCACAAGGCAAGGTGGTTATAGTATGTCACAATGTGCACCAAGGTGCTAAAAACAACTGTAAGCTCTAAGTTGCTATTCTAAGTTTGAGGCACAATCTTATGAGACCTCAGATCTTGCAACAAGATTGACTAAGGGATTCTCTATATGAGTATGATCTGAAACCTGTGTTGGAGTAAATCTCCTCAATGGGATATCCATAGTGATACCAGACTTGGTGGCATCAAAGACTTCAAACGTCTGTGAATCATTTTGTATGAGAAATGGGGGAAACATGGGTTCTTGTGGGTGTGATCTTGGCAGAGGGAGATCACCATACAGAACCAGCTTGAATATCGAATCCAACAAGTAACAAATTTTCCTCTCCTCACTATGTTGTGCTGCTGATTGTGATGTCATATGTACTCCACCAAGGATAAACCACAAGAGAATGTGGTTTTTCTCACACAAAAAGCTGCGGCTCATGACATGTGTGGTGTTTCATCCATTACAATGTACAATATGTGGTATTTATTGTGGCATACATCACATTAGGTGAATTGGCAATTTGACATCACATAATGACCTCACACATGTGTCGTGAGCTGCAGCTTTTCATGTGAGAAAAAAACACATTCTCTTGTAGTGACTAGGAGTGCAAATCTATAAGAAGTCACGTAGACTTCAACCAACTGAAAGTGCTTGCATGATTCTTAATGTGTATTACATGCTAATGATTTAAGATGCATCGGTGGACATATATAAAACTCTGAAAAAAGTCTGTAAAAAGGAAGAATTGCTAACAATTGTGACTTCTCTCTGTAGGCAAGATATAATATGGTAAAAGAAGTTCTTGGAAGGTTTCATGCCTCCAATTTGGTAACATGTGATGAAGACATGAAGCTGATGAACACCCTCAGGGAAATGCGACAGAATTCAAGACTTTGTATGAAAGCCTTGTTCAATGAGAGTTTTGGCTCTACTTTCCTGACAGATACTGGAAAGGAATCAGCCTTTGCCTATAATGTGCAACGATACGCCGATGTGTACACTAGCCGCCTTGAGAACTTCATGTTGTTTTCCTCTGATGCTTGGCTTTATACTCCCTTCGACGTAAAAATCCTTCCTCACCATGTCAAGGTGCTCTTCTGATCCACTACTTTTGCATTCTAATCTAGCCTTTCCTATTTTCACCTTACTACATACTCAAATGTCCATTCCTAATTCTGAAATTTCTTTTGCTGATCATGTGTTCTCTTACCATGAACAGTTATGGATCATTCTGATTATCTCATCTGATCGGTCACCCACTTGATCTGAATTACTGCAGGTTGTCCCATCCATGTTGATGATCAAGCAAGATGAGATCACCCAAAGGTACCGGTTGTGACAAGAATTCCTATTTTGACAGTGTCTCTTTGGGTTCTGAAGTTTCTGTTTTTGTTGATCAATGTTTGTTCTCAGTCTGCACAGTTAGGGATTATGATTAAAGCTTATGTGAATGGTCACACCCTCTTTATCTTCAAATTGATGCAGGTCATCCCATCCTGGTTAAAATGATCATCAAGCAAGATGAGATCACCCCAAAGGTAGGGTTGTGGTAAAATTGTCCTATTTTGACAGTGTCTCTTTGGCTTCTGAAGTTTCTCTAACTAAATTGGGCTTACATTAGTTTGAGGTTGGTACCAAGCTCTCTCTCTCTCTATTGTTGTGTTCAAAAGAGATTTTTAAAAATGGGTACCTTTGCAATATGTGCCCAAAGGTTTTTACTCATATAAAATTAGATAAATAGGCCATATTGAAATAAAATAAATTTGTGCCCGTGCTGTTAGCCCAGGCCAAAAATGGTGACAAACAGTTTGTTGGAAATAGAAGAAATTTTTGTGCAGCCAATCAGAAGGCTCGGCATGCACTCATGAGGGTCCAGTTTTTTTTTCTTTTGGGCAGGGGGGAGGGTGGGGAAAGGATATGCTTAGGGTTTAGGGTTTAGGGTTTATCTGCTCCAATGTGTTCCCATCCATCATGGGGTTCCCCAAGTTGTTGCCCAAGATGCTCCCAATAGCACCTCAGATTTATCTCATATGCTTTGCCCCAAAGTTGAAAAGGTGGGTCACAATGGAGCACATTTTGTTTCTATTGAAAGTTTAGAGTTTCTAATTTCAGGTAGTCCTCAAAATTGCAAGTTTTTGGAGACTGAGATCAAGATGCTGAGCCTCATTTTCCATTAAAAAAATTTAGTGGGTGGATAAAAGACATGCATATGGAGTCATGTGCAAAAAAAAAGAGTTGAAATGAATAAGGTAAAATGTTTTTATTGAGGTTAAGCTTTACCTCAGTAAAATTTCTGCTCAATAGAAGATAGCCTCTTTCACAAAAGGTTTTTTTTTGTTTTTTTCATAGGAATCATTCACATAAGGTGCCTCTCAAATGAATCATAGCCATCCCATATACAAAAGAAATTTTTTCAAATGGTTCTTTACATGAGGTAAGGAACTTGAACAAGCCAGTTCTAGGTGCTTGGGTCCTACACTTGGCTCCCCTACCTAGCTTGCAAGGACTCTCATTCCCAAAACAACCCCATTCTCTCAATCCTTAGTGATCCTTTTTACCAGTGTTGTGTGGTTATTTGATTTTTAGAATACTCAATGGTTTCTGTTCTTTAAAAAATTTCATAAATCAAAGAATTTTTTAGTTCCAATTTCTTTTGGGGGGAAAAAATCAGAATCAAAGAACCACGGGTTCCAGTTATTTCAGAAACACCAAAGAAGAAGAATAGATAGTTTTCATGAAAAAAGGGGCAAAGAATTTACTACAGTTTTCATGAAAGAATGGGCAAAGAACCGGCAGTTATAAAGGCCGTATTGTGAAACTCTCCAAAAAAATTTATTGAGAACTACAGCCATATACCCAATTTACAGCTTTTGGGGAAGGTTTTTGAGGGCTCAAAATTTTCCAACAGCAAAAAATTCTAGTGACGGGCCAGCAGGGGAACATACCCGGTCTGATAACCGGCGGGCATCTGTAGCAAACATTTCCTAAGAGCATCATCAAAATCTGGAGGAAATGGAGAGCTGGCAACGTGGGGAAGCAAGACGACAAAGCGGGGGAGTGCAACCTGGACTGCCAGCACGCCTGCACAAAGCTCCCACTTGTCATGCTCCTTGGGAATCCCCTGAATTCGAAAACCACCTCTGCAAACTGGAGACAACCCAATGACCCCACGTGGACGGCCCAAGAGATTTGAGCTCGGTACCCATTTGGATCTAAGCTGTAGAATTGCCACAAGGCGTTGTGCATGATGGTCCTGGCACACCACCAGCTGCTCATGGGCCGGTCCATGCTGATCATCATCATCCCTCAACTCAACTGCTGGTCATTCCTCGTTGGAAGCCTTGGCAGGCCTAGACCACTGTGGACGCAAGCTCTACTAGGTTGATAGTTTACAGATTAATTATCTTCAAGTAGGGCTATGTTTGCATGCATGTTCGGCATCAATCCAACCTCTGGAATTTTGCGAAAAAAACCATCTGGGGGATACTAGAATTTCATCCCCAAGTGACCCAATAGGTTTAGAGGCAATTTTGTTTCCGTTCCTGAGTCGTTGATCCGCTAGAAACTGAAGAAGCTTCACCAAGACCGTTTAGCTGCTAAACTCAATTTCTGTTGTTACAAATTTGCTCAACAGAAGCAAGGCGATTGAGAACAACAACTCAGGAGGTAGTGTGCTAGACTATAGTACTAAGTTGTCATTGCCAAGATGGTGAAGCTAGCGTCAGTGCGTGAGACACGAATGTACGGGCCGCTGAGGATTAGAGACCAGTGCGAAGATGCGAATGCGGGGCTGTATTTGGTTGCCACACTACTGTTGTTAGTAGGCAGTGTGCTGCTTCTACCCGGCTACCATTTGGTCACGGTGGGGCTGTATCTAGTTCTGGTGGCCTTGATCCTCATCGTGGTTGTGAACTTGCATGATCTGTATGCGCAGCTTGCGGGCTTCGACTTTCGACTGCCTTTAGTCACTTTGGATCCTCAGCTGGCGCTGATTGAGATTGCCGCTCCTCTAGTCCAGGCTCTGGGTGGAATCCTCTACTTCATCGGGACCCTTTTGCTTCTAAGGGTACTAAGCCTGCTGCACATGTTATCCTCATCTTGTCAATCACACAGGTCTAGATGATGTACACACAATATTATATTAAGCTCCTCAGAAAGCTGAACATCACAGATTTTAACTCCATCTTCTTCTGGGTGTTTATGTTATGTTCTGGGTAGAGTCATCAAAATCCACAAACCCAATGCTCAAAGGATGCATGTTATGGGGTTGAATTGATTAATTTTATTTTTTGAAAAAACACACTTTGAGAAATCATAAGCCCCTAGGCATCAGTAATATTTGGGTATTCTGAAGAAAGTATGAATTATATTCAATTTTTGAATTGACACTATATAACCTTGGATTAGTCCAGAGCTTTTTATTTTCCCGGCTTCGCCATGGGGTTCTAGTATGTGGTTCTGGTATGTTATGATGTTGTGGGCTGAATTCATGATTTGATTTGTGATCTGTGCTGCTGCTGCTGCTGTGGCAGGTGGGACGAGGTGCATTCGATTCAGATGATGTCAAGACGGTGACCAACCATGCCTACAGACTGCTTATTGCAGGCCCTCTGTTATGGCTACTGGGTTCCATCCACAACGCTTTCCAAGTATATGAGAAAGTGGACACTAAGGTTCAGTTACTGCAGAAGACGGTGGCCATTCCCTTCTTGATTGCCAGTACCCTTTTTGTGATCAGTGGAATTCTCGCTGCAGAGAACTGGCCATCCCCAGCTGCTGCCATCAAAATCCAGGTATGGCAGATTAAGAACAACCAATCCATACTAGTTATAGTAGTATTCAGAAATCAGCAGTTTCCTTAATAATGTAGTTGCAGCCTGGAAGGAAATTTTTTTCCCACTAGAACAATTTGGATGCACAATTCAGCCAAAAACAATTGAAATTCCTTCAAACACCAATTTGAGGCAAAAACATTGTTACCATGTATTTGTTTGTTGAATCATCTAGTGAAACAAAACATTACGCTACATTACATAACCCTACTACTTTGGTAGCTTGGACACTAATTACACTATTTTCAAAAAATTCAGAAAATTTTAAACTAAATATACATGTGAGCACTCTCTAACTCTTTTTTCATTTGGATTTTTATAACACGTGATCACAGAGGACTGCTGCTGCATTGGCGATTGCAGCAAGCACTTTACTGGTGGTGGGTGCAATCATGAATGCCATTCGCATCGCTGGAATGCAAGAAATTGACAGAAGGGGTGGGAGCTTAGAGCCTCTCAGGGGTGGTGCACAAGAGAAGCTGGATCATGAGCGTGAACAGAAGGAGACATTGTTGGACAAACAGAAATATGCTGCACCCGTGGACATTGAAGAAGGCTCCTCTTACAAATCCGCAGTTGTCACAGCTGAAGGCCCGAATGAAGAATCCTAAATTAATAAAAAAATAATTAGCACTAAAAATTAATATCACTTCTATAACAATGCAAGTAGGTGATTATTGTGAAATCCAGTGGGATTAGTGATGATATGAGTCCAAGGTAAATATGTGGTTGTCCTCAACATAAATCACCAAAATTATGTGTGTTTGGTGCAGTCGTGGCTGCTCCATTTGAATTTTTTGTAATGAGAACTATTCTTATAATTTGTGGATCTTTTCATAATGGGTAGTAGGCATTAAGAAATTTCTTGCTTGTGGGTTTTTCAGATTGAAAAGAAAAGAAAAATTAACAACCAATAGTTTTTTTCCTTTTCTTTGATTCTATTCCTATTTCAGGGCTGGCTACTCTCAAAATGATTTGTCTTTTGCTCTTGAGGTCTTGGTTTGTTGTGATCTTTATCCCTGCTTAAAGAAACTTGCCGCATAGGAGCGCTCAACTTAAGTTGGTGGTGACTCAAGTTTGATTCCAATCTGAACCATGGGCAGCTTGCCTAATTTTATTGCCAAATTGAACAGCTTGTTGGGTCACCTCCAAAACCATAATGTGGACAAAACTTGGGTAGCGAAGGATAGAGGGATTGTGTTTTGTGAACCAATCCATGTATACCAAGGCTAAGAAACAGAATTGTCCAAACAATTCCAAATTTTGTACAAGCAAAGTGCTTTTGCATACGATGTGGTGCTTCAGATAGGCAAATGGCAGGGTGATGAAGTGACCAGCGAGAATGTTCACTGTTCACTTCAAGTTCCACCTAAACATCCAGAATTGTACTACCAAAATAAGGAACAACCATGGTACCAAGCATTAAGTTTGGGAGAAGGTTCATAATCTGTCACTTTTCAATAGGATCAAGGATGTTCTAATCTCCATGAGTTGTCACCATGAATGGGAGGGTTCACAAGGCATATGAATGGGAGGGTTCTTATACCTACTCTTCAATATTGGGAGGGTTCTTACATCTACAAGTAGGCATAATTTCCCTCCAGAGGGAAATTGATGGATATAAGGTGCCCTCCACATACATTAACAAAATTTCTCCAATGGGAAAAAGAATTGGGAATTCAAAATTCTCTTTTGTTTTAATTTGTCATTATCCATTTGTCTTGACTTGGCAATTGCCATTACATTTCATATTGAAAAAATTCAAACCTAGGGTTGCTTTGGTGAAAGAGATGTCTTGGACATACATGAATAGTCATGATTTTAAAGTTCTGTATTTGAATAACAAGAAGGTTCATTTTGATCAAGTGGATAAAGTTGTTAAATCAAGTTTTATGTTTTGCACCATGTACCAAGGTTTGCTATTGTTTAATTGATGGTTGTGAACAATGATAGGAGGTGTTGACATGGTAGCTCATGACAAGATTTCTATTTATGCTTTTATATTAATTCAATTTGGTGCATGAATTTTATGTGAAATATTTTATAAGGACTCAATATATAACATGTCAAAGCCAAAGGAACATAGATGTAAAAAAGATATGATAATATCAATTATAATTTTACAATTATCTCTTATGCTTTTGGTCAAAAATATTGATAGACAACCTTATAAATATTAGTAAACATGCGATTGGTCAAAATTTCATGTGAAAATTTGAAATTTTCAATGTGAAATGGATGAGAAGTGATTAAAAACTTAAAAAATCATAGCATATTAAAAAACTTAAATCAGAATTTCTTGTATTGGGAAATTTTCAATAGATTTTATTTTTTAATTCTTTATTTACTAGGGGATTATTTTGTTTTTGATACTATTATGGCATTTTTTTTGAGTTCACACTTTTATACTATATGCATATGTACAAACAAAATGTCATCATTTCAGAAGTTCATTTATATGTTCAATTTTTTTTTACAATTCATTTTTATTTTTCAATATGCTTCCCATTAAAATATATTACAATATAAATAATTAAGGATTCAACAATGTTGATGTTGAATATGAATCTTCACTTTGAATTCATCTGCAATCCAAATAGTTTTCTTAATTATTTTTTCATTTTATTGACTCTATTAATTCATTAACCACCATGTAATCCTTCATTTAAACAATGATAACATAGTAAATTATCATCTTAACATTATCATACATGGTTGTAATCATAATAACATGTCCTGCAACAAATGTAACTAATGTTTGCTTTTTATGTTTTTGGTGACAAATATTTTACAAACATATTACAAGTTTAAAATATGTTTCCATGATGGCCTTTCTAATATATTATGGAAACATGTGGAATAATTTGAATTGAATATAATGAATATAGAGTATTCAAAACATGCATAATGCACTATAATGAATGATTTTGTTGTTTTTTAATTTTTTTTAAAAACTTGAAATGCCTTCAAAATGATACAATCATTTACAATAATTATTTTAAAATTTACATAATATATATAATATATCATGAAAAAATTGAGTATTTTTTAACATCATAAAAATTGTGGATTTTAAACCCATCACTTTATGTAACCAATTGATGTCTACCACATCATATTGGCAAACATAAGATTACTATTTTGTAAGTAATTGAAAATAATGCATCATAGTAAGGTCACATAAACAAAATAACCTTATGTTATCTCATTTGCAATGTGCATTCACATCGACTTGTATGGACTGTTTTATTTGTCGAAAATGAATCACCCTAACTTGCACTTATGCCCCTTTGAAAACCTTATCAAATGTAGAAGTAACTTTTTCAATTTTTTGGTCCCAAAATTGAGTTTTAAGTGAATGAATACAATAATTACAATGCGATCCTTTTGTTAAAATAAAACTTTCATGAAAAATGAAACTTTTGGATGAAAGCATACTAAGGTGGACCAAAATGGGTAATTGAAAAGGGTGCAATCACACTAACTCATACACACAATTATAACCAATGTTTGGTTTTTTGTATTTAACATTTTAGAAAAAAAATAAAGAATTCCAAATTGAATTTGTTTTACATATTGTTATTTTCAATGTATTGGTATATGTACTTTAAAAGTTTGAAATCATTTTAATGAATGAAAAATAGCCAAAGCACTTTGGAAACATTGTAACCAATGTTACTAAATAATAAAAGGATTTGTAAATAGACTTGATTTTTTTTAATGACATATTTTTAGCAATTTTTTGATATAAACCATAACATGATAGTGTGATGAAAATTAACAAGATTTTTCAAGATTTTTTCTAAAACATTGTTCAAAATATTCCAAGAATATTTTAGAATAGACACCCAGTAAATAGTCACTCAAGCTTCAAGGGGTGGGTGTGGTTCATGATATTCCGTTTGCACCCAAAGTTGATTTTTAGAGTCCAAAGCTAGTGTATTTTTTAATAAAAACATATAAATGATGTTGAAATTCAGATTTTTTCCATGTCCAAGTTCATATCACCCTAATTAAAACCTTTCCAAACACCTTTAAAAATATGAAGCTTGAAAACATTAATTTAGATATCTAAATGAACTTTATGATTCTCAAGTCTTCATTTTGAATCTTTAAAAAATTGAAAAACCTTTTCTTGCTTGATTTTCTCATCTTAGATGTTATGATATTTTAATGTGTGGTGGTAGTGGACATGTTCTACATCTCCACAACAAAAAGTCCATAACCATAATATATAGATGGACTATGACATTGGATGTACCTTACATTGCAAAGTTCACCTTTGATTGAATATTAATGTTTTGTAATTTTTTCAAATTTGGGAGGGTTAAATTTAAGTTTCAATTCCTCATCTATTTTTGGTAAAATTTTCAAATGCATTTGAATTTTATACAAAAAGGCTTGTTTAACCCTAAAAATTTTAAATTATTATTTCCAAAAAAGTCCATCATAGTGTGCTTTCACCCTTTTAATGAAATGTTTTGCAACTTGCTATCAAATATGTGGGGCATTGGCTCAATACATCATGTGATAACTAATATTTAATTTATTTTTATTTTCAGAAATGTGCATGCGTCCCAATTTCATTTGAAAAATGATCAAAATTTGAAATCATATTGATATATGTTCATTACTTCATGGTTCATTTTTCTTTTAATTTTAAACTACAATTATTTCAAGTACATCATTTACATAACACCCCACTAGGATTCATACATAATGCAAATCAAACAATTTTTTTAAAATTCAAATTAAATAGATTAAATTTTTTTTTATTGTAGGGTGTAGTCATAATCAAAGGAACCAAAAAGGGAGTTGAACAACAAAGAAGAACAATCAAAATTAAATAAATATTTATGTTTTTCCATTTAAAACCATGGAAATCATTGCAAGTTATTCCTTTTTCATTCATATGAATGTTAATGAATTCAAACAAAAAATCCATTTGATAAAAAATTTAAATTTAAGTTTTGATATAAGACTTTTGGAAGTGAACACCTATGACATCAAAAGGAATTAATTTTACAAAGGATTATCAAAAGGATTCATATAATAAAACAAAATTGATGGGAAAAAAATTAAAAACATAAAAACATATTAACCACATTCAAAAAGTAATCATACCCTAAAATATGTGGAATTCTAAAACTTTAAAAATTCAAAGAAGTTTCCAAAATTGATCCAAAATTTTAGAACTTCAAAAGTCTTTTATCACATATAAATGGGGTACAATGCACATGATGTGTTAAGAAAATTTGTAACTTATTATACAAGAAAACATTTTTAAAAATTTAATCAATTTTTGGTTATGATTTGAAATTGTTATCATTTTTAAAAATGAAACATTAAATTTACAAGGAATCAGCACACTTTCAAGAATTCATGTTTATTTAAACATTGTAAACAAAAAAACATGTCACGTACTTGGACAATTATAAGCATTTATTATAAAAATTTGCAAAACAATTGTTCAAAAATTCACTTGTATAAAAAAGTTATTTTTGGGCAAAAGGACATGCAATCCTTTTTTAACATAACACATTTGATTTCATTTGCACCCTACATTTTGAATGTGACGTGTTGTTTCCTATCACTAATTTTTTTAAAAATCATCAATAAGTTTTTATTTAAGGAAATTAAGAGGCCCTTTGAAATGGACATTATTTGAGGTAATAATAACATAATTTTTTAGAATTCCATAAAACTAAAGTCAAAACCTTAAATTAGATTAAGTTTTTTAAATTTGAAGTTCTCAAAACTCATGTTGATCAATTAGCAAAACTTGGCATGATTTTCATGGTTTTCAAATGACAATACATAAGCTTATTTACAATTGTTTATTTTTTCCTCTAGGACTTGACACCATTTTTGGCTCCTATGATTATGATCACACCCATTTGAGAAAGATTTGAAAAAAATCACCTCAAGCAAAATGGGCTTCCTTAGACCAAGTTCATTTAGTTTTTAATTGAAGCTCACATTGAAGGTCTTTCCAAAAACTAAAAACAAATTCCTTACAGAGGTCAAAATTTAATGATGTTTGAATAACCTTAAAGGGTTATAGTGATGGAGACCTTCATGCATGTGGCCAAACAAGTCTAAGAAGAAATCTAAGTTGAAAACATTATGTTTCACAAAAAGGTAAAAACACAATCAAAAGAATCACCCAAGTGAGTGGACACTTTTTAAAACTACAATTTTGTATATTTGAAAAATCACAAATGAAACATAATTGTTTGGATTGTCATAATTTGTTTTGGAATATTTTCCATTAATTGCAAAACTTACATTCTCAAAGCTTGACACTAATCAAAAATGTTTTTACATGTTCAAAGCATTTAAACTTCGAAACATTTTTTTTTTTCTACCAAATGTGCACCATTCCATCTGAAAATTGGAGAGGATTTTAACATTGATGATTAGAAGGGCAACAAAACTTGAACTAATGAAAATTATTTTTATAAGTAATTTGAACACATTTGATTCAAAAGTGTTTTTGACCTTAAAAATTATGGATATTGAAAATGTGCTTTTAACAAAAGTTGTTCATGTTTATATGATAAAGGGCATGAATGAATAATATTTATGATATAAAATAAATTTTTAATCAAAATGTATTTATATTTAAAATGTAGTGTTAAAGGGGGTGCTTGAAATATAAATTATAAAATTATAAACCAACACAGAAATGACACATCTCATGTGTAGTCCTTTGTAAAGGACTTTTACCTTGGCGCCCCTAGCTCCTTTAACTGTGTTTTCACCCAAAAGTTATATCATTAATGAAGGCATTCACCTTTATTTTACTAGGGGCAATGTCATTTGTAACCAAATTGAAGGTAAGTTAAGACTTCGATTAAAGGTAAGCTAAAGGCTTGGTGAAGGACATGACAATAAGGAAACACGCCTAAATGATGTCCAAACAAGTGTGCAAGATAGAGCCATTCCTAAAACTCCCAAACCACATTCCCTATTTTAAGTCTTGGGATTGCTTAAAGGAGATGGTGTTCCATTTGACTACATTTCATGCCATTGAAAAAAAATTGAAAAAAGGTTACAACACATATTGAACTTCCATGTTCCCAATAAATGTAATTTAGATTTCTTTTGCTCCTTTGAAGTTTCAAGACATCTTGTAAGGAGTCTAGAGCATTCATTTTATGATTTGGATTGATTGAATTTTTTTTGTTAATTAATCAAAATACTTAGTTCAATATCAACCCATTAGGTTAATATATAATTATGTTTTAGTTTCAAAACATTAAGTGTTCCAAATTGAATAAAAGATAAGGTATTTTGCTTGAATTTTAAGAAATTGCCTTTGAGATACAATTCCCATGTCTTGGAAACCTACAAAAAATTTGCTATATAACATGTTAGTGTTTCATACAAACATTTGATCTTTGATGAATATTTGTTAAAATTAGGTGCAAACTAATGTTGTGCAAATATATTGGTTTTGATATATCTAAAGGTAAGGATATGTAAAATAATTAAATTTATTTACCCAAAAGGTAAGGATATATTAGCAATTTTTTCCTCCATTAGGTTAGGGTTTGTGTATATAAAATTTATGGTTTTTAGTAGATGGGTAAGGTATGAATACCCTCTATCATATACCCATGGTTGGTGTAAAAAATGGGTATGTATCTTTTTATTTAATTAATTTTTTTAAAGAAAATTTTCATGCTAAAATATTTTTCAAAGGCCCTAATTCAATGGGATGTAATGCATAAATCCTTTTGTCAAAATGCAAGGATCAATTAAAAGAATGAACTCAATTATCTAATGTTAAACATACACAAAAAATGAGAATATTATGAAACCTTTTTGGATAACATATACATTCTATGTTCAAGATATAATCACAATGTTCATAATATGTTGACTTCACATCTTCCATTTTGAAATTCCAGCAACACAATGCACCCCTCCCTTCTTGCATACATATAATCAAAATGCACACACTAGCCACCCTCAATCCCCATATGGATAGACATAATGACCAAGGAATCCAATTCAACAGTCATGAATTCAAGAGTCATGTCGGCCTACAAAGGAAAAAAAAACATATGCATATAAAATCCAAATGTCAAATGACATATAGTTGATTTGACAAAAATGATGAAGAGAACTATGGGTCCAAAAAGAGGCCAAAAAAACTATAGAAACAAGCAAAGACTAACATCAATAAAAATATGATTCAATTGACATATGAAATATGGTAAGATTGATGTTATGTTACCTCCTTTGTATGGGATTCCATTGTTGTAAAGGATCCAAAGTTTTTGTTTCTAACTTGCAAGGATATCAAAAAAAAAATCCTTTCAAAATAATGTAGTATCACATAGAAACCCTTGTGCACTAGAAGAAAAACTTGTCATTTACGACTAAAATTATTGTTTGCAACTATAATAGGCACAAACAATAGTCATTTTGACAATATTATGTCATTTGCAACTATTATAATCACAAACAACTAGTTGCAAATGATATTTTTCCTTCTAATGATGGGCAATAAAGACAAAAAAAAATTATATTCTTATTTTCATGCTACATAAAGCCATTCAAAAAAAATAAAATGATAAGTTTTTTCCCCATTGGATCTAGATGGAAGAAAATAGATGTAAAACAAAGGGACAAAAGTCATGTGGACCCATAAAGGAAAGAAAAACATGTTGTTGATTTGATAGAAACGGTGAAAAAATTGTGAGTCCACAAAGAGGCCAAAAAACAAGAATGGAAAAGAATTTTTTCATTATACCATATTTACTCCAATGGTGAATAAGAGTAGTGGGTCCACAAAGAGGTCAAAAAAATGAAAAAGGACAAAAATCTTGTTCCTCTATTGCACAAACTTTTTTTCTAACTTGGAGGAAACATTTTTTTACACAAGTCTCCTCTTTTGGGCTCTAATAAACACAATGCACAACAAATACCCTCGACAATGAAATAAATTCAATAAACAAATCAGAAGAAGAAAACATTAAATAATCATAAAGAAAAATAACCCAATAAAATTTTCCACAAGAAAAGGTGATTGTTTAATGCTACCAAAACTTGATAATTCCAAATAAATAAGTTTAACCTTTAACATGAAACGATTATTCAAGTGTTTTTCCAGCCCTTTCCTTAGTCTTGGACAACAATGGAAGAATTTTTTGGCTTCTTACACTTGGATATTTGCATTATCAAATGAAACTATTGGATAATTTATGTAAGCTTCAAAGCAACATCAATAACAAAAGTTGGGAAAAAAATGCCATTGTGAACAATAGTGATGCAATTAGCAACACACAAGAACAACATTCCATATGGTAGCATAGTTAGGTTTAATATTTTTTATTCTAATTTTTTTTACCCAAATGCCAAGACATATCTAGTATCGAGTAAGGGTATTTTAAAAATATATATGAAGTTTTGAATAAGTTATAAATTTTCGGATTTACATATCCTAGGACATGCACTTCAATAGGATATATTTATTATAAAACATTAGGTTAGGGTATACAATATACCTTATCCATACCCAGTGAATATATCCAAGTAAAAGTTAAACCCACACAACATTGGTTCAAACTAAATTTGATCCCCTTTCAATTTAGTTTGTGCAATTGAAATGAGCAAATCATTATGAATGAAACAATGTATCAAATTAGTGTGTTTAGGAGCTTTTACAAATTTGACTCAATTGTGATGAAATAATGATCAATTAGTGGGTTTCAAAATTTTCTTTTAAAACTAGGAGAAAAGGATTGTTGCTTAAATTAAATGTTGATTTTGGGAATGTATCAATCATTACTTAAACTTTCCTTTATGGCTATTGACTTAAAGTAAGACCAAGATAGTCCAAATAAAAGAGTTTTAAAAATTATATATTAAATCTTATAAGACATTACTATGTGAAAATAATTACATTTTTTCTTAAAGATGCAAAATGAAATTTTAAACAATAGATTAGTGAAAGTTATAAATTCAATAAGAAACCTGGAAAATTTATAGAGTTCAAAGAATATTAAAGTTATTCGTAAAGTGTATTGGAGTGGGGACTAGAATGCCTAGTTTGGTATGAAATGAAAGATGAGGTACAAGATTTTTACAAATTAAAATAACTAGGATTGAAATTGGTTTTGAACCAATTTTGGTGCAAAAATGAGTTTGGTCCTTAATTTTTTGTCTCATTCATGTTTATTGATGCCCATGCAAAGAGTTAGGCTTTCCTTTTTGTGCCCACACAAAGAATTAAGTTTTTTTTAATTTTTAAAGTTCTCTTTTTATTTTCCTTATTTGTCACATCGCCATTGCCACGATCAACAACCTTCAACTATGACCAACAACCTTTAGTTTCTTTTCCTTACTTGGCACATTGCCATTGTTATGACCTATAGTTTGCAATTGCAAGATGCAAGGGTGCATTCATGATTGGGGTACCATAATAAGAACCATCACACCCTTTTGTCTTATGTTTGAAGTCTTGAAGCAAAATGAATGTTGTCAAGTGCTAAACAATGAAAGCTGGATATGTATGTTTAAGCTTTCAACCAATAAGTTTTATAATGAATGATTCAAATCAATTGAACGCATTTTGAATGCCCTATTCAAGTATAAACTAGAAAGGAATACAAGACTAAATGAATGCATGTTATGGTGTAGATAAAAAAACTATCACAATTTGATAGTTTTCAATACTTGTGGAACTTTGATATATCATTGTGGATGTTTGGAAACATTTTCTAACAATGTTTTTAAATTAATGGTGGTTTACATCCCAATATATCATTGTATTATGAAATTGGAGCAAATATGAACACATTAATTATTAATGGGAGTACATTTTCACTTTGCAACAACCTTGTCACAATGCTACAATTATGAAAAAGGAAGTTATGTAGCTAATTAAACTTTTGTTTTTATTCCATTAAGTTTTGGTTCACCCAATTGAACTTTTCTTTTGCTCGCATTGGGTCCAAATTTTTTTAAGTGTGTCACTAAAGACAAAAAGGACCTAGTCCTTATTGGAGTCTTTTTTTGTCCTATATTTTGATTCACATCAATATTAATGAATCAAAATGTGTCAATTTTTTTATAAATACCATATTATAAACCATTACAATTTTAGATTGCATCAATCTCAAGCATTTTGTGTTTTTACATGGTCAAATAAGACTATGTAAAAGAGTATAGAAAAGGTGACATTGTGACAATATTTTGGTACTCTTAAGAAAATTTGGACCCCATTACATTATGGCTCAACCAAATTAAGATTTTATTTTATTTCCTATTATGTTTTGGTTTAATTAATTCAACTTGTCTTTTATTCTCATTACATTTTAGTATAAGGTAATATTTTTCTTCTAATTCCATTACGTTTTGGTTTGACCAATTAAGTTTTTCTTTTAGTTTAGTCTTCCAATTTTAACAAAAAAAACCTTTGTTTCACTGGAAAAAACTTGTTTTCAAATTTTGGTTCATTTAGATTTTGGTTCTATTATGGTGGAATTAAACATCATGAGCCCAATTATGCTTTTGTTTTCATTCCATTGAGTTTTGATTATGACATAAGGCTTTTGTTTTGGGCCAATTAAACTTGCTTCCAACTTTCAAATTTTGGTTTGGTCAATTAGGCCATGCACATGTGAATATGATTTGCTTTAATGGAATTAGGTTATTTTACCCACTTAGGCTTTAGTTCAACCATTTAAGGTTTTTTTTCATTATAATTGAACATTGTTTAACACAATTACTTTGCACCTATGTGATTCATAGTTTGTTTTAGTGAATTTTAGTTCTATTTTAGCCACTTTGGTTTTTATTCAATCCATTAAAACTATCTTTCACTAAAATTAAACATTATTTAGCATAATGAAGCTACGCCCATGTGATTGATGGTCTCCTATTCTATAATTAATTTGTATTTCATTGGAATTAAACATTGTTTGGGCCATTTAGGCTTTGGGTTAATCAAGCAAGTTTGGGTTGACTAGATTAAGGTTTTGTTTTAAAAGAGGTTTGTGTGATCTATATTTTTACAAGCATGGCAAATGAGCATGAAGACCAAACACACCCATTAGTTCATGATTTGGATCTTGGTGATCTTTTATCTAACTAGGCAAAGGCAAAGGCAACTAGGAAGGAAAAACAACCATGATAAATTGTGGATCCCTCAATTTGAACACCATGGTTACAAGCTACCATCAACAATTTGCATTGTATTCCAAAAACAATAAACAAGGCTAGGTATCAATACAAGGATGCTTATCCATATTTGATGTGCCAAGGGGTCCATGCATATGCTTGGGGTTCTTAAAAGGAATGTCTAACAAAATGAGGAGTCAAAAGGATAATTTTGAACTTTCATTGTGTTGATTATATTATAATTATGGTATGTTGTTATGTTTCTATAAATAGAACATTGAAATATGTTGCAAACAAGGGTATCCAATGTTGAATTAAATATGGTGAAATATTCCTTTTGTTAGACATTCCTTTTACTCATTTGGGGCTAGGTGTTTAGATTATAAGCTTTTACAAAAGGAAATTGGAATGAAAAGGAATGTAAAGACCCATCAAATCAATTCCAATTTTTTTGTACAATACAAGCATGTTTCCTTTTATGCTTGTAGATATTCATTAGGTGGAATAGATTAATAAAAAAATCATATGAAATTTTCAAAATGATTAAAAAAACATTTTGGGGCTGCAAAGGAAAGGATTATTTTAAAAAATCTTTTCATTAGTTTTTCATATTCACGAGGCTCATATTTTCAAGCTTTGAACGTGGACCACATGTGCAAGACATTTTAGTAAAAAAATGTGAATAAAAGTGGGCATTGTATGCCATTTTTATCTCTTGTAGAACATTCAAAAAAGTCTTTAGTGTCCCACCCATTTGTTTGACAGACCCATGTGTCCCGCCTAATTTATTTATTTACCAAATGTGCAAGTTTTGAAAAATATGTGATCAATAAAACATCGAAGTCATTCTACCTTAGGAAGGCATTAAATGAAATTTTTTTCAACCATTGATTATAATTTGTTGATCATGAACGTCAATTTATTTCATCTTTTGTTTGACAACAAATTTTCCATCTTTGCAACTTTCATGCCTATGGAGTTTGATTTAGGTAAATGTTGTTCCACATTGTTTATGGATTAAGGTTTTTGATGAATCAATTGTTCTCTACGTCTAGTTATACTAAGTGAAGGCATTAGCCTTGGTACACACACATTATTAGGGAGCACTTAACTTCTACCAGCATTTTTCATTGAGTTTGTTGGCAAAAAGAAAGAAAGGTAAACAAAAAAACACACATGAGCACTAGAATCATTTGCCCTTTATGCCCACCTATTTTACTTTTTGACCCAACTTGAATGTAATGTTATGTTGTAGTGAAAAATTAGCTATGGGCGATGATGGGCACCTTAGGTTTTAGGCAATTGAGTAATGAATGCCGGAGGTTATGGGTAGATCATTATAGTTGAGTACTAAAAGTCATGGGTAGGGTGAAGGTGGGAACATAAGAGGTAGGCAAGGATAGCCAAACAAAAAAAATCATTTTTCTACTTACTAGGTTTCTTTGGAAGATCATGCACAAATATGCCTTGCATGTGGTAGTTTTCATGTGTGTGTGCTAAAAGTTGTCTAAACAAACCCTAACCTACATCCTCCACATGAAAAATGTATGAAGTAAAAAAGATAAACACCACAAACTAAAACACCATATGAGGAATCCAAGCTAACAGCAAGAATTCAATTAAAGCAACAAAGGAAAATTCTTAATTCCTTATAGAAATGAAGGAGCCTATAGGGGTTCTCATGTGATAAAACAATGAGGTTGGGTTTCTTGTCACAAGTTTCATGTTCGCAAGTTTTTTGGAGGTAGGTTTAATGAGCTATGGTATCGCCTTCCCATATTTGCCCTTCTTCCATTTTTTTCCCCATCTTCATAAATTCCACATTGCAACTTGCATTTCTCCATGTGCATATGCATAGCCTTTGTTTCTACATTCATGGTTGACATCCATTTTCACATAATTGCTAGAAGCAGTGGTGAAAAGGTTAGGTTTCCATGTGATGATGTTATGGTTCATTTGGAGCTTGCCTTGTTTATTTGATTGAAGGACAAGGTAGTGTAATAGTTTTCAAAGAATTTAACAAATTAAAGGAATTTGGTTTTCTTTTTAATTTGGTAGAAATTTTTGTTGATCAATGAATGACAAGAAAACCACATTTTCTTGTGTTGAAAATGAGTTAAAAACCAAAGTTTTGATGGTGTCGAAAATTGGAGAAGATGGTTGATGAATTTTTTTAATAAAAAATTTAAGGTAATGATGGCTGAGAGCATGCTTGAGGTTACCACATATACTCTCCCAAGAAATAACCAACAATATCACATTCTTAACATTATTATAAGATGTAATGCCTTTGGTTCCTTTGTTATCTACAAAAATGTTGATTACTAAACAATTTTGCTTTGCCTCCTTATTTTAATAATAACTAGTTTGTAGGTTGGTGAACATTGTGTCAAAAGTTAGGAGTTGTAGATTTGTTTTACAAACTTAATTCACTAGAAGAGTGTTACTGAACTTCTACAACACCTTGGTGGATGTTGTTCTATCTGTATCATGTTGTGGCAAAGTAATTGAAGGAGGCATGCTTGAAAGGGTTGCAAGGTCATATTTGGAACAAGACAATGCAGTTTAAAGGAGGAGCAATGCTTGCAAATTGTTATGCATTTATTATTTGTGTTGAAAGCTTGTAGATTTAGAAGAGAGTTAAAAATCACCCAAGCAAAGGTAGCCTTACTTGATGGTCTTTTGTCTAAAACTTGCCAACTACATCAATAATTTGACAAATTTGAAGATGTGCATGGATTGTATAAAAGAAGTACAAGATTTAGTAGCATTTGAAAAAAATTGCACAACAAAGCATATTTTTAAATCATGTATGATAATGTGATTGTCTACAATAGAATCACCTATTTAATTATGACACTTGGCTTTTGAAATAATAGTTTTTTTAAATCCACAAGTGTGTAGTTGACGTATAGCCACTATCAAGAAGGGTTGGGAGCTAGCTTATCATAAGATAGCCACAACACAACGTAAATATTAAGCTTTAAGCTTGACACACTTGAATATAAAATTTACAATAGTTTATGGTTATGTATTTGTGCAAGAATCTAGTTAGACCAAATACGAACTTAATTTCAAGTTTCTAACAAAATCTTTCAAGCATTGTGTAGAATCCAAATTAGGTGTATTGGTCAAGAGTGTATATTGATAGCTACAAGTCAAGTAATGTTTGCAACATGTACATTTGTCTTCACAATTGGCCAACCCCCATATTCAATGATTCTAATTTATTGTAGTAGCTTTCTTGGGTTCATGACTTTTTAAATGGAACTTGCAATAGTTTGTCCATTTCTAAATAGGAGTAATGCAATTACAAGTACATCAATTTGTTTAATTTTGATCAAGTCACTTCCTCGAAGAATCCTAAAGGCTCATGTGATGTTATTTTCAAAAACGTCAACTATGTGAATAATCTCAACTTTGATGCAACCTTTTGAAAAAAATTGTGCACATGGATGGGATTGTGTGCAAATTGAAAAAAATTATCCATTGTTCAAAGAATTGTCTACATGGATTTATTTGAAGAATTGGATACTTGTCATTGTTTGAGGAAGTTTTATGTCCATGGAGGAATTATCATTTCTTTGGTTTCTATTTGTTTTTTCCTCAAATTTATTTTTAAGGTTTTAGGGTATGTGGATATTTTTTGGGTTTAGAATATTTTTAAAAAATCATTGTGTTTCAATTCTTAGGGAATCTTTTTAGGGTAAATATCCAAATACTTTAAGAATTGAGATGTATCGAGTTTTTGAGATGCGCTAATATCATATTCAACCAATTTTTTTGCCAAAAACTTGTTTGATCTATTGCATTTGTCTTTAGCAATCATCAATCTTTCAATAGCTCATCTTAGTTCATTCTCCTCATCAATCTTGTTTGCTTGAAGCTCTTGACATTATAAAAAATTGTGTATGCCAAAATCACACTACCCTACAATTAGAGCTCAAAAAACAACTCATATACAACTATTGTTCAACTATCCTTCAAGTATGACAAGCACTATACAACTATCCCCTTAGAAATATAAGGAATTGATAAATAAATTGCCATGTCAAAAATTCAATTGGTTATATTATATTTCTAAAAAAGTTGAAAATGGGGTTTCTATATTGTAATTTGTATGCACCGTACATACATTCATAGTCAACCATGTTTGATTTTTTGAAGACTTGCACTATAGTTGCATGTGACAATTATTTTAGAACTGTTGTAAATGTGCCATTGATGTAACAACTATGTTACAATTAATGTATGATGTACATACATGCCATCATGCCACGTGTTTGCATTTCCATAGCCCACTATGGAATATATTTGCAACTAGTTTTTGAAAATGATTCCCATTGATATAATTAGTAGGGCCATTAATGTGCCATTATTGAATTATTCATGTTTAAATATGTTGTAATTACAAATTATTATAATTATTATAATAAATGTAATATTTTATAAAAAATTATTGTTTCAATAATTTGATTTTTAAATATTAATTGTGCTTAATACATTTAATTATTATGAAATTATTAATTATATTAAATAATTTACTATTAATCTGAATAAATATTTTTAATTAATTAATTAACTAATTATGCTAATTAGACTAGTATTATGGATGCATAAGAACAATAATTATTCATCAAATAATAATTAAATAAACATTTATTTAATTGAGTGATATTTAATAATGAATTAAACCGATTGATTAAAATTATTATTATTTCATCAATAATTACTAGATCATTAATTACTTAAATTCACTAAACAATTAATTATCCAGATACATATAATTAATTTAAATGTGAAACTAAAAAGATTTGTATATTATATTCAAAATTCAATTTGGGTGTAAATATGGATATGGCTATTTATACTTTGATGTTTACTACCCAAATTCATATTTAATATTTAATAATTTATTTTTTCAATAATTTATTAAATATTAAATAATATATGAATTATTTAAACTGAATAATTAACTAATAATATGAATTATAAATTAGTTTGATTCAAATAATTAATTTTTACTAAATTCAAATAACTAATAATTTTTTGAAAGAAATGAAATAATAAATGATTAATTATATGAATTAGATATTAATCAATTGATAATAAATTATCTGAAATCAAATGATTAATTATTTGAAGTAAGTAACTAGCAATTATGCATCAATATTATTTCATTTTAGTAATTATTTCAAATATTTTTTAATTTAGCTAATTAAAAATTAATTATCTAATTAATTATTTAAATTGAAATAATGAATATAGATAATTAGCTCAGTGGTTAATTAATTCAAATAATTGATCCAAATAATTAATTATGAGATATTTACTTCAATTTTTTTAAGATAAAAATTTCAGATAAAATTAGATAAGTTATTTTGATAGTTAATTATTAAAAATAAATTAACTAATTTAAATCACTATTTTATATAATTAAATATTAAATAATGAATTCACATATGTAAATATCAAATGATTATTAATTTAATTGTATGACTTATAGAATGAAAAACAATCACAAACCATAAAGCATGTGGGAAAATCTTTTTGTAGTTGCAACTCACATTGCAACTTATTTAGATGCTAGAATAATATATTAGAAAGGGCTTCATATAAATACAACATATATTTTCAACATTCACTTAATTTAGGAGACTTATGAACATCAAAACCAAGGACTAGTTATGCCAAAATTGGCTTCTATTAGCTTGGTTTTATCTTTAATTTCCTTTTTGCCATTTTCAAGTTTTTCTAGTTTTCCTTTTATTGAGCCAACAAAGCAACAATAGATTCATCTTGTTTGCTAATTAAACATCTTTCTATAAAAATCAAGTGTCACCAATTGCAAACTAAAAATTGTTTCATTCATCTCACCAAACTATTCCAAAGATGTAATTGTTTTTTCTCTTCTTGCTTCATGGTGGTCATTGATTCATGCAAAACCTTGACATGTTCCATCTTAGTACATAGACTTTCCTTCTCCTCGTTCATGCTATCAAGTTTTGATTTTGTAGCCTCCAACTCATTCCCAACAACATACACCAAGTCAACCACTTCATTTCATTGTTTTTTGTATCCAAGTGCCAATTTCTCCAACCTTGCCAATACTTGCAAGTATTTGTCTTTTTTACATTCAAAGTATTCAACATTGATTATCATTTCCCTCATTGATTAATGTTAATTTCATGGCCAAAATTGGCCCAACTAACTAATATCCCCTTCACCACCTCTACCACAATGGCCTTTGCAAATTCCTTCCCTAATAGTTTAGACTTTGGAACGATAGATTTGCCATACATGATGGGGTGTAACTCTATTCAACACCTTGTCATCATGGACATTTGCAAAAGAATACCCACTTCTTCCTTTGGCAAGGCTAAACACTTGAACCATTTCAATTTCCAACACATCCTCATGTTGTATGTTACCTATTCCAACAACCCCAAATCAACAATCAAAATCAAATCCACATAGGTCCCAACAAGTGGGATAAATATTATTCAAAAATAATAAGATCAATACCCTAAGCCTTGAACATGAACACCTATTGCAACCAAAGATTCATACCCTTTAGAATAACCCAAAGAGACACATAATAAAATATCGCACATCCATTTCCAAGGATTAACAATTAAACTCCACTTAACCTTTCACAATGTACCTCCAAGGTACATGCCTTATGTTAGGATTATGGTGGTAATTTGGGTGTTGCTACAAATGCCAACTAGTTGGTCCCTTCTGGGACCTGGAGTGGAGGTAGGCCTATTGCTGTCTTTTATTGACTACGTCCGTCTCTCTCTCAAGTATCTCAAGTAGAGTAATACTGCTCCTGCAGCACTAACCTAAACGTTGTCAGCTTGGGTGACTAGAGCAAGGGTGGCAGACCCTGGTTTTTTGCAATCGGGTTATTTAAGGTTTTAATATAAAACCCGATTGTCTGAGATCGCACAAAATCGAGTTTTATTTTGAAAATCGGGTTTTAATAGGGTGCGGACTGCGAAAGAGGGCAACGGTAACCTGGCAACCCACTCCGTGTTCAGAACTCTGAACTTCAGAGGTGGACAATTGGCAGTTTGGCTTGCACTCAACTTTACAGCTATCCAACGAGCGACGACTATACCAGCGAGAGTGATTCCGATCATGCCGGCCTTGATTAATGTTGCCCGGAATAAATCCATGGTTTTGATACAAATCGGGTTTTATTCATTTAAACCTTAAACCCGATTTGTCGGTCGAAAAAAATCGGGTTTTCACCACCCTTGCACTAGAGAGAGTCGACACAGACAGAGCGGATGATGATATTACACTCTTCCTCTGCAATATTACCTAGTCATTACCTATTAAGAAGAGGTGAGGACTTCGAAAATTTC
>Ga0116227_10003509_pt1 | contig 34780 bp, 45 predicted proteins | sample S1TSphgellanicum_FD_89693 | JGI IMG/M metagenome (GOLD analysis project Ga0116227, IMG submission 89693) | Host-associated microbial communities from peat moss isolated from Minnesota, USA - S1T2_Fb - Sphagnum magellanicum MG | ecosystem: Host-associated > Plants > Peat moss > Unclassified...
GGTAGATGGGGGTGGTGATTTTTCGGCGATTTTACTTATGAAAGGGGGATTACCACCAATGGACCGAACAAACAGGGGGGAGATGTAAAAACCGGGGGGCGGTGGGGGGGGGGGGGGGGGGGGGGGGGGGGGGGCGGTGCCACGTGGAGAGAATCTGTGGGCAGTGCATGCCAGGAGTCCAAGGGGCAGTAGTTTCTGAGCAACATACTAGACTAGAGTGCAGCGGAGCGGATCTTTGCACTCGTCGAGAAAACGTCGCAACGCGGGATTGCAGACGATAAGGACTTGGAATTCTCAACTTGGGTTCCTCGAATTTCTTCAAATTGTGAGATAGAGACAAGAAGAGACAAGAGACAGAGACAGAAAGAATACATACACAGAGAGAGAGGAATTGAGGAAGAAGAGAAGGTGGGTTTGTTGTGGCAGAAGAGAAGAGAGAGAGACAAGCAAGTGGTGGGTTTTTTTGTTGGGGGAGCAGCAAGCGATCAAGCAAGCAAGTAGACAACAGATTGAACGCATCAGCAGAGAGATTCACTCTTTTCTTCTTCTTCTTCTTCTTCTTCTTCGGGTATGTGGGGTTTTTTTTTCCCCCTTCTTTTTCTTTTTGCCCGGGAGCTTCCTTGCAAGAATGAATTTCTAGTTACAAAACCCAATCCTGTATTTTTCTCATAGCCATAGCCTAAAGACTTGGTTTCAAAGAGAGAGAGATATGTGAGAGAGACACAGACACAGACACAGAGAAGAGTAAGAAGATCAATAAACAAGAACGAGATGGGGAAGATGGGAATCATCAGAGTTGGGATTAGGGTTTTAATTTTTTGCATTATTTGGAAGAATGAATGGGGGAGAATCGATGTCAGCTGATATGGTAATAAGTAGGAAGAGGAAGAGGAAGACTAGGATCAGTAGCAGCTGCTGCTGTTTTTCTTTGGCACAATTACTTATGTTAGAGATCCAATATCAAGGAAGAAGAAGAAGAAGCTCCTCTGGGCATTATTTTTCTGATGCAATTCAGTGTCTGATGCTGTTGTTGTATTCATTGGGTTTTGCCTTAGTCTTTGCATATACCTAACTTGAAGAGGAAACTTAGCTTCAGGTGGTTATTAGTGTAGATTATGATCCATCTTATGGACCATCTATGGAGTCATCATCTGGCATCTGTTAATAAGGCAGGCAATTTGCTGGAGAATTGTGAGGTTTTTGCAACTGCACTGGAGTTGGACATTCTTATGCACATCTTGTCCCTCTTATGAGAAGGAGAAATTTAGAGATTTCATCTGCAGTGAGTTCAGATTTGATGATAGGATTAGCTTCAGATTCAACGGTAGGGTTAGCTACAAACACTGGAAGTTTGAGCATAATGTTTTTTGGGTTTCATGAAGGAAGAAGCATGAAAGATAAGCTATTGTTTTCTGGAGGAAAATTTCTCATGAGGGATGACGAAGAGCACTGACTCTTTGGAAGAGTTTGTTTTGAGGTTGAATTGTCAAAGAATCCATCCTTTTTATTAGGTTAAGTGATTTTTTGTGTGTGATTTCAGTTCTGGAAAGAGAGTGCCATTTTCAAGGGGAAGAGGAGGAGTTGTTGCTGGTGAATTCACTGCAGCAGGCTCAGGGATTGAGTGCTCCACAAAGAAGAACAAGATGGGGAATGGACAAACCAAAGAAGAGCAAGTCTACTATGCGGTACAAAATGGGAATCACAATGCTGTCAAAGCCCTTCGTCGAGAGGGAGCTTCACTGGAGGTAAATCATTCATCAAAGACTAGGGAATCATAGTGCTGTCAAAGAGTTAGAGATGGGTGGTGGTTTGATGCACTCCACTCTTTAGTCTTCACAATCTTCAAACACAATACTCCCCCCCTAACCCCCCACCCCAAGTAAAGTTCACATAGGAAAAAACAACATAGCACTGTGTGCCAAGAATGCAGAATACAGGATCATGAAAGTCAATGAAAGCATGCTTGTGATGTGGTTTTTTTTTGTGTGCAGTGGGTTGACAAGGAAGGCCGGACACCTCTTATCCTAGCTTGCACACGAGCTGACCTTCTCGACATGGTTTCAACGCTCCTTACTCTTGGAGCCAATCTGAAGGCATATCGACCTGGTGTGTAGTGTGTACCTCACATTCAGATCCTTGCATATGCATGCTCTTTTTCTGATTTGCCATGCAATGAAGATGGACAATAGACATCAATTGTGGTTTGTCGTTTGAGTTTCAAGGCAAAGCTTTTTTTGGTGTATTGTTTGTAGGGACCCATGGAGGTATGCCTCTACATCATGCTGCAAAGCGTGGTCTTGACAAAACTGTGCGGGTACTGCTTGATAAGGGAGGTAAGCCAGTCACATCACCCTAGTCTAGAGAGCTGGAATCCTTACTTATTTTCTGAGGCTTGTAGTACCAGTCTAACTTATTTGGAAATGGTGATGGTTGCTGTGCAGCTGATCCCTTGGCTGTGAATGATGATAGCTTGACACCATTGGATATGGCCCGAAATCGTGGTCATACTTCTGTGGTACGCTTAATTGAGGTATGCTGCTACTCCCTATTTCTGTGCTCATTCCTTTTCAGTAAATAGTAATTTTCCTTTTGTTTGGGTCCTTTTCAATCCTTTGTTTCTGCAATTTTTATATAGCAATCCATCATTGTGATGATGAGATATTGGTGCTTTTTTTCATATACACACATTAGTCTTTTTTTTTTAATCTATACCTTCTGCCTCAGGAAAAACACATCTATATGCATTTGCAAAATGCAAGAAGCATCTGTGACAACTAAGAAGAGTTGTTCAATTTGGTTGTGCAGGATCGCATCTGCTTTTTTTGTGGTATGGTGCGGGAACTTTCTGGATTTGCATTTTTGGAAGCACTTGCACCTCAATGGGTGACGAAAAAGATGTGAGTAGAGGGTGTATTTCTAAAGTTTGCTCCTTTCTTGTGACTGTTGCAGTGGCCCCAGGTGCAAATCACAAGTTTTTGCAAACTCTTTTGTCAGCGGTCAGTTTTGAGATGATGCACATACACTAAGTGACACCTGTGGGTTGTATGTGTGACAGTTGGGTTGTAGTGTTGCCAGTTGAATTGGACCCAAGGAGACCTCCCCGATTTGAGCTTGTTATCTACCAATCCCCAAAGGTAAATTTTTTTGCTAAATTGCACACTAGGTAGAACTGGTGCCTCTGACACCTGAATCCCTTGGCTGCTGCTGCACTTGTCAGGATATGTTATTGAGCTCAGCCTTGTGATGTAGATAGCTTGGTATGCCCTTTGTATCAAGCACTGGTATTCTTGGTGGATTTTTATGCAGTTGGATTGGGTTCTTGGCTGTAATCTCACACTGCAGCTTTTTGTGGCAGGTGAGCCTTTGGAACGGATTGGAGATGCCAAATGGGTCTCATGCTGCTGGATTTTGCAATGTTCGTAAATTCTAGGGGATATGTTTGCTTCCATTTAGGAGTTTTCAGTCTCTGGTTAACTGTCTCATGGTTGCCCCTCAATTGCATGAAGTGGGCCAATAAAACAACTGTAGATCAGTAGTGTTTCAGTGTCATAAGGATGTGCTGGTGGATAGCAACAGGTATGAGAGACATCAGAAGATGTGAAGCTGACAGTGTGAGATGGTGTTTTGTCACGTGTTAGGTTCCATTACCGAGAACCATAATCTCTCTAGCCAAGGTTGAAGTGGAGGAACCAAAGTTCAGCTTAGCTGACCCTGTTTTAGTCATCACTGACAAGAAGACAAGTAAGTGCTTTGGGTGTCTGAAGACTTTAACAAAATTACACTGTTCTCTTGCAGATGTCAAGAGACTTTAATGATGATGGTTTCACAATAAGCCCACCACTGTGGTTGGATATTTTGCAAGGAGGATGGCATAGAAAGCCTTTGGTTAACAGAAGTTGATCAGAGTTTTGTGGAAGAGGCAGTGGGTATGTGTATATAGATGATGGGTGTCCCATTTGTTGACCACAAGGTTGCCAAACTTATGTTTTTTTCTTCCTGGGTGTTTCTGTTGGCACAGAAACAAAGTACAAATTCCTTTCAGAGCAGGAGGGTGACAAGGAGCAACTGGAGCGCCTATACAAGGCGTGCAGAGGTTTTTCACAGGTAAAGAGTGTTCACTCTTTCTTCAGCTCTCAGAAAGTGAATTGGTAGCTTCAATCCAATTACTCTTTATCGTGTGTTCCAGAGCCATCCGTTTTATCCACACACACAAAGGTTGCATATATACCAGCAGGATGGCGGATGAGGCTTTCTCACACATTAATTTTCTCACAAGTTTGTCCATGGCTTTGCAGGCCACAACAGGGCTGAGTGTACCGGGAATGCCATCACAGGCTGTCTTGCAAGGATTGTCAGCACTCACACGTCCTCTGAACCAGCAGCAGCAGCAGCCGTACTTGCCAACCTCCTCTCAAGAACCGTCAGCCTCTTCAACATCTACACATCAAGGACTAGGCCCTAGTCCTGGTAAGCTTCAAATGCAAATGGAGTTGCCTGATGACGTGGCCTTGAAGATGGCTATTGATGCATCTCTGCGCACAGCAACTGAAGAAGGTTTGCAGCTCTCGGCAGCAGGTGAGCTCACCAATGTGCAGGATAGGAGGCATGGGGAGTCCTCCGATTCAAGGACTAGAATGTCACCACCAGAGAATGCTGCTGCTAAGTTTGGTGGATGGGGAGTTGATGAAAAGCAGCAGTCTGGTTATAATGGCTGGTCCTCTTCCAATGAAGAAGCTGGACCAAGCAGGGGTCAGGATTTCCCTGGAAAACAGTCCAAACAGCCTGACTCAGAATCCAAAGTGAAACCTGAGGATTCTCCTGTAGCTGAAGCAACTGCTTCTGATGTGCTATTAGGTGCACCAGGAACAACATCTGCAGCATTACCATCACCACCATCCGCACCCCCACTTCCAGCTGATTATGCAGCTCTAGAGAATAGTGACAATGTGGGCGCAATTCATTACCCTCCTGTTGATACATCACCAGCTCAAGTAGATTTAGCTGCAGTTGCACCATCAAATGAGAAGGTGGCGGCAGCAGCAGCAACTGCATCATCTCAAGATGGCGCAAACCAATGTGTAGTGTGCTGGGATGCACCTGCTCAAGGTGTGTGCATTCCTTGTGGCCATCTTGCAGGTTGTATGAGTTGTTTATCAGAGATCAAAGCCAAGAATTGGGGCTGCCCTGTGTGCCGAGCACCAATTGACCAGGTAATCAGGGTATATGCTGTTTGAGTAGTTCAACTACTCACACTTGCAATGCGTACATACAAACCTATGTACATACATAGGTTGGAAGCTTTGCATTCAAGGAGATGAGATGCAAAAATAGCATATTTTTCAGAGCATTCTTCGGAGATGAGATCTCACTTGAATGCAAAAGAGGAGCACCAAATGTAGAGGGATAAATCTGTCAGAGAAATTTATTTATAAGCAAATTGTCATGTCCAAAATGCAGGCCAAGACTAAACTCAAAACATGTGGATGATGAGCATTTGCTTTCTTGGTTGCAAATCTAGTCTATACAAGCTTGGTCCTGGTATTGGGTATGCTTGAAAGATTCATACCAGCTTGGTCCTGGTATTGGGTATGTTTGAAAGATTCATACCAGCTTGGTCCTGGTGTTGGGTATTCTTTAAAATTTCATACCAACTTGGTCCTGGTATTGGGTCCTTTCTAAAGTATGATGCACCCTTGAAAATTGGAGGATGCATTTGGAGAGCGCCTTCTAAAGTGGGATCTGACTGAAAATTGGAGGACGCATTTGGAGAGTGCCTTCTAAAGTGGGATCTGACATCCACTATTCGTCGGAAACTTAATTTGAAAAATGAGAAAAACATGAAAAAAATGTGATTTTTAGGGATTCTTTTGCCATTTATTGAAAGGAAAATAATTAAATTAGCTACTACATCTAAACCTAGGCACTTGTTAGAGCACTTGTGCAAAAATGCTATAGCCCACCTATGATAGTTATCATTTAATGCTAATTAGTGCTAGGGGTTCCTTGCTAGTGGACCTACTTGAGGAATTTGTTTTTAAAAAAAAACCCATGATAGCAACCCACTAAGTTCAAGTTTCAATTTCAACAAGAGATTGATTTATCAATTCAAAAAATCCAAATCTGGTTTCAAGAAAATTTTGGAATCTCCAATTCAAATACCCCAAAACCTAAAAGCTAGAACCCACCAAAGAACTTGCCTTATGATGAACCTCCTATTAATATTAAATGTAAGCCTATATAGTAGACCAAACACTAATAGTAACCATTGATTATCCTATCTAAAAGTCAGCTAAATTTTTATTTTATTTTATTTTATTAGTAACAATTGATTATCCTATCTAAAAGTCACCTAAATTTTATTATTATTATTATTATTATTATTATTTTAAATTTGAGGAGTTGTCCCCACATTCACATCTATTGGTTACAATTTTAAAAGTTATTTTGAGAGTTCCTTGAAATAATGTCAATAGTTAAGCAAAATGTGCTAGGGAGGCTTGTCACATTGCCTCCAATAATAGTAAATTGAAAAACAAAATTTCATGGTCATGACATGAATGTTTTCATAACATTTTAGATGACACTACAAAAATGAATGGTGTAATTGGTGGCATTGATTAGGGTGTTTGGTTACATCAATCTCAAGTTGTAACAACTCAAATGATCTTTTCTAAAACTATTCCAAAAACACAACATCAAGGTCCTAAATGTTAAATTCTAGTTTTTGATGACATGAATGAACATATAACCTTTAACCAAACTTCAAAGTAAGCATACAATGTATTGTCACTTAGGACAAAGGCTTTTAATTTTCCCGATTCTAGAGGCAAACCAAACAAGAAAGCAACAAATAAAATAAAGCGTCTATCTAGAGGACCTCTATCCATTGCAAAAGCCATTAAAGAATATACACAACTTGCCAAAAAAAAATGGAGATTTTGAACATGGAAATGACACGAAACATTACAAAACAAGATATTTAAAAATGAACAAGTAAGTAGGTAGAAAAGTGTGTTTTTCGAGAGATAGTTACAATTGGCCACTCTTTTTGTTGAAATATTTAAGCTTAGAGATCTTTCTGGGCCTAAGTTTTTTTGACAAGTGGTAGTAGCATTTGATAGTAGCATCATGAGGAACATGGGATATCAAATGATGCTGACTATCAGTAGTAAATATGATCTGACCGGTGTTCCCTGTTTCTGATTGGCCAACCATAATGATTGACCCAGGTGGTCGTCTGCTATTAGTAATTCCCACCTACAAAGTGGTTTCCACGTTCCCACCTATTTGCAATCCCAATTTTAGTTTTATGGGTGGGGTTGAAAATTAAGTAAATAACAAAACTTGGATGCGAGAAATATTTTTGCTGGGTCACACAAACTGGGAACTCCCAGAAACGCTCCAGAAGCTGGACGAAGAGGGGAGAGGGAGAGGGAGGGACTCAAGAGAAGAGGAAGAGTGGAGCGATGGCGAATTGCTCCTCCATCTCCTTCGTGTCTGGCGACGATTTGGAAGTCTTGCAGGGTCCCAAGGTGGCGGTGATTGATGTCAGGTGAACCTTCAATTCTCGCCTTTCTTTATTTCTCTTCATTGTTTGGTAAAAGTCGCTTGAATGCTCGAAACCCTAAATCATCTGGTCAAGGGAATTAGAGATAACAACAGCACTCACTGCTGCTGCTGCTGCTGCTGCTAAACTTCTGTTCTTCCCTTGGGAGCTTTTTTGGAGGGGCATATAGTGTTTGCAATGGATAGCTGGTAAGATTTGTATCCCATGGATTGTGTCCAACATGCTCAAATTATGTGGGGTTCATGATGACTTAATGGTTAGGGTTTCTGCCTCCTTGCTCGATCTGATAGACTCTCTCGTGAGTCCCATGAAGAGGGATTTTGTAATCCCATAAACTACCATGAACCTAATGTTTTTGGAGGTTATGCTGTGAGACTTAGTCTGAGTTTTAAGGTTTCTGCAAGTCTTGGGGGTAGTCCAGAGTTCTAGGGTTTGATTTTTGGCAATTGTTTGCTCCTGGTCAGATTGTTAGGAAAGTTTCCATTGTCTCACTGCAATCAAGCCTCAGGGAGGAAGTGCTGATTTTTTTTCAGCCACTTTTTGTTGATAAGACATAGCAAAATTGTTGGTGTTTTTGTTGTTGTGGTGAAGAATCATCTTATAGAGAAGTTGTAAGGATGGTAGAGAGATCGTGACCTAGTCAAGAGCTCAAGCCTGTCTGCTTTTACATTTCAAGCTTCTCATGTCCATGTTATCTGCTAAGCAGTCCTAGATGGATGCTCATAGAGAGATCATGATCTAGTGAAGAGCTCAAGCCAGTCTCCTTTACATTTCTAAGCTTCTCATGTCCATTATCTACTCAGTAGTCCATGGGATTGTGCCTATACAAGTCAGTACAATGAAATCTCTTCCAAATGCTGCAACCAAAGCATTCATGTTTTGGACTTGGGGCAGCCAAATAGGTGACTGTGTGAATGAAGCATCTTTAGGGGGTTCAGTGGCCTTTGAATGCACCTGTGGTCTATGGGATCTCTGCAGAGCCAGGAGTATTAGGATTTGAGTTTACCAAGTGATTGGTGATTTAGACAGCTGTGGTTCTGTATGGTCAATTTTTTTGTCATTCATGAGGTTCTTCTTTTACTTCGGCATTGAAATGTCTATATGTTGCAAGTTGTCATGCAATTGTAAGATTGTGGAGTATGTACTCTAACAAAGCAATGCTGTTTGAAGGGATGAAGAACGGGATTTGGATGGTCACATAGCAGGTTCTATGCATTTTGCAAGTGAGAGCTTTGAGGAAAAGCTTCCTGAGTTACTACAAGAAATCAATGGCAAAGAGGCTGTTGTTTTCCACTGTGCTAAGAGTCAGGTATGAGAAATGTGTTCCTTGTGTTAGTGAAAAGAGCATGCATGGGTCATGAATCGTGTTTTCTGATTCAGTGAAGGATTCAATGTTGAGTCAGAAGACCATGTGCACCATTTGAACTAGGGCAGGAAGAACATTGGTGATGAGGGTGCAATTCTGTCTGGCAGGTTCGTGGCCCCACATGTGCACGAATTCTGTGTGACCATCTGAACACAGCTGTTAGTGAAGGAAAAATGGACAAGGTTCCAAAGGTGGTAGTCCTGGAAAGGGGGTTTAATGGCTGGGCAATGGCAGGCCGGCCTGTCTGCTCTTGTGCTGGTACTGCCTGTAACAAGACATAGCAGCATCACCTGCATTGACTCTGCTGAAATGTGGAAGATGCTCTCAAACAAGGTGATATAATTTTTATCAACTACACTTCACCCTGCAAAGTTTTGCTCGAAGATCATGCTTTGAGCTGATTGGCTGTGAAAATGCCTTTTTCTTCCTTGTGCTGCTATTGGAGTTGCTATCTGGGAGTAAGTAAATGCTCTAGCTCTCAAAAATTAAGGTCAAGTAAGAACTCTAGATTTCCATTAAGAGTTTACATTTTCCACTACAACACATGATGTCCGTGATGAGACAAAATCTAGCTTCTGAAGTTATAGGAGGAAACTGAACTCTTGTAGTACGAGTGCCAAAAAATTCATTGCTAGTTTCAAGGGATTGAATGTTTCCAATTCTTCACTTCACAAATTCAATGTGTGTGTGGAATTTGTGTGAGAAGATTGTAGGCTGCTTCTTCCCAGAAGAAGAAGCCTACACCTTTTTGCATGTTCTGTTGTTGAATACAAACCCAGGGGGGTTCCATTACTTGCTAATGTCAAAGTTCAAGTTTCACATGCAGATGTGGAACTGAGAGCCTTGGTAATTATTTATTCTTTGCCTTTCCTCAATGCTCTTACAGTAGGTATCAGTTGTACCAGAGACGACTCTACGCCGCACCTTTTTGTAGACTTCAACAGTGCAATTTTGGAAAGGGTCTTCCTCGTTGTTTGAAAGCCATGTTGAGAAGGGTCTTCCTCATTGCTTCAAAGCTATTTGAAACAAGAGTGCATGGTGCATAAGTACTAGAAATATTTAACCATTATTGCACCCGCAAGTTGCAACATGTCTGAACAAGCATTGTTCTTGTATAAGTATATTATATACTAGTCTAGTTTGGCATATGGAATATCGTAAGTGTTTCTTTTTGAGAAAAAAATTGGGAAATTTTTTAGATTTTTAAAAAAAATGCAAATAGAAGTAATTTTGCTTACTTTTGGAAGAAAACAATTGCCCACTTTTTGATATCACAAAATTGAGAAAAACCCCTAAATACTATATGGAAATTGCTTTCCTCCAAACCTTGATGCTGGGGGAACCTAGCATCAAACCAAGATCATCTATTTTCAATGCTAAGGTTCATACTAGTGTTGGTTGGATATGGTATTTTAGATCAATTTAGAGGATATGAATAAGGCATCTATTTTTTTAATTAACAAAATATATGCATCCAAATATTTTTAAATTTGTAAATTTGGTTATGCATCCGTCCAAACTTCACGTGCTAGTTGTGCAATGACAAATACATCAAAATTCAAACATTGAAAATCAAGTGACTTGTGAAAGAATTGAACCCTAGTTCTATAAAAAAAATTGTACCCATTACAACATAAGCTAATTGCAAAAACAAACACCCACAAAAACACCCCAACATTTAGCACCTTAACCTCACACGCCCAAGAGCTTGTTGTAAGTTGATCAACAATATAAACATAGTGGCCAAAAGTCCAAGGCTATATAAAAACTTGCTACAACTTTATCAACAACAAAAATAGAATGCCAAGAAGCCCAAGGATGTTTTAAGAACTTGTTATAGCTTGATCAATAACAAAAACATATTATCCAAATGCCCAAAGATATATCAACAAGTTATTGTAGTTTGATAGCAATAGAAACATAGTGCCCAAAAGGTCAAGGGTATATAAAAAAGTTGCTACAACTTGATCAACAATAAAAACAAACTTAAAAACCCATCAACCTTGTAACATCAACATGGACAAAAATGAAAAATTGAAGCATTTTTTCAAAGTGAGGTTAGTTGGAAAAGAAAAAATGTAGAATTGGTGAAAATGATTTACCTAACTCTTCAAAAAATTTCAATCAATTCATAATCTTCTTTAAATAACCAAATTTAGTTTTAGTATAATCCTTAGAGTTTGCATTTGTCATGCAATTCAAGTGTGAATCATCTAGCTAGTTTTTCATGATTATGATAATCTAATTAAGAATTTTAACGTGTTATTGGCAATGCCTCACAGCTATGAAGACAACAATAAGGCTAAAAACATTTTTGTCTCAATTTGAAACTTGAGAATCCCAAATATATATTTGGCAAGGAAGCCAACATTTGAAAATTGATTCATATTGGTCCGCCACCAAGCAAAAGGATTTACACACTTAAATAAAAGGATATACAATTTTCAAAATAATGATAATTCTCTAATAACAAGTACACACACATATTTTTCTATGGATGTTCCAACACCAAATATGTTGATATCATCTTCTTCAACTTTATGAATAAATCCATCATGTCCATTACTTGAAACTATAAGTATTGTTCAAACAATAAGGTTTATTTGATCAAAAATTGTCCTCAAAAGGGAGATGACCTCTTTCACATCATCTTCAACAATGAGGCAAATTGCATTTCCACAGCCAAAAGAAAATTTCACAACCTATAATGATTTGAAATGGGGATTTAACATCAATGCCAACATATTATGAACTTGACAAGAATTAAAAGCTTTCAAAAATTCCAAAAAAAGTTTGATTACTTCACAACCTCTTGCCACATTTTCTACTAAAGAGATGGAGTTCCACATCAAACTGATCAAATGTTTCATTCCCATTTGTTAAAAAATTTGTTTCAACTTCCATGATCAAAATTAAATTTATTGTAGTAGCCAAAACATTTGATGTAGATAGTGGCCTTTGGATTAGTTCAAGACACATGCAATCACCATGGGATTCAAGCATTGAATGATAGTTTTTGCAATGACCCACATTTGGGCCTTTGAGATTTAATGTTATATAATCAATATTTTTTCCTTCCCATACCATAATAATTTGATTTAATTAAATTTCAAAATCTCCTCAAACATTACAACTTTGCTAACAAACCTTGTTTTTACATAAGTTTTCAACTTTTGGTGCCACATCCCACTTTCAATGCATGCCTTCTCCTATTTTTGCTTCATTTTGCCCGATTTTTTTGTCCATGTAATAATCTTCTACAAACCAATGTGAACATCTTTCATAGTTACCAAATTCAAACTCATAGAAACTTTGTCATCATTTGTTGTATACTAGCATGATTTAGACAAGTATCACATGCCCAAAGCAAATACCTTCGTAAATGTGAATTTTTTTCAAAGGTTCATAGTCATTAATAGATAAAAATGTTGTAGCCATAATTTTAACGTGGTTGTTTTCATCTTTCACAAAAGTAATCACATGGTAAATGGAACCAAATTTTTCCAATAAAATTTGAAATTATAAAGGCATGGCATTGTTAATAGTTTCATGCATTTCAAATAACCCCACAATAACATGCTTAGGTGTCCAAGTTTCATCCAAATAATTAATGACCATGCAAATGTGTCCACCCCATCTTTAGACATCCAAAGATCAAAACTACAAGAAACAATAGTGGTAGATTCCAAATTTGGCAACACATGCAAGTTCATGGTCTTTGTGATTGTTGTAAGAAAAAATTGTTCCACAAAAGATGGATGAAATAAAAATATAACATGGGAACATTGGTGTAATATTAAGATGTGTAACCAAATATTTTTACATGACAATAAAGGCATGTAACCTTTGCGAATACAAAGCACAAGGTCTTCAAGAAACATTTGTTGTGCTTCATCACCATTCTTGTAAAGGTTTGTTAAACCAAAATATGCAATGATTGTAGACCATGTGGCCCAACCTTTTTCTTCTTATGTAGTCAACTATGGTTTGTTTTAAAAACTTTAGCCATAGAATTTTTGATTAGTTGTAATTATTTTTTTGTAATTAAATGATAATGTGTAGAATCAATATATGTTTTCATAAGAATAATGTCATTTGTTTTCTTCTAATATTTGATGAACGCATTTTTTAGAATGGAACTATGTTGGTTTACCAACTACTTGCTCAAATCAGCAAATGATACATTACAACATTTATGGATTTTCAAGATTAATAGGAGAGTTGCCATGGATAACAAAAAAAAACCCCAAAAAATAATCTCCTATTATGTGGTTCCCATTATTGAATTGGAACTTTTACATCTATAAATTGAACATGATTTTCTAATAGGTTATTCTTGTATTTCAAATGAATAGATTCAACATTTGACAAGTTACTAATTGGGTTCATGTTAAGATCACAAGCTATTTCACCCATTCCATTCACAATTTCAACAATAATCATTTCATTTTCAAGAATTATAAACACGCTTTGAGTAGAAAACCTTAATTGCCAAGATGAAAACACAAACACACAAAATCACAAGATGAGAAAAATAACCACAATTTGAGGCATCTACAAAATCTAGAGTACTTGTTGCATAAGAGAAAAAAACACAATGTTCATAAAAAAAATTCAAAGAATAAAATGGAAGATCAAAAGGACAAAAGAAAAAAAGAAAACCCAAGTATTAGATTTTTACAAAATTCAAATTTGTTGTGCACAAAATGTGGAAGAACAAAGGAGCTTGTAAGCAATTCTATGAAAACAAAAGCAACATCAAATCAAAAAATTGTAAAACTAAAAACCGTGTGCATGTGTTGTTAAAACTTGAAACACATTGTTAATTGAAATTCAAATGTGACAACAAAGTTTGATGCTTGAATTACAACAATGAACATCAAAGCTTGTAGCTTGCACAACAATGTGAAGCTCATGTAACAATCTCCAAGGTTGAAATGTAGTAACCAAACTTGGAGCTTGAAATGCAAGAATAAAACGAAGCTTTGAGCTTGGTGAAACAAACTCAACAACATAAAATGATGAAATGACAAAACAAAATATCACAAGCTTTGTATAAAGCTATTATTAACAAAAAAAAGATTGACAAAGCTTGACAACAAACAAAAGTTTCTTTTTATCTTTGCCCTTAAACCATACTCAATGCACATAAGTTATATTTGGTTCCCTATTTATTGTAACTAGCAATATATGATTATCTACAGGTTGATGTGTTTATGGATATGACTATGATAAGCTTACCTATTTAGGAGACTTCTGTCAATTGTAGATAGAACTAATTAGAGAAAAAAATACAATGACATTGTTGTTCATATCCAACAAATGTGAATGTTGATTTTTGGACTAAACCACATATTCAACTAAGACTAGTTTGTACCATTATTATTCCACTTACACATCAATGATCAACATTGGTTTGAACTTTGAACTTTTTATTTTAAAAGAGGTTTAAACATTTGAACATGATGTGATTTTAAATATTTCTTTGTTATTCAAGTTCTTGGTGCCATACTAGTGCTTAAATTTGAAGGACAAGGTTGCCATTTGAAATGAAGGCCTACTACAAACCTTACCTTTCAAAGTTAATGATTTGACCAAGACTTGCATTTTTTTATTAAAATCACAAAGAAATTTGACACACAAAATTTTGATAATTAGGATCAACATGTATAATCAATATATTGTTTGGTGTTTTTTTCATTTTAAATCAAGCAAAATGCTCAAAGGAAAAAGGTGACAAAACTATGTGCATTTGAACATCATCTCAAGTTGGCCCAAGAAATAAATGGGGTGAAGTTGGGCAAGAGATTTCTTGGGTTTAGGTTTTCCAAAAAGAAAAAGCCTTTGAGAATGGGGTTGAGCCCCCCAAAAAAACTCATATTTGAGTGAAATTTCACCCAAAAAAAATCAAGTGTAAAAAATGTTGATCAGGGTGGTCCTTTTTCCATTGAAACCAAGCGACAAAACTAGATCTACAGTTTGGACATGGGCTCAAGTTGTTGGGCCAAGAAAGAAGCTGCAATGTGAATGGGCTAGTGAAGTTGGGCAGGAGATTCCTTGGCCAGGGACTCTAGTGTAAAAGGGGCCTTTACTGGTAAGGATATATTGGTTGGTCCTTTTCCCATTGGAAACCAGGAAGCGAGGCGCTGAGAGAGAGAGAGGAAGGAGACGACGGCGATGGAGGAAGAAGACGCCGCAGCAGCAACAGGCGTGGTGGTAGCTATGGCGAACAACAACAACCGCACCAAGGACCATCTCCGCAACAGTGTGGTAGACTTCCTGCTGCACGAGAACTACCTCCTCACAGCTTTCGAGCTTCTCCATGAACTGCAAGAAGATGGGTTGGTGGAAGTGGAAGCGGCTACCAAGCTTCAGCTCTTCTTTGCCAATTCCCAAATGTTCCCTCCCGACGAGTTGGCCAAGATGCAGGCATTGCATGGTACCCCCTTCTCCTTTGAAAAAAAATTCATCTCTGATCTCTCCTCTACTTTCTCCTCGATCTGCATTTTTCTGCCCCTAACTTTTTCTTCGTCGTACATTGTCTTTTTGTTTCTTCGATGGGCGACGACGCATCGCACCTTCTCTAGCATTTCGTAGGACTTGAAGATCGGTTGTTTTTCTGATTGGATTTGCTTCTTTCTTTTTGCCATCCCATGGCACCGAGGGTTCTGTATCTAAGACTGCAAGCGATCGACATTCTTCGCGTCTTTTTCTTCTATTTTCAACCCTAAAGTATCATTCTCTGCACACAGAGAGAGACAGAGACAGAGACGGGATCGGGAATAAGATGCATGTCGAAGGTCAGGAGCAATGTGAGATTTTCCTTTGGTGAGATTTTTTTAACGATCGGTGTGATTGAAGCTCTGATGAGAGAGAGGGGGGGGGAGATAACAGAGTGTGCACCTGCTCCAATTTCTTTGACCTAAAACAATTCTTGGATCACTTGTTCAGTCAGAAGTGTGGTTGAAGCTCTGATGAGAGAGAGCAGAGATCTGGATAACAGAGTGTGCACATGCCCCAATTTTTTTGACCAAGTGGATTCTTGTTGGATCACTTGTTCAGAAGTTTCGCCACACAGTTCTGGGGCTCATCATGCTACTGGGTTTAGTCTAAATTGCATTGCAATTGGTCTGTTTTACACTTTGTTTGTCAGAAAATCAATTGTTATCAGTAGTCTCAATCTGCTTAAGTTTTGGGAAATGTTCAGACAGCAGCATGCTACTGGAGCACCCCCTGAGGGTGTGGATCAACGTTGGGCTGCTAATTGTCATTGGGGTGTGGATGATGGGGAGCAGGCATTGATGCACAGCAGCTGGCAGATGAAAGGGAGTCAGCTGCAGAGAAGGCAGCAGTCTTTGAGTATGAACTTCGCCTTGCCAGAGAAGATATTAAAAGCTTGCAGGACAAATTGGAGAGACAGAGCACAATTGTTGCCAGCATGCCTGGTGTGCTCTCTCTCTCTCTCTCATCTTTCTCAAAGCTCTATTAGACCCTCCTGATGCAGAGATGAGGAGGCCAACTGTGTCTGATGATATCTGTTGTTGAGGTATACACAATGTGGCCAGCAACTACATCCTCCTTTGTGAATCACCTGCTCTTATAGCTTTTGGTAGTCATGTTGATGGACCTACTAATCATCAACATGAAGAAGAATTATAAAGTATTCCATTGTGATGCACTCATGAAGCAGATGTGAACATTTAGGGATCCTGCTATGACCATGAGAACTACTTGCCCAAATATTTGATAATTTGTTGAGGACTCAGATTTGGAGCAGCATTCACTGTATTAACTTTTCACTTGATACTTGTGATCTATTTGGTTGGAACAGATGATGGTGTGGCAACTGTTCCAGGTGACATTGAGCATTCAAGTGCAAGGAATGTGAACCATAAGGACTTGGGGTCACTAGGTGAAAAAGAGAGGATCAATGTGAACTGTGCTGTGCAGCAGTACTTAATGACTGCTGGCTACAAAATCACAGCTATGACATTCCAAGAAGAGGTAACAAGATGTGCTGTAGGTTCTTGCAGTCGATATTCATCTCTCACTTCTTCATGATGATGCCTGTAGCTCATAGCATAAACTATTGCAATCCAGATGGTTGTTGTGTCTTCCACAACTCATACAGGTGGATGGTGTTGTCAAGTACAGGTGGATCAAGATCTTGACAAGTGGCAGAATTCCACAGCATATGTTTTGGATGCCTTACGCCACTACTATCGTTCTTTTCTTGCTTCTGCAAATGATCATACTCAGGTATGTAGCTCTCTGTAGTTGGAATGAACTCAAGAATGAGAAATGATAGTGTAAGAGTTGTTATTCTTTGGATTTTGCTATGGTTTCAATATATGTCTATCTGAGAATGGGGGTTTTGGGTGTTTGACCCTATTCAAGTGTATATCATGGAGATCAATTTGTGAGTTTGATTCACAGGATATGGAGACACTGCAACAGGAGAAGGACATGCTTTTAAAGGAGAAAGAAGCTTGTGAGATCCAAAAAGCTTCATTGGTGAAATTGCTTGAAGGCTCCCGGAAAGATACAAAAGAAAGGGAGAAGCAGGTGATTCTTTGGTTGATTTCTCTCTCAGGAGTGAGAATGCTCATCTTATGAGTTGATGAAGTCAGTGTTAATGTCACAGTATCTAGTGACTACCACACTTGTTGCTGTTGATGGTCATGGAACCTGCAAGAGTCTATTGCTGTTCTTCACTGCTTTTTATTTTCAAATCTGTTTATCTTTTGTGTGTCTTCTAGTTGTAATTTTTTTTTCCTCCATACAGTTTGCTGGGATGGTCTCTCAATGTAGGACAATAAACTTCTCTGGCCTTGTTGTCAGGTTGTCTCATTATTTCTATTCAGGTGGACTTTGATTGTAAATACTCAGAAAAGTTCTCAATCCTTACAAAGATCTTGTGTACTGATTAGAGGAGAGAGCATAGTTTCATGATAAGAGTCTCATCTACAGGTGCAGCAGTTAAAGGAGTTCTTAGATCAGGCAACACGGGAGCTGAACGAGTACAGAATGGAAGTGACATCATTAAAGCTGGAGCTTGAAAGTGTAAGAGCTAGTTTGGCACTGGTAGCCACTAGGAAACAAGAGCCAGCTGGAACAGATGCACAAGACACCATCCTGGAGACTGTGTCAGAACCAGAACTGGGGGTGGGAGTACCAGAGAGTTCTGTGAGCAATGGGAGGAATAATGATGCTGGATCTGCTGAACTCATAGGTACCAATGAAGAAGCAAGCATTGTTGAAGAGATTTTGTCAGATCTCATAGCAAGTAGCACTGGTGTGGTGGTTAGCAATGGGACAAAGACACCCAAGGAAGAAGATGTAGAAATAGTGGGAGTCAAAGAGACGATTTTGCAGACTGTTGATGACATCAACATGCAGGAGGGCCTGAAAGAACATCAGGAAAGACATCGATTGGTGAGATGCTTCACTTTCCACAAAGGCTGGTTTTATGGGGAAAAAAATTCCAACATCAACATGCAATTCACCCATACATGCATATTGTCATTTTAGCAAGGTTTATGGTGCAGGGCTAAGTATGTTCAGTGGCTTGTGTGAAGCAGGAGGTGGAAACAGTGCAAATTCTGGCAGATGCACTGCCAAAGATAGTCCCGTATGTGCTCATCAACCACAGAGAGGTCTCTGTCTTCTTCTTTTGCTGTTCAGATAGATAATATGGGAAACTTAGAAATGGTGCAATTCTGGAAGCTCCTCAAACATGCATCACATAACCGTAACTTGTTTTCCTTAAGGTGGGCATTGACCAAGGATTCTTGTGTTGTGTGAGTCATGTGCAGGAGCTACTTCCTCTGATTATGTGTGCAATTGAGAGGCATCCTGACAGCAGTGTGCGTGACTCACTTACCCACCTTCTGTTCAACCTTATAAAGAGGCCAGATGAACTGCAACGGCGCATCATCATGGATGTGAGTGTGGCCAGCCCTATTGTGTTTGATGGCATCTTAGGCTTCCTGGCGTTGAGTTTTGCTATTGGATGATGGACCTACTTGAAATTGACAAAAATCTTGTTGTCTTGAACAAATTCCTGGGGCATCAAAACACCAATACAGATCAGCAGCTTGCTGACTTGTTTGATTTTGTTCTGCATTCATGATTCATGGGGATTCTATGTTACTGGTTGTCTTGAATGGATGGGCATATGTCAAATGATTATCTGTGGTGATTACAGGCTTGTGTTGAGCTTTCAAGGAGTGTGGGACAAATGCGAACTGAGACAGAGTTGTTGCCACAGTGCTGGGAACAGGTTGCAGATTTGAGCCAGTTTATTTTTTACCATTTGTTAGGATGCAATGGATTTTTCTGAACCAAATCATGCAAAGTGATTGAATGATGGAGAGATTGGCCAATTGTTTGTTGGCAGATTGATCACAAGTATGAGGAGCGCAGACTTCTAGTAGCACAGTCTTGTGGGGAGCTGGGACAGCTTGTGGGCTCAGAGATGCGAACATCTCTCATTCTATCTATTCTGCAGCAGCTGGTGGACGATCCAACACCAGTGGTGCGTGAAGCTGCTGCACATAATCTTGCTCTGCTGCTGCCCCTCTTCAGCAACATGGACAAGTATTCCAAGGTCAGCCTTGCCAAGGGGCTTCCTTATGGAGCTGCATTTTGACCTCTTCACTCGAAAGGGGGACAAAGTAAGCACCATAGTTTTGTGTCTCGGTAGTTCTGTTAGGGCCTAGGGTTCAGGGTTCAAGATAACAGTTCCAATTCAGGCATAGCTAGAATCTCTGAGAAAGTCTCCATCTAACATAGGCAGGTAGTTTTCTTTTGTGCATCTGTCGAAAATCATAATAGACAACAGCATTGTGTGACTGGGGACAGGTTGAAGGGCTGATGTTCGACCTGGTCTGTGATCCTATGGGTGTGGTTGTTGATACTTGTCTGAATGAGCTTGTCCCGGCACTGGTGATGTGGAATAAGCATGAGAAACAGCCTCTCACTCAACTTTATCAAGGTGTCCTCTCTCGACTTTTATCCTCTGCTCAGGTACAACCTGAACCACAAACTCAACCATTTGTTCATCTAGACTTTTGTGAAACAGAAACCATCCTGCCCAAGTGTGCTAGTTCATGCACCAAATGTTCATATCATGTGTGTAGTCTTTCAATAGAGTACCTTGCCATAATATTCTTGGTGCCTTTTCTCAATTGATGACTTGATAAACTGTGTGTTTGGCAGCGGTGCCCTCCTTTGTCAGGAGTCGAAGGCACTGCAGAGGCTCATCTTCGGAGTCTTGGGGAGCGGGAACGATGGAACATTGATGTGTTGTTACGGATGCTCTCGCAGCTGCTCCCAGAAGTTCGGAATTATGCTTTTGAAACATGTCCATATCCTGACAAAGTGGTGGATACTGACCTTGGAACAGATGCTTCTTTTTTCACAGAAGACATCATTAACTGCTATTGTGGGTATGTCTTTTTTTTTCCTTTTCCAATGCCATGTGTCTCCATTCTCTTCGACTATGCACTTCAATTTTCCACCTCAGTTTATGAAGTTTTCAACCCAGTTTTTGTGGTCTTCAATCAGGGTTGCATTTGTTTTGTTCAGGTCAGATGTGGATTGGCCAGCTTTGGATTGGCTCATGCAGGATTGCTTTCCAACACTGCTCCAACTTGTTCGTATGCTAGCACCGAGAGAAGAAAGCCTTCGCACCCGCCTCTGTAAGGTAATACCCATACTTCCTCAATAGGCTGTCTCACTTCTGAAACTGTGTTCATAGTTATTTGGTTGATCCTAAGCCCTAAACTTGCTACACTGACTCCTAAGTGCTAGTCATTCAATTTCAATGTAAACCTTGAACCTTGTCCCGAATGGGTAGAAGTAGAGTTGAACACCAATAATTCACTTGACATGTTGTCTGGTAATAACTTGTGTGCAGCTTCTTCTAAGCATTAGTGAGTGCTTTGGCAGCAGCTATCTCATGCTAATCATGCTACCCCTCTTCCTCGCAGCCACTGGTGATGATACTGACCTGCCACATTTGTCATCCAAGCTTTCAGTCCCCATCAGAGGTATGGAGTATGTATTTCTATATGTCAAGTTTGAGAGCTTTGCAGGGTGTCAAAAGAAGCGAGACTGTAATTGACAATGAGGTTCTGTATTCTGAATGGAGGCCCGTTGACAGTTGCCTTTGCATCATAGCATTATTAGATTCAACAGGAGAACATTATGAGATTGTAGTGAAGTCGCTGAAACAAGCTTGCAATGGACAAAGGTGCAGAATTTATCCATGTGAATGAGGAGCTTTTGACATTCTGTGGAGAGGCTTTCAACCAGTGTCTCTATGTGACATGATTATATCAATATCCCAAAAATAGGGTACTAATGTTTCAAGTTGCTGGGATGATGCCTTCTGATGTCAGATTCTGTGGGATAATGAACATCACTGTTAGAAAAGAGTTTGCTTGAACTCAACAAAATTAGTTGCAGGGTTTTTGCCGAGGTCTCCAACAGAGGAGCGGTTAGCAGTCATGTGTGTTCTGCCAGTGCTTTTGGCTGGAGTGTTGGGGGCACCCAATATGAAGGAAGGAAAGCTTGCTCAGTACCTCCGTGAACTCATTCTGCAGTCAAGCCTCAAGGATGGTGCCTGGACATCTGCAAGGGCACTAGAACTCATTGATGCTGTTCGTTTTCTCTGGTATGCCCATGAAAGTGAATAGTGAGTGAGAGTTTTGATTTTTGATTTATATGCCGAGGACCTAATTGAGATGTGGGATACAGCACTTTTGAGCGGCAACATGGGGTTATAGTCGGGGTTTTGTGGGAGCTGGTTGTCAACTCAAATGCGGATGTCAAAATCACAGCAGCAGTCCTTTCTAAAGCCCTTGTAAGTTACTAACCACTGGAAATTGGATATAAAGCAAAATGTGCATCTCAGAGTACAGTATCTAAGTTCAAATTTTGGAACCCTCACAGTGATCCTACCTAGTGCAGGTAGGGAATGTTGAGCTGAAATTTGCAACCCAACAAGTGCTACCAGCACTTGTGACTTTAGGGTCGGATCCCAATTTGGATGTGAAGCATGCCAGCATTGATGCATTTGGGGCTGTTGCTCAACATTTCAAAGATGAAGAGGTACCAAAAAAGTTCCTCTGCCTGGGCTCTTAAAACCTGAATCTAAGTACTGCATTGGGCTTGAATGAGTATGGTGTTTCCAGCTTTTGCAGGAGAGTTATGCATTACTTGAAGAAATAATTGCTGTAGTGGGTTTTGGTGATTGTGGATTGGAAAGGCTTTCAGAAAAAAGCTTAATGTCCCGTGTTCTTACTCATTATGGAAGGATTATTTTGATGATGGGGATGAACAGGTGGTTGACAAAGTGAAAATGCAAATGGATTCTTTCTTGGAAGATGGGTCTCATGAGGCCACAATAGCTGTAGTGCGTGCACTTTCAGTTGCCATTCCCCTCACTACCCCCAGCCTGCGAGACTATATCCTCCTCTAAAAGTACAGGGCTTAGTACAAATTGCTGTTACAGATAGGGTACTTTATGAGAAATGCTTATGTCAGAGGCTGTATTAGGTTCAGGGAAAATTGTGGAGGTGAATGACAGGGTTTTGGGCTGGGTTCAGAGTTCAAGATTTCTACTTGGCTTTTGTTTTGATATTGACTTCTATTTTGTAAAGAATTGGACTTAACAAGCCACACATTTGCTGCAAAAGCTGGTGATGTTGTCAGGAGCTCCAATGCCAAGTGCCAAGTTGGCACGGCGACGTGAAAAAGTTGATGTCATTTGTGAAGCTGTCCGAGCCTTGGATGCAACTGGTACATTTCTCATAGAAACTCATATCTATGCAGATGCTCCAAAATGTTTTTCTCCATCAATAAGGAAAATCATCAACCCATCAGATCTGTAATCATAGTTGATGACTTTCCTTGCTGATTTGTGTTTTCGGAAATGTGTCTGGTTCAGATTTTCATGCCACAATTGCCTACTTTCCATCTCATGCTGAACATTCATTGCAGCACTAGTATTTTTGGAAATGTGTCTAGGTCAGATTTTTGTGCTACAATTGCTGGGTTTTCTTCTCATACTGAAATGACATTACTCTACAAGTACTCCTGAGAAAGTGTGATCCTTACTTGGGCATTCCTCTTATGTGTTCAGATTTGTCACAAACAAGTGTGAACAATCTTTTGATCCCCACAATACAGAATTTGTTGAAAGATGTTGAGGCCCTGGATCCAGCACACAAAGAAGCATTGGAAGGGATCCTGAAGGAACGGGGTGGTGTGCGAATTGCGGATGCTATCAGCAAGGCTGTTGGCACCTCTATGGGGAGCCTCTTTGGTGAAGGTGGGTATCTGAGGGACACAGGTTACTTGAGCCGGACCAATACAGGGGACATTCCTGCTATTGAAGTATCAACTCCCACAGTTCCACAACCTGTGCCACCCCAAGAGGAGGGAGGATTGAAACGGATGATGCGTTTGAATTTCTTGGGGCGCACTTGATTTTTTTGCTGTTCAGTGTCTTACAACTCCAGGGCATTATTGAACTGTCTGTAGGAGCTTTGATTGAAAGTGCATGATGTAATTAAGAGTGGCCATGCCACTACTGAGTGAATTCAAATAGTTGTAGCCTAGACTCGGGAAACTAGTAGCTGGAGGCCACAGGTTCCCTTCAGCATTAAAAGTTAGATCAAGGCTTTTTGCTATTGAGTAGTAGTGATGCAGATTGTATTTCAATTGCCAACAGCATGGAAGGAATGGCATGTCATAAAGCTTGGTGTTTGGGGGTCAGTTAGTACTTGATTGGAGTTGCAAATGTCTGTAGGTGCACAGATTCTTGAGGTGGTCTTCTAAGACACTTTCAGCATTTAGTTGTGATGTCAATTGGACTATGATATGATGTGAGTCATTATTTGCTGATCCTTTCACAACAGACAAGGTTCCACAAATTGGCTCTGTGACATGTTTACTATCTGGATTTATTGTAACTTGCCAAGCTTGTTGGATTCACTGAGAAAGCATGCATTCTTTGGAGTGCAGATAGCATGCTAAGAGCACTTCAAGGTGAGGTGCTAAGGTGTGGGGTCCAGTGATTCCAGTGATGGAACAAAGCACCTTCGATTTGGACATATATGAAAGGTATAATTTCTTGCTAATGGAAGACTTGTGCAGTAATACAAGTCAAATGACAGAATTCTACAAGGGCCATAATGACATTTCATTCTTGCTGACATGAGAACTTGATGTCACAAAGACACGAAATCATACAATGGCAGCAACTGGCCAGCAAAAGTTTGTAGTCTCAGATGGGAAGATTTTTGTAGTCATCTCAGAAGAAATGTACAAGAGCGCAGAGAACACTTGGAAGGGAACATGACAGTGCAGACATAACCTTACTACAGTAGCTCACAAAAGTGTCAGACCATCACCTTCATCCAAGAAGAACAGTGGCAAGCTTACATGAGTATCCACTAGCTCATTTTGGAACAAATCCAACCAGCTCAGTAGGCATTAGATTGTATAAAAGCACAGGGTAACTTCTGAACTTATCATGCTTCTCTTACATGATTAATCATAGGTGTGCTCCACATTACTCTTTTCTTTGGTGATGTCTATCACTCTCATGAATCACCAATTCCTCCTCTGATAGCAATGAACTACAAAAAGGCTTCAAACAGTTTCCAATGTTTCTATGGTAGTTTTAAGCTTGCGAAGGCTTCCAAACTCCTCTATGCAGATTATGTCGACCTAAATCCATTGAGACAATCAACAAGGTTCTGAAACTCTGTATACATCCCGTTACAAATGGTCATTAAACAGAGAGAGATTGTAAGATGGTGACTCCAAACTAATACCTCGTATAACACCCCCATGTGCCACCTTGATCCTGTGACAAAGTAGTAATACTGCATCCCATAGAGCTGTACGCCCCTGCCAACCATCATAACATTCTTCTCAGCACAAATGAAACCAAATACCTCTTCAGATAAGGCCCAGATCAAAGTCATGGAATGAACTAGTCCATAGAATGAAACAACCATTTGCAGAAATTTTCTGACAGTACAATACTTTGTAATTTGATGACCAAGGTCTTGATGACTGCATCACAATTAACATCCAGGACAACCCTTACCTGCAGTGAGAACTGTAACTTTTTTTCCCAATAGAGAGCAAAAACAGGGGGAGTCTGTTTGCCCATGGCTAGAATGCAAGCACCAGCAGGTAATGCTGTTGGTGCACTTGACAGAATTGCAACGTGCTTCTCTGAGAACCTTTCCACACCTGGCATCGTGGTCAGGAAGAGAGGATTGTTTCCAGTCTGCATACTGGAATGCAGAAAGGGGTCCACATGCAGCATCCACTGAGGATGCTCCAACAAGGCACAAAAGAGGTAAAGCAAAAGGTGGGGGTCTGAGGCCAGATCCAGAATGACTTTTCCATCTCCCCCACTGCCTGTGAAGTCAAATTTCTTCACGCATGTGCCCTCTGCTAGCACTGCAAGATAATTGGAGAGGATCAATAAAATAATGCACTTTGTTTAAAATTTGCTTCAAGCTTTGTTAAGGACAGCTCACGCATGGATGGGTTATCTCATAGCTGAAGCAGAATTCAAACACACCAGTTTCTTTAAGCACTCCATGCTCACCTACAATATCAAGAAATGCTTACCCCGAATCCGCTGAACTGTTAGGTCAGGCCGCATGCTACTCATGGGAAGGAGGCCCTTGACCCACTCCCCCTTCATAAGTGCCCATAACCTCTGGTGCTCAGTAACCGCATTCAAACACTCCTGAATCAATGGGTTTACTACTCGCTCTGGACCAGGGGACTGAAGACCAAATAGAGTTGGCTGTGGAGCTACAGAAGACAAACACACATTAGAATATTCAGCTGCAGCAATTAGCCGGAAGACAAGAACATGCCAACATTTTCTTATATTTCTATGAGATTGTAGAGAAAACTGCACAATATTATGTTCAAGATAACCATTGGGTCAGTTCCCGCAACCAAAGCTAACATAACAAGAATGAATGTAGTTATAACCCTATTAGTGAACTCACAAAGTATCAGACCATTGCTCTCATCATGAATAGCAGTGACTAGCTGCCATGACTCCCCAGTGACTTCATCAGCTCCTGTCGGAGGATGTAGACAAGTATATAACAACTCACCCAGGATTTCGGGCCAACAACTATGCAGTAAATCTACATCCAGAGTTCCTGACACATTGCAAGAGCAATGGGACACTCACTTATGATGTTGGCTAACATGCACACACTTTCTAAAGCATGCTGTTTATTTGACCATACACAACATAACTTCTTGGGATATGTAGTATTATTAATGGTGAATTTCATGATTTGTTTGATGGGTAGTGTGCCCAAGACAAGGATGCTTGAACATACGAGGGGGTGCATCTCGAGCCTCCAAAAGCAGAGCACGAAGCTGGTTCAGTAAAGCATCTTCCTCAGGAGACATAGTGGAGAGCCACTCTTCTCCTGAAACAGGGACAGACTTTTGCTGTTTGCCACCAACCTGAGAAACAGCAATAGAAAGGCCCAACTTTGCTGCTGCTGCCATCACCTTCAACATTCAGGATACCCACCAAGAATACTTGATGAGGACATAACTGGCAAAAATAACAAGTCAAAAGTCTCCACAACTGAAAATAGCTCAGGTTTCAGAGCTTCCACAGCTGTAAAGGCAGACAAGATGCATATTTGGCGCTGAAGATATTTGTTAAAGACCAAAGTTATGCTGACGAAACAAAACTATCAATTGGTCAGGAGGGAGTATGCAACACAGAGAGAGAAAAAATCATCAGGTAATATGGACCTGTAAGTGGCTGGAGTCAGTCTTCTGAATGAGAGGGTTAAGCAAAACCTTCGAGAACCACTGGCGCAATGAATCCCTCCACTGATCAATTTGGGAAAGAATTCCCAACTGAAATAATCCTTCTGTTACTTCCTCTAGTGACATGGGATCAGGAAGCTCACCCTCCCCCTTTTTTGGAGAAGGGCCCCCTTTTTGGGAGGGAGACATGCGCAGGGTTCGGACGGGTCCACTCTGAGGGGTGCTGGACAATGAAACTGGAGTGGGGATTGGGCTAGCAGTTGCTGTAGTTGCCATTGCTCCCCGTAAAGTTGGAGGAGGGGTTGTGAAGCCCTGTGCCACCAGGGCACTTTTTCCTGCTGCTTCCATCATTCTTGTGTCAACATCTGCAAGGAACTTGTTTAGTTTCTCCTCACTCTGAATATCATCTTTCATTGTGAAGCTCCTCTGTTTGACCCATGGTGTAGATAGAAGCTCAAGGGGAGAGGCTTGTGTCCCTGACTGCTTAGACACGTATGAGGATGCTGAGTATGGTGACACCTGCAATGTTTGAAGTTGCAATCAGAAGGAAGTCATAACACAGAATGATATTTCTACTGAAATATCATGATGAGCCTAGCAAGAACAGCTGAATATACCCATCACAATCAGCAACACTGGAAAGTCTCTTGAGAGTGGTTTCACAAAGATAGGAGTCAAAGCATTGGAAGGCACATCTTGATTTTTGAGGCTGCAAGTCACAGATTTGCACAAACAAAACTAGAGTCCCTGGAGACTTCACCTGTGACGAGTAAGGAGCTCCCAGGGTGCTGATGGTTCCTGAGGGAGATAAGGATGAAACAGGGCCTGAGCTTGCAACAGGGCTTCCCCTTGTAGCCCACAAAGAGCCTGCTCCAGCAGCCACATTTCCCCATGACCCCTTTGGCACAGTGGGATGCACAGGCACCATCAAAGCAGGTGAAGAAGCTGGCAATGAAGGCTGAGTTGGTGATAAGCGCACCCAAGGTGGCCTCTGCCTGACATTCTTGATACCTGTTGAATCTCCAGATGACCCTGCTTCACCTTTTTCTACTGCAGGCTTTTTGGGGCCATTGACTGGCAACCCAAGAAGTGTTTGTTGATGTTGGGTCAAAGCTAAATTTGCTGAAGCTTTTGCTTCTTTCTTCAAGGAAGCTCCCCCAGCAGCTATACTTGCATCAGCAGCTGCCTGTAGTGAAAGTGCCTTGTAGAGTGCACTTGTTGCTAATGCAACTAATACTACAGTTGTAGCTTGAGCTGCCCTGACCAAAATGCCTGAAACGGGCATGTTTGTGTGAGCTTCAGACATTATTTCTAAACCCGAACAGAATGGAAAATACAGTGATAATTGATGAAAGTTCAATGGCAAAATGATTGGATTAGAGCTTGATTACTAAATCCTTGATTAGGGCTTTGCTAGGGTTTTGCTAGAGTTTGGCGATCAAATGCTTAATCCAGGGCTGTTTACAATCCTATCACCAAATGCTTAATTTAGGGTTTCGAGTAGGACTTACCGGCAATCTCATGAGGAACACCCACTACTGTCAGCGCTTCTGTTGCTGCTCTCGTCCTGCGTTGGATCACACGAATTTCATCAGCAACAATGTGACAGAAAAGAAGGTTCCTCAGTAGGCTCGTAGTGTTTCCTTACTGTGCAAAACAAGGAAATTATGCCTGTAGATTCGAAACCACAAATGGATGGTTTTGAATCCAGCAGTTTGAGAGACCCTTCAAGCTTTCTAGTGCAAACGTTTGCACGAATTGACATGCAGAAGGAAATGTTGAGCGATGAAATACCGATAAATAAGGCCCACGAGGAGACAGAGCGAGAGAATACTGAGCAAGACGATGACAGAGACAACGCGCCGAGAAGGCCTGACCGATAATGCTGTGAGAGCGGATGCGATTGCCGCATTCTGATACACTCTGAACGCCTTCGGCGGATTGGGCGAGGGCACAGCCATCAGAGAGTCGACCACTGTGAAGCCGAGAGACAATACGTGGAACGAAGAAGAAGAAGAAGAAGAAGAAGAAGAAGAAGACAAAACCAACAACAACAAAAAGCCTTTCAAAACAGTCTTCTTCTTCTCCGCCGCCCTAGCTGGATATCTCTAACCATTATTGAAACTCAAAGAAAATGCTCGCGTTCAACAAAAAAAATCAGTGCGATCTGCTGCAACCACCTGCACACAGCTGAGAAAACTTCATGAAACAAACTTCAAAGAGGTCCTCAAATTCATGCCAAGACGCTACAAATCCTTCCGCCAAAAAAAAAAAAAAAACTAAAAAACCAAAAAAAGATTTAGCGAGCGTTACCATGTTGCAGGCGACTCCATCCGACTTCCAAAATCCCAAATCGCCTCAATGTGCGAGGAAGGCAGAGGAGGGAGCACAGGACGAGAGGAGAGAGAGAAGGAAGAGGAGCGCCGCAGCAACAGGCGGCTTTCAAACGCTTGCACTGCGCCCGCCTTTGTTCCTCCCGGATGGATGGATGAACAGGGTCGAGGTGGATGAAATCTTTCGCCACCATCAGCCACCAGAGTAGCGTGACGGATGGATAGTGACTGGACACGAAACACTTTTCCAATTGAGTTTCGGTTACTTTGCTAACCATGGTGGTTAGTTCAGTTTCTGTTTTACTACCTACTAACAGCCACTAGTCTTTACACTATTCATCTACATGCACCTACTTACTTAGAGCCACTTTAGTCAAGGATCACATATGGAGACATTTGTTTAAATACCTCTATGCATGAGTTATGAACTCATAAACTAGTGTGATTTTTTACTTGACAATTTTGAAAGTTTTAAAAAAATTTAGTTGTTTTGATTTAATATTTATAGTCAATCCTAGGAATGAAAGTGATGTTTCCTTTCAATGGTTTGAGCTATGTAAGTCAAATGAGTTTGGGTTACTTGTGATTAAGTCCTAACATCACTAAACTTCAATTTGTGTTAATTAGTCTGTTATTTTGTTTATGTAAATTAATTTGTCCATGAATTTGCATAGCATGTTCATCCTAATCTCATTTTGTTCAACTCTTCCATGCCTTTCTAACCCCCACATGGGTGGAATTTAAAAATGTGCCTTCAATTACATTCCATTAGGGTAGATTGGTTGGTGACCAAACGCTTAAAGGTTCAAACTCCAGGGTTCAATAATTGACCATTTTTTTGCTCATGATCTTCAAATAGATTAGTTGCCCCTTGAGCCACAACATTAGTAGGTATTTATAAAAGTTGGTTTTGAGCTTAAAATGAGAAAGTTATGATCCCCCAAAGTTAAGAGGGTCTTGTTGTTTGAAAAAACTTGTATAGAACATATATGACTTTTATTTTTATACATTTTAGGCCCTATGAACAAACATTTCAAAACTTATGAAAAGACATCTTACTTTCCTACATATTTCTAATTAAGTTTGGACTATTTTTTATTCCCATTCATATTTTTCAAAAATTGTAATAAGGCCAAATATGTGCAACACAAGTTGCATAATCACAAGGCTTTAAGAGTTTTGAAATAAATAATTTTTTGGATAGTAGCCTAATACCCTAAAATTGATGATCCTTTTGAGGCCACATGGGTTAATTCACCCTTTTTTCCCCAAATGTGAAAGAACAATGTTGTGGTGATGGTTGCTGCAATTGTCTCTTAGTCTCCCTCTTGTTTTTCTTAGAATTTTTCTTTCTTTCCCTTTCTATTTGTCATCGTTGCTACAAGAAGGTGTGCTAGGAAGGTGTGCACCATTGTGACCCCGACTCACACAATTCCCAGTGCACAATCACAACCCTGGCTCTTGCAACTTCCAGCACTTCAACTCATGCTACTCCTTAGCTCATCATTTTGAAGCTTGGATTTAAAGGTCAAAGTTGGTTATAAATGTTGGAGCTTTAATGCAAACAACTAAGCTTTGAACCTTGGAGCTCTAATGCACACAACCTAGCTCCATAGTGATGAACTTTGATGTAAGCAACACCATGCTCCAAAGTTGGAACTCAAAGCTCTAATGCAAATAACACCATCATGTTGAAACTTGGTGCCATTATGTTATACCATCATGTTATGCCATCGTAAGTTTGAACCTGGCACCATCACATTGGAACCATCTTAGTGCCATTGGGTTGGAGCCCAACACCATCGCATTAGGACCTCCACTATACCATCATTTTTTTATGTTCTTTTCATTTCTTTCTATCTACCTCTTCATTTGTTTCCTTGCAAGTGAATGCATATGAATCGAAAATCTGATACTCCTACCACTGCAATTTTTTTTTGTTTTTTGTTGCATTGGGGTGGTAAGATGAGGTAGTAGTTGCAAGTTGTTGTTATGGGCTTTCATGAAAGTAGTTGTGGAATCCTACTTTTGGAAAACTTGCTACAACCATTTGCTTGATCTCAATTCCAAGCTTTTCTCCATTGCAAACTAGTTATAATATCTATGGTTGCACTCCCCCATTGCCACCCTGACCTAATTGACCTCTAAGTTTCTTTTATTCTTTAGTAGCACACTAGGGCTTTCAAATTTTTGCTTCTTGCTATTAATTCCTAAATCCCAACACTATGTAATATGATCTCATGATTTCTTATAGCTATTTGCCAGTTTCCAATGTTGCCCATTACCACTGGCTCATTGTTGCAAACATGGGCCAAATTCATGTAGAACAAACAGTTACAATTGTTATTGTCTTAGTAGACTTATCAATTATGGAAGAAAAAATCCCACTTCATCATAACCCATCATCATAATCAAATTTAAATCCTAAACCCTAACATTTTTCAATGCATTATAATTCCCAGTATCTTGATCATTAACATCATCATATTATAACAACTATAACCATTGTCACCAATTGTTTCATTCACAAGTTACATAATTAAATGTATTTTGATATTCTCTAACTAGTTTTTCATGTTTTCCATATTATCGAACCTCTTGTTTTTTCTTCTTCTTGTCTTATTTACACATCTTTGTAAGCAATTCCTCCTCCCCAATAACAATTGATAGCTCTTAAGTTAGAACTAATAAAACATTAATCCTTCTTATTTAACCCTTGTTTGCCATTATAGTTCACCACAAACCCTAAATCTTTCTTTATTTCCCCTTTGCCATCAAAACCCACCTTAGATCCTTACCTTTCATTACTATTGAATGGAAGGCTGTAACTTGGCTAGGACATGTCCAACAAGTTGCATTTTTCACCTTCTTTGTTCTCTAGTTGTTTTTTGTTGTTGAGATGTCACTCCTAAGCCAAATCCTTTATACCCAAAGGATGGGCTTTAAACCCTACCTTGAAATTGTTGTAGAATCTTTCACTAGTAGCCTTATTACTATTGTAGACTGTGCATTGTTGAACCTAGCTCTATCTCTAACTCTTTTTCAACATTCCTTTGAACTAATCTTATATTTTAAATAAGTGTATGTTCAACCTGACTTGATATTTTTTCTCATCTCTTTCTTTTGTCATTCCTTTGAACTAATATTGTATTTTAAGTAAGTGTATGTTCAACTTGTCTTGATATTTTTTCTCCTTTTTTTTTTTTGTTTTTTGCTCCCTAATTTTATCAACAATTTCTTTCTCTAATGCCTTTTTTCTCAACATTGCCAAGTATTGGTCTAATGTGATCACATGTGAATTGGAATAATGCATTAATGATTTTTTGCCATGTTTTTTCCTTGTTGGCAATCTTGGTAAGGATAGCAAGTTGCCCAGTTCTACAATTGTTTGGGTCTAACTTGAAATCGTTAAAACATATAATTCAAGGATATAATCATCCAAATTCACCAGTAATTCATCTTGTTGATTATTTGTTGGGGTGATAGGATTTTATGGCATTTCCACATATAAATGAGTAAAAGGTTTAGAGTGGTTTATTGATGTGGTAGGAATAAGGTTAGAAATTACTTAAAATATACATGTAATGTTCAATAAATCAATGGCAACTTTAGCCTCATGTCCACTATTGTTCTTCTATTGCATTTTATTAGTATGCATTTTCTATTCCTTCCTCTTTTGCTGCAATGAACACCTTGTTGGGACCAAAATTTTCAACCATAGTTGCAAGATTCAATGGCCAAATCTTGCAAACCCTAAACCTTAATTTTATTGTTTATTTTTTCAAGGACTACAACAAGGCCTTGTCCGCCCATTTAGTTAGTGTGCCCTTGTTAGGTTCAAAATAATTATTTCTTGCCATTGTTGAGTTTTTTTTTAAAAAAATTCTTGAAAGGCTTAAAGCAAATGATGTCTAATGGTTGCAATGCATGTGACGTATGTGAACGTAACGTCACCATGTCCAATTCAAGTTTTGTTGTTTATTCAAGTGCATGTATAGTGACATGTGACATGTGACCCATGCCCATTAAGGATCAAAAAATGTTTATTCTCTTGAAAAAACCCCATGGAACAAATCTGTAGAAAAAAATAACCATTGTTTGAAAAGGTAAACTATCATCCAAGCTTTTTTCTACATTGCCATGCATGTTCTTGGTCTACATAACTTTATGTAGTCTTATCACATCTTTGAACCCTTGAAAATGTAAAAGGTAGGAAGGGTTACACTTGTTGCATTGACAACACAATTTACAATTAGCCATTCCTATGACTTAAGTATGGTGTTCTAAACATCTCGTGAGCCTCGTCTGGCCAAAATTCTAACACCAAATTGTTGCCTTGCCTAAACACTCGTTTCATCTAAATTCCAAATGTGATCTAATTGATATTTGTGTTGTGTATACATGTTTTCTAAGTTGCAATAAAAGGTTTGGCAGGCTTGATTAATTAACCTTCTTGCCCTAGAAACTTCTAACCCTTCAACAAGAAGTATGTTAATTTTTAGATGCTTTTTTTTGAATTATAACCACTAGGTATTTCCTGAAACACCATTGTGAAATGGGGTTATTATGGTCTAGGTGATTTCAACAACCTTTATTTTTAATTGCTAAAGGGTGACATATAATCCAACATTTTACATGTTTAGAACCCAAGTAACCATTACTTCATCCTCTTGTTTTGTTAACATGCCTTGGGGGCCTAGTTTCCTGCATCTAGTCCTACCATTTAGATGATTTAAAAGTGAGCTCAATGGTATGTTCCAATACTACATAGCCTTCCTTAGAGATGTATGTTCCTTCTCCACATCATCCATGGCATCTTCTAGTTGTTAGTCTATCCATTTGCTTCACTTTGAGGTATTAGCTTGTTTATTAACTTTGCCTCCACCTTGTATTGTATTTGTGGCAAGATGGCATTGTTGTTACATTATGTTAGTAATTAGTATTACTTGCTGACCTTGTGTGTTGTTGGGGTGGCAAGTTGGAGATGCCAATTTTCTTGGTTTTCACAATTGGTACTTGAAACTTCGTTGCATTGCTTCCTTGGCACATTAAGATGTGTTGGAATGTAATTTTTTAGTGGTGCATGCCTAGTACATTGCTACAAGGCCTCTTATTGCATTGGTAAACTATTTTAGCCCTACCCTTCCTAGTCCCAATTTCAAAGCACTTGGTGGCATCTGCTCAAGTCTTACAAGAGGTACAAACCTATGTTTTTTATATGAAGACCAAGATTTTAGAAAATATGTTAAATCTGAATATTGTTCAATGACATAACTTTCCACCTCCTCACAAGAAATAACTAGTTCATAAAAATGTAACAAAGTTTTTCCAATCTAATGTCACATCAATTGTGGATGTGTACACTAGTAGAAATCAACCAAAATGTAACCACTCCATTTACGACAACATGTGACTTGTAGTCGTTTGCGACTGGATTTGGGAACATTTGCAACTACAAAACCAAATTTCAACTATTTTGGTCATTCTCACAACTATGATGCAATTATTAAAATTTTCATCCTATTGATTGGATTGATTTTACACTCATTTTCATCCATTAATAGGTTGATATGTCCCATTAGTCGAAGTAGTCACCAAATTAGTTGCATCCTAAAGGTATTTTACAATGACATATGGGTGTATTTTAATGTATGTACTAAAATTATA